>Ga0302319_10020919_pt1 | contig 11806 bp, 6 predicted proteins | sample Bog_T0_2_FD_203319 | JGI IMG/M metagenome (GOLD analysis project Ga0302319, IMG submission 203319) | Peat permafrost microbial communities from Stordalen Mire near Abisko, Sweden - Bog_T0_2 | ecosystem: Environmental > Terrestrial > Soil > Wetlands > Peat | place: Sweden: Abisko, Stordalen Mire...
ACCATGCTGGGCTACGACTTCCAGCGTAACTTAAGCCGCAGCGACGCCGAGCGCATTGCCAGCGAACGCGGCGCCCAAGTATGGACCGGCGAACTCGCCGTCGAGCAAAAGCTCAACACCGAAGTCACTACGGCGTTTCCCGTCGGCGAAGCGCTCAAGGACCTGGCGCCCGGCGTCTATGTCGTGATCGCCAAGTCCAAGGGCGCTGTCACCGACGATTACGAACAACTCGCCACCCAATGGTTCATCATTTCCGATCTGGGTCTAACGGCCTTTAGTGGCCAAGACGGCATCGACGTCTTCGTCCATTCGCTGGCGAGCGCGCAAGCGCGCGGCTATGTCAGCGTGCGCCTGATTGCGCGCAACAACGAAGTGCTGGCGACTAAGAACACCGACCGCAACGGCTTTGTACATTTCGACGCTGGGCTGGCGCGCGGCGAGGGCGGCTCAAGCCCTGCAGCCATCGTCGCCAGCGACAGGACCGATTACGCCTTCCTCAGTTTGAAGTCGCCCGCTTTCGACTTCTCCGATCGCGGCGTGGCCGGGCGCCAGGTGCCGGCCGGGCTCGATGCTTTTGTCTATACCGAGCGCGGCGTCTACCGCGGCGGCGAATCCGTCGCGGTCACTGCCTTATTGCGCGATGCGCGCGGCTCGGCCGCTCCCACGGTGCCGCTCACACTGGTGGTCGAGCGCCCTGATGGAGTCGAATATCGCCGCGCGCTCACGCCGGACCAGGGCATGGGCGGGCGAAGCTGGATTGTGCCTCTGGTCGCGAGCGCGTCGAGCGGCACCTGGCGCGTGCGCGCTTACACCGATCCCAAACGCGCGCCGGTCGGCGAGACCACCTTCATGGTCGAGGATTACGTCGCCGATCGTGTCGAATTCGATCTGACGTCTTCTGAGACTACCATGCCTCGCAATGGCGCGGCGCAGGTTAAGGTCGATGGGCGCTTTCTCTATGGCGCGCCGGCTTCCAAGCTCGATCTTGAAGGTTCGGTGCTGATCGCACCCGCCAAGGAGCGTCCGGGTTTTGCCGGCTACAGCTTCGGATTATACGACGACGAGGTGACGGCTACCCGCCAGGACCTCGACGACCTGCCCAATACCGATGCTGCCGGCAAAGCCAGGTTCCAGGTCAAGCTCGACAAGATTCCGGCGACCTCGCGGCCGTTGGAAGCGCAGATCAGCGTGAGCATGGCCGAATCCGGCGGCCGCGCGGTCGAACGCAACCTCACGCTGCCCATCGCGCCGGATGCGCCGGCCATCGGCGTCAAGCCGGCTTTTTCCGGCCGCTCGCTTGCCGACGGCGCCAATGCCGACTTCGATGTCATCTTGGCCGGCATCGACGGCAAGACCGTCGCGAAAAGCGGATTGCGCTACGAACTGCTCAAGATCGACACGAAATACCAGTGGTACAGGCAGAACAACCAGTGGGAATTCGAGCCGATCAAACGTACCGAGCGCGTTGCCAGCGGCAATATCGACACCGTCGCCGGCAAGCCGGCGCGGCTGTCGCTGCCGGTCAAATGGGGCCGCTATCGGCTAGAAGTTTCTGCGCCTGAGCCAAATGGCGCCGTCACATCGTTGACTTTCGATGCCGGTTTTTATGCCGAGTCGAGCGCCGATACGCCGGATTTGCTCGAAGTGGCACTCGACAAGACCGATTTTAAGACCGGCGAGAGCATGAATGTCGCGGTGACGGCCGCGACTGCCGGCAATCTCACGGTCAATGTGTTCACCGACCGCCTGGTCGCCAGCCAATCGCAGGATGTGCAAGCGGGCACGGCGCAAATCAAACTGAGTGTCGGCAAGGATTGGGGGACGGGGGCTTATATTGTTGCGACTCTACGGCGTCCGCTAGACGCGGCGGCGCAGCGCATGCCGGGCCGCGCCATCGGCGTTCAGTGGTTCGGCATAGATCGCACCGCGCGCACGCTCGCGCTCGACATGAAACTGCCGGACACGCTGCGGCCCAATTCCGTGCTCGGCGTGCCGTTGCACATAGCGGGGCTTGGCGCGGGCGAAGAGGCGCATGTCGTGGTCGCCGCCGTCGATGTTGGCATACTCAATCTCACCCACTACAAGCCGCCGGCGCCCGACGATTATTATCTCGGCCAGCGCAGGCTAACGGCTGAAGTGCGCGATCTCTACGGCCAATTAATCGACGGCATGCAAGGCGCGCGCGGCGCCATCCGTTCCGGCGGCGACATGGCGGGCGCCGAATTGTCCGGATCGCCGCCGTCGCAAGCGCCGCTCGCGCTTTATTCCGGCATCGTCAAGGTAGGCGCCGACGGCACGGCGCATGTCAACTTCGACATCCCTGCCTTCGCCGGCACCGTTCGCGTGATGGCGGTCGTTTGGAGCAAGGACAAGGTCGGCAAGGCCACCGCCGATGTGGTGGTGCGCGACACCGTGGTGCTCACCGCGACGCTGCCGCGCTTCCTGCGAACCGGCGACAAGGGCGCCGTGCAGCTTGAACTCGACAATGTCGAGGGCGCGCCCGGCGATTACAGCGTTGCGGTAAGCGCTGACGGCGCGGTCAAACTCGACGGTGAAAAGCCGCAAGTCATAACACTGGCGGCTAAGCAGCGCGACCGCGTGTCGGTGGCGGTATCGGCGTCGGGTTCTGGCGCCAGCACTGTGGCGGTCAATATCACCGGCCCGACCGGCTTCACCTTGGCGCGCAACTACGCGCTCGATGTTCGCCCGGCGACGCAAATCCTCACCCGCCGCACCGTGCGCGCGCTGGCCAAAGGCGAAACGCTCACTTTGTCGAACGACATGTTTGCCGATTTCGTGCCCGGCACGGGCCGGGCAGGGCTGTCGATCGCGGTTTCGACTTCGCTCGATGCCGCCACGTTGCTCAATGCGCTCGACCGCTATCCGTTCGGCTGTTCGGAACAGATCACCAGCCGCGCGGTGGCGATGCTCTATGTCAATGAACTGGCGGCACAAGCTAAGCTCGCGCCGGACGGCGAAATTGACCAGCGCATCAAGGATGCCATTGCGCGGCTGCTGGCCCGGCAAGGCGCTAATGGATCGTTCGGCCTATGGTCGGTCGGCGGCGAGGATGCCTGGCTCGATTCATATGTCACCGACTTCTTGACGCGCGCGAAAGAACGCGGCTTCGAAGTCCCGGCGAGCGCCTTCACGCTGGCCGTGGACCGCTTGCGTAATTTCGTCGCCGCTTCGCCGGAGCCCGGCAAGGATGGCGGGCGCGAACTTGGCTATGCAATGTATGTGCTGGCGCGCAATGGCGCGGCGCCGCTCGGCGATCTGCGCTATATCGCTGACGTGAAATTGGCCGAGGTGGTGACGCCGATTGCGAAGGCGCAAATCGCTGCTGCCTTGGGCATGCTCGGCGACAAGGCGCGCAGCGATCAGGTCTATCTGGCAGCGCTCGATGCGATTGCGCCGCAGCCCAAGCTCGATCTCGGACGCGCCGATTTCGGCTCGGCCTTGCGCGATGCCGCTGCGTTGGTGACGCTTGCTTCCGAAGGTCGCGCGCCGCAGAAAACCATCGACGATGCGATTTCGCGCATCGATGCCGCGCGCACGTTGTCGTCTTACACCTCGACGCAAGAAGATGCCTGGCTGGTTCTGGCCGCCCGCTCGCTCGCCAAGCAGCTCAACGCGATATCGCTCAGCGTCGCCGGCGAGAAACGCCAAGGTGCTTATTACCGCAGCCTGCGCGCCGACCAACTCACGGCGCCTTTGGCCGTGACCAATTCGGGCGAGGGGAACGTGCAGGCGGTGGTGTCAGTGAGCGGCGCCCCGCTCACGCCGGAGCCCGCCGCCGAGCGCGGTTTCAAGATCGAGCGTGAGTTTCATACGCTTGATGGCGAAGCCGCCGATCCAACCAAGGCCAGGCAGAACCAGCGCTTTGTCGTGGTATTGAAAATGACCGAGCCGCAGCCGCAGTTCGGCCGCGTCATCGTCGCCGATTATCTGCCGGCCGGTTTCGAGATCGATAATCCGAAGCTGGTGTCGTCGGCCGATACCGGCGGCCTCGCCTGGATCGCCGACGCGGCCGATCCGGTGAATACCGAATTCCGCGACGACCGTTTCACCGCAGCCTTCGACCGCAAGCAGGATGACTCACCGGTGTTTACGGTGGCCTATGTGGTGCGCGCGGTTTCGCCCGGCCACTATGTAATGCCGCAAGCCATCGTCGAGGACATGTACCGCCCGGATCGTTTTGGGCGCACGGCCACTGGCTCGATCGAGGTCACAGCGGCAAAATGAAACGCGGGCGCATCATATTGGCGGGATTGGCGGCAGTGGCCGCGCTGGTGGCTCTGGCCGGCGGCGCCTGGGTCTATGCCCTAGGGCCGGCCCCGCTCGGCAAAAATCTCGAGACCTCGCATATCGTGCTGGACCGCGAGGGGCGGCTGTTGCGCGCTTACGCCACCGTTGAAGGCCGCTGGCGGCTTCCGGCGCGGGTAGAGGATGTCGATCCTCGCTTCGTGCGATTGCTGCTGGGGTATGAGGACAAGCGCTATTACGAGCATCACGGCGTCGACCCATTCGCTATCGGGCGGGCGGCATTTCAGTTGATTTCGCAAAGACATATAGTCTCTGGCGCAAGTACTTTATCGATGCAGGTCGCGCGCCTGTTGGAACCGCGCGAACACCGTAGTTTCGGGGCGAAACTGCGCCAAATCACGCGCGCCTTCGAGCTCGAATATGCCCTCGGCAAGGACGAAATTCTGTCACTTTATCTGACGCTCGCGCCCTATGGCGGCAATCTGGAGGGCATCCGCTCGGCTTCCTTGGCCAATTTCGGCAAGGAGCCCAAGCGCCTTTCGCTGAGCGAGGCGGCGCTGCTGGTGGCGCTTCCCCAGTCGCCCGAATTGCGACGGCCCGACCGTTTCCCGGCGGTTGCGCGCGCTGCCCGCGACCGCGTGCTCGACCGGGCGGTGGCGCAAGGCATCGTTCCGCAAGACGAGGTCGCCCGCGCTAAATCGGAGCCGTCGCCGCAGGCGCGTAAAGCGCTGCCGGTGCTGGCACCCCATGCCGCAGACGAGGTGGTTGCCGCCGAGCCGGCGATGCGCACCCACCGGCTCACCATCGACGCCACTTTGCAAAAAACACTGGAAGACTTGGCGCGAGAACGCGCCCGCGCGCTGGGCCCGCAAATATCGGTGGCCATTCTAGCCGTCGATAACGCCACCGGCGAAATCCGCGCGCGCGTGGCTTCCGCCGATTACTTCGATGCCCGCCGCGCCGGCCAGGTCGACATGACAAACGCGCTGCGCTCGCCCGGCTCGACGTTAAAGCCCTTTATTTATGGACTTGGATTCGAGGACGGCCTGATCCATCCCGAAACACTAATCGACGATCGCCCGGCGCGTTACGGCAGCTATACGCCGGAGAATTTCGACCTGACCTTCCAGGGTACGGTGACGGTGCGCCGCGCGCTGCAATTGTCGCTTAACGTGCCGGCCATTGCGGTGCTTGGCAAAGTCGGTGTCAACCGGTTAAGCGCGCGACTGGCGCAGGCCGGTGCTGCGCTTGTTCTGCCCAAGGGCGAAGCGCCCGGCCTCGCCATGGGGCTGGGCGGTGTCGGCATTCGGCTCACCGATCTGGTGATGCTCTATATAGGATTGGCGCGCGGTGGCCTGACGACACCGCTGATCGAGCGAGCGGGCACATCTCCCGCAAGCGGGCGCCGGCTGCTCGAGCCGGTCGCCGCCTGGTATGTCGGCAATATATTGATCGGCGCGCCACCGCCCGATAACGCGCCGCATGGGCGCATCGCTTTCAAGACCGGTACATCCTACGGCTATCGCGACGCCTGGGCGGTCGGCTTTGACGGGCGCATGACGGTTGGCGTTTGGGTCGGACGTCCGGACGGCGCGCCGGTGCCGGGCCTTGTTGGCCGCGCCGCCGCCGCGCCGATTTTGTTCGATGCCTTAGCGCGCTCAGGGCTCGCACCGATGCCGCTCGCCCGCGCGCCCAAGGGGGCGCTGTTTGCGAGCACGAACAAGCTGCCGCCGCCGTTGCAGCGTTTTAACCTCGCGCGCGGCTTAAGCGAAGCGTCCGAGCCGCCGCGCATCATGTATCCGCCCGACGGCGCCAGCATCGAGGTTGCGGACGGCCACAAAAGCGACCCGGTCGCGCTCAAAATTACCGGCGGCGCAGCCCCGCTCACCGTCATGGTCAACGGTGTGCCGCTGGTACAAAAGGATGGCCGCCGCACATTGTTTTTTCAGCCCGATGGATCGGGCTTTATTCGGCTAACCGTGATGGACGCCCGCGGTGCTGCCGACAGCGTCATGGTGCGCGTGCAGTAGCGCCGCCGCTTCTTGGTCTTTATTGTCGGCCGAAAGCGGTAGAATCGATCAAAATTAAACCCAGAGACCCATGAGCACGACCGCCAATGACGCGCGTCAATCCATTGCCCCGGCGCGGGGGCTCACGGCCGTGCTCGATTATGCGGCCGGTTCGCACCGGCGCGCGGCGGCGCTGCTCGTAGCGTTCGCGCTGATTGCCTTTCTGCCGGGATTTTTTCAGATTCCGCCGGTCGATCGCGATGAAGCACGCTTTGCGCAAGCCACCAAGCAGATGCTAGAGAGCGGCGAATATGTCGATATCCGCTTCCAGGATGAGGTTCGCTACAAAAAGCCGGTCGGCATCTATTGGCTGCAAGCTGCCGCAGTAAAAGCGGGGGAAGCGCTCGACGTTCCGCACGCGCTAACCACGATTTGGCTTTACCGGTTGCCATCGCTTGCCGGTGCTACCGGCGCCGTGCTGCTGACCTATTGGGCCGCGCTCGCCTTTGTCGCGCGCCGCGCTGCGCTGGTGGCGGCGCTAATGTTGGCAAGCTCCATATTGCTCGGTGTCGAGGCGAGGCTGGCCAAGACCGACGCTGTGCTGTTGCTCACTTGCGTGGCAGTGATGGGCGCGATGGCCCGCATTTACCTGGTCGGCCGGCGCACGCCGAACGCGCCGACCGGCTGGGCCATGCCGGCAATTCTTTGGACCGCGCTCGCCGGCGGCGTTCTGATCAAGGGCCCGTTGATCCTGATGTTCGTCGTCCTCACGGCGCTCACGCTGTCGATTGCCGACCGTTCGGGGCGATGGATTTGGCAGTTGCGGCCATGGAGCGGCTTTGCGTGGCTAATCGTACTTGTGCTGCCGTGGTTCGTCGCCATTGTGGCCAAGTCCGGCGACAGTTTTTTCGTGCAGGCGATCGGCCAGGACATGCTCGCGAAAATCGCCAGCGGGCAGGAGGCCCATGGCGCACCGCCGGGATATTATCTCCTGCTGTTCTGGGTGACGTTCTGGCCGGGATGCGTGCTCGCCGGCCTTGCGGCGCCCATGGTGTGGAAAGCGCGGCGCGAGCCCGGCGCGCAATTTCTGCTGGCTTGGCTGATACCCTCATGGGTCGTGTTCGAGGCGGTGATGACCAAGCTGCCGCATTACGTGCTGCCGCTTTATCCGGCGATTGCCATTCTGATTGCCGGAATTCTTGAAAAGGGCGCGTTGGCGCGTACGCCGTGGATGGTGCGCGGCACAATCGGCTGGTTCATCTTTCCGGTCGTAATCGCCCTCGCGGCGATCGTCGGATTTATTTTGATTGGCCGCGACCTTGGCTTGATTGCGTGGCCGTTTGCTGCGGTCGCGATGATTGCCGGCCTGTTCGCCTGGCGTCTCTATGAAGTGGACGGAGCGGAACGCTCGTTGTTGCGTGGCATGGTGGCGTCGGTGTTTATCGCCATCACGGTTTATGCGGTGACGTTTCCCTCGCTCCCCGGACTGTTCCCTAGCGCTCTGATCGCCGATGAAGTGCGCACGACCGGCTGCCGAGAACCGCAGGTCGCTTCTACCGTTGCCTATCAGGAGCCAAGCCTCGTGTTCATGCTCGGCACCGGCACGCGGTTCACCGACGGCGCGGGCGCGGCTGAATTTCTCCAGCAGGGGCCGTGCCGTTTCGCCTTGGTCGACCCGCGCAGCGTCGCAAGTTTCGGGGCGCGAGCAAATTCAATCGGATTGCATTATTCGTTGGCGCAGCGCATCGAAGGCTACAATATCAGCATCGGGCGGCCGGTGGATTCGACTTTGTTCCGCTCGACGGGAGAGCCATGAGTTTAGTCAGCGAACTCAAGCAAGAGGCGGGCGGCGTTGCCAAGGTCTTGCGGCGCTGCGCGGGAAATCTCGCAGCCGCGCTGGCGAAGTTAATACGTAAACCGCGCATTCACTTGAAGCAACCTTGGCTATGGCCGCCAATGAAGCTTGGTGTCGCCGCGGCGGTGGCAGTCGCCGTTTTTCTATTTGTCCAATATTTTTTTGACGCCGCCGCGATCACCGCTGCGCGCACATTGCCGCGCTGGATCGTCTCGCCATTCGATTGGTACACCGACTTCGGCAAGTCGGGCTGGTTTCTCTGGCCGATTGGACTATTGTTCCTGGCGCTCGCCGCTTTGCCGCCAAACCTGACGCCGATATCGCAACGCGTAATGGTGGCGGTAATGGTGCGGGTCGGCTTTCTGTTTGTGGCAATCGGACTGCCCAGCCTGTTCACGACGCTGATAAAAAATGTGATCGGCCGCGCGCGCCCGTTTGTGGGCGGTGTTGCCAACCCTTATCTGTTCGACCCGTTCCATTGGTCGCCGGCTTACGCCAGCCTGCCGTCCGGACACACCACGACGGCCTTCGCCGTTCTGGCGGCCTTCGGCACGCTTTGGCCGCGCGCCCGCACAATATTGCTGATCTACGCTCTCCTGATTGCCGTGAGCCGGGTGGTGGTGACGGCCCATCACCCGAGCGATGTGCTGGCCGGCGCGCTGGTAGGGATCGTAGGCGTCATGATAGTGCGCCGCTGGTTCGCGCTGCGGCTGCTGGGTTTCTCGGTGACGCCGGACGGGGCCTTGCAGCAATTTCCCGGGCCCTCGCTCAGGCGTATCAAAGCCGTTGCGCGCGAGCTATTGGCTCAATAAGAAACGGTCGAGTTCAACGCCAATTCGGCTTTTGGCCTGCCACCGGGACCTTAATCTATGAACGCAATCGATCCTGCGGTCTGCTTCGTGGTGCCGGTCCGCAACGAGGCCGGCAATATAGCCGTGCTGGTGGCCGAGATCGCCAAGGCGCTCGACGGCCAATGGCCGTTCGAAGTGATTTACGTCAATGACGGTTCCACCGACGGGACCGAAGTCGAGCTGCAACGTCTGATGGCGCAATATCCCTGGCTGCGCCGCGTGCGGCACAAGCAATCCTGCGGCCAATCCTGCGCTGTGCGCAGCGGCGTGGCCGCGGCTCGGGCACCATTGGTGGTCACGCTCGACGGCGACGGGCAGAACGATCCCGCCTTTATTCCGGCGCTGCTACGGGCCCTGGAAACGGGCGGTCCGCGCGTCGGAATGATCGCCGGCCAGCGGGTAGGGCGCAAGGCGAGCGGGTTCAAAAAACTGCAATCGCGCATCGCCAATGCGGTGCGCGGCGCAGTGCTCCGCGATGGTACGCGCGATACCGGCTGCGGGCTCAAAGCATTCCGCCGCGACGTGTTCTTGCGCTTGCCGTATTTCGACGGCTTGCACCGTTTCCTGCCGGCCCTGGTGCGGCGCGAGGGTTATGAAATCGGTTATGTCGATGTGGTCGATCGGCCGCGCGCCAGCGGCGTGTCGAATTACGGATTATGGGACCGGTTGTGGGTCGGGATACTCGACCTCGCCGGCGTGTGGTGGCTGATCCGCCGCAAAAAGCGCGTTCCGGAAATTGTGGAGGATTAAATAATGCTAATCGACATTGCGCACGCCGTCGGCGGATATCTGCAAGACGTCTTCATCGGCAAAGCCGATTGGGGAATTATCATCGGCTATGTCGCGCAATTATTATTTGCCATGCGCTTCGTGGTGCAGTGGATTGCTTCCGAGCGCGCGGGGCGTAGCGTGGTGCCGACCGCGTTCTGGGTATTCTCGATCGGCGGCGGCATCATGCTGCTGGGCTATGCGCTGTACCGCAAAGATCCGGTCTTCATCATCGGGCAGGCCTTCGGCGTATTCGTCTATCTGCGCAATTTGCAATTCGTATTGCGCAGCGGCGGCGCGGCGGCGATCTAGGGCGCCGGGGAGAGACGAAATGGGGCTGCTAGACGGCGACACCGCGCTTGTAACAGGTGCGGCATCTGGCATCGGGCGCGGTATTGCGCGAGCCCTCGCTCAGGAAGGCGCGCGCCTCGTTTTGAGCGACGTCTTCGCCGAGTCCGGCCAAGCGCTCGCGCGCGAACTCGACGCTACATTCATTGCCGCGGACCTGACGGAGCCCGCCGCAGCGCGGGTGCTGTTCGACACCGCGCTGGAGGCGCTCGGCCAACTTTCTATCTTCGTGCATAGCGCTTCGCCCAGGCGGTCCGAGGAACAGACAGTTTTGGCGGTCACCGAGCCGGAGTGGGACGCGATGTTGAACGTTGGCCTGCGTTCGGGCTACGTGCTGGGACAAAGCGTCGGCGCGCATATGAAGTCGCGCGGAATCAAGGGACGCATGCTTTATATCACGTCACTGCATGCCTATACGCCGCGCAATCTTCCGCATTACAGCGCCACCAAGGCCGGGCAGACCATGCTCATGAAGGAACTTGCGCGCGCGTTGGGCGGCGACGGCATCCGCGTCAACGCCATTGCACCGGGCGCGATACCCGGCGGCGGCTTCAACGCAGATGTAAAATCGCTGCAAGCAATGATTCCGATGGGTCGCACCGGCACGCCGGAGGACATCGCGTGCATGGCACTAGCACTGCTGAGCGACCGGTTCTCGCGCTACGTCACCGGCACAACAGTGGTCGTGGATGGCGGCTTGGCGCTTTATAACTGGATCCCGCGCGCGTCTTGAATTATTTCGCCGCCGCCATAGCCGCGAATCCGCCTTCGAGGTCGGCGATCAGGTCGCCTGGGTCTTCCAATCCGATATGAAAGCGCAGCGTCGGTCCGCCCGGCGCCCATGGCGTCGCCGTGCGATATTCGGCGCAATCGAACAGAATCACGAGACTCTCGAATCCGCCCCAAGAATAACCCATGCCGAACAGCGTGAGTTCGTTCATAAAGGCGTAAACGGCTTTCTCGCTCATCGGCTTAAGCACGATGCTGAACAGCCCGCAGGCGCCGGTGAAATCGCGTTTCCAGATCGCGTGGCCGGGATCGCTTTCAAGCGCGGGGTGCAAGACGCGCGCTACTTCGGGCCGTTGTTCGAACCATCGTGCGACGCGCAGGCCGGACTCGTTATGGCGCGCGAGCCTGACGGCCATGGTGCGCAAGCCGCGCAGCGCAAGATAGATGTCATCCGGTCCGACGCACAGCCCCATGGTGTTCATCGTAGTCTTGAGCGCTGGCAGCGTCACCGCATTGGCCGATACGCAGCCGAACATAATGTCGGAATGGCCGCCGATATATTTAGTGCCGGCCTGGATCGATAGATCGACGCCTTTTTCGAAGGCGCGGAAATACAAGGGCGTCGCCCAGGTATTGTCCATCAGCACCAACGCGCCTTTGTCATGCGCGACTTTTGCTATGGCGGGAATGTCCTGCATTTCGAAACTTTGCGAGCCTGGCGCTTCCACGAACACCAAACGAGTGTTCGGTTTGAATAGTTTGGCGATATCGGCGCCGATCAGCGGATCGTAATAAGTGGTTTCGACCCCCATGCGCTTGAATACGCCGTCGCAGAAATTGCGGGTCGGCCGGTAAACACTGTCGGTTATCAGGACATGGTCGCCCGAACCGGCCACGGCCAAAAGTGCGGTCGAAATTGCGGCCAGGCCCGATGGCAGCAGTGCGACGCCGGCACAGCCCGGACCCTCGATTTCGGTAAG
>Ga0302319_10020920_pt1 | contig 11806 bp, 10 predicted proteins | sample Bog_T0_2_FD_203319 | JGI IMG/M metagenome (GOLD analysis project Ga0302319, IMG submission 203319) | Peat permafrost microbial communities from Stordalen Mire near Abisko, Sweden - Bog_T0_2 | ecosystem: Environmental > Terrestrial > Soil > Wetlands > Peat | place: Sweden: Abisko, Stordalen Mire...
GGGCGCCAGCCAGGGCTTCGCAGGCCATAGTGGCGTGTTCCTGAACGCCGCGGCGGCCGGTGCGCTGCTGCGCTTCAACCCAACGCCGTCCGGCGTGGCCGAGGCGCAGCAACGTTTGTGGATCGTGGCGCTAGCGCTGGATGGCGCGCTGCCGGAAGCCAGCCAGGCGGCGCTGGACGAAGCGCGCTCCGCCCTGCGCCGCGCCTTGCAGGAGCGCAAGGAAGGCAAAATCAGCGCCGACGAACTCGCGCGCCAGATGCAGAAGCTGCGCCAGGCCCTGGCGCAACGGCTGCAGGATATGGCCAAGCAGGCGATGAAGGATGGCAAGCTGCCGCGCTTCGATCCGAACGCCCAGCGTTTCGCGGCGCCGCAATTGGACAAGCTGATCAAGCAAATGGAGCAGGCCGCGCGCGAAGGCCGCACCGCGGACGCGCAGCAGAAGCTCGAGGAGCTGGAGCGGCTGCTCGACAAGCTGAAGAACGCCCGCATCCTGTCGCCGCAGGAAGCCGAACAGGCGCGCCAGGCCGCGAAGGCCGGCAAGCAGCAATCCGCCGCGGTGCAGGACATGGTGCAGCGCGAGGCCGGGCTGATGGATCGCGCTGAAAGCCGCGCCCCACGCCCCAGCGCGCTGCCGCCCGAATATTCCATGCAAGGCGACGAGGCGCCGCCGCCGCCGGTGAACCCGGATGAGCTGGAGGCCAACGAGGAAAGCCGCGAGGCCGATTCCACCACGCAGCGCGCCCTGCACCAGGCGCTCGATGCGCTGAAGGGCGCGTTCGGCGCCGGCCACAAAGTGCCGCGCAGCCTGGACGATGCCAGCCACGACATGCAGGCCGCCAACGACGCGCTGACCCGCGGCCAGGAGCCGGCCGCGCGCCAGGCCGAGGCCAAGACGATCGACGATTTGCGGAAAGGCGGCCAGGACATGGCCAAGCAGATGCAACCCTCCGGCGGTCAAATGGCCATTATCCCCGGCGCCGGCGAACCGGGCGATAGCGGCGACGAATTCGGCATGGATTCCAACGGCCAGGACGATGCGCAGCGCGATCCGCTGGGAAGGCCGCTGCGTCAGGGCGTCGGCGGCCGCGCGACCGATGACAATTCAGTGCATGTGCCAGACGAAATGGAGCAGGGCCGCAGCCGCGCGATCCAGGAAGAGCTGCGGCGGCGCGGGGCGGATCGGGAAAGGCCTAAGCGGGAGCTTGATTACATTGACCGGTTGCTAAAGACTTACTAAAGCCGGGCTGGAGGAAAGTTCTCATGCGTTCCTTATACCTTTTTCCAATCGTACTGTTTTTCGCGGGTGGCATCCAGGCGGCGGTTGCCGGGCCGCAAAACCTGTTCACCGACCCGGGATTCGAACATCCCCGCGCGCCGCAAGGAACATTTAAGGTTTTCGGACCGGGGCAAACGATTGGCCCGTGGACGGTAGTCGGCGCCAGTGGAAATGTTGCCCTCACGAGCACAAGTTTCGTGGGCGGCGGCTTTATCTTTGAGGCCCATAGCGGACAGGGCTATGTAGACCTGACCGGGAATTGCGACTGCGGCGCTCCGTCCGGTGTGGCGCAAACTGTAACGACCGTACCGGGGGCGACGTATCAACTTACGTTTTGGGGTAGCAACGCCTATATTCCCGGCCATGGCACGACAAGCCAAGTCCAGGTTTATGTCGGAACAACCCTGATTTTTACGTCGCTGAACACGCACGGCAAGGGCCTCGATGATCAGGTCTGGAAAAAATTCAGCACGTCGTTCGTCGCTACGGACACCGCCTCGACGATCAGCTTCATTAACGGCGATCCGAATGGCGATTTTATGAATGGCATTGACGATGTACGAGTGGCTGAAGCTCCGAACTGATACTTTCGACAAGTAGCTGTTCTTTTTTGAAAAAAAGAACCAAAAAACTTTTACACGGCTGTCGCGGACTAGCCGGCGACAGCCGTGTAAAAGTTTTTGCTTCTTTTTTCAAAAAGAAGCGCTGCCTTCCTTTAACGTCTCGGAGATTTCATGGACAGCGCAATTACCACCAGCACCGATCTATTCTCGCCGTTTAGGCTCGGCCCATTGACGCTGAAGAACCGCGTCGTCATGGCGCCGCTCACGCGCAGCCGCGCCAGCGAAGGCGACGTGCCGACCGAACTGAACGCCACCTACTACCGGCAACGCGCCGAGGCCGGGCTGATCATTAGCGAGGCCAGCCAGATCAGCCCGCAGGGCAAGGGCTACGCGTTTACGCCCGGCATCTACAGCAAGGCGCAAATCGCCGGCTGGCGCCTGGTGACCGATGCCGTGCACGAAGCGGGCGGCCTGATCTTTTGCCAGCTTTGGCACGTCGGCCGGATCAGCCATCCCGATTTGCAACTCAATCACGCGTTGCCCGTGGCCCCTAGCGCCATCCGCCCGGAAGGCCAGGCGTTTACCGCTGCCGGCTTCATGCCGTTCGTCACGCCGCGCGCGCTGACCACGCAGCAAGTGCGCGACACGGTCAGCGATTACCGTTTCGCCGCTGCCGCGGCGCGCGACGCCGGCTTCGACGGCGTGGAAATTCACGCCGCCAACGGCTACCTGATCGATCAGTTCCTGCGCAGCAAAACGAACTACCGCACCGACCAGTACGGCGGCACGCTGGAAAACCGGACGCGGTTCCTCAGCGACGTGGCGCACACCGTGGTCGAGGTATGGGGCGCGGACCGCGTCGGTATCCGATTCGCGCCGACCAGCGCCGCCAACGACATCGCCGACGCCGATCCGGCCGCGACATTCGGCCGCGCCGTCGAATTCGTCGACAAGCTCGGACTGGTCTACATTCATTGCATCGAAGGCCAGACCGGCGGCGCGCGCGACGCGATCCCCGGTTTCGATTACGGCGCGCTGCGCCGCGCCTTTCGCGGCGCCTATATGGCCAATAACGGCTACACGCTGGACATGGCGCTGCGCGCCCGCGCGGGGAACACGGCCGACCTGATCGCATTCGGCAAGCCATGGATCGGCAACCCGGATCTGGTGTCCCGGCTGGAGCGCCGCGGCGCGCTGACAGAGGCGCCGCAATCGGCCTACTACGGCGGCGGCGCGCAGGGATATACCGATTTTCCGCGCGCGGATGGCTCGCTTTAGAGCATTATCAGCCTGACTGGGAGCGCCCGATGGACGGGACGGCAATTGCAGGCGGATGAGAATGCTCGCCAAAACAAAACTGGAGCGGGGCCGACGGATGCTGCCGCCTTTACGGTCACGCTGAACGCGCTCGAATCGGCCGGCGGACGCATAAGGTGGCCCGACGAGGCTGTCCCACGTGTCAGATTGTCACGCGTGCCCCGATAGCTCTGGCGCGTAGTGTAACTCGCAACCAATCCGGTGTATCCACGTCGCATAACGCTTGATCGGTGACGGATACCGTACAGAAGTATGCGGAATGGGTGGGGAGTCGGCAGGGAAGCGATGGACCTGGAGGGTTATCTTATACTGGCGACCGGGCCAGCCAAATACGTCGAAATGGCGCGTAATCTTGCGGCATCGATCCGTATCATGGACGGCACGCGCCGCATTTGCCTGGTGCATGACGAAAATGCGCGGATCGACGCCGGCGATTCGCATTATTTCGACGATTATGCGATATTGATCGACGATCCCGTCTATCCGGGTTTCATGAACAAAATCCGGCTTTTTCCCACCTCGCCGTATGCGCGGACGATGTTTGTCGATGCGGATTGCCTGATGCTGAAGCGCGACATCGAGGATTACTGGGCGCTCGCCAGGCCGATGGCGTTCGCGATCACCGGTGGGCGGCGCACACACGGGGAATGGAAAGGCGCCGACATTGCGGAATTGTTGCAACAGGAGGGCGCCCCTTACCTGGTGCAGATGAATTCCGGCGTGTATTGCTTCGATAAAAGTCCCGCTTCCGCCGCGTTCTTTGCCGGCCTGAATGATTTCTATTTGCGGCGCAAGGATCATTTGGGCGTCGGCCTGCATCGTGGTAAGCCGGCGCAAACCGATGAGATTTATATCGGCCTCTGGATGGGTTTGAACGGACTGGAGAGCTGCGGCGGCCGGATCGGCGAAAATTCCTGGATGGTTTCGACGTGGCGCGCCTTTGGTATGCGCCTCGATCCCATCCGCGGGAGCGCTGTCATACGCAAGCCAAGGCACAAAACGTTCGGCATTCCCAATCCGCTCAGGGGATGGGACCGGCTGAGTCCGACATTCGTGCATTTCGTCGGGTTGAAGCCGGTTAAATTATATGAGCGGGTGGCGCGGCATTTTCGTGATGAGGTGATGGCAGAGAAAACCAATTTTCGTCAAGGCAGCGCTGCTTTTTGAAAACAGAAGCAAGAACTTTTGCCATGCTGCCGCCGACTAGTCCGCGGCAGCAGGGCAAAGGTTTTTTGGTTCTTTTTTTCAAAAAAGAACTCCTGCCTCAAACCGCTCGTGCCAGCAATCTCTCCGGCGCCGGCATCCCGCCACGATCCACGCTGCGCACGGCCAGAAGCTGAAACAGGCGGCGTGACACCGGCGCCGGCGGCAACTTATGCGCCGCCAGATACATGCGCGCCATTTCGAACGAGGATGCCGGTAGCGCCTCGTAGCCCCCTGTATAGATAATCGATTTGATCGCCGCGTTTTCAATACGCCCGCGCATCTGGCGGATTTCACGCCGGTACTGGCGTTGCAGGTCGCGCGGCTTGAACAGGCTCAGCGCCGGAATTCGTAGGTTGCTTCGGCCACGCCCTGAACGCGGGTGTCGTCCCACCTGGTGCCGATCGGATCGAGGTCATGCGCGGCCATGCTGCACAATAATCCATCGCCACAATAAAGGCCGAATGGCTGCCGGATGCCGCGCGCCACCATGCGGTCCAGAAACTCCGGCCGCAGCGCATGCAACGGCCCATGCAACTGCCCGCCCTTGCGCAGCGTCGGCTCGGTCGCCAGCTTCATGGTGCGGCCATTCAGCGCCACACCGGTCACCGCCAGCGCGTGCGGATTGTTCTGCAAATGCGCCTGCATGGCGCGGAACGACTCTGGCCCCACTTCCACATAGCCATCCACGCCGGCATAAGCGCGCGCCGGCGCGCGTATATTGTAATAAAACTGGTTCATCGCATTCGATTTATCGGCGGTCGCGATCGAGAAAATGGCGACCGGCGCCCCGCTGCCGGCGGCTTCACGCGCGATCGTGATGCTTTCATCCGTGCTGCCGTTGAGGATGACCGAAATGCGCGCCGCACTGCCAGCCAGCGCCGCGGCAACGCTGGCAAGGCAGCCCCGCAGCCGCCCGGCCTCATTGACACAATAAATGGCGACATCCCAATCGAGCAGACCAGCCATCACACCTCGTTCCGAAGCGCAATCAGGTTCTGCACGACGAAGATTTCACATCGTTTCGTATCGTATTCGCCGAGCGGCAGCAAATCGCCGTTCAGGCACATGCGATAGAGCGTATAGCCGGGCAGCGCCGCGAAAAAATCGCGCATGAAAACGCGCGTCGCCACGTTGGCCGGAATGAATTCGAACTGGATCATGGCGATCGCGCGGCGGCCGATGGCCGCCTGGGCGCCGCGCAGCACGTCCAGGTCGCGCCCCTCGGTATCGATCTTCAGCAGTGCGATTTCGCCAACGCCGCGCTCGTGCATGTAGGAGTCGATCGTCGTGACGGTCACTGCATGGGCCACAACGTTGGCGCTGAACAGGCTGACCGCTTCCCGGCTCAGGCTCGCTTGCGTGGACCCGTCCGCGTCCGCGAAATCGTATAGCTCAAGCTGGCCTTCCGACGCGCCCAGCGCGCAATTAACCAGTTCGATAGCGTCGCCGCCGCAATTGGCGGCGAGTGTGCGGAACGTCGCCGGGTGCGGTTCGAACGCGATGATCTGCGCCGCCGGACAGAGCGCGCGCAGCCGGCGCGCATAAGCGCCCTCATTAGCGCCGACATCGAACATAACGCCCTGGTCGTGGACGTTCAGGCGCTGTCGCAAAAAGTTTTCCTCGCTCAAGGTCAGCCCATGCTTGCCCTTGAACGTGATGGCCATGCCGTTGAAGCGCAGCGCGATATCGTAAACGGCGCGGCCGAAGGCGGACAAAGCGGGTCGGTTGATGGCATGAACCAGCGGCAGCGCTACGGCGGCTGCGACGCGCTTGGCGGTGGAATTCCGCCATTGCTGCATTCGTGGACCGCCATGGGCGAGATCCGGTGCTACCATGCGCCGAGGCCTTGCATCATAGCGCCGCTCTTAACGCAAAGCGCGGCGATGGCCTATCGCGTTCCGCCGTCGGCCCGGGCCGGTTGGCGGCGGTGACGCGGTTTTCGTCACCGTCACCTAACCAACATAATACTTGCTCCCATGAACCCGGAGAGTTGACACTACCGGTTGTTCCGCGAAGCAAGCCCCACCCATGGACCAGTTCGCCCACGCCAAGCTGCCGCCGCACCGCCCCTTTGGCGGTCATGCGACGTTTGCGGCCCTGGATCTGGGCACCAACAATTGCCGCCTGCTGGTCGGCGCCCCCAGCAGCGACGGCTTCCGCGTGCTGGACAGTTTTTCCCGCATCGTGCGCCTGGGCGAAGGGCTGCATCACTCCGGCAAATTGTCCGACCCGGCGATGGACCGGGCCCTAGGCGCCTTACACGCCTGCGCGGCGCGGCTGCATCGCCGCCCGGTGCGGGCGTTACGCGCCATCGCCACCGAAGCCTGCCGCCGCGCCGCCAACGGCGCGGAATTCCTCGCCCGCGTCCGCGCCGAGACCGGCCTGCCGATCGACATCATCTCCACGCGCGAGGAAGCCGAGCTGGCGCTGGAGAGCTGTGCGCCGCTGCTGGCCGGCCCAGGCCGCCGCGCGCTGCTGTTCGATATCGGCGGCGGCAGCACCGAGCTCGCCTGGGTACGCCTGAACGGACACGGCACCCCGGACTTGATCGGCTACGACAGCCTGCCGGTGGGCGTGGTGACGCTGGCCGAGCGCTTCGGCCACCAGGGCTTCGCACCGGATGGCTACCAGGCAATGGTCGATTACGTCGCCAACCTGCTCGCCGCGTTCGAGCGTATCCACTGCATCGGCCATGAGATCCGCCTGGCCGGCGTGCGCCTGCTGGGCACCAGCGGCACGGTGACAACCCTGGCCGGCGTGGCGCTGGGCCTGCCGCGCTACCGCCGCCCGGCCGTGGACGGCCAGGTGCTATCGGCCGAGGCCACCGACAAGGCGCTGGCCACCGTGCGCGCATTGGGGCGCGAGGGACTGTCCCGCCATCCCTGCATCGGGCCGGACCGCGCGGCCTTCGTGCTGCCGGGCTGCGCGATCTTCGAGGCCATACGGTTGATCTGGCCGGTGGCGGACGTAACCGTGGCCGATCGCGGGCTAAGAGAAGGCATGCTTTTGCGCATGATGCGCGGGGGCAACCATCGCGCGGCTACGCACCGGCATGCGACAGTGCAGTAAGCAAGGCCTTCTTTTTTTGAACAAAAGCAGCAGAACACTTTTTTCCGTCGGCTTGCGCGGGCGCTAGATTCGCAAAAGTCTTTTTGCTTCTTTTTCTTCAGAAAAAGAAGTGCTTCCTACCCCCTTCCTTACCGGATCGCCCTCGCCGTCCATGCGCGTCATTCTCCACATCGGCCCCCAAAAAACCGGCACCAGCTACATGCAGAAGCGGCTGTACCAGTACCGGGACAGGCTGGATCGGCACGGCTTCGCCTACCACTTGCCGCCACCCCCGGGAGCCACGGATCCGGCCACCGCGCCGCGGCCACATTTCTCCGATCTGGGCTTGCTGCTGGCGCACGGCGGCATCGAGCGGTTCGCCGCGGAGCTCGCCCATCTGCGCGAGGAGCGCATGGAGTGCCTGATCGTCTCCACCGAGTACCTGTCCAAGCTCAGCGCCGAGCAGATCAAGCCGCTGGCCGCGCTGTTCGCCGGCGACCAGGTGGAAATCTACGCCTATTGCCGCCGCTGGAGCGACCGCCTGCCTTCGGCCTGGTGGCAGCGTGTCTCCACCGGCTTCGCCACGCCGTTCCCCGCATGGCTGGCGGAAACGCTGGCCACGCCGGCCCGGAACGCGCTGGTCAATGAAAGCCTGCTTTGGCAGCGCTGGGCCCGCATATTCGGCCGCCAGCACATCCACATCCTGTCCTACGACGTGCTGATCGAAGCCGGCGCCGATCTGGCCGACGATTTTCTCTACACAAGGCTGGATTTCGCCGGCCGCGCGCTGAACCCTCCGAAGCGCCGCGAGGTGCATGCGCGCCCGCCGCCGCTGGAGGTGGAGGTGATCCGCAACCTGTTCCGCGCCGCCGATGCGGCTAACTTCAACCTGACCTCGCGTATCAAGCACCGCATGCTGGAACGCCTGCGCGACGACAACATGGAGCCGTTCCGCTCCATGGCCGGGGGCGCGTTGCTGACCGTGCCGATCGACGATAACGACCCCGTTTTCGCGGAATCACTGGCCGCCATGCAGAAATGGTCGGACCGCCTGGTGACCAGCGATATCGCGCCGCACTTCATGCTGCCGCAGGTGAAAAGTTCGAAAGTCGTGCCGCCCGAGGCACTGGCCGGCGCCGCGGCGCAGGCGGAATTCGCGGCCCTGATGGTAGGGGCCGAGAAGCTGGCGGAGCTGCCGGCGCCGACGGAGCACCGCGCGGCTGTCGCCGGCTAGCCCGCGACAGCTGCGTATGATTTTTTGCTTATTTTTTCAAAAATAAGCGCTTCCTTGCTCTCGTCTCGTCGCCTACTTAGCCCATGCCCCCCAAGAAACCCGCCGCGCCGCGCGGCGAAGCCGTATCGCTGCGCACCTCCGCCGGAAGGTCCACCTCGCAGCAAGCCTGGCTGCGCCGCCAGCTCAACGACCCCTACGTGGCCGCAGCGCGCGCCCAGGGCTACCGCTCGCGTGCCGCCTTCAAGCTGATCGAGCTCGATGACCGCTATCACGTGATCGCCAAAGGCGCCCGCGTGGTGGACCTCGGCGCCGCCCCCGGCGGCTGGACGCAAGTGGCGATCCAGCGCGGCGCGGCCAGCGTGGTGGGCGTGGACCTGCTGCCGATCGACGCAATCGCCGGCGCCACGCTGCTGACCGGCGATTTCAACGACGAGGACATGCCGGCGCGGTTGGCGGAACTGCTCGGCGGCAAGGCGGATTTGGTGCTGTCCGACATGGCGCCGAACACGTCCGGCCACGCGCCGACCGATCATTTGCGCATCATGGCGCTGGCCGAACTGGCGCTGGAATTCGCCACGCAGATTTTAGTGCCAGGCGGCGGGTTCGTCACCAAGCTGTTCCAGGGCGGCTCGGAAAAAACCATGCTGACAACGTTGAAGCAACGTTTCGAAAAAGTGCGCCATGCCAAGCCGCCGGCCAGCCGGAAGGATAGTAGTGAGCTTTACGTGGTAGCTACGGGTTTCAGGTAAAGCAGTTCTTTTTTGAAAAAAAGAACCAAAAAACTTTTGCGCGGCTGTTGCCGGCTAGTCCGCGACAGCCGCGCAAAAGTTTTTGCTTCTTTTTTCAAAAAGCAGTGCTTCCTTCGTGCCTTCCGGCCATGGCCTTTTCTGTCCGCTATTGGTCCACCCCAGGTATTTCGGCGGCCAGCGTCGCCGGCATAGCCTTAGCACTTCGATTTGACGGAGTGCCAACATGCAAGTCTCGTTCGTAACGCGCGCGTTCCTGCTGCAAGCCGCCCTGCTGGCGCCCGCGCTCGGCCAGCCAGCGGCGGCACGGGACAACCACCACATGCCGCTGAGAATGCCGCTGGCGCCGCGCGCCCATGCCGGCACGTACGTGCTGGCGCTGCGATCGCTGTCCGCCGCGTTCACCCAGGTCAATCCCAGCGTCACCAACGCCGACGGCACCGATCTGTGGCCCTGCTTCGGCTATCCGCCCGGCCCCAATCTGGATTGTCCCACGGTCGGCAATCCCACCGTGCCGCTGCCCTTCGGCGGCGTTATTCTTGGTTTCCCGTCCTATGTCTGGAGTCTGCGGAACACGCCGCCCGGCAGCCCGGGCAGCGGCTACGGGTGCGATGCTTACCAGAACGGAACGACTGGCCCGTACGGCACCGACTACAAACCCTGCGGCCAAATTGCCGCCTGGTATGAGGACGATACGTTCGATTCAACCGACGATCTTTTGCAGCGCGTCGTCGTCACCCAGGGCAAGACCACTATCTACGATTCCGGCACGGTGGATTACGGCCCAGCCGGGCCGAATGTCGCTTATCCGGTCGATGTCATTCTCAGCACCGATGCGAATTTCGGCGTCTGGCCCGGCGCCGGGTTCGGCCGCAATAACGGAAATTGTAGCGCCGACCTGCATTATCCGCTTGCGTCGTCGACCTTTCCAACGGGAACCTACTACGTTGTCGCCGCCGGCCGTACCTGCCTGCCGCCGGTCACCGGCCCCGCCACCTTCACCACCTCAACCATTCTGGCCACGCCCAGCTACACGCAGGTTACCGGCACGGCCTGCACGGCGCTGGGCGCGCCCAGCCCGTGCTACACGGTGAAATGGACCGAGACTCATGCGATACGGCAGGACTTCAAGATCTATCTCGATTAACCTCCTCGGGCCTGGGGGGCCGTAAGCCCGATCCCCTGATACCGTGCGCGTCCTGGAGTAGCTCCATGCGGGTCATCGAAGTCCATGTCGTCGTCCCGCCGCGGCTGCTGCTGCTCGATATCGCCGGCCCGATCGAAGTGTTGCGCTGTGCCAATCACAAGCAAGCCAATGTGCGCTTCGACGTGCGCTACATTGGCCCGTCCGCCACGGTCAAAACCTCGGTCGGCCTGACGCTCGCCGCGATCGAGCCGTTGCCGGAAACCTTGCCGGATAACGCCTGGGTCGTCGTGGCGGGCGATGTCGAACAAACCATAGCGAACGGCGAAGCGGGCGGAAGCTGCGCCGGCGACGTGGCCGACGAAGCCGCCATCGCCACCTGGCTGCGTGAAAAATTCCGCGCCTGCACTACGCTGATCACCATTTGCTCGGGCGCGCTGCTGGCCGGCCGCGCCGGCCTGCTGGATGGGCGCGATTGCACCACGCACCATTCCTGCTGTGCTGATCTCGCAAATTTGGCGCCCCGCGCTCGCGTGCTGGAAAACCGCCTCTATGTCGAGGATCGCGCCTGTTACTCCAGCGCCGGCATTACCGCCGGCATCGATCTGATGCTGCATCTGGTCGCCCGCGTGACCGACCAATCCTGCGCGCTGGCCGCGGCGCGCTACCTGGTTGTCTATCTGCGCCGCAGCGGCGCCGATCCGCAGTTGTCCCCCTGGCTGGAGGGCCGCAACGACATCCACCCGGCCGTCCACCGCGTGCAGGACGCCATCGCCGCCGAACCGACAAAAACCTGGACATTGACCGAGTTGGCGAAAATCGCCGCCGTCAGCAATCGGCATCTGTCACGGCTGTTTCAGGAACACACCGGCCTTACGATCCCCGATTACAGCAACCGATTGCGGGTCGGCCTGGCGCAGGAACTGCTGGCGCAGACGCGGCTCGACATGGAGCGCATCGCCGAACGATCCGGCTTCGCCTCGTCCCGCCAGCTGCGCCGCGCCTGGGGCCGGCTGTATCACACCGCGCCCCGCCAGGCCCGGAATCTGCAGGCCGTGGATCGGGGGTTGGTCAGCTAGCGTCGTAGTCCCTGGCGATGTCACCGCGGGCGCTGGCCACACCGTTGCGCTTACCTACGGTACCGTGGAAGCATCAGGACCGTCTGGCGTGGGATCGTCCCGGCGATCGAACAGTGGGGGATCCGATGACTCTCAAACATGTTCTCATGCTTGGAACGGTGCTCTGTGGCCTCAGCACTTGCAGCGCGTCGGC
>Ga0302319_10020922_pt1 | contig 11806 bp, 8 predicted proteins | sample Bog_T0_2_FD_203319 | JGI IMG/M metagenome (GOLD analysis project Ga0302319, IMG submission 203319) | Peat permafrost microbial communities from Stordalen Mire near Abisko, Sweden - Bog_T0_2 | ecosystem: Environmental > Terrestrial > Soil > Wetlands > Peat | place: Sweden: Abisko, Stordalen Mire...
TTTGCAAGGTGGAGATCAAGGATGGAGCTTACGACATCTACCGTGAGGGCAACACGCGGTATATCGCCATTACGTTCAATGTTCGTGATCGGGATCTGGGTTCCACGGTGGAAGACGCAATCAAACAAATCAACGATAAAGTGAAGCTGCCGCGAGGCTATCGCGTGGACTGGTCGGGCGAGTATGAGAGCGAAAAACGGGCTGAGGCGCGCCTGGCGCTCATCGTTCCGATCACTGTCTTGGTTATCTTTATCATCCTCTTCACCATGTTCCGTTCCTATAAATGGTCCTTGTTGATTCTCTTGAATGTTGGCATGGCTCGCATCGGTGGTCTTCTCGCCCTGCTGATGACAGGGACCTACCTTAGCGTGTCATCGGGCATCGGAATGCTGGCGCTCTTCGGTGTCTCTGTGCAGACCGGAGTCATCATGGTCGAATACATCAACCAACTCAGGGCGAGGGGCCTCGCGATCGTCGATGCTGCCGTGGAGGGCGCCGTCCTGCGGCTCCGCCCCATCATGATGACGATGCTCGTCGCAACGCTGGGTCTCCTGCCGGCAGCGTTGTCGCACGATATCGGTTCGGACTCACAGCGTCCCTTCGCAATCGTCATTGTCGGAGGCCTCATCTCCGATCTCATCCTCAGCGTATTCTTGCTGCCTACGTTCTATGCATGGATCGCCAGGGATGACGACGACCTCCCGAAAGCCGAGGTGGTGCATGAATAATCTGAGGTCATTCTCGACCCGGCGCGTAAGCCGATCCAGGGTCACCGCAGTGCTAACTCTCCTGTTTTGCGCCGCGACCGCAAGCGCGCAACAAGGCCTGACCTGGGACCAGGTGAAGGCGAAGTTCGAGGCCGCCAACCCCGTACTCAAGGCGGATCAGAGCAACGTTGACGAGCTGAAGGCAGAGGAGATCACGGCCTATCTGCGGCCCAACCCAGAGTTCACGATGACGGAAGACGGGACTCAATTTGCGCCGAAAAACGGTACCTGGCAACCGGTGAAGGGGACCTATCTCATTCCCAACTTCAGCTATCTGCATGAGCGTGAACACAAGCGCGAACTGCGCTTGCAAAGCGCCAAGGAAGGAACTCAGATCGGCGGATCGCTGCATGAGGACCTGGATCGCAACATGCTCTTCAGCCTGCGCTCCGCCTTCGTGCAGACGCTGCAGGCAAAGGCGGTGTTGGAGTTGGCGAAGGCCGACCTGGAGTACTACGACAAGATCATCGCCATCAGCCAGGCGCGCTTCAAAGATGGTAATCTCGCCCAGGTCGATCTGGATCGGATTGAACTGCTGCGCGTGCAGTATGAATCGGAGATTGAGACCGCAACGGTAAACCTGCGCACCCAGAAGATTCAATTGATACAGCTGCTGGACGACCGCACACCGGTGGACCAGTTCGACGTAACCGGCCCCTTCGATTTCTCGAGCGACCTGAAACCGCTGACCGATTTCGAGCAGGCGGCTATGGATGCACGGCCGGATCTGCGCGCGGCGGTGCAGTCAATCGAGCAAGCGAAAACGAATCACAAGCTGGCCATCGCGAACGGCTCAACCGATCCGACGTTCGGCGCCTGGTACACCTACAACTCGTCGAATAACAACCCGAACGGTCAGCAGACGTTGGGTTTGAGTGTATCGATACCGCTCCGCATCTTCGATCGCAATCAGGGCGAGAAGCAGCGCACGCTCATCGACATCGACCGCAACCAGCAACTGACCGATGCCGCGCGGGCACAGGTCTTCAGCGATGTAGATTCGGCCTACGAGCAGGTGCGAAGTAACATTGCCCTGCTCACGCCGTACCGCGCCAAGTACAGAGACCAGGCAACGCGGGTGCGCGATACGGTGACCTATTCCTATCAACGTGGAGGCGCATCGCTGATGGATTTTCTGAATGCACAAAGTGACTATCGCGTGGTGCAACTTGCCTACCTGCAGCTTGTGGGGTCCTATCTGTCTGCTGCGAGCCAATTGAACCTTGCGGTTGGACGCGACGTCATCCCATGACAACCGAGTTACCAGAGGGTTCCGAAAGCTCACGCCGCACACTGCTGTTTCCTGTCCCAGATCGGCCTTGGATTCGCAAGAACGGTCACGGTGCGGAAAGGTCATAAAGAATGGATCGACAAGAAATCCGCAATCGAATTGAGGAGATTGGCATTATGCCAAGCGTCCGCGTCTCTTCGGCGGAGCTGGCGCTCTTTGCCGCTGAGACGGTGTACGATGCCGGCATTCCAGTGGTTGAAATAACCCTGACTGTGCCCGGCGCGATTGAGGTGATTTCTCAGCTCACGCGGAACTTCCCGGCCTGCATCGTCGGTGCGGGGACCGTACTGGATGCGGAGACTGCACAGCGATGTGTTGACGCGGGCGCGCGATTTATCACAAGCCCCGGGCTGGTTCCGGATGTGCTGGAATACACACTCAAGAGCAATGTAGTTGCTATTCCGGGAGCGCTCACTCCCAGCGAAGTAATCACAGCATGGAGGGAAGGTGCCGATTTTGTGAAGATATTCCCCTGTGCTCAAGTGGGTGGCGATCAGTACATCCGAGCTTTGAAGGTCCCATTGCCACAAATTCCTTTGATCGCGTCTGGAGGCGTCGATCAACTGACCGCGGCTAATTTCATCGCTGCTGGCGCCTCGTCTCTTGGAATCGGATCGGAGTTGATGCCAAGGAAGGCGCTATCGACGAGACAAGATCAGTGGATTCATGAACTGGCGCGCAGATTCATCGGAGCGGTTCGCAACGCTCGCATCCACCTGTCCGGCGCGGACGCAGACTAAAGCGTCCCTGGCCAAACGGGAGAGGCAATCAAGCCCGCAGTTGTTTGAGTCGGCGCAGCGCGGCGATCATGGCGTCTATATCTTCGTAGTTGTTGTAGAGCGCGAGCGATGGCCGCACCGTGGTCTCCTGGCCGAAGCGGCGCAGCGTGGGCTGGGCGCAGTGGTGGCCGGAGCGCACGGCGATGCCTTCGCGGTTCAGCGCGGCGCCAACGTCCTCCGTCTTGTATCCTTCGAGCACGAAGGACATCACGCCAGCTTTTTCCTTGGCCGTTCCGATGATGCAAAGCCCGGGAATCTTCAGCAGCTCCTGGGTGGCATAGACCAGCAGCTCGTGCTCGTGGCGCGAAATATTCTCCATGCCGATTGCGTCGAGGTACGCAATCGCTGCGCCCAGCCCGACCGCATCCGCGATGTTTCCGGTGCCCGCCTCAAAGCGAAATGGCGGCTGCTGATAGATGGTTTTCTCGAAGGTGACATCGACGATCATGTTGCCGCCGCCCTGCCACGGGGGCGAGTCGGCGAGCGCATCCGGTTTGCCGTAGAGAACGCCGATGCCGGTCGGCGCGAAGACCTTGTGGCCGGAGAAGACATAGAAGTCTGCGTCCAGGCTCTGCACATCCACCCGCATGTGCGAGACCGCTTGTGCGCCGTCGACCAGCACGCGCGCGCCATAGCGGTGCGCCATCTGCACCATCTGCTGCGCCGGAGTGATGGTGCCAAGCGCGTTCGACACATGCGTGAACGAGACCAGCTTGGTGCGGGAGCTCAGCAGCTTTTCGTATTCGTCGAGCAGGATCTGGCCACTGTCTTCCACGGGGATGACGCGCAGAATCGCACCCTTCTCCGCTGCCAGCATCTGCCAGGGAACGATGTTCGCGTGGTGCTCGATCCAGCTGATGACGATCTCGTCGCCGTTGCCGATGTGCTGGCGTCCCCAGCTTTGCGCGACCAGGTTGATGGCCTCGGTAGCGCCACGCACGAAGACGATCTCCTTGGACGACGGCGCGTTGAGGAAGTGAGCAACCTGGCTGCGTGCGTCCTCATAGGCATCGGTAGCGCGGGCGGCGAGCTCGTGCGCGGCACGGTGGATGTTGGAGTTCTCGTGCTCGTAGAAGTATTTAAGCCGGTCAATCACCACCTGCGGCTTCTGCGTGGTGGCCGCATTGTCCAGCCAGATCAGCGGGTGGCCGTTCACCTTCTCGCGCAGAATGGGAAAGTCATTGCGAATCGAGGTCACGTCGAACTGCCCGCGAACGACGCCGAGGTGCGGAAGAACCGCAGGCGAATGGCTCTGCGCCGGCTGCGGCGCGGAAGCGACCGGCTGCGACAACGCGCCAGCGTGCTCAAGAAAGTAAAGCGGCGAGAGTGCGTTCAGCGATGTCCCGGCGAAGTCGTCCGTACCCAGCGCGGCCAGCGGCGGGATGCTGGGCAGCGAGGCTTCGAAGTTCGGGAACGGATGAGCGAAGTCGGGCAGCGGCAGGCTGAAGGGCGAGACGGAGGGCAAAGCCGTCGCAGTCTGCGCGATGGCAGAGTGCGAGGGGGTGGATGGGATGGATGGTGCGCCAACGCCGAGGGGAGAGAGCGACGGCGTCCCGGAGAAAGACGGTACCTCCGCAGGAAAGCCGGCGGGTAGGCTGGCTCCGGTGAGGCGCGCGATGTCAGCCTCGCTGGGTATCTTGTCCATCGACGGCAGCGACGGTACGGACGGCGCAGGCACGCCGAACTGGGGCTGCCGCATCTCGGTGCCCGGGATGGCAGCCGAGTAAGACGCAGGGAAGCTGGGCGAGCCGGGCACGTTGGGCGATGCAGACAGGGATGTGCCGGCAAGGCGCTGGTCTGTCTGCCCGGCGTCGGGGCGGATGCCCTGAGTCGGCAGCGCGCGGAAGAACTCGTTCGCCATCTGGGTCAGCGTGGCAACGTCGGGGAATACTGCCCCCACGGCTGACTTCGCCTGCGCGACCGCATCTTCGTCGAACTGGAAACCTGGGTCACTTGTACTCATAGTAGTTGCCGACCTCAACATTCTCGAGCACGCCGAGCGCATCTTCCGTCAGCACGGCAGCCGAGCAGTAGAGCGAGACCAGATAGGACGCGATGGAGTTGCGATCGATGCCCATGAAGCGGACGGAAAGACCGGGTGTCTGTTCGCCGGGCAGCCCAGGCTGAAAGAGTCCGACGACGCCTTGCCGCTTCTCACCGGTGCGCAGAAGCAGGATGTTGCTCTTGCCGGCCGCATCGATCGTCAATTTGTCCGACGGAATGAGAGGCACGCCACGCCAGGTGAGGAATGGCGAGCCGAAGATCGTCGCTGTCGGCGGAGGAACGCCGCGCCGCGTGCACTCACGGCCGAATGCGGCGATGGCGCGCGGGTGCGCCAGGAAGAATGCCGGCTCCTTCCAAATCTTGGCAAGCAACTCGTCCAGATCGTCCGGCGTGGGCGAAGCCTTGCGCGGCTTCACGCGGGATTCCGGCGCTACGTTATGCAGCAGCCCGTAGTCGGAGTTGTTGATCAGCTCATGCTCCTGGCGCTCCTTCACCTTCTCTACCGTCAGGCGAAGCTGCTCGCGAATCTGATCGTACGGGTGGCTGTAGAGGTCGGAGACCCGGGTATGCACATCCACGACGGTGGAGATGGCGCTCAGCGTATACTCGCGCGGCTTCTCTTCGTAGTCGACGAAGCTCTCCGGAATCTTGCGCTCATCGCGAGAACCACAGGCCACGTCAATCTCGTCGTTCTTGGCCTTGTTCACCCGGTACGTGCCCGACTCGACCGGCACCCACGACAGCAGTTGCACCAGCCAGCGCGGAGTAATGGCGGTAAGTTGCGGTGGTGTCTTGGTAGTATTCGCTAACTTCCGCGCTGCTGCATCACCTAAGGCACGGCGGGTTTCGTTTGCAGGCATCTTGATTGCTCCTTTAGTTCTTACATTGACGGATGAAGGTGCATGATTGAATGAAGTTTGTTACCAAGTGTAACTAAAGTCGTCGTAACGCATCGCAAGCCCGGTCCAGCGCTTCGGGTGTCTTTCCAAAACAGAACCTAAGTAGATTCTCCCCGCCTCCGTGGGCGAAGAAGGCGGAACCGGCTACCGCCGCCACGCCCGTAGCCGCAAGCAGACTGCGGGCCTTCTGGGCCGCGGTCTGGCCCGGGATGCGGCTGGCATCGGCCAGGATGTAGTAGGCCCCGGCGGGGATGGAGGGATTCAGCCCCGCATCGGTCAACGCTGCACAAAGTTGATCGCGCTTCTTCTGGTACTCGCGGGCAAGTTGGGAGTAGTAGGCTGCCGGCAGGCGGGTCAGTCCGGCAACGGCTCCATACTGCAACGGAGCGGGCGCGCAGATGTAGACGAGATCGTGGAAGTACCCGATCGTCGGGACCCATTCGGCGCTGGCGGCAACATATCCGACTCGCCATCCGGTCACGCTGAATGTCTTGGAGAATCCGGAGATGGTGATGGTGCGCTTGAACATGCCCGGCAGCGTTGCGAGACTGATGTGGCGCCGGCCGTCGAAGAGGAAGTGCTCGTAGATCTCGTCGGTGAAGACGAAGAGATCGTGCTCAACGGCGAGGTCGGCGATGGCCTGCAGCTCGGCTGCCGAGAAGACCTTGCCGCATGGGTTCGAGGGCGTGTTGACGATGATGGCCCGGGTGCGGGGCGTAATCGATTCGCGCAGCCGGGCAATGTCAAGATCCCAATCCGGATAGTTCAACGGAACGGCCACAGGCACTACGCGCAAAGAGAGCATGGTGTTCCAGTGATATCCGTAAAAGGGCTCGAAGAGGACCACCTCGTCGCCAGGATTGAGCAGCGCCAGGGCTGCGGAGTACAAGGCGCCGGTGGCTCCCGATGTGACCACAATCTCCGTATGGGGATTGGCGCGAATGCCGTTGAAAGCCGCGAGCTTGCCGGCGATGGCTTCGCGCAGCGCGTCGATCCCATCCAGCCGGGTGTAGGTGTTCCGGCCGGCGGCAATCGCATCGATGGCAGCGACGCCCACCGGCGGCGGTAGCTCCGTATCGCACACACCCTGCGCCAGATTCACTCCGCCGATCCGTTCGCACTCGACCGACATCGCGCGGATCTCCGATTGGACAATCAACGGAGCGATCTCACTAAGGCGGCGTTGGCTGATAGCTACTGGCACAAGCGGGTGTTCCCTTCGGGCGCAATCTATTGGGAGGTAACTTCGGCACATCCCAGGAAGAAAATTCCTGACGGTGCGCCGGTCTGTGCGGATTCGTATGTCAGCTTCCGATTGATGGAGAAGATGCAAGGCAACGCTGGCTCTGCGCCTGGACGCGCGTACACGGCGACACTATCGACAACAAGCAAAAGGATAGATCGCGACCCGCTCCACCCTTGTCCGGGAGACAAGGGAGCATTCACTGCGAGGGAGAGAGGTCTGCATGAACATTAATCTATTGATTCGGGGTGGGCAGGTCAAGCTCGAAGGTCGGCACCGCAGATGGACGCCCCTCGCCCTCGATCGCCGACAGACCGGCAAAATGCGGGTACGAGAACAGTCGTTGACATACGACAGAGATCGTACTATGGTGATGACATGAGGCGACGAGATCAAGCACGCAACGCACTCCAGCTTCCAACCGAGGCCGAGTTGGAGATCCTGAACATCCTGTGGGCGCGGGGCCCCAGCACCGTCCGCGATGTGCATACCTTGAGCAGCAAAGACACCGGCTACACCACCGTGCTGAAGCAGATGCAGGTGATGGCGGAGAAGGGTCTGCTGGAGCGCAGCGAGCAGTTTCGTTCGCACGTGTATGGGCCACGGATCGCCAAGGAGCAGACCCAGCAGCGGCTGGCGCGCAATCTGGTGCAGCGGGCGTTCGACGGCTCGGCGAAGGACCTGGTCCTCGGCGCGCTGTCGTCGCAGAAGGTCTCGGCGGCAGAGCTGAAAGAGATTCGCGAGCTGCTGGACAAGTACGAGAAGGGGGCGAGATGACGACTCTGATGGAGTGCTTGACCCGGATCGGGAGTATCGGGAGCATCAAAGGGATCGGCGGTATCGAAGGGCAGTCGCTGGTGCATGCGCTGGGCTGGACGCTGCTCCATTTCTGCTGGCAGGGAGTGGTGGTCGCGGGGATGCTTTGGTGGGTGCTGCGGCTGCTGCACGGGCGGCCCTCGCAGGCGCGCTATGTGGCGGCGTGCTCTGCGCTGCTGCTGCTGGTGGCGCTGCCCGTGGTCACCTTTGCGCGCCTTGCGCAGGATGATCTGGCGGCAAGCAGAGTGGCCATGATTCCAGTGTATGTTGCTGCTTCGACGCTGCTGGTCAACGCGACCGGCACCGCGCCGGAGCCGCTGCTGGCGCGGATCGAAGACCTGCTGAACTCCTCTGTGCCCTGGTTGCCGGCGGTTTGGCTGGCGGGCGTGGTCTTTTTTCTTTGCCGATTGAACGTAGGGTTGATGGTAGCCCGCAGGATGAAGTCCGCGAGCGCCGAGCCGGCGGGGGACGAGTTGCAGCGCGCGTTCAACCGACTGCGGGTCCGCCTTGGGGTGGAGCGCGCGGTCCGGCTGATGCACTCCGCGCTGGTGGAGGTGCCGACGGTGATCGGCTGGCTGCGCCCGGTGGTCCTGATCCCGGCAAGCTGCCTTACCGGGCTTTCGCCGATGCAGATTGAGGCGGTACTGGCCCATGAGCTGGCCCACGTGCGCCGGCACGACTATTTGGTCAGCGTCTTCCAGTCGGTGGCGGAGGCGCTGCTCTTCTATCACCCCGCAGTGTGGTGGGTGTCCCGGCAGGTACGCCGCGAGCGTGAGTGCTGCTGCGACGAGCTGGCGGTTGCGGTGGGCGGCGACGTGGTGGCCTACGCCCGCGCGCTGTCCTATCTGGAGGAGCGCCGGGGTTCTGTGCCGGAGTTTGTGTTGGGAGCGAATGGAGGCGTGCTGACGATGCGCATCAAACGGCTGCTGGGACGCGGAGAGAACGCGGCCGTCTCCCAGGTTGCGGCCCTGGTTGTGCTGGCGGTCATCGTGGGCGGGGCAGGATCGTATTGGGCAACGGTTGCCCATGCGCAGAAGCAGCGCGCTCACGCCGCGATCCTGCCGGAGGAGCCGATTGAATCGACCGAGAGCAATCAGCTGCTGGCGCTTGGTGGTATCGAACCATTGCCGTTGATGCATTCGGCCCTGCAGGCGGCCGTGGGCGCAGATGGTGCGGCGTCGCTCCCCCGGAGCATCTACAAGACATGGTTGGAGCAGGATGTGCGCTGGATCATTACGCCGGAGGAGCAGGCCGCGTATCTGCGGCTGGCCAACGATGAGGAGCGCGACAAGTTCATCGAGCAGTTCTGGGCGCGGCGCGATCCTCCGGGCGCACCCGCAAACGCATTTCGTGAAGAGATCTACGCGCGCATCGCTTACGCAAACCAGCATTTTGCCGCGGACAAGCCGGGTTGGATGACAGACCGCGGCCACATCTACATCGTGTATGGCAAGCCGGAGTCGATTGATGCGCACCCCAGCGGCGGCCAGTACCAGCGGCCGATTGAAGAGGGCGGACGCAGTACGACGACCTACCCGTTTGAGGTCTGGCATTACACCTACCTCCCGGGCATCGGGGACCACGTCGATCTGAGCTTCGTCGATACCGGCGGCCGAGGCGATTACCACTACACCATTGACCCAACGGAGAAAGAAGTGGATCGCAGCTTTACCGGGCCCGGCCCGGTTGAGCAGGAGTCCGCCCAACCCGCGAATGCCGCCCAAGCGTTGGCGGCCAGGATTCTGACTCCGCCCGCGGCTAACGGCATGCAGCAGGGCGCAGCTTCGCAGCCAGTCGACGCTGCGGAGGCTGGCTCGATCGCAGGCGTCATCGTCGATCCGACCGGCGCGCTGGTGCCTCGCGCCACCGTGACAACCGTCAACACGGACAGCGGCTGGAGGATGGTCAAGCAGACGGACAATACGGGCAAGTATTCTCTATCTCCGCTGCCGCCCGGGCTGTACAACGTCGAGGTTGAGGCGAAAGGCTTCCAGCGGCAGCTGCAGGAGAATGTCCAGGTCAAGCCAGGGCAAAGGGTTGGCCTGAATCTGAAACTAACCATTGGAGGCGCAAGCCAAAGCCTCACCGTCACCGGCTCGCCAGAAACCGCAGCGCCACCACCACCACCTCCTCCGCCGGTTGCTGACGGCACTGCGAAGCCGATTGGGCCGGTACGGATCTCCACGGGCTCGGCGGCGGGGATGATTATCTCCCAGGTCGATCCTGTCTATCCGGACGAGGCCAGGGCTGCGCATGTGCAGGGAACGGTGGTGCTGCGCGCGGTCATCTCAAAGACAGGCACGGTAGAGAAGCTGAACGTGGTCAGCGGGCCGCCCGCCTTGATGGTGAGCGCGATCGATGCGGTGCGGCAGTGGAAGTACAAGCCGTATCTGCTGAACGGCGAGCCCACCGCGGTGGACACGACCATCAATATCAACTTCTCTCTGGGCGAGACTGGGCCCCAGGCGAATGCTGCTGCTGCGCGGGATTTCGTCTATCTCATGCCCGGGATTGAGGTAGCACCCGAGAAGCTGGCCGGCAACCAGATCCTGAAGGTGGACCCCGTCTACCCCGAGATCGCCAAAGCGGCGCATGTGCAAGGCGCTGTGATCCTGCACGCCATCATCTCCAAGACGGGTGAAGTCGAGAAACTGGACGTGATCAGCGGGCCGTCGATGCTGACGGCCAGCGCGATGGAAGCGGCGCGGCAGTGGAAGTACAAACCCTATCTGCTGAACGGCGAACCTACTGAGGTGCAGACGACGATCAATATCAACTTCAACCTCGCCGACGCGGCGGCGCTCGTACAGGCAGAGCAGGAGTATCGCGAATTCATCGCCTCCTATCCGACCGCGCCGGCGGCCGCGCAGGCGCAGGCCAAGCTCAAGCAGGTCCAAGCCGAGCTCGAGCAGGCGGAAGCCGAGCTAACGATGCAGGATGCGCATCTCAATGCGATTCGGGCGCAGTACAATGGCGTCCCCGTCAAGAAGGTCGGCGGCGGCGTGTCGTCGCCGATTCCGATCTACGAGGTTGAGCCGGAGTTTACCGCGGCGGCGAAGAAGGCCAAGGCTGCCGGGATGGTCCTGGTGGGCCTCATCGTGGACGAACAAGGCCTGCCGCAGAACGTGCATGTCCTGCGCGGGTTTGGCATCGGGCCGGACGGAAAGCCGCTTCCGAAGCTGAAGAAGGCTGCGCGTGCGGCGGCGGACGGGATGAACCAGAAGGCGCTCGATGCGGTGAAGCAGTACAAGTTCAAGCCGGCGACCCAGGATGGCAAACCCGTGCCGGTGCAGGTGAATCTCGAGGTCAACTTCCAGATCTTCTAGGATCAGGGTCTCAGAGCCTTCCCGCAGCCTTCAGAGCGGCGGCGATCGTTGCGAGAGGCAACATGAGGGTCGAAGGCATGTCGAGCAGAGGGACGGCCCCGTAGCTGGCGTACCATGCAGCCGCCTTTTCATTCTTGGCGTCGATGAGAAGCGCGACGCCGCCCACTTCGACCGAGGCCAGCAGACAGCGCCTTCCCGCTGCGAGCAAGAGTTGTCCGCCGATCCCTTGTCTTTGCACGCTGCGATCCACGGCCAGGCGCGCCAGCCGGAATGCGGGCACGTCGTGGCGAGCCAGCCCGCGCCGCACAACCTCCGGCGTGCGGGCGTAAGCGACAGATGCCGGACTGAGGCTGTAGAAGCCGATTATGGCTTCGTCGCCGGAGTTCTCAATGGCAAGAAAGGTCTTCGCGCCGCCGAGATCGTGACTCTTGCGGGCATGCCGGCGCAGAAACTCATTCAATGCTTGTTCGCCGCAGTCAAAGGCTTCGCGATTGTGCCGTTTAGCGATCGGCTCTTCATGCCACGCCCTTGAATTCATCGCCAGCGGGGAAGCAAGTGAGCGGCAGCCAACAGTTTTGCATTCGGAGCGGGAGGGTTCTCCAATAAATCCAATACACGAAGGCCATCCCTCTCGGAGAGTTGCACTCGTTCCGATTTGTCGACCACGCTTCTGGCGGCGCG
>Ga0302319_10020924_pt1 | contig 11805 bp, 10 predicted proteins | sample Bog_T0_2_FD_203319 | JGI IMG/M metagenome (GOLD analysis project Ga0302319, IMG submission 203319) | Peat permafrost microbial communities from Stordalen Mire near Abisko, Sweden - Bog_T0_2 | ecosystem: Environmental > Terrestrial > Soil > Wetlands > Peat | place: Sweden: Abisko, Stordalen Mire...
AAACGCCATCAGAGTGCAAAATTATTTTTGCATATGCCGTTCTAAAACTTTTTGAAGCATTTATCCCGTTTAATTTGTCAGTCCCAGCCGGAGCGATATTGATGTAATTTGTCGTAGTGAGAGATCCGCTTTCATCTTGAACCACTAATATTTGTCCAGCATTAACTGAAGATGCCGCAGGCAACGTAATAGTTATAGGTGCAGTTAATGTTCCTATTTGGCCAACATATCGATCTGTTGAAAGAATGGTATAATTTGTGTTGTTTACAGAAGTCCTTTGATCGATGTCTAATCCGGAAGGACCTCTTGCAGCAGCAGCAGTAACTTGTCCAGTACCACCATTTGCGATGGGTAAAGTTCCAGATACGTATGAAGAAGAAGCAAGATTTATGGTGCCGTTAGAAAGAAGTCCTGCGGCACTAGATACGACAGGAGCAGCAGACGTAAGACCGAAAATACTCAAACCGCCATTTTGATCCATTCTAACGCGTTCTGTTGAAGCTCCAACGGCTCCACTTGGTCTTGTGTAAAAAGATAAATATGCCGCTCCTGTAGAATCGGTAAAATTTTCAGCAGCAATCGCAGCGATCTTGGCAGCGCCAGATCCCTGATAAGAAGTAGCGCCATATCCATAAAATACGTTTTGGCCTATCATTTCGCCACTTTGTACGGCACTCAAGGCAGAAGCAGTTCCATCGGCGCGGCGAAAAGCTACGTTTGCCGCATTTGCAAACGAGTCTATTAAAATTAAAGTGCCTTGCCCATTTGCTCCGCCTAAATGCAAGGCATTTGGAGTTGTTCCAGAAATTCCAGCAGGAAGTGCTACGCTATTTTGATTAATTGTAATAGCGGCATCGGGCGCATTAGTGCCAATGCCAAGTCTGATATTTGTATTGTCCCACCAAAAATTAGTGGCGTTGTTTATAAGAGAAGTTCCACCTGCGCCAGCAAAAATTACGCTTCCCGCAGTATAAGGAGAATTGTTGCCCGTACCGCCGTTACCTGTTCCAAGTGTACCGGCAACGCCGGTTGTCAAAGGAAGACCTGTTGCATTAGTTAATACTACGGCAGAAGGAGTGCCAAGAGCAGGAGTTACCAAAGTAGGACTCGTAGCCAATACTACATTTCCAGAACCAGTTGTTGATGGGGCTGAAGCTGCTGTTACAAGTCCTTTAGCGTTTACGGTGATGTTTGCGAGGTTAAACGAGCCTACATTGGTATTAACCGTTGCAAGTGTTGCAGATACGCTCCCAGGACCTGTAGCTGTTACATCTCCTGTGAGCGCGGTAATGTAATTCCCAGTAGCCTGTTTTCCAGCTAAATCCGTAACTAAATTGGTTACTTGACTTTCAGTAATTTGAATAGGAGTATTTGATGCCGCAGTAACTAACCCTTTAGCATTAACCGTAATGGTACTAACATTACTTGCCGTACCAAAAGAGCCTACGTTTGTGTTTACTGTAGCTAAAGTGAAAGCCGCAGCGCCTGGTCCTGTAGCCGTGCCGTCTCCTGTCAAAGAAGTAATAGCAACAGATCCTTCGGCATTTAATTGAGCTTGTACTTTTCCAAAAGCTTGTAATATAGTATCGGTAGCGGCAATTGCAGTATTTGTTCCTACGGCGTATCCAGTCAACGCAGTTGACGTGATGCCAGTAACTTGAGATGCGGGCAGGCTTAATGCGGAAAGAGTCGTAAGAGTTGCGTTTGTTGTTGCTGAAATATTTGCGGCGGTCAACGCTGAAACGGCGCTGGCCAATCCGGTCAATTGAGACGCGGGTAGGCTCAACGCTGACAAAGTTGTCAAAGTTGCATTTGATGTTCCGGTAATATTTGCAGCCGTACCTGTCGTATTTTGATTAAGAATGGACACATATGCGGGTTGTATAGCAGAACCCTGCCAAACGCCCGTTCCGATTGTTCCAACAGAAGTTAGGCTGGAGTTAACCACGTTAGATGCCAAATTGGTACCAGTCAGTGTTCCGGCTGGAGCAACAACTACGGATGTTCCGGCAGCAGTTATGAGTCCCTTCGCGTTAACAACAAAATTGGGAATTGCAGTGCTAGACCCAAAAGATCCAACATTGCCATTTACCGTAGCCAAGGTAAAAACTACAGAACCAGGACCAGAGGCGGTTCCGTCTCCAGTTAATCCGGTTATTGCAGATCCAGAAGTGGCATTTAACTGTGCCTGTACTTTTCCAAATGCAGAGAGTATTGTGTCGGTTGCGGCTATTGCACTATTTGCACCAACTGCGTATCCGGTTAACAATTTAGATGTAACAGTTGAAGATGAAACAGATAGCGCAATAGTTCCACCACTTGCCGATCCTGTGGCATCGCCAGTCAGTGTTATTGCGGGTAATTGTGTGGAGGTTAAAGCGGACGCAAAAGAAGCTTGTAAATTGGTGAAAGTAATAGCAGAGTTGAATCCCCCCTGAACTATATTATAAAGATCGCCACCTGAAGTGGTGGTTACTACTGGTAATTGTGAAATCTTTAAACTTGCCATTTTCTAATGCTCCAAAAGGATGAATCCTGTTCCGTTTTCTAATTCTATGTAGTCGCCGTTTTCCAACAGTAAATAATCTAAAATTGGTGCGCCTAAGGTCAAAGTCCAACCATCTGCTGTTTGTATCATTGTAATTGTCGTTACCGCAACGCCTGAGTCGTAAAAAGTCAGCATTTCTTGACCTATCGTAGAATCACTACTCACTGAATCGTAGGACAGGCTACTCAATAAAGTATTTATAAGACTTGGTAAAGCTAAAGCGCCAAGGCTAAAAGGTATTTGAGATACTGGTATCAAATTTACATTCGCGGCTTTTGCTGGACTCACTTCCACGATATTACCGCTTGGGCCTTTTAATTCTATGATTCCGCTATTTGATACGTTTATGCTTCCGTCTGGATTAACTACCAATATGTTTCCGGTTGCACCTTTTACTTCAATCGGATTTTCTATTGTGGCATCTACATTTATAGAACCATCTGGGTTCACAGCAAGAGTGTTTCCACCTTCAACTATGGACACTTCTCCTATAGATATTGTGCCGTCAATAGATACAGGAAGCGGATTCTCGGCATTTATAGGATTTCCCCATTGATCGTCTATTTCAACGCCAATGGTAGTTCCAGGCTCTTGTCTGTATACGGCTTGCCAGATATCGTCTGGCTTGATCGTGACCTTTGGCTGGGTTTCAGCGTAAACGTATGCTCCAGCAGCTACCGTATAAGCAGAAATGTCTTGTCGTCCGGTAAGACCTTGGCCAGCAGTTGGATTGGTGGGTCCGACATAGAATTGAGTAGGAGAAATAAAACGCATGATTTTAACCGTAAGGCTGGGCAAACCAGTGGCAACTATTACGATTTGTTGTTTTACTTTGAATCCGGAAGAATTAGCTACTGTTACGACACCTTGAGCGGTACCGTCTTCGATGAACAGTTGTGGTGGCACTGAAGCCCAAGATTTCTCAATAGATGCGCCTAACATTGTGTTCTCCATCCATTATTTTCTCTAGTGCCATCAAACTTATTTGATTTTTGGCTATTTTCTCTTGGTGTTAAATACTGCAAATTCCATGGGACGTGCAGACCAGAAACATTCTCGCCTTTAAGAGGAACGATATGATCGACGGATTTATCTAATGGACAGTTTTCATATATTTTTACGATTACAATAAGGTCTGTCCATATGGGAGTTGCTTTAAGTTTCGTCGCACGACGCTTGGCATCTTTGGCTTTTTGCTTACCAGGATTTTTATCTCTCCAATATCTGCCATTCTTTGCTATATTGTCCTTTGTTTTTATGCGACTTTTTTTGTAAATTTCTGGATTTTCAATTCGATGATTATCAGAATAGCATGCCTGACAAAGGCCTTTAACGAATATATTAGTCTTAGTTTCACTACAGACCAAGCATTGCTTGGTTGAAGTGGGATCTTTAGTGACTCTATAGCACTTATTACACATTCCATTTGTAAGCTTTTTAGCTATAACTGGACCACAATTTTCGCATGTCAGATTGATTAGAGGTTTTGAAGAGATTCTTTGAACTTCGTAACATGGATTACATAGGCCTTTCTTAAGCCTAATAGTAATAGAATTGCAATTTGAGCAATTTTTGTCCATATCCTGTCCGTTTCCGTTCGCCCTAGACCGTTCTAAGGTATATATCATAAGATTGGAACACAAATGAAAAAGGCCCGACGAAGCGAGCCTTAAACTTGTTTTGAATGTAAGATTTACAACTAGGGAAGAGAATTTCCAGGATCGCTGTCATTAGCGTCTTCATTATAAGCTATAGTACCGATGTACGAAATGTTCACTTTCGACGTTGCTTTAGCGTTGTAGTTCGTGTTGTTGCTAGTCGGAACGCAACCAAGGATTGTCTCCAAAGTTTCGCCAGTCTGACGGTCCACGACAGTGATCGTGAAAGGGTCAAAAAGCAACAGATCGCTGACCAGTGGGAATGCAGGCAACGTGTGTACGCCAGCTCCTACTACGCGAAAACCAGAACATGTAACGTTTACAGCTTCACTAGAAGTGACTGCGATTTCGTCTGGGCTATAACGGCCTAACAAAAAGATGGGCTCAGTTCCTAGTGAACTGGACACCGTGCAGCTTTCAAAGATGCCGACGAGATTGTTGTTAACATAGACTTTCGCCCGTGCTCCAGTAACGACTTTCCCGCCTTTTTGAGCGGAATAGCCTTTTGGAAGCGGATTTGGGCTTGATGGATTTCCTGCCATATATTCTCCTTAATTACCTAAAAGATTAGCTTGCTGCCGATTGCTGAACTTGCGAGATGTTAATGCTGATCGGGATGAAGTAGATCGCGGTAGCAAGTTTAATTTCAACACTGACATCCATTTCTGGGGCCAAGATGGTGATTTTACCGTTTTTCCAACCGAGCGGAGCATCGTCGCTAGCAGCGATAAGCTTGAGTTTCTTGTACCCTTCCATTTTTTGAGCCAAGTAGCTCAAACCAGTAGCAGCATCTACGTCGGCCAAAGATTGACCCACGAAAGCGGCTTGGAAGCTGGCAGCAAGGTCAAGAGCCAAGATGTCAGAGGTGTAAACGGCTTGAATGCTGTTGTAAACGAAATTCGTGTCAAAGCCATAAGTCGTTTGATCGCTAACCCACAGGCTACCTGCGGTCGAAGCGGTCAAGATCAACATACCAGAAGACAGAGCGTCTTCAACGTCACCAGGGCTTCCCGAATCAAATCCAACTGGATCTGTGTACGAGATAACATTGGCGAGCTTGTTAGTGATGGACTTGTAGAATCCACCAGCTTGCATTCCAGCTGCAATTACAGCTGTATACCAAGGTTGGAAGTTAGTGATAACTCCCAACGAGTTGACTTCGGTCGAACCTTGGAAAGCCAAGGAGCAACGATAGTTTGCAAGACCCAGAGCAGCATTCTTAGCGTTAGCATAAGTAGCGTTCATGGAGAGGATGCAAATACGATTGCGTTTCAGTTTCGGAGTGCTGTACGTGATGCAATGATTTTTGACCAATGCGTTCGTAGCGGCAATCGTGTACGTAGAACCAGGATCGGTTTGACCAGCAGTAATATCTGCGGTCGCGTCTTGCGAGAACAAAGGAACTATAATGTTACACTGAACACCAGCGACTTGCTGGATAGCGTTCACGATATCGTTGGCCAAAGTAGCGCCACGTGCTCCACCAGTCAAGAAAGCAGGGCTTGCCATAACAGCAGGCAATCCGGCTTGTGCCGTTGGAGTAAATTTCAGAGCGGTAGAAGTCGCCAATACTTGTTGGAAAGTATAAGCAGCATCTTTCACGCGACCAGGAGTCTGCGAAGCTGCGGTTGAAGCGATACCCATTGCGGTAACTGAATCCAAAGCCGAAGTTGGCTCTTGCTGAGCAGCAGGAGTGGCCGTAGCCGTGTATCCAGGTTGCGAAGCAATGTATTGAGCCAAAACTGCGATAGTTTTGTAGTTAGCGAGATTGAGGCTTAAGTTTCCGCCAGATCCGCCAGTGACCGTAGTGGTCAAAGTAGCAGCTGACTTGTTGATGGTCATAGTTGCAGTAGTACCTTGATAGCCGATCAAAAGAGCGACATCAGGAACAACGTTCAGCGTGGAATTCAGTCCAGTGTTTGCGTTGTCGATTTGTACTTCAACTTCTGCTTCAGCAGAAGAAACCGTAGAACCAGCAGTCAGACCCAAAGAGGCCAAATCGCCAGGAGTGGAGTCGATCAATTCAAGGCTTTGTCCGTAACCGTTGGTCAAAGGAGCAGAGTTCGTCATGCTCAGTTCGATGCTAGTGGTAGGAGCAGTTGGGTTTGCAGCAGCGACCACGTTAGTGATTGCAGCATCAAGCAATGCCGTATTTAGTGCAGTAACCAGAGTTGCCACGTCAGTGATCGTACCAGTCAAAGGACCGATAACGGTAGCAGCGCCACCATTGTCACGAAGACTAAACGTTGCGCCAACAGTTGCAGTGAAGCTAGGAACGGTGCCGCCGACAACAACAGGAGGAGCTTCAGCTTGAAGCGAAGTAACTTGGTAAGAATAGCTATTTCCAGGGAGACCGTAGTTTTGATCCGACAGTACGCCGTAGTTAGTAGCCATTACAGCAGACGCTTGTGCGCTGGTGTTCGTTTTCACGATGTAGATTAGGTTAGCAGAACCAGTGATGTTTGCGTCATTCGATGGAGCAGTGAGGGCGCTGAAAGCGTCAACGATCTGACCACTGATGTAGGTTTGCTGCACTTTTGCCAGTTGGTCTGAAGTAAAAGTGTTGTTCTTCAGAGCGACCTGCGAGTAGCTAGGACCGCCAACAGCTTCGCCGATGATTACGACAATACCGGATTGACCTAAACCAGTCGGTTGACTTTGAACCGTGATGTTAGGATATGCTCCAGGAATATTTGTATTTAAAAAACTTGTTACTACTCTTAGAGACATTTTGCTCTCCTTAATTACCTAATTTTTTCAGTCCGAAGTGCGCTATGCCAGCTTCGAATTGAGAGGGTTCGTCCATTTTCGAAGATTTCAAGTGTAACCACACGATTTCTTCAAGTTCTTTGGTCTTGCCGTATTTACGTTTCGTTTGTGCCCAAAAAATTCTGAACTGCTCTCTTTTTTGCTGTTCAGTTAATTTTAATTCTTGAGGAACAGCATTCAAGTTGGCGCGAAAAGCCTTAGCTTCGTCAGGCGTCATTTCTTGTTTGTTTTCCATCTGCTGCGTCCTTTTTTCTTTTGCCATACTAGCTAAGAGCAATGCCTTTTTTCATTTTCGCCGACTTCATCATGTTAGGATCAACGGCAGCTTCATTTTTAGCTTCAGGTTGACCCATAGCCGTTCCGATATTCGAATTCGGCTGTTTAGCGCTTTTCTTTGCACTATGACGTCCAATAAAATGGGCCAATTTGATGTAGCCTTTTACTTGAGGACTAGTGCCCCAATCTGCATTGTTGCCTTCAGCCTGTTCGTGGGGGTTATTCCCAGGAGGAGGCGTAGCATTTACAGAATCAGGATGTGAACTAGCTGGTTTCATCTCAGAATTCTTTTTAGGAGGATTCGAGTGATCGGGCTGGCCTTCGCCTTCAGCTTTGTCCAATTTAGCCTTGATGGACCCGTCGATCTTATCGGCGGATTCTTTGGAATAGCCTTCGCCTTCCAATTTGGAATGTAGCTTATCCCAGCCTATGTGCTTATGCTTGGAGCTTTTAAGCAATTCTTCAGTTTTAGCTAAAACTGCCAAAGCTGCTTCTTTTGCGCTATAAAATTTCTTGCTTTCGGCCATGGTTTCCTCTTTTGTACCTATCTAAGATTGTCTGGCTATCGTGCTCTGCATATAAGTAGTTGATTTCATTGACTTTATTTTTTATAATCCACTAAAGCATTGATTTTTCATGTCATTACGTATAAGACTGTGTTACTCTTCATCTGTGTCTGAGTCATCTTCAGCTACCGTTGTCCAGATTTCTTGTGTTTCGTCGATTATAGGCGGTGCATCATAATTGCTTAAGATCTTGATTCCACTCAAGATTTCGGTAGGCTCACGATCTTTTACGACTGCCGACTCGATAAATCGACGAGGAAGTTTGATCCAAGTATTTTCTACTTGACCAGTCAATTGAATCATTCTAAGGTAGGACTGTTCACCACCGTCTCCACCTTCGTAGTTCGGGTCCATCATTATTTCGCCGCTGCTCAAGGAGCTTTGGGCAAAACCGTTACCCTCAAGTAGGCTTTCACGATACCTAAGTATGGCGTACATAACGATGGCGTGAAGCCAAATCAAGGTCTGGGGATCTCCATGTGTTTGGCAGGTGATCGTATATGAGTCTTGGAAAAATGCGTGTTCAATGCGAGCTTCGTAGAAGGAATATTTGGGGACCACTGCAAATTGGGTTGCATCAATGGACAGACCTGGCTCAATTTCAATTATGCCATCGGAGGTTCCAAGGATTACATAGCCGGTTCCGTTTGCAGGATTTACAAGAATCATACCAGGAGCTATAACGTCAAAACCAGGAGTGCTAGGGTCTATTCCTACTTCGCCGCTTGCATAGCTAGTTGGAGTGAATGGCTTTACTACAAATGGAATGGGCTTGCCGATTTCCAGAGGTAGGAGTATTTTTTTGAATACGGATAGGTCAGCCATGTGCTTCATCTCTGGAAGCTCAGGGGTAGGGCCAGGGGTAATACTTACACATGGCAATTCATCTTTGTCATTGCGAGGACGCATGTACACGTTGATCTTATTATTTGCTAGCCATTCTAGGCAAGCATCTATATTTTTTTGGCCGTATTTATCAGAAACATATCGATTAGCTTTCAAGCTACTAAGGGCGTGCTCAACAAGCCATGGATTTTTACGCATTTCTTCAATACCTAAATCTAATAGCGCCTTTATGGTAACATCGCCTTGGAATATTCCAGACATATTATAAAATCCCCATTTCTTTAAGTATTTCTTTATTCCAAAGTTCGCTGTTGGGCACTGTTGATTGGAACCAATCCCATTTTTCTTTAGCGCCTTTTCTGAAATATCCTTTGATTTCTACCCAAACGCCTTCTTTTATCAAATAAAGATCCGGCCTGTAAGTTTTACCGTTTGGCATGGAAAAAGTCTTGGACTGCCATTCGAAATCTATCTCATTGTTATTCAGATAGTCTACGGTTTTTGCCTCGTATGAAGCCAAACAAATCAATTCTTCGCCAGTTTTCCAGTGAATTTTTAAGCATATGTTATTTTGTGATTTGGCCTGTTTTAATGACACTGCCGAATTTTGCATTGGGTATTCAACCCCATATTTCGATACACATGTCTCTTTTCTATTTTCGTGTCCTCTAGATCTATGCGAGTGGCCCTGAAGAACATGGTTTGGTTTTGTCCAGAATTCTCCAAATTCTTTATCTATAAATCTAGCTTTTTCTTTAGTTCCAGAATACGTAGACGTATCCAGTATAAGATTTTCTCCATGGATAGATTTCATCTTACTTAAAATTTCTTCCAATGAAAGTTTTTTGCTTTGTGCTCTTTTAAAGAGGCCTCTACTAGGATGACCCTGACCGCTCAGAACATTGTGTAATAGTGCTTTCCATTCTCCAAATTTTACATCAAAAAATGTCGCTTTTTCAGTAGACCCTAAATAAGTACCACTGACGATGCACACTACATCGCCATGTACTTTTGTAATTCTTTCATTGATTTCTTTTGTGCCCAATCTATTCATAGTATGCTTATATCACTTGTTTCAACTACTTACCGTTCCATTTTTCTAATATGCCAGGAAGAATCTTCTCTTCCCACATGCGAGTGGCTTCTTCCATGGCTTTATCCATGTATTTCTTTGCGGCTAATCCAGGGTGCATCCACTTACCATCGCCAGCAGGACCGGCAGAAACAGTACGGAACGTAAGTATATCACGTCTCACGTTGCCGGTTTGGTCTAGCTTCTGGTATATAGACAGACCTTGTAATCTTGGAGTATTTCCTTTTCCAGGAACTTTCGCTCCAATGTTACCGCTCATGCGACCATCTTTGCTTTGATCTCTGAGATTCACTCCCCATTTAAGATCGTGCAACTTGCCAAGCTTAGGGCTTCCATCAGCGTTGTATTCAATCTTGCTGTATGGAATTTTTTCACTCTTCAATTTGTTCTGAATAGCTGAAATAAGAATTTGAGTATCAGGTGCGGTATCTGTAGGTTTGGTGTTATACTTAAAAGGTATAACTCTGTATTTTTTACCTTGTAGAAGATCAGGCTTCATATCGTGAGCCGTCATGCCCTCTTCGATAAACAAAGCTTTCTCGTCCAAAGTAATAACGTACAGTCCAGGAGCAGTTTCTTGTGGCTCAGATAGTGCCTCAAGATACATACTAAGAGTGGTCTTAAGCTTGTCTTCTCCACGAGAAGCTTCAAGTTTAATTTGAGCATGAGCGAGTGTGGCCAAGTTTTTCATGGACTTGTTCATCTCATCTTCAATATCTTTGGCGAACTCCTGGAACTGAGAAGTTATCGCGTCAACATTTGCACTAAGCTTTAGGCTCACGCGGCACCTTCTGTGGGTTTTCTTCTTGGATAGGTTCTGGTTTTACCGGAACCCCAGTAGGACTTTGTACTTTACCGTCACGCATAGTAATCCAACGAGTCTTTTTGGTAATAGGATCGATTACCTTTTTTTGACCTTTATCATTAACAGAGCCTTCCATCATAGGCGTTCGCGCTACGTGTTGGGTTGTTTGCGAGGTTGGCAGTTTTCCGATGGGTTGCCCTATTGCCCCTGAAGCTTTGGGTCGGCACTTGCTCCTGAGTCAGGATGCGGAGCAAACAGATTATTGTAATCTGGATGCCCTCCAGCTGCTTCAGTTTGTGCTTGAGGATCGTTAGTCAAATCTTCTGGCATTCCACCAGCGGGTTGACCTTCTAGGATACCTTCAACAGGCGTTTGTATATTCGGCGATTCTTCTACTACGCCCGATGGAGCAGCGGCTTGATCTTGGTCTAAACCAAGAAGCTTAGCCATTTCGATCATAGCTTTTAGCATAGAAATAGAAGAAGTGTAAAGCTGTGGAGCTTCGGTCTTAGCGCGTTCAAGAATCATTTTGCAAGACTTGAATCCTTCAAGAGCTTCGCCGACCATTCCAACAACACGTTCGCGTTGAATAGCGTCTGCATGAGAGTCAAGACCCTCTTGCAGTACAGAAGAAATGTCTGGAGAGCCATTGTCTGGTTCTTCGCCCAAGCCAAGGTCAGTTGGTACATTCTGACTGTAGCTTTCTGGCCTGCTTACGTTGCCTTCCATGTTAGTGCCATTTGGCAGATCAGCGTCATCATTCTGGCCTTCAGCACGTAAAGGAACTTCATCAGTGCCTAATGCGTCGATTTCGTTCGTAATGCTTTCAATAGAATCGTCGTTTTCTGGGGTACTAGTAGTTCCAACAGGAGGAGCAAGTGGATCTCTATATTCTTGTTCAGCAGGTCCACCTTGCGCATTTTCTAGGATAATGTTTTGGTTAGTCTTAGAATCCGTAGGTGCTGCCAACGTAGATGGTTGAGCAGAAATAGCGGCAGGTTTATCCATGCTTGGACGAGCCATGTCCTGACCAGAATAATTTTGGCTATCTTGAGTAGTAGGCAGCAATTGAGTTGACGGATCGCTTGGGCTGATATTTTGGTCGTCTCCGCCGATGGCATCGCCAGCACGAGCGCAATAGGGACAGTCGGCGTCGTGACCATCCATAGAAGGATCATGGTTAGCCATTTCTTGGCAATAAGGACAGTCTTCGGCGTGATCGTCTGCGCTGGGATCATGATTCA
>Ga0302319_10020926_pt1 | contig 11804 bp, 4 predicted proteins | sample Bog_T0_2_FD_203319 | JGI IMG/M metagenome (GOLD analysis project Ga0302319, IMG submission 203319) | Peat permafrost microbial communities from Stordalen Mire near Abisko, Sweden - Bog_T0_2 | ecosystem: Environmental > Terrestrial > Soil > Wetlands > Peat | place: Sweden: Abisko, Stordalen Mire...
CCTGGTGCGGCATCCCGCCCGGCCAGCTTTCCACCCATCCAGTCCCCTGCGAGTTGTCGTAGATCCCATCATGGTCCGTGTCGTGCGCGGGATCAATCTCAAACGCCCACGCCTTCTCAACCGCCTCACGATTCGCCCTCAAAAACGCAGTGTCCCCACTAGCCTTCACATAGTCCTCAACCGCCAGCAAGAACAGCGGTGTCGCATCCGCCGCCGCATACATATACGGGAACGACTGCCAGTCAATCGCTGCCGCCGTCTGCGAATACTCATGCATGATCTTGCCGTCCGCACGCTGCCGATGAATCAGGAATTCAAGCTCACTCTTCGAGAGCGCGAAATCCCCATACCCATTCACCGCATACAGCGTATAAAGCGCATCTCTCCCAAAGAACCATCCAAACCCCGGCCGCGCCGAATCCCCCGACGCGTAGTACCCCGCAACCAGTGCGGTCTCTCCTGTCCCTTGCGCCTTCGTCCTCAGTTGCTCAATCGAAATCGTCGCCCACTGAAATGCCTCGTTCAGCGCCTTGTCCGGAGTCTCGATGGTGGTAGAACCCGCCAGCAGCTTCTGGTAACTCGCCTCATGCACCCTATAACTCGAAGCAATTCCGGCATTGAGTTCTCCCAATGTTGTCTCCAGGGCCAACGCCTTCGCGGCAGTCACATCCGTACCAACCGCCATCAACAGCGGAAACAGCCGGCCCCGATCCCGAGCCGGATCAATATGCAGCTTCAGCTCCACGGCAAACACCTGCGGTCGCTCTTGATAGGGTGGCAAAATCCCCGGCACAGCGCCTGGAATGGTGACCGCACCGGCAAAATCCGGATAGTCGGAGTGCAGCACATAGAAGCCGCCTTCTTTTCCCGTAACCCACTCCGCATCCGGTACGCCTTCATTCCGCTCCGGCCACATCCATCGCATCTCCGGCGTAAACCGAAACGTGAATTCAGTCGGGTGCAGGCAGTCGAATTCAAACAGCACCATCGGCCCTGTTCCCACACTCGCGTCATCCGGCGAGAACATGATCTGCCGCACCGTGAACGCAATATGCGAGTAAGTAATCGTGGTGCGGTCTGGCCGCACCTCAATCTCCGCCGACTGCTGATTCACATCAATCGGCACAGAATACCCTTCCACATTCGCCTGGATCGTCAGGTGTGAAAGCAGCTTCACGGGCAGCACCCATGCCTCAAAGGTACCGTCCTGCTGGCCCAATACGACCCCGCGCTCACCCGCCACGGTAAATGGCTTCAGCGCCTCGGTATGGGCACGAATCACCGGTCCAGCCGCATCGAACTGTATTGCCGGAATAGAGGAAAGTGTCTGTGCTTGGATTGCGGAAGTTACAGCAAGCAGCAGGGCAAGGCCCATGCAGAAAAGGCTCGTTCGGTTGCGCATCGTGTTGTCCTTAGGTTGCGGCTCAAGCCTAACAGTCTATAGCGTTTTCGCGCCCGGATTTTGATATACCTTTTCATACATTTCTCCAAATTTACGAATATCGAAGCCGGCGCAGGGAACATTCGGGCCTGTAAATAGGTTGATATCAACAAAATACCGATTCGGTCATTGAATTGCACCCATCTCCGCGTTTGGAAAAGGAGCAGCGCCGAACATGCGAAACTTGATGAGCAAGATCCTCCCCCTCTTCTTCATCGTCTTGATCTCAGTCCAGCTGCGGGCTCAAGATGTAGCCGCAATTACTGGTGTGGTCTCGGACCCGACTGACGCCGTAATTCCAGGTGCCACCGTGACCCTAGAAAACGCCCAGACGGGCGCCACCTACAAGGCGGTAACCAATGAGGTCGGATCTTACACGATCAACGAGGTCAAGCCTGGGCCCGGCTACAGACTCACCATTGCACACAATGGCTTCAACCCAACTGCAATCACCGGGCTCTACCTGAACGTCGACGCCACGCGCACTCAGAACGCGCATTTGACTCTCGGCAACGAAACACAAACCGTTGAAGTGTCCGCGACCTCGGAAACGGTCACTCTTGACACGACTGATGCGACAGTCGGGAACAATTTCCAGGTCCAGTTTCTCAATGACCTGCCCATCGCCAACCGCGACAGCCCAGCGGCCCTCTTTACTCAGCAGCCAGGAACAACCCTCGACGGAGCCGTGACCGGCGCACGCACCGACCAGAACAACGTCACCCTCGACGGCCTCGATGTCAACGACATGGCAACAGGCCAGTTTGCTGCCATTGTCGGCAATGCCCCGGTGGACTCCGTCCAGGAATTCCGTGGCGTCACTGCCGGAGAACTCTCCAGTTCCGGCCAGGGCGGCGGCGGCCAATATGAGCTCATCACCCGAAGCGGTACAAACAAATTCCATGGAGCCCTCGTGGAATACCACAGGGATACCGATACCGAAGCGAATAGCTGGTTCAATAACCTGAATGGCGTACCCCGGCCCCCACTCATCCGCAACCAGTTCGGCGGCAACATCGGTGGTCCCATCAAGCGAGACAAGGGATTCTTCTTCTTCGACTGGAACAGCCGCCGCGACACCCTGTCCAATCTTGAAGAGCGCACAGTCCCGATGGACTCTTTCCGCAACGGCACCGTCTCTTACAGGAACACTGCGGGCACAATCGCAACATTGAGCGGAGCGCAGGTTCAGGCACTCGATCCACTTGGAGTGGGCTTCGATTCGCATCTCCAAGCCATCCTCTCCTCCCGTTACCCGGAGCCGAATGACTTCTCAGGCAACGGAAACGGCGATCTGATCAACACTGCTGGCTTCCGGTTCAACGCGCCCTTCCCATACGTCGAAAACGACTATGTTGCGAGAGTCGACTACAATCTCACCGCGAATCAAAAGCTCTTTGGGCGCGGCACCGTTGCCAGGGAAAACGCCACGCAGAGTGCCATCCAGTTTCCCGGAGACCCCGAAACCTATCCGTTCCTCAACAACAGCTATGCCTGGGTTGTAGGACATACCTGGACCATCGGCAAGAACAAGACAAACCAGGCGGATTACGGTGTCACTTATGAGGACTACGCCTTCCCCAACGCCTACAATCCCACCGGGGTCAACCAGTTCGGTTTCGGCGGCATCCCCTCCGGTGGCACCTTTATGACCGGTCCCTACGCCAGCGCCATCAACGCCCAGGCCCGCACCTACCCCATTCCGGTTATCCGCGACGACTTCACTTGGGAAAAGAGCAAGCACAGCCTGACAATGGGCGGCACTTTCAAATACATCAGCCCCAACGGCCAGACGATCCTGGACTATAACACTCCCACCGTTGGTTTGGGCGGACACCTCACCAACCTAAACACGCCGGCCGGAGAGCCGAGTCTGCGCCCATCCGATCTTGCTACCGATGCTGCTTCCATCGCTTCTTATGACAGCGAATTCACCTTTGGCGTGGGCCGCTACGCCTCCGTCGGCGCCACGTTCAATTACGACGCTAAGGGAAACGTAGTGCCGCAGGGAACAGGCTCAGTGTCGGATTATCGCTATTACGAGACCGAGCTTTATGCGGGCGACACCTGGAAGGTCACTCCGTCGCTGACCGTCACTTACGGAGTTCGCTGGCAGAACTATTCCGTGCCTTACGAAATCCATGGCATCGAGTCTCTTCCCAATCTGAACTTCAAGCAATTCTTCGATGCGCGCATCGCACAAAGCGCCGCTGGAGCCTATGGTTCCAGTACCGATTGCAACCCCCAGATCGGCGCCGGCGTTCCGTGCGTTAACTACATCCTCGGAGGCAAGGCCAACAACGCCCCAGGATACTTCCAGCCTGTGTACAAAGACTTCGCGCCGCGCTTTGCATTTGCTTATGCTCCGGGTGCAGACAAAAAATCCGTCTTCAGCGGCGGAGCAGGGATCATCTACGATCACGCCGTGGTCAACGCCATACAGTACCAGGCAGCGCAGTACTCGTACCTTTTTCAGGCCAGCGCCAATACTCCATTCGGAGTCGCAAGCGATCCCAGGGGGTCCCTCACCAATGATCCCCGATTCAACGGCTTCAGCGCCCCGCCTCCGCCTCCTGCGGCCCCCGCAGCCATCACCGCGCCGTTCACCCCGTTCGTCAGTGCGGGAGCGCCATACGGGCTGGCCAACGGTGGTGCCTTCAACGAAGGCGTGGATAACACCCTCAAAACGCCGTACTCGATTGCCTACGACTTTGGTTTCCAGCATGAATTTCCGCAGGGCTTCCTGCTGAAAATGACTTATGTCGGTCGGCTCGGCAGACGGTTGCTGGCGCAGGTGGATGCCAATCAGCTTATCGACTTCCCGGATTCAATCGGAAAATCGGGGCAGATGATGTCCACGGCCTTTGGGAATCTGACAAAACAAGTGCGGTCAAACCCAAGCCTCTATTTGAGTCAGAACCCGGGCGCCGTCACTCCGCAGCCGTGGTTTGAAAACATGCTCGGCGCCGGAAGCGGTCCGGCGTTCGGCGTTCCCACGAATACGGCGATTATTTCAACTTACCTGGGCACACTCGCATATCGCGGCGACTTTGCAGACACCATGCAGGCGCTTTCCGGTGCCGGAGTTCTGCCCGACAACGTCGGCATGGGATCCCAATTCTCTGAGTTCACCTACTACACCAACGAAGGTTTCTCTGATTACAACGGGATGCTCGTCACTCTGCACAAGAACCTCGGCCAGGGTCTGCAATTTGACTTGAACTACACCTGGGCCCATTCCATCGATAACGCCTCGGTAGTCGCGAATGCCCCCGCAATCGGCGGCTATGGGTTCATTTGCGACGCATTGAGGCCACGCGAGTGCCGAGCCAAATCGGACTTCGATGTGAAGAGCTATCTCAATGGCAACTTCATTTACGACCTGCCCTTCGGCCGCGGCCGGACCTTCGCTGCAACCATTCCATTCTGGGCCAACGAAGTGATCGGCGGCTGGGAGATCAGCGGATTGCCGAGTTGGCATACTGGCAACGCCTATTTTGCGGGGGCGAATGCATTTGTCGCCGGCTATGCCAACAACGCGCCAGCCATCCTTACGGGGCCGGAATCAGACCTGAAGATCAACATGCACAAAGACTCTACCGGGACCCTCTGGGCCTACAAAACCAACGATAACCCGGCTACGGCCGACTTCACCGGCCCGGTCGGCTTCAATATCGGTGCCCGTAACAACCTCCGCGGACCAGGTTACGTCGACCTGGATCTCGGCTTGGGCAAAACCTTCCCGGTCTGGGGAGACAAGGTCAATTTGAAATTCCGTGCCGATGCCTTCAACGCGCTTAACCACCCAAGCTTCAACACACCGAGCACCGACATTACGGAAAGCTCCGGAAGATTCGGGGTCATCAGCAGCACGTCAAGCACCGCGCGCGTGTTGCAAGGTGCATTGCGCCTGGAATTCTAAACTCGGCAGAAGCCCAATCGTCAGAGAAGCCCCGAAATCTTTCCGGGGCTCCTTCGCATCCGCGGAAAACCGCGGAACTTATGTCTTCATGAAATCGAGCGCCCGGCTCAGGTAGCCCTTCAAATCGCGCCTTTGAACTACCGCGTCCAGAAAGCCCTTTTCCAGCAGAAACTCCGACCGCTGAAACCCCTCAGGAAGCTTCTGCCGAATGGTCTGTTCAATCACCCGCGGACCGGCAAACCCGATCAGTGCGCCTGGCTCAGCAATATTCAGGTCACCCAGCATGGCAAAGCTCGCCGTAACTCCACCCGTCGTGGGATCGGTCAGCACGCAGATATAAGGCACCTTCGCATCGTCCAATTGCCCCAGGGCGGTTGATATCTTCGCCATCTGCATCAGGCTTACCACGCCTTCCATCATGCGCGCCCCGCCAGAAGCGGCAACCACAATCAGCGGCTTCCGGCCAATTCGCGCACGATCCACAGCGCGGGCAATCGTCTCGCCGACCACAGCGCCCATCGATCCGCCAATGAACCCATACTCCATCGCGCTGACCACAACGGAATGATGGCCAAGCTGCCCCACCGCGTTCAAAATCGCGTCGTCCAGGCCGGTAGCCTGCTGCGCCGCCACCAGCCGCTTCTTATAAGGCTTGATGTCCGTAAAATTCAGCGGATCGGTCGACCGGAGTCCACCGTCAACCAGCTCAAAGCCTGGCTCCAGCAGCAGCTCGATCCGCTCGCGTGCCCCAATCTTGAAGTGGTGCTGGCATTTCGGGCAAACATTGAGGTTGGCTTCGATGTCAGCCTTCCAGATCGTCTGGCGGCAACCAAGGCACTTGGTCCAAAGCCCTTCCGTGCGAACCTTTCGCTCCCCGTTGTCCGGCGCGCCGTCGCCACCGGAGCCGGATTCGTACTCGCCATCGTCACGCTTGAACCAGGACATCGAAAACTCTCTCTGAATACAGTAGTCAGCGATCAGTTAACAGTTATCAGGCAACCCCGTGTCTAAGTCGCAGGCCCTAACCCCTAACCCCTGATCCCTAACCCCTGCCTCTCAGTATTCTATTCCGCGCTGGGCCAGAATGCCCTTCTGGTAAGCATGTTTTACTTCGCGCATCTCTGTCACGGTGTCTGCCAGTTCCACCAGAAGTGGGTGCGCATTCCGCCCGGTCAGGATTACATGCACCATCTCCGGCCGCCCGCGCAGACCGTCTGCCACCATCGCGGGGTCCAGCATCCCGTACCCGATCGCATAGTTGATCTCGTCCAGCACCACCATGTCCCAATCGCCTGAGTAGATAGCCTCACGCGCTTCTTCCCATGCCGCCACCACCATGCGGACATCTTCCGGGTCAGTTTCCGCACCGCCTACCTTCACAAACCCGCGGCCCATCTGCTTCATCACGAAACTCGACCCGAACGCCTGCACAGCATCCAATTCGCCGTAATGCCACGACCCCTTCAGAAACTGCAGCATCAGTACCTTCATGCCGTTACCCACGGCGCGCAGTGCGGTACCCATGGCCGCGGTGGTCTTGCCTTTGCCCGGGCCAGTATTGATCAGCAGGAGTCCTCGACGGGAGTCAGTCATGGTAGCTACAAGATTACAGGTTACAGATGACAGATCCAGGTTTCGCGGTGCTGGCTAGGGGTTCTGCACGGCCAGCTGTAACCCGATCAATGACCGCAGTGATACGGGTGCCCGGACAAAATCGTGAAGGCTCGATAGATCTGCTCAGCCAGCACCAGCCTGGCAAGCGAGTGGGCCATCGTAATCGACCCAAGCGACAGCAGCAGATCGCCCCGGGTGCGAGCATTGTCCGACCATCCGCTCGCCGGTCCAATCGCGAAAACAATTTGTTGTGCGCCCCCATCCCGCCGCGCGCCTAGCCAGGAGGCAAACACTTCCGACGTCATCTGCCGTCCCCGGCTATCCAGCAGTACTACAGCCGGTTGGGTCCGGCCCGGCCGTTTTCCCACCCAGTCCAGGAACGAATCTTCTGTCTTGAATGCGTCCGTGCCGCAGCGCGCAAACCCTTTACAGCGATCCAGGTAGAGCCTCGTCAATCCTTCATACGCGTCCTTCGATCCAGGGCGGGGGCCAACATGCGCGAGCGTCAGGTCCATGCGGAGGAGAATAACCCACCACGGTGCCAGGCGCCGTGTTTTCCGCTCATTCAACCCGCAAAACCAATCCTCCAATGCTGTTTTTGGAATCCACCGCCAAAATAATCCGCAATTTCATATCGACCCTCACGCACCCTCAGTAGCCCATCGTTATCAACTCGTTTGTTTTCAATTATTACCACAGAAGTTGCAGAGGCTCCACAGAATGGCATCCTTCATGCATATAGGCTTGTGGCACGTAGTCCCTGCTTTCATCTGGGATTGGATAATTTTTTCAGCAATCCGTGGGGATGAAGCCGAATTCAAGCCTCTTCTCTTTTAAGCAATTTCAATTTTTTTGTATCTTCACTTGCGAATCGGTCCCCCGCCGAGTCGCGGCAGCGCATTAAGCGGAATGGAAAAGGTTCTCTCAAAGCCTCTTTCGTTCCCCACTAAAATTGGAGGAGTTCGATGCGATTTTCTCGATTTCAGCATGCGGTCTTAGGGCTGGGTCTTCTGGCCGTTGCCGGTTTCATGGCGAATACCTCGGCCCCAGTCGCGATTGCCCAGTCGGCTACAACCGGCGCGGTAAGCGGCACCGTTTCCGATGGAACCGGCGCAGTGGTGCCTGGTGCAACCGTGATCGTGACCGACACAGCCACGCAGTCCAAGCAAACCGTCAAGTCCAATGGCGAAGGTCGCTACACGGTTGGACTTCTGAAGCCTGGTCTTTATAAGATCACCGCCTCAGCCGAGAGCCTCAAGTCGGACACGCTCCAGGTGACCGTCATTCTAGGTACCTCGGTCCCGGCGGATATCAAGGTCACCCCCACCGGCAGCAACACAGTTATTGAGGTTACGTCAACCGCCCTCCCGCTTGTTGACACCCAGAACGTCGCCCTCGCCACAACCTTCAACGAGCAGCAGATCGACGAGCTCCCCACCCCGGGCGGCGACGTCACCACGGTCGCCTTCACCGCGCCGGGTGTGGTCGTAAATGCCGGTGGCGCTTACGGCAACTTCAGCTCTGACGGCCTGCCGGGCATCTCGAACCTATTCGTTCTGAACGGATTTGACAACCAGGATCCCTTCCTCAACCTGAACAACTCCGGTAGCTCCAACCTGACCCTCGGTCAGGGCGAACTCGCCGAGGCCACCGTCATCCAGAACGGCTACAACTCACAGTATGGCCGCGCGGCCGGCGCCGTCATCAACTACACCACCAAGTCCGGAACCAACAAGTTCCACGGCATGGCCGACTACAACTGGAACGGCACACTTCTCAATGCCAACGCCTGGTTCTACAAGCAGGGAGAAATCGCCGGCGGTCTCGCCAACGGCCTTAGCCAGTCAGCGGCCAACGCTCTCAACATCAGACCGCACGCCGTCTCCAACGAGTGGGCGCTGAATGCCGGCGGGCCGATCATTAAGGATAAGCTGTTCTTCTTCTCTGACTACGAAGGCCTCCACTATGTTCTGCCCGGTTCAAGCGGCTACCTGACCTTCCCGTCTGCCGCGCTCCAGAACTACACCATGGCCACCATCCCGGCAGCCTCGCAGAGCTTCTATGGCCTCGCCTTTGCCGGTTACAAGAAGTCCCCGGCCTATGCTAGTGCGACACCAGTTACCAACGGTGGCGGCAGCAACCAGGACGGCTACGGCGGACTCGGCTGCGGTAATATGGCCGGTGTCACCGACACCCTTACGGGCGGCACATTTGGCGTAAACGAGCCTTGCATGCTGGTCGGACAGGCTGCCGCCAACAACATCAACGTTGAATGGCTCTACACCCAGCGCATCGACTGGAACATCAACGACAAGCACAAGATCTACGGCCGCTACAAGATGGACCGCGGCACCCAGCCCACCTCCACCAGCTTTATCGATCCGCTGTTCAGCGCCCTGTCCATCCAGCCCGAATACGAAGGCCAGTTCAACGACAGCTACGTCATTGACTCCACCAAGACCAACGTCTTTGTCGCTGCCGCCAACTGGTACACGGCCTATTTTGGACCGCCGAATGTTTCCGCCTCCCTCGCCGAGCTTCCTGCCAACTTCTATCCCGACGTAGACTACGACGGCAGCGGCGTGAATGCCGCAGGCGGTCTGCCATCGGAAGGTGTGCCGTATTACCTCACCCAGGGCCGCAATGTGACCCAGTACCAGTTTGAAGATGACTTCAGCTGGATCAAGGGTAAGCACACCATGAAGTTCGGTTTCAACTTCCGTCGCGACGACGTATCGGACTACGACTCGCAGATTGCGAACGTCTTCCCGATCGCTCAATTGGCAACCCTTGCTGACTTCGTTTCCGGCCAGGCTGACCCCAAATCTCCCTATTTCGGAGCCAACGTTTATGAGAAGGCGTACATCGCCAATCAAACAGCGCACCTGTCGCTCTACAACATCGGTATCTACGGCCAGGACGAATATCAGGTAACTCCCAAGTTGAAGTTGACCATCGGCGCCCGCTTCGATCGTACCGGCAACCCGCTCTGCCATCATGGTTGCTTTGGCCAATACACGGGTTCATTCCCCAACAATCCCGGCCTCAACAGCCCCTTCAATATCGGCGCCGGCGGCCCTGTCAACGCATTTGCCGACAACGCATTCCCGTCCATCGAGCACCTCAACTTCCAGCCCCGTTTTGGCTTCAACTTCGCCATCAGCGACCACACCGAATTGCGCGGCGGAGCTGGTCTCTTTACTGACCTCTACCCGGCCGGATTCATGGATGGCATCATCGGGAACTTCCCCAACACTAACCTCGTTCCCATCTTCGCGGGCGACTTCAACGTCTCTGGGGCGGGCACCGTGGGCGCCTTCGCGGATGTGGCGAATGCCGTCACTCAGAACGGCTTCAACTCGGGTGCTAACGCCGTTACCATAGAAAACACACTCTACAATCAGCTCGTCCCCTACTCCCCTCCGAGCATCAACGCCTACTTCCCCGGCAAGTTCAAGGCGCCCACCTATGCGGAATACAGCATGCAGCTCCAGCAACAGATCTCCAAGTCTGACGCGATCATCATCACCTACGCCGGAAACTACGGCTACCATGGTGTCCTCCAGAATCCCTGGCTGAATGCCGGCGACGGTGTGTTCGGTGACGGCTTCTGGAACGGCGGCACACTTGGTCAGTGGGGAACAGCGGCGAATGGCTTCGGCAACTTCAGCGCCACGCCTCCCGACCCTCGCTTCGGCCGCGTAACCTCCTACACCAACGATGGCCACTCCAACTACAACGGAGCGCTCATTACCTACAAGCACAGCGGTAACGGCCTGACCACCGAAGTCAGCTACACCTACAGCCACTCCCTGGACATGGTTTCCAACGGTGGTGAAGGCGAATACTTCAACGGTGGAGCTATTACTCAGCAGCTGACCCCGGCTCTTGGCTATGGAAACCTGAACTACTCCAACTCGGACTACGACGTGCGCAATAACCTCACGGGCGACATAGTCTACGAGGAGCCTTTCAAGTCCTCCAACAAGATCCTCAACTACTTCGGTGGTGGCTGGGTCGTCGGCGCCAAGGCCTACTATCGTTCGGGCGAGCCTTATAGCATCACCAACGGCGCCCAGCTTGCATCCTTCCAGAATCTCGGCGGCACACTCCTTGGTGCTCTTGCATCCGGCGTCAACGTTTCGCAGCTGAAGAACGACTCGACCGGCAACGCGCATGAAGGCGCCTACGGCCACCCGACACTGGACATCACCCAGTTCGTTGGAGCCGGAGACCAAAACTACTTCGGCACACTGCGCCGCAACGCACTCTACGGCCCGCACTATGTCGACTCCGATTTGAACCTGATGAAGAAATTTGTCAAGCTGGAAGGCTTTACCTTCAAGGCCGGAATCAATGCTTACAACCTCTTCAACGACGTGAACTTTGGGGCCCCGGCAGGCAACACCCAGTTCCCCAACAGCTTCGGGCGCATTTATGGAACGCTCGCTCCTCCCACCAGCCCGTATGGCTCCTTCCAGGGCGCGGCCGTTACCCAACGCCTCTTCGTCCTCCACGGAACCATCACCTTCTAACCTCGAGACATCCAGTTAAAGCAAAAACCAAGGGCGTTCGCTTTAGCGAACGCCCTTGGTGCATTCAAGAAATGCTTGTAACAGTCACCAGCCGCGATGCCGACCCACAGGCGATGAAGCTTGCTATCCAACGGCTTCCTCTCCCGGAGGGAGAAGGAGATACTAGCCCCGGGCGAAACCCCATAAGCGCTAACTTGTTTGGGAGAATATTTGTTCCTGCGATTTGCGCTTGCGAGGCGCTTCGGCTAAGCCTTTGGCGATCTGGTCCCAGTTTGCCAGCATGTCGCCCAGA
>Ga0302319_10020927_pt1 | contig 11804 bp, 13 predicted proteins | sample Bog_T0_2_FD_203319 | JGI IMG/M metagenome (GOLD analysis project Ga0302319, IMG submission 203319) | Peat permafrost microbial communities from Stordalen Mire near Abisko, Sweden - Bog_T0_2 | ecosystem: Environmental > Terrestrial > Soil > Wetlands > Peat | place: Sweden: Abisko, Stordalen Mire...
GAGCGCACCGGCGGCGCGCAGATCTTCGAGAATCGCGATGATGTCCCTCGGTGTGGAGCCCACCGCGTTCAGCGCCCGCACCAGATCTTCGATGGTGGCTCCCTCTTTCAGAATCACGTTCTTCAGTTTCTCCGCGGTTGACACAACCTTGGCCTCCGGAACCACGACCGTCGCTCCCGGGATTGCTTCCGGGGTGACTGGCAGGGGCAGGGCCGGGGCAGCAACGATCACGCCAACCTGCACTTCAACGGTCAGGTCACCGTGCAGAATCGCAACCGGAGCCACATGAACGTTCTTCCCCATGACAATGGTTCCCGTGCGTTCGTTGACCACGATCTTCGAGGGACGCTCGGGATCGACGGTGAGCCTTTCGAGCGTCGCAACGAACTGAACCGTTCGATTCAGGTATTCGGGAGGCACTTTGACCGTGATCACCGTTCCGTTCTGGGCGTGAGCAAGTTCACCGCCGGCGCCTGGGAACTTCTGGTTAATCGCGTCAGCTACCTGGCTGGCGGTTCCGAAATCCATTTGATGAAGCTGCAGCCGTACTGTTGTCACGGGAGCGACCGACGGCGCAGGTTTTTCGACGAGTCCCCCCTCGGGAACTCTCCCCACAGTCGGGTGATTGACGGTCTTGACATTGCCCACGATGAATCCGCCGGTAATCACGGCTCCCTGGGCGACCGCGTACACCTGGCCGTCGGCGGCCCGCAGAGACGTCATAATCAACAACCCACCCTGCAGGGTCGCCGCATCTCCGATAGAAGCAGCGGTTACGTCGATCCTCATGCCTGGCTCCGCGAAGGGCGGAAGGTCCGCGGTAACCAACACTGCCGCGGTGTTCTTGACCGTGATCAGGGATGCCGAAACGGTTACGCCCATCCTCTTCAGGACGTTGGCGAGGCTTTGGGCCGAAAACAAGGTTTGCTGGCGATCCCCGGTACCTTTCAGTCCGACTACCAGTCCATACCCTAATAACTGGTTGTCGCGCACGCCTTCGATGGAGAGGATGTCCTTCAGGCTCGTTGCGGCGAAGACCGTGACGGGCGTTAGTAAGCCGAGCAGCAGATACTTCAGGATTTGCATGTGTCAGTCGATCTCAGAAGGGAAGCAGGCCCAACAGAAGGCGATAAAGAAACATCGGTCTCCGAATCGCGTCATTGACAACGCCTTTGCCGTCTAACTGAACTTCAAGATCGGCGACGCTGCTCGACGAAACGGTGTTATTGGGAGCAAGATCGGCCGGACGGACCACGCCGCGTACCCTGATGGTTTGCCAATCGGAATTGATCTGAATATTCTTGGTGCCCTCAAGGACCAGGTAACCATTCGGCAATACCTGAGCGACGCGAGTCGTAAGAGTTGTCGTCAGGTTGGTGGTGCGCGATGTCGTACCCGCGCCGTTGAGTTCGGTATCGCCAGACAGGTTCGCCAGGTTCGCCAACGGTCCGGTGGCGGCAGTCACACCGGCAAGCGCGTTTATGGAGTTTTTTGTAGAAGATACGCGGGATGTCTTGGTGGCGCCCGTGGCTACCGCGGATGCCTGTTCGGACACAACAATGGTGACAACATCGTCCACGTGGCTGGCAAGCACATCGCGGGCGAGATCGCCCATCGATGTGGAGTTCACCCATGTCGAGCCCGCCGTTTTGCCGGCGTTCTCGTCGAGGGACCGGCTTTCAGCCGTGCGCACATATTCGTCCAGCGCGGTCGGCGGCGGTGGTTTCTTCTTGAGAGAAGAAAAAATGCCGCCGAAACTCAGGTTCGCGATGAGAAGGAAGATGATTGTGAGCTTCATTGTTTTACCGGATTGACTTGTATGGATGCTGTGTTGGGCCCGTCTATGGAAGCGCGGAACAGTTTGCCGGAGTGTGGATTCTTCAGCCAGATGCCTTCGCCTCTGCGGCCCGATGTCGTAGCCTCGGCATCGAGGGTCAGCGTGGAGAGACCGCTGTGCACCATCACCGTTACGTGGTCGCCTTTCACGATCTCCATGGGAGGGTCGAGAGACTCCATCAGGACCGGCGAGTTGACCGGGATGGAACGACGTGGGATATAACCCTCGACAAGTTCGACGGATGCGGGCGTCGCCGGGCTGTTCGGAACGCCCTCGACGGTGGCAAGCTTTACTTGCGATGCCCGAATCGGCTTACCCTGCTGCAGTGTTTCCACGGCGATGACGCGGGTGACCGGCACCCGAACTCTGACACGACTCCAGATTTGAAATTTTCCACCGTCACCGTAGCGGACGAAGCCGCGCCAAAGCGTTGCAGTATCCACCGAAGCCGAGGGCGCAAGAGATTCCATCGAAAACACAATCTCGCCGGCCGGGGCAGGGAAGCGACTTATCTCGACGATGTCGATTTTCGATCCTGCCGGTAGCGCGCCGCGCATCGCTTCGAGCACGGCCGCCTCGGAAAGGGGAGCGACGGGGACCTCGAAGCAAATGCTATCGCGTGGCGCGGTCGCTGAAGGATCGAGCGGCGCCAATAGGCGTTTCAGTTCCGCCGGGCGGAACACGCGTGTGGCACCCGGGAGCGGAGCCCATGCGACCACGGCTGCGGGATCCGCCGGCGCGAACCCGGGCACGGCCTTTGCAAGGTCGCCCGCCGTGATGTGCGCACCGGATATCGATACGCACAGCGCCGCCACTAATGCAGGAACACTCATGTCTTTAGGTTGTTTACATCCTGGTACATTTGATCCGCCGTCGTGACTACTTTCGAATTTGCCTCATAGGCGCGCTGGCTTTCGATCAGATTAATGAATTCCGTCACCACGCTCACGTTGGACTGTTCGGTGTAGCCCTGCAACAAGGTTCCCAGGCCTTCGGGCCCTCCGGGTTTGGCGACAGTCGGTTGCCCCGATGCATCGGTCGGCGAATAGAGATTACTGCCCATGGCGTTGAGACCGGCGGGATTCTGAAAGTTCGCCAGCTCAATCTGACCCGCCGTTTGTGCCGCTGAGGTGCCTTGTTGCGTGTAACTGACGGTTCCATCGAGCGCGATGGTAACGCTGAGAGCCTGTGGTGGAATGGTAATCTGCGGCTGAACGGGATCGCCTGCCGCGGTGACCACATTGCCATTCAAATCCAGCTGAAAAGTCCCTGCGCGGGTATACGCGAGCACACCGTTCGGCTGCAGAACCTGAAAGAAGCCGTTGCCCTGAATGGCGAGATCCAGCGGGTTGTCGGTTTGGGTGAAACTTCCCTGGGTGAAGATGATTTCGTTCGATGCCGGGCGCGTGCCCAATCCGATCTGCAGGCCGGCGGGAACGACAGTCTGACTGCCTGCCTGAGCGCCCGGCTGCATGATGGTCTGGTACATCAGGTCCTGAAACTGGGTGCGCCGGGCCTTGAAGGCCGTCGTGCTCGCATTCGCGAGGTTGTTGGCGATGTTGTCCACGTTTGTCTGCTCGGCGGTCATGCCGCTGGCAGCGCTGTAAAGAGCTCTGATCATCGAGTGATTCCCCTTCTACGCCCCGGATTTCGCAACCTGCTGTATCGCCGCCGTATTCATGTCGACGCCAATGAGTATGGACTTTTGAAGCATTTCAAACTGCCGAAGCACGTTAATCATGCGAACGGAGGAACCAGCCACGTCCACATTGGAACTCTCCAGCCTGCCTTGCAGCACGAGGCCCGCGGCCGGACCGACTGCATCGTCCGGTCCATTGAAACGCAACAGGCTTGTGCCCTGTTTGGAAAGATCGCTCATCTTCTTAAACGTGACGGTTTGAAGTTTGCCGACCACCGCGCCATCCTGCAGAAGCTCTCCCTCGGGCGTGACCGTCAGAGCCCGGGCCGGGTCCAGTTGGATCGGCTTACCGTCAGAGCCCTGCAGCGGGTACCCGTCCGAAGTCACCAGACGGCCAGCGGGAGTGAACTGGAATGTTCCGTTGCGCGTGTACAAACGACCAGAGGGCCCCGCTACGGTGAAGAAACCGGCGCCGGAGATCGCGAGATCGGTGGGTATCCCGGTTTGATGCAGGTCGCCTTGCGAGTAGTCCGTCCAGTTGGTTTCGATGACGGGCATCTGCGCGGGATCGGAACCTCCGGGGCCTTCGGCCTCCGAGGCTGCGTAGAGGCTATAGAACTCGCTGTCGTTCTTGAAGCCGGTTGTCTGCACATTGGCGAGATTGTTGGCGATCAGGTCCAGCGATTCCAGGTTTGATCGGAGACCGCTGGCGGCCATGCTTGTGAGGGGATCCATGTTAATTCGGTGTGAGTGTCTCTGGCGCTTCGATCCGGATTAAAGCAAGTGGAGAACCGTTAGCGAAAGAAAAGGAAAATATGCCGATAAGCAGGTTAATTGGTGAAACCTGTGTCGGGAAACGGTCAGCTTCCAAAGGCATCGGCCAGATCCGGACGGCATTGCAATGAGCTAAAACGCTGAAAAGACGCCCGGCGCCCGGTGGGCGGCCACGTGCATTGTCCGTCGCGTGATCCCGATTGGGTTTCCCTCAGCGATTTCCGCCAGCGTTTCGGTTCCCCCGCGTTTTTCGCAGGCCGAAGCCCCTGCTTCTCATCCGTTTTCAACGGTGTTGCACAATGCACAGACCAGCCCCACGGATGACACTCCGGAAGTCCCGGAACGTAAGGCCGCTCCCACCCGAAAGGCATCCCTAAGTCAGGTACGGTCCGCAGATCCCCGGAGCATGAAGCCCGGCGATGGGGTCGTGGCGGTTCAAACTATTAATGGCCGGCAACCGCAGCCGATATTCCTGCTTCCTTCCCTGTCGCTTGAGAGTGACTCGGATCAGTCGCTTGACGACAAATCCATATCTGACGGGGCAACGGGAGATCCCGGAGGGTCTACTGCGAGCCAAGCGTCTCAGGATGGCGCGGAGGCCCTTCCACCTCTGGCACTTCCCCTTGCCGCAGTCGCGTTCTCGATGAACCTGCAGAAGGTCGGGTCTCCCGATCAAGGACCTGGTTCTGTCGCGCGGTCGAACGCAGACACCATTCAGGGTAGTCAGCCTTCCGGTCTTAACGCCAACCCGGCCGCCGGGAACGGAGAAAACTCGCCGCCCGACACTGGCTCCCATCAGCCCGGGGCGGAAGCGGACCAGTCGCCAAATCTAAAGCTGGAATTGGCATCTCAAACCAAACAGGATGCCACTCCTGCCGACACGCAGACTCTCACGGTCCCTCCAGCCCAGGCATTGGCGAGCGCACCTGTTTCTTCGGGTTCAGGACCTCAGCAAAGCCCCGGAAGGACCGCTGCGGATATTCGACCGGTTGCCCCACCCGAAACGCCGGAGCCAGCAGTGCCGACTCCGGCCCGGCAGATCGATTTGACCGTTCCCAACGATGCGGGACACCAGGTAGACATCCGTATTTCACAGCGCGGCGGCGACGTCCAGGTGACGGTGCGCACGCCCGACAGCGATCTGGCGCAGTCTCTGAGGCATAACCTCCCCGAATTGTCCGAGACCCTCTCCCGGAACGGTCTGCGTGAGGATGTGGCGCACACGGCGCAGAGCCATTCCGCAGGTGACGGAAACAGCGGGGAACCGTCGCCGGACAGCCGGCAGCAAAGCAGGCAGGATCCGGAAGACCAAAACCCTACAGCGGGCAGGAGGCGGCCCGGCAGCGGGCAGGCCGAGTCTTTTGCCGGGATCATTCAGGAGGAGAAAAAGAGTACATGATGGCACACGTAATCCCTCCCATCCGACCCTGGCAGCAAGCGTATCCGCGGCCGCCAGCGACGAAGTTGGCGCGGTTGAGCACAACACCCAGCAGCAGGACCGGCCAAATCCGGCAGGACAGAAATCGCCCGTGGTGAGGAACCATCCGAAACGGATGGCGGCCTTCGCCGAAATTATTCACGAACAAGAAAGGACCAACCGATGATCAGCGCACTTCAACCGATTCAACCTTCTCACCAAACGGCCATACGGCCTGCGGTGGCAAGGTCTGCCGCGAAGGCCGCAGGCGCGGCGGCCGCGGCTACGACCACGCCGGCAGCAACAACGACCACGACGACCCCGGGCTTAGCCAACGAGAGCACGTTCCTCACGCTGCTGGTTACGCAGTTGCAGTACCAGGATCCGTTGAACCCCGCGGACAGCACGCAGTTCGTAACCCAGCTTGCGCAGTTTAGTCAGCTGGAAGATCTTCAGAACATCAACCAAAACGTGATCACGATCAGCAACAGCGTCACAGCCGCAGCTGCCGCCGCCGCGGCTGCTGCTTCGGCACCTGCGTCCCCCGCAGCGGCAGCGCCCGCTTTGGTAACACCGCTGTCGCCGGCCGCGGCAAAGCTCTGACTATTCACGCAGACAGTCTAAACAGGGAAACTCATGCCAGTAGCAATTTCAACGGCTCTTACAGGTATAAACGCGGCCTCCACCGCGATCGACGTGGTGGGCACCAATCTCGCGAACCTGAATACCACCGGTTTCAAAACCGGTACGGTCTCCTTTCAGGACCTTCTATCCGAAACGGTTGGCGGCTCGCAGGTCGGTCTGGGAGTCCAGTCGCCTTATGTCACCACCAATTACTCACAGGGATCTATCACCTCGGCAACGGGTCCCTTTGACGCCGCGATCAGCGGGAACGGCTTCTTCGTCGTGGTGGACTCCAACAAACAGACCCTGCTGACTCGGGACGGCACTTTTGCGCCAAACGCAGCCGGCACCCTCGAGACGCTTACAGGCCAGGCGGTCCAGGGCTGGCAGGCAGCGCCGGATGGCACGGTGAATACGACCGGTCCAATTACGGATCTAACCATACCGGTCGGTCAGCTTTATCCACCCGTGCCGACGACGACATTTTCGCTGAATGCGAATCTCGACTCAGCCTCCGCGGCAGGTACGACGTTCTCGCAGCAGATCGACGCAATCGACTCACTGGGCAACACCGTCCCTCTCACCGTGACTTTCACCGCAAGCGCGACGCCTGGCCAATGGAATTATCAGGTAACCGTTCCCGCCAGTGCCGTCGCTCCCGGTACGGGCACAGCTCCCGTGGACCTGCTGGCGACGCCGGGAACGATTACGTTCACCTCCGGCGGAATTCTGGCGACTCCTTCGCCGACAGAGAGCCCTGTTCCTTTAACGGTCCCCCCATTGACGGACGGCGCGACGATCGGAAACGCCGGGATCGTGGACTGGAACTTCTACGATTCCACCGGTGCGCCTACGCTGACGCAGTTCAGCCAGGCCTCCGCGGTTTCCGGAAATTCTCAGAATGGCTTTCCACCGGCACAGCTTACGGGTGTGGCCTTGGGCACTAATGGCCTCATTGAAGCGACTTACTCAAACGGTCTGCAACAAACAGTGGGCGAACTGGCGATTGGTACGGTTCAAAACACACAATCTCTGGCTTCGGCGGGAAACAACAACCTGTCTCTGACCGCCGCCACGTCTTCGCTCACGGTGGGGACGCCCGGAACCGGCGGCCGGGGAACGGTACTGGGGCAGTCTCTCGAAGCTTCGACCGTCGATATCACTACCGAATTTGCGAACCTCCTGATATTCGAGCGCAGCTATCAGGCTAACTCGCGCGTCATAACCGCGTCGGACGAGATCGTCCAGGACAGCATGGCACTGATTAAATAACCTATGACTCCTATCGAAGAAATTGCGCGGTTTCTCGACGTACCAATCGAAATGAATGTGGAACTGGACCGGCGCCTGCTTGCCATGAGGGAGGTCATGGCATTCGACGTCGACAGCATCATCAGGCTGACCAAGTCCGCCGGCGAAAACCTGGATATCCGGCTCGGCGGGGCTCTTATCGGCTCGGGTGAGATTGTAGTTTCCGAGACCACCACTGGAGTCCGTATCACGGACTTCCGGACGGAGGGATGAAGAGTGGACTTACTTCCCCAGTTATCCGGCATTACCGCGGTCTTCGCTCTGCTGGCTTTCACTCTATGGTTCCTGAAGAAGAAAGGCGCCATACGCACAGGCGCTTTGCTCCCCTTCGGGTTGGGCGGCCGGCGGCCGCGCGGAGAGGAAAGACTGCTTGAGCGTATCGACGGTCTGCAGTTATCGCCCACGCATTCGCTTAGTCTGATCCGCATGGACGACCGGGCGATCCTCATTGGGATCTCGCCCGGCGGCTTTTGTCTTGTCGAAAGCTCACCCTGGAAACCTCTTCCGTCCGGTGCCGCGCAGACCCTCGCAGGGCCAAACGTAGTCGCGCGGAACATTTCCGAGCGGGAGCAGGCCGGGCGATAAACGTGCGAAAAGCCCATATTCTGAAGTCCTTGTTTATTCTTGCGCCGGCCGTATTGACAGCCGGCCTTGCGATCGCCGCGCAGCCGCCGGGGCCGCTGCTTGGTGCGAGCGTCTCCTCGGGAAAAGGCGGCCAGGTAATCAGCGCTCCGGTGCAGATCGTCATCCTGATGACGTTTCTCACGCTGCTGCCGGCGGCTGTGATGTGCGTCACGCCATTTCTGCGAATCTCGATGGTCCTCCATTTCCTGCGGCAGGCGATCGGGACACAAACGGCTCCGACCAATCAGGTACTGATTGGGCTTGCGCTATTCCTTTCCATTCTCATCATGCAGCCGGTGGCAATGGAAATTTATCAGAAAGGATGGATTCCATTTGACAACGGCACCTTGACGATGGAACAGGCAATCGACCAGGGCGGGCAACCGCTCCGTACGTTTCTGCTGAAGTATGCCAGGGAAAAAGACATTCGGCTCTTCGTCGAGATTACTCACGGCGCAGCGCCCCGCACCCCCCAGGACCTGAATCTTCAAGTGCTGGTTCCCGCTTACATCATTTCCGAGCTTAAGGCTTCCTTTCAGATTGGCGCCGTAATATATCTTCCCTTCATGGTTATCGACCTGGTGATCGCTTCGGTGACGCTATCCATGGGGATGATGCAATTGCCGCCCACGCTCTTGTCCGCCCCCTTCAAGGTACTGCTCTTCGTTCTTGTCGACGGGTGGAATCTCGTGGTGGGCTCGCTTATGAAGGGCTTTTACACATGACGCCGGAATTCGCAATTCAGACTATTCGCGATTTGCTGCTGATGACTTTTACGCTGGCCGCGCCGATTCTCCTGGCCGGACTTGTGGCCGGCGTCGTGCTTAGTCTCGTCCAGATTGTGACTTCCATCCAGGATACGGCTTTCAGTACAGTTCCCCGCCTGGCGGTGTTTCTTGCCGCCACCATCATCGCGATGCCCTGGATGCTGAATAAGGCGATGAGTTATTTCATTTCGATTCTGGGCAACTTAAGCCGATATGCCGGGTGAAATCAGCGCGCCGGTGGCTCTGGCATACGGCTTCCTGCTCGTATTCGCCAGAGTTGGCGCGACTTTCACTTTTATTCCCCTCCCCAGCACCGGAGACGCAGCGCCGCAGGTGAAGGTCATACTCATACTCGCGATGACCATGGCGCTCTCCCCTTTCTGGCCGGTCGTCTCCGCGGAACCGCCAATGCCCGTGTTTATCGGCTGGATCGTTGCAGAAGCCGCGTTCGGACTTGGAATAGGCTTGCTGGTCAGCCTCATGTCCGAATCGCTGAATCTGTTTGGCCAGATCACGGGTCTGCAGGCCGGATACTCGCTGGCTTCTACCTTCAATCCGGCAACCCAGGCCGACAGCACCGTTCTCAGTACGTTGGCGTCAACCGCCGGAAGCCTTCTGTTCGTCACCCTCGGTCTTCACCGCCAGGTGATTCGGATCTTCGCATCCAGCCTGGAATCTCACCCGCCTGGAACCCTCTTGATGAACGCAGGCTGGTCGGAGCCGCTGATTCACGCGGTAGCGGGTGTATTTTCGACGGGGTTGCGTCTGTCCCTGCCTGTCGTCGCGCTCCTGATGATGGCGGACCTGACGCTGGCGATGTTTGGCCGGATCAATTCGCAGCTACAGCTACTTTCATTATCGTTTCCACTGAAGATGCTGCTCGCGTTAGCTGTCATGACCGTGCTGTACACCCTTCTGCCAACGGTCTATGCATCGCAGGCGAGGGTGGTCTTTGATCTCGCCTCGAAGTTCGCACGCCAATAGATGCCCGAATCCGATAAAACCGAACAGGCCACACCGAAGCAGGTTCTTAAGGCACGGAAAGAAGGCAATTTTCCATCCACCCGCCAGTTTCTCGCGGGTATTCAGTTTGTGGTGTTTGTCTGGCTGCTCGAGAACCTGGGCGGCCGCTGGGTAGACGAACTCCGGCTTGTCACAGCCACAGTGCTGCGTCGCGCATTTGGACCGGATCTGGCTCCGGAAGACTGGCTTGTGATGGCCCGAGACGTGGTTTTCGTGTGTCTGGGGCCCCTGGTTCTTACCGGCCTCTCGTTGGCTGTGCTGTCGCTTGGGCTCCAGCTGGGTTTGACAGCGTTCGGCGTGAGCTTTGAAAAGCTGACGCCGAAGTTCGACCGGCTGAACCCGGTTTCCAAGCTGAAGAATATTGTGAATCAGAATGTCTCCGGCCTGGTGCAAGCCCTTCTTCTGCTGCCAGTCTGCGGCTATGCCATCTATGCTCTCGCTTCGGAGAACGCGGATCGTTTACTTACCCTGCCCCTGAAGAACATCGATATCGGCGAGGCTGAGATCGCGCGTACAATTCTCAGCCTTCTATGGCGTGGAGCGGGAGTATTCTTTGTTTTCGGCTGCGTCGAGCTGGCCCGCGAAAAGGTCCGTCACTCCGGCCAGATGAAGATGACCAAGCAAGAGGTTAAGCAGGAGTCGAAAGAGACTGACGGCAATCCTCAAATCAAGGCGAGAATTCAGCGTATCCGGCGCGATCAGGCCCGAAAGCGGATGATGCATCAGGTGCCGACCGCAACCGCGGTCATCGTGAATCCGACCCATTATGCGGTGGCGCTGCGCTACGATCCCGAGACGATGGCCGCGCCTGTGGTTGTGGCCAAAGGAAAGAATTATCTCGCTCTTCGCATCCGGAAGATTGCTTTGGAACATCAAGTGCCTCTGATTGAAAATGCACCGCTCGCGCAGGGGCTCTACAAAGCAACCGATGTCGGCCAGGAGATCCCGCCACATCTTTACCGGGCCGTGGCTGAGATCCTCGCATACATTGTCAAACTGATGCACCGCAGCTAACGTTCACAACAGATGGCTCAACCACTCATCGCAGCGCCACCAGTCAGGACATGGGGCGCGATCTTTTTGCCAGGGCTGGGCGAACTGGCAATCCCGCTCGCCCTCATCGCGATCATCGTGGCGCTGGTCACCCCGATGCCGACGTTTCTCCTGGACTTTCTGCTGGCAATCGACATCATGATGTCGGTGACGATCCTCATGGTATCGGTGTACGTCGCGCGCCCGGCTGAATTCACCGTTTTTCCGACCACACTCCTGATACTGACACTCTTCCGGTTGGCCCTGAATGTTTCTTCTTCGAGGTTAATTCTGCTCAATGGAAACACGGGCACGTCGGCCGCGGGAGAGGTAATCAGCTCCTTCGGTAATTTCGTCGTTGGCGGCAACTACATCGTGGGCATCGTGATCTTTCTCATTCTGATCGCCATCCAGTACGTTGTAATCAACCATGGCGCGGTGCGCATTTCAGAGGTATCGGCAAGATTCACGCTCGATGCGATGCCTGGCAAACAGATGGCGATCGATTCCGATCTGGGCGCCGGGCTCATCGACGAAAACACGGCAAGGCAAAGGAGAAAAGCGCTTGCGGCCGAAGTGGCTTTCTACGGATCCATGGACGGGGCCAGCCGATTTACGCAGCGCGACGCAGTGGCAAGCATCCTCATCACTACGATCAATATCATCGCCGGCTTTCTGATCGGGGTCCTGCAGCACGGGATGGATTTGACCCGCGCGATTCAGACCTACACCATTCTCACGATCGGAGACGGCCTG
>Ga0302319_10020928_pt1 | contig 11804 bp, 13 predicted proteins | sample Bog_T0_2_FD_203319 | JGI IMG/M metagenome (GOLD analysis project Ga0302319, IMG submission 203319) | Peat permafrost microbial communities from Stordalen Mire near Abisko, Sweden - Bog_T0_2 | ecosystem: Environmental > Terrestrial > Soil > Wetlands > Peat | place: Sweden: Abisko, Stordalen Mire...
ATAGCGCTACAACATGCCGTATTTTTCAGTTGCCCATTGGTCGAGAGAAAGGAAACACTTTGTCCCCACGCGACAGACGTCCCTGGGAGTTGCTCGTCGTTGACGATAATCGCGGCGATTCCGAACTTCTGTGCCTGGCTCTGAGCGAATGGAAGAGCCTCGTCAGGGTCCATGTCGTCGAGGATGGAAATTTGGCGCTGAAGTACCTCAGAAGGGAATGGCCCTATGACGATATGATGCTGCCGGATCTCATACTTCTGGACCTTCACTTGCCTGGCAAGGACGGCATAGAGGTTCTGAAAGACCTAAGGTCCGATCCTCACCTCAGAAACATTCCGGTGGTGATGATCACCAGTTCGGAAAGCAGGAGCGACGTCGCCCGGGCCTATGGATCGCACGTCAATTCCTACATCACGAAATGTGCCGACGCTCGGGTATTCTTCGCCCGGATCCGGGCGCTGGAAGAATACTGGTTTAATACCGTTCAGTTGCCCTCTGACGAGAAGCTGGCCTGAGGGCTCAGTCGTTGTCACCTCTGTTGTCAAGGTGAACAGCAGGAAGAGACACCACAACCAATAGTCCGCCGCCAGGCCCTGCCATCGCCTCAATGGATCCCCCATTTGCCGTCGCCATCCGCCGGCAAAGCGCGAGGCCTAACCCGAAACCAGGATATTCATGCCCTGAATGCATCCGCCGAAATGGCTTGAACATCGTTTCCAGATATTCGGAAGCAACACCAGGACCATTATCCTCAACCCGAACCTCTGCATTCTTCTTATCCCGCATCTGTGAAGTAATTCGAATCTCCGCTCTTATATCGCCTCTGCGAAACTTGCACGAATTAGCGATCAGTTCCCGAAGGACCGCCGACAACGCTCGCGAAACGGCTATACCGGGTTCGCCCTCCATAATCGATAAATCCGCCCCGGCCGCGTCGAGCGTCTCCTTCACATCGATCCGCAGCCCCCTTAACAGAAGCGCCAGACTCATCGTTTCCGGAACCGGCGCGACGCCGTAATAATTAACCATCGCGCCGATTAGCCGGCTCATGTGTTCACCCGCCGCAACGGCCTCGCTCAGCCATTGATTCTCCTGCTCCGGCATCGAGGCCGCGGCTGTTCTCTGCACCAGCTGGACCCGAGTATGCATCGTTCGCAGGCAGGAACGCAGATCGTGCGCGAAGGCATACATCAGTTGAGCTTCGTCACTCGGTGGTTCCGCCATGAGGGCCCCCGGCTTGGTCATAAAGGCGCCTGGGCGACCGCCGCCTGGCTTTCCGCCGATGCCTGCTCGTACTGGTGAAGCTTGGCATGAAGAGTTTTAGTGCTGATATCGAGAATCGTCGCCGCCCGCGTCTTGTTCATTCCGGCGTGGGCCAAAGTCGCTTCAATCAGAAGCCGCTCTGCCTCGAGCACCGTCATCCCCACCTTCACCGGCACCCCTTTCGAGTCCGTGGGCGAATGCTCGACCGTTTGTTCCGGCGCTGCGGGCTGCGTCTCCGCGTCAGCCTCGGAAACCCGCGCCGGCGCTACAGTAACCGCTGGGCGCGCTCCCACCCGCGTCTCGCCGGACCGAATCGGTCCCGAACCCGTAAGGATCACTGCGCGCTCCACAATGTTGCGCAGCTCGCGGACGTTGCCTTCCCAGTTCCGCTCCTGCAGGCCCGCCAGGAATTCGGGCGAAGCATGAGTCACTCGCGTATCGTGCTTGCGGTTCAGGCTGTGAATCATGGCTTCCACAATCGGCGGGATATCTTCCTTACGATCTCTCAGCGGCGGAAGCTCGATGTGAAAAACATTGATCCGGTAATAAAGATCCTCGCGAAGCTTGCCGTCCTGGATCGCTTTCACTGGATCGCGATTGGTGGCCGCCACAACCCTCACATCCGCTTTCAGCTCCTGCCTCGCTCCCAGCCGCCGGAACTGAAAGTCCTCCAGAACCCTCAGCAGCTTCGCCTGCATCGCCATCGGCATCTCGCCCAACTCATCCAGGAACAAAGTCCCGCCGCATGCCGATTCCAGCGCTCCGATGCGGCGTTCCACAGCGCCCGTGAAAGAACCTTTTTCATGCCCAAACAATTCGCTCTCAATCAGCGTTTCCGGAATCGCCGCGCAGTTCAGCGCCACGAACGGTCCGGCCGACCGCTTACTGTGGTCATGAATCGCCCTGGCCACCAGTTCCTTTCCCGTTCCGCTCTCGCCGGTAATAAGGACGGACGCGGAAGTCGGCGCTACCTGCCGAATCGTGTCGAACACCCGCGCCATAGCCTCGGAGACACCAATCAAATCCCCCAGTACCCCGCGAAAGGCCAGCTCTCTGCGCAGTTCCGCGTTCTCGGCCGCAAGCCGGCTTTGCGCACCGGCTCGAGTCAGCAAAATCCGGAGTGAAGGAAGATCGATCGGCTTTTCGAGAAACCAGAAGCCGCCCAGTTCGTGAATCGTCTGCAGCGCTTTTTCGAGACTGCCGAACGCCGTCATCACAATTGCCGGCGGGAGTTTGTGTTCGGCGCCCAGCGTACGCAAAAGCTCGAAGCCATCCACGCGCGGCATCATCAGATCGGTCAGCAGAACATCGACAGTCGACCCCGAAACCAGTTCCATCGCCTCACGTCCGTCGGCTGCCTGTAAGACCTCATGGCCCCAACCCGCGATCACTCCGGCAAGGTAGCTTCTGTGTTCCGGGTCGTCTTCCGCTATAACCACTCTCATCGCAATTTCCTCCGCGATTATCCCACGCTTATCTTGCCTGCAATCGACCCGGAAGCCTTTTTCGATATTGCCGAAAACTGCTCTCTCAGCAGATCCAGATGCTCGTCCGAAAGGTCTTCAAGTCGCACCAGGCCGTTGCGCGCGGTTTGAACGGCGCGCAGCAATTCGTCGAGCTTGAGCTGCATTGCCCGTGTATCTCGAGCCTGTGTGGTCTGCAAAAGGAAGACCATGAGAAACGTGATCACGGAGGTTCCCGTATTGATCACCAGTTGCCATGTATCGGAGTAACCATACACAGGGCCCGTCAACAACCATACGATGATCACCGCAACGGCCGCCAAAAACGCGGACGGCGACCCCACCGCATCTGCGCACCGAGTCGCAAACTTTCGGAACGGCTCTCTCATATTCGGTTCTGACCGTAGGCAATTTGATGGCCTGCGTTCGGACCGTGTAAAAAATTCCCGGTTCGAGTGGCGAAGCACATGCTCTTGCCATTCAGAAAGCCGGTTCACCAACCGGGAGGAGAAAACTATATGAAAAGAAACCTCGGAGCTTCCTGCTTCGTAATTACCACCTCGGTGCTGGCTGCCTGCTTGCCCGTTTTCGCTGAAACACACGCCGAGGAAGCCAATCATCGCCTTCATGAGGCCGCCGCCGTCTTTTCGGAAGTAACCGGCGCTCCCGACAAAGGGATTCCGCGCGACCTGATTGAGCGCGCAAAGTGCATCGTAATCGTTCCCGGAATCAAGAAGGGCGCGTTCATCGTCGGCGCCAAATACGGCAAGGGTTTCATGTCATGCCGGGGTCGCAGCGACATGACCTGGTCGGCGCCCGGAGCCGTAATTGTTGAAGGGGGAAGCTTCGGTTTCCAGATCGGCGGGTCGGAGACGGACGCGGTTATGCTGGTGATGAACGATTCCGGGGAAAGAAAGCTCCTCCAGGATAGGTTCACCCTTGGCGGAGACGCATCCATCGCCGCAGGCCCTGTCGGCCGAACCGCTTCGGCTGAAACCGATGCCCAAATGAATGCGGAAATCCTGTCTTGGTCCCGCACCCGCGGGGTGTTCGCAGGAATTTCACTTCAGGGCGCCACACTCAGGGCGGACGGCGAAACAAACGAAGCGATGTACGGATCGAAAATCTCCAATCACGACATCGTCACTAACTGGCACGAGAAGACTCCCGCGGCCGCCGAGTTGGTTTCAGAGTTGGATAGATACTCGCCAGCCAAGAAGTAAAGGCATCGAATAGGTCTGGCCAGTCTTAGTGGAGCGGACGTCTCCGTCCGGTCCCCCGTCCGCGCCGGACCTGGTCCGGCTCTGCGCCCTGCAACAATCGTGTTTAACGGCGTTTCAATCCGTCTGATACACTACTCGCTTATGGAAGCGCGCGTCGCAGCACCGAAGCATCGTCACCATCATCGGGCATATTCCATGCGACGGGTGCTTTCCTGAATTTCGACCTTGGTAAACCAACGAAAGGAAGCCCGCCGTTCAAACCGGCGGGCTTTTTTATTGCGCGCATACAGATGAAACTTGATTTCAGCAAGCTCGACGGGCTCGTCCCGGCCGTCATTCAGGAAGACAAAACCGGGCGCGTTCTCATGCTCGGCTTCATGAACGAAACCGCATTCGCCAAGACGCTCGAAACCGGCAATGTCACCTTCTTCAGCCGCTCTCGCAACAAGCTCTGGATGAAGGGCGAAAGCTCTGGTCATGTCTTAAAAGTGAAGTCCATCGCTACCGATTGCGATGACGATTCGCTTCTGATTCAGGTGGAATCGCTCGGTCCGGGCGTCTGCCACAACGGCTATGAAAGCTGCTTTTATCGCAATCTCGAAGGCACCGATTGGGTCGAAGCGGAAAAGCCCACCTACGATCCTAAGGCAATCTACGGTGGGTCGAAGTGAGGCTGAAACTCGGCATTCCCAAGGGCAGTCTGGAGAACGCGACCATCGATCTCTTCCGACGAGCGGGTTTCAATATCTCAACCAGCACGCGTTCATACTTCCCGTCAGTCGACGACCCCGAAATGGAGTGCATGCTCATCCGCGCGCAGGAAATGGCGCGCTACGTGGAAGACGGCATTCTCGACGCCGGCCTGACCGGTCTCGATTGGGTTTCCGAAGTGGGTGCCGATGTCGAAGCCGTCGCCGATCTCATCTACGCCAAGCAGAGCTTCGGAAAGGTGAGGTGGGTGCTCGCGGTTCCCGAGTCAAGTCCTGTAAAGTGCGTCGGCGATCTGCAGGGCAAGATCATAGCCACTGAACTGGTCGCCACCACTAAGCGCTATCTGGCCGCAAACGGCGTTGAAGCGCGCGTGGAATTCAGCTGGGGCGCTACCGAAGTTAAGCCGCCCGAACTGGCCGACGCCATCGTCGAAGTTACCGAAACCGGCTCGTCCCTCCGTGCCAACAAACTGCGAATTGTCGAGACGGTTCTGGAGTCCAACACTCAGTTGATCGCTAATAAGACTGCCTGGGCCGATCAGTGGAAGCGTAAGAAGCTGGAAGATCTCAAGCTGCTGCTGGATGGCGCAATCGCCGCTTTAGGAAAAGTAGGCCTGATGCTCAACGTCCATCAGGATCATCTGCAGGCTGTAATCGCCGTACTGCCCGCATTGAAACGCCCCACCGTCTCGCACCTGAGCGAAAGCGAGTGGATGGCCGTGAACACCATTCTCGATGAATCGACCGTGCGCACAATCATCCCTCGCCTCAAGAAGGCCGGTGCCGAGGGTATCGTTGAATACCCGTTGAATAAGATCGTAATGTAAGCAATGCTGCGAATACTCGAATCCAAAGACATGGGGCGAGTTCTGGCCCGGCGCGCGGCGCGCATGACGGAAGCCGAGCAGACCGTTCGTCCCATCCTCGAAGCCGTCCGCAAACGTGGCGATAAAGGTCTGATGGAATACGCGCGCCAGTTCGATCGGCTGGAGCGAAAGTCGGTAAAGGTGCCCGCGCGCGAGCTTGAATCCGCGGCAAGCCGACTAAGCCCCGACTTCCGCTCGGCCGTCGAAGTCGCTTCGGCGAACGTACGCCGATTCGCTGAGAAACAGCTGCCTCGCGATTCCTCGTCGCTCTTTGGACCAGGTCTCAGGCTGGGCCAGGTGGTTCGTCCCCTCGATACGGTGGCCGCCTACATCCCCGCCGGCCGCTACCCGCTCCCGTCAACCTTAATCATGACGGCGGTTCCTGCCCTCGTCGCCGGAGTTCGCAATGTATGCGCTGCCTGCCCTAAGCCTGTCGATGAGGTCTTCGGAACGGCACATTTACTTGGTGTCAGTCAGGTCTTTCAGATGGGAGGAGCCCAGGCGATTGCTGCCTTCGCCTATGGAACGAAAACCGTTCCTCGCGCTGACAGGATTGTAGGACCCGGCAACATTTACGTGGCTGCGGCCAAGAAGCTCCTTGCCGGCGAAGTAGGAATCGATTTCGTAGCCGGACCTACCGAGATTCTGATCATCGCAGCCGATGGCGATCCCAGGTTTCTTGCGGCCGACATGCTGGCGCAGGCCGAACACGATACCGACGCCTGCGCCATTCTGCTCACCACCTCGAAGAAGCTGGCCAAGCGAGTGGTGACGGAAGTGGAACGCCAACTTTCCACGCTGACTACAGCCAATGTAGCGGGCAAAGCCATCGATAAGAACAGCGCCGTAATCCTGGTACGCTCTCTCGACGAAGCCGTAGAGCTTTCGAACGCATTCGCCCCCGAACACCTCGCTATCCACCATGAAGAACTGATCCCGGCCATTCGCCACGCGGGCAGCATCTTTGTCGGCCCGTTCAGTCCGGAAGCCGCCGGCGATTATGCATCCGGTCCGAATCACGTCCTGCCCACCGGCGGTGTCGCGCGCCTCCGCGGAGGCCTTTCCGCCGCCGATTACGTGAAGGTAATTTCCGTCCAGCAACTCGACTCTAAGGCTCTTGCCAAGCTGGCACCCGCAATTACGACCCTGGCGCGCGCGGAAGGACTTGAAGCGCATGCCAGATCCGTGGAGGTCAGGCTTGGCAGGAATTAAGCCGCGTCCGGCGGTAGTCGCGATGGCGCCGTACCACCCCCCAACGGGCAACCGCATGGACAAGCTCCGTCTCGATTTCAATGAGAACACTGTCGGTTGTTCACCGAGAGTGATCGAGGCTCTGCGTAATGGCTTGACCAGTGAGACTCTGGCGGTTTATCCGGACTATGCGAAGGTGCGTCGAAGCCTTGCTCAGTTCTTTCAAGTCGATTCGGCCCAAATGCTGCTCACCAACGGCACCGACGAGGCCATTCAGGTTCTCATCAATACCTATATAGACGATGGCGCGGAGGTTGTGGCGATGCGGCCCTCTTACGCCATGTACCGGTTCTACGCTGAACTAGCGGGAGCAAAGATCACAGAAGTCGCCTACGAGCCTCCATCACTCGCCTTTCCGCTGGAAGAGTTACTGTATGCGATAACAGCCGATACCCGGGCAGTGCTCATTTCAAATCCCAATAATCCTACGGGAACAGGCACAGGCATCTGGGAACTGGAAGTCATCCTCAACAGAGCTGAGAACGCTGTGGTACTCGTGGACGAAGCCTATTTCGAATTCTGCGGAACCACAGCCCTGGGGCTCATCGAACGGTACCCCAACCTGTTTGTGAGCCGTACCTTCTCCAAGGTCTACGGAATGGCCGCGATGCGCATGGGATGTCTGTTTTCACAAACCGCCAATGTGGACTTCCTGCACAAAGCCCAGTCGCCCTACAGCGTAAACTCACTCGCCGCAATGGCCGCTGAAGCCGCGACAGCCGATACAACCTATGTGGCCGACTACGTAGCGGAAGCGCTAGCCTCCCGCCAAATGCTGGAAGCCGGACTGGACAAGCTCGGCATCGAACATGCGCCCAGCAAAGCCAACTTCATCCTCGGCTATTTCGGCAGCCGGGCCATCGAAGTCCGCGACGCCCTGCGAGACAAAGCGATTCTCGTTCGCGACCGCAGCTACGAAATTCCCGGCGGCGTGCGCATCACCACCGGAACCCGCGAACAAACCCAACAAATGCTCTCCGAACTCGAACGCATCTGGTGGCAAAAGCGATGAAAGACCTGATCGTCTTCGATATGGACGGAGTTCTGGTCGACGTTTCCGCCTCCTATCGAGCGACCATTCAAGCCACCGTAAAACACTTCTCCGACTACGAACCGCCCGCCGAGGAAATCCAGGACTGGAAGAATCGCGGAGGCTGGAATGACGATTGGAAGCTCTCCCACGCCATGATTTGCGAACGCGCCGAAGCCGTGCCATTCCAGACGGTCGTGGACCGTTTTCAGAAGATCTTCCACGGCAACGGGTCCGATGGGTTAATCCTCAAGGAACAGTGGATAGCCAGTGATGGCCTTTTTGACCGGCTCAGCGCCACACACCAACTGGCAGTGTTCACCGGACGACTCCAATGGGAGGCCCATGTCACCCTAAATCGGTTCTTGCCGGGAGTGTTCGATCCGATCATCGGCATCGACGACGTGCAGAAAGGTAAGCCCGATCCCGAAGGACTGCTCAAAATCTGCGCCTCGGTAGAGCATCGAACGGCCTGGTATGTAGGCGACACTGTAGACGACGCGCGTGCCTCATCGGCGGCAAACGTTCCTTTCATCGGGATCGCCGCGGCCACAAGCCCCAGGCGCGACCAACTCGCCCGCTTGCTGCGAGACGAAGGCGCGGTTGCCGTGCTTGAAAATATCAACGGACTGGAGGCGGCCATTGGCCAGAACAGCTAAGATTCAGCGCGATACCAAAGAGACACAAATATCCGGCGCACTCAAGATCGAAGGTCAAGGCACTTATAAGATCTCGACGGGGATTCGCTTCTTCGACCACATGCTGGAACTGTTCACTAAGCACGGCGGCTTCGATCTTACAATCCAGGCAAGAGGCGACCTGGACGTAGACCAGCACCACACGGTTGAAGATGTAGGTATCGTCATGGGCCAGTTATTCGCCAAAGCGCTTGGCGACCGTAAAGGCATCAATCGGGCAGGATATTTCGTTATGCCAATGGACGAAACGCTCGCCGTGGTAGCCGTGGATCTCGGAGGCCGTCCCGCCCTGGTCTACAAAGACCGCGTGAAGGTGCGACTTGTGGGCGATCTGCAAACCGAACTTGCTGTTGACTTCTTCGATGGCTTCGTGCATCATGCCGGAGCCAATCTTCACGCGAAGGTTCTCTACGGCCGCTCCAATCACCACAAACTCGAAGCCATCTTTAAGTGCTGGGCCAGGGCCATGCGTTATGCCTGCTCTATAGATGCCCGCCTCAAAGAGCAACTGCCGTCCACCAAGGGATTGCTATGATCGCCATCTTCGATTACGGAGCCGGCAACCTCCGCTCGGTCCAGAACACCCTTGATGCGATTGGCGCAACCTATGAACTGGTCCGCGATGCCGCTGGCCTTGAGCGCGCGTCTAAAATCATCCTGCCGGGCGTAGGCCATTTCGGACAGATGCTGCGATCCCTCGATGAAATGAACGTCCGAAGTACATTCGTCGAACGGATCCGCGCAGGAGTGCCGTTCCTGGGAATCTGCCTGGGCCTCCAAGGGCTGTTTGAACGCAGCGAAGAAGCTCCGGATCAACAGGGTCTGGCGATCTTCCCCGGAACCGTCAGGCGCTTCGATCAATCCGCCCGAGTCCCACATATGGGCTGGGACGAACTCGATCTCGTGCGCCCCTCAAAGCTCTTAGCCGGGCTGCCACCACATCCTCACGTCTACTTCGCTCATAGTTACTACGTTCCCGTAGTAGAACAAGCCGCCGCCACCTGCACCTACGCGACCCCTTACACAGCTGTTCTTGAATCGGGCAATATCTTCGGCGTCCAGTGCCACCCGGAAAAATCCGGTCCTCTGGGTCAGCTCATAGTACGGAACTTCTTAAGCTGATGCTGGCCAAGCGAATCATTCCCTGTCTCGATGTCACTGCCGGACGCGTAGTTAAAGGGGTCAACTTCGTGAATTTGCGCGACGCGGGCGATCCCGTAGAACTGGCTGATCGCTACAACCAACAAGGCGCGGACGAACTGGTTTTCCTCGACATTACCGCCTCCAGCGATGCGCGCGCCACCATGGCCGATGTCGTGGATCGCACCGCGCGCAAGGTCTTCATCCCCCTGGCAGTTGGCGGAGGCATCAGGTCCATTGCGGACGCGCGCCTAATCCTGATGTCGGGCGCCGACAAAGTCTCAGTCAACACCGCGGCGGTGCGGCGCCCCGAACTCATTTCCGAACTCAGCCAGGAATTCGGCGCGCAAGCTGTGGTCCTTGCTATCGACGCTCGCCGTCATGGCCCAGGAGCCTGGCACGTCTACACACGCGGAGGGCGTGACGACGAAGGCATCGACGCCATCGCATGGGCCACCCTGGGAGAAGAACTCGGCGCCGGAGAAATCCTCCTGACCTCAATGGACACCGACGGTGTCCAAACCGGCTTCGATTGCACCTTGACCAGGTCCGTATCGCGAGCCACACACATCCCCGTGATCGCGTCCGGAGGCGCCGGCGAACCAGAACACTTCACCCGCGTGCTCACTGAAGGCGAAGCCGACGCCGCCCTTGCCGCCTCCATCTTCCATTACGGCACATATACTGTGAACGACCTGAAAGAACACCTTGATCGCGCCGGCATCCCGGTAAGGAAGACGAATTGATATTCCCCTGTATCGATCTCATGGATGGCACTGTAGTCCAGTTGGTTCAGGGCCGTGAGAAGGCTCTTGAAGCCGACCGTCCCGAAGTTATGCTGCAAAAGTTCGCCGCATTCCCGGAGATTCAGGTGATCGATCTCGATGCGGCTATGGGACGCGGGGCCAACGACGCCCTCGTCGAAATACTGGCATCCCAGGCCGTGATTCGAGCGGGTGGCGGAGTGCGCAGCGCCACGCGCGCTCAGGCACTGCTGAAACAGGGCGTGCACAGGGTAATAGTAGGCACATCGGCTTTTGGATCGGACGGACCTGACTATCCCTTTCTGGAATCCCTCACCAGCGCCATAGGACAAGACCGCATAATCCTTGCCCTCGATTCCAAAGACGGCCGCATCGTAGTAAAAGGCTGGCAGGAAGCTACCCGATTTACCGCCGAAGAAGTAATCCAGCAACTGGAACCCTACTGCTCTGGCTTTCTCTGCACCTACGTAGACAAAGAGGGAATGATGCAGGGTACAGACCTCAACTGGTTCGCGCGCCTTCGCGCCGCCACCAGCCATGAGATAACAGCCGCCGGTGGCATCACCACAATCGGCGACATCCGTGCCCTTGATGCCCTGCGAATTCATTCCGCGGTTGGCATGGCCATCTACACCGGCCGCCTGGACCTCGCCGAACTCGCCGCAATGGAGTTAAACCGCGTCTGAAACACTGGTGAAATTGAAATCGGTCGTAATCAGCGCCGGCGCCATGTTGGATCCGGTCTCATCGTTTGTCACCCGTATCGGCTGAGTAAGCTTCGTGGTTCGCTGCAGCACTTCCGCAGGGCTTTCATTCCAGCGGAAGTTAGTAACCGGATCGGTGACCTTACCTTTCTCGATCAGGAACACCCCATCGCGCGTAAGCCCTGTAAGCTGCCACGTCTTAGGCTGCACCACTCTTATATACCAAAGCCGAGTTACCAGCAAACCTCTATCCACAAACTTAATCAGATCCGCCAGCGAGTTGTCCTGACCATCCAAAACCAGATTCCCCGGGTACGTAGTCGGTTTCTTTCCTGCTTTTTCCGCCCAAAAGCGGTCATAGAACAGGTTAGCCACAACCCCCTTTTCAACCCAGGAAGTCTTCTCATTAGGCAGCAGCGAAGGCCCCCATGGAGTCGAAGCCAGTTTAGGATGAAACGGATCGCTTCGCAGCGTAATAAACTCCGGAAACATCTTGTTGCCCAGGTAAGTCTCGCTCGACGAGTTCTTCCCGTCGCTCGCCTTACTAAGAAAGCTCTGCCCCTGCTCCGCGTCGCGCGCGCCGAACGCAAACCCCAGCCAGCCGATCAGATCCGCAACCGCGGCCGGTTCCATGATCACCGTGTACTTCCCCGGATCAAGCTTTTTCCGGTTCACGCCGCCCAAACACTTCT
>Ga0302319_10020929_pt1 | contig 11804 bp, 12 predicted proteins | sample Bog_T0_2_FD_203319 | JGI IMG/M metagenome (GOLD analysis project Ga0302319, IMG submission 203319) | Peat permafrost microbial communities from Stordalen Mire near Abisko, Sweden - Bog_T0_2 | ecosystem: Environmental > Terrestrial > Soil > Wetlands > Peat | place: Sweden: Abisko, Stordalen Mire...
GCGGAAATGGCGCGTGAACAGGCCGGAGGCGCAATAAACCAAGCCGGTAAATACCGCGGCCCAAGCGGCTTGAAAGTGGAGATAGCGGCTCCAGCCGTTCTGGTCCGGCAGCACGAACCCGTAGCCGGTCGGCACAGTTGACCGGGAGGCCGGTATCGGCAGAGCGAACAGCGAAGGTGTCAATACGTTGCCGGCTTCGCCCCAATAGAAGCGCGGGTGAGAAATCAGGATTTCAACTCCGCTAACCAGCAGGGCCAAAAAGCACAGCGTGGTGATCCAATGAGTGATGCGGACGATGGCAGTGTGCCCGGGAGTATCTGTATCGGCTGCGATGGCAGGTTCGGCCATCCGGGGAGTATATCATACCGGTCCTCGCATTAAAGCTGGCTTCGGCATGGAAAGCGAACACTCCGTATCTTCCCATTTGCGCCTGGATACGGCGGAGTACGACCGCATCATCCGCACGTACATCCCGCACTATGACGAGAGCCGCGGACTGCAGCTCGATCTGCTGGCCGCCGCACAAGTTCCGCCGGGCGCTCGGATCGTCGACTTGGGCGGTGGCACCGGATCGCTTGCCGAAGCCATCCTGGATCGTTTCCCGCACGTTTCGGTTCTTGTGCGTGACATCGACCATGAAATGCTTGCTGTGGCGCAAGGTCGCTTGGCCCGTTTTGCCCATCGTGTGGAATTGGGGCTCGGTTCATTCGTGGATTCTTTGCCGCCGGTGAACGCGGTCCTCTCGGCCTTCGCCTTGCACCACATTTCGAGTTTGGAAGAGAAGGCCAAAGTGTACCGCCGGATCCGGGAGACCATTCTGCCGGGTGGCGTGTTTTTGAACAATGATGCGGCGGCCGGCCCTTTCTGGCCGCTCCTGCGCGATGAGTGGGCCGCCTTCATGGCGGGCCAGGGTCTTACGCTCGCACAGGGCTACCAGAATCTGGACGATTGGGCTGCCGACGATACGAATTTTTCCGTGCACGAGGAGCTTCAGGCAATGGCGCGAGCGGGTTTCGAGCACGCAGAATGCTTCTGGCGGCGTGGTCCGATCGCCATTCTCGGGGCGCGGCTGTAGGGTGTCGGTGCGACTTCTGCTGCTGCCCGCGATATCCATGTGGAACATAAGCGGACTTCACGGCTGGCGCATCGCGTCCTGATGCCCGGCGGCTCGTTCGGCGCCCGTCGTCCCTCGCCGCGACCGCCAGCGCGCAGATGGGCGACGCGATCGGCGGCGAGAAGACGCTGCCCGAGACCAGGGGCGTTATGCGACGCGAGGGCGCCCGATCATGAGCCTGATCCACACCTGCGAGCTAAACCAGGCTAATCCGTTCGACCCTCTGACCGAGTTGCAGCGGCACGCAGAGGAAAGAAGCGAAGCCCGTCGGCGTGGATGCCTTGGAATTATCGCGACACCTTGGCGCGGCTCGCCACCTAGGCCGCCGCGTAATATGATAAATCCTGCGTGGCCGGAAGGGATCGTCTGTGGCCGGGGTGGGATAGCACTTCGAAAATGCCGGCGAGTCGGGCTTTCCAACAGACAAAATCAGAACAGTTTCTGGCCAGGCGCGTAGACCACAATCGGATGATTGGGAGCGTAGCTTGAGACCTGACACTCCAAACGACCTTGCGATTCGGCCCCCGGACTAGCCCATGCCCAAACGTTCCGCCTGGCTGATTCTATTCGCCGCCGGTTTGGTTCTTACGGTCGTCCTCTATGTCGGCCGCGAGCGCTTGTTGCGCTGCGCGATTGCATGGCGCGTCTACCATGCGCACATATTCACTCCGCCACCGCCCAGCCCTGGAAAGTCCCGCTTTCAGCGGATCCTGGCGGATGCTCAATTCTACTGGGATTTTGCTGAACTCCGGATCGCCCGCGAGAAACGTCTCCAACAGGTCGATCCCGTTTTGCGGCCCCTTGTAGAACGGATCACCCGTGCCGAGGCCGGCGGACAAGACATGCATTACTCCATGCACATCTATCGCGAGATACGCTGGTTGCTCAATTTCACGTCGAATCTCAATGCCACTTGGGGCGGGGTTGCCTCCCTGCGCCGAAGCCTTTCTGAACCCAAAATGCAAACACTCGCGGCCGAGCAGCAGCCCGATGGAAGTTGGGCACTCGGAATCAACACTTGGTACCTAAAGTTGTATTATTCAGTCGACCATATCGAGCAATGCATCGGGTATCCCAAGTATCCGCTGATTTTACTGGATCGCATCAATTCACCAGAAAAGCTGAAGGCTGAACTCGATTTGGACTTACACGACGATTTTACGAGAACCGGCGTGTTCAACCGCGAAAAGCTCGACGAGACGTTTTCTGCGCTGGCTCGGCTGCTCTTGAAAACAAAACGAACCAGTTGTTACCTCTTCCATCCCCAGATGGACGAGTCCCTCCGGAGTTTTGTTGATCGTTGGCAGAACGCTGAGACCGGATGCTGGGGCCAATGGCTGCTCGACAGGCACGGACGAATATGGAAAATGGACGACATGGCAATGACGTTCCACGTCGTCTCGGATCTCCACGGACAAGTAAAACATCTGGATCGAATTGCGAGGCGGTTGTTAGAAAGTGAAAATCTCGATTTTCCTGGCGGTCTCCGTTTCAACGGCCATTACGAGAACCATCTGAACGCTGATGCTGTGATCATCCTTCGGTACGCTTGGCCTACACTGGATGCCACGACTCGGGAGCGTGCGCGACATGAGATTTCTCGCATGCTCGCATGGTGCCTAAGCAAGTCGCTCCAGGCAGATGGCTCCTTTAAGACGAGCGATCTGGACGACACCACCAACGATGCCTATGAATACGGCGTATGGTTTCTGGACGAGGTTGGATATTTCAAGAAGCAGAAACGATTTTGGACCGAACAGGAGTTTCCGAATGCGCACGCCGTCCGCAACCGTATCGCGGGTAAATTGAAAGCGACAGGGCTGACCGACCCCTCACTGAAGGGAACTTACGACATGCTCGATGCCACTCCGTGACGGGTGTCGCCGCACGAATCGAATCGCTCGATACAATCTCGATACAAATAAGTCTAGTGGCCCCCGGCCAAAACGGCTCGGCTCGGATCCGCACTCCGACAAAACCGGACACAACCGAACACCTCGGAGCGAACGGTGGAAACCAAAACCAGGGGCTTCATCCGCCGCCCTCAGCGATGACCACTCCCGGGCGCGCGGCCGTGGAGGCGTGTGAGCAGTAGACCGCGCGCGACAACACTCAATGCCCGTTCAGGAAGAAGGCGACGACCGAGTTCAATCCTCGATTTAGTGCTACATTCGCCACCGACCGCGCGCCCGTGCCCCTTCCACGACGGTACCTGCTACTCGCTGCGTCCAGGCGGGCGATGCGGCTATCACGCCTGTGAGCGGTTAGGCTAGAGATTATGAGGCGTGTGGTCATCTTTGGTCCTGGGGCTTCCGGTAAGTCAACCCTCGCAGTGCATCTGGGAGAGATCACGGGGCTGCCTGTGGTAGAACTGGACAAGGTGTTCTGGCAGCCTGGCCTGGTCGCCACACCCCGCGATCAGTGGGTGGAAATACAACAGAGGCTTGTTGAGCACGACGCATGGATCATGGATGGCGACCTCGGGCCGTATGACGCTATCGAAGTCCGGATTCGTGCTGCCGACACAATCATTTTCCTGGACTTCTCGCTCATCCGATGCCTTTGGCGAGCAGTCCGGCGGTCGCGCGAACGTGCCGATTTCTGGCTCTCGCTGTTGCGGTACCGCCGCCAAAGCCGTCCGATTGTCTTGCAAGCGTTTGCTGACCATACGGCCAGAGCCAACCTCCACGTACTTCGTAACCCCGAGGCGCTCGGGCGGCTCGTTGCGGATTTAGTTTGCAAATACCGCTCTGGACAGCCTCGTCCGGGCCGATGAAGGCATATTCGCCCACGACGGGCCGTTCAACGGTTTCACTTGTCACGGTCTGACACACATACACGCGCGCGCGCGAAATGAAGGACCGCCCGCGCGATCGCCGCGGGCGCGTAGAACGCTCGGGGCGGGCCCTGGCAGCCGCGCGCTCTTTGGCACGACTTACGCCCGCGGAACTTCAAGCCTGGGCAAAATGCTGCGGATTGACTCCGAGCCCGCCGGTGCCCACATTGTGATGAATGGACGCGACCGGGGAACTACGCCCTTCGAGATGAAGGTCGGACATTGGGCCTTTGCGGCGAAAAAGCCCCGGTGTTCTCCAAGCATCTGTCTGAGCCCTGGACCTTAGAAGTCTTCAAAGACGGGTATCGGACGGAGAAAATCGAAGTGACGCGGGGGCCTTTGATTTGCCGTAGCCTCAGCGGCGTGAACAGCTATCGGTATTGGGTGTTCAACTCGCCGTCCTACATGGTCCGGCTCCCGCCCGTGCGAGTTCAAAGCAGACCCGGATGACATAGCGAACCTTCACGGAAGCGGTGTGTCCGACGCGATCATCTCGCCCATGATGCATGCTGTTCCTGCTGAGCAGGCCGGACCGGACACCTACATGACGCCAGTGAAAAGTGAAATTAAGCGAATGCTCGGATGGCTGACACGCATGGAAACTTTCCCACCCTCGTACCGGGCGAAATTCGCTGGCGAAGACGATGCGAGCGTTCACTGATGTGCTGAACCTCCAGAATTATGCCCCGTGTATGTCGTCGACTACGGCGCGCCTGCCGGTCTACGTGTGGCAACGCCGAGTGCGAGCGAGTGACGGCTATCGTGTCGCAAAACGGCAACGCGTATGGAGATGGCAGCCTAAGGTCATGACGCAAAGAAGCGCTCCTCCTGAGGCGGGGTTCCATATCGAAGTCGTCAGCACTTGGTTCCGGGGCGCGCTGGGGACATCGCCACATAGGTGTACGGCTGTTAACGTGACCGTTCTTGCAACTGTCCGAGTAAGCCGAACGCAGCTACCCCGTTCGGCGTTGCAACGTAGACCTTGCCATTGGCGATGGTCGGCACCACGAACTTTTTGCCCGCACCGAACTGGTCGCGCCCATTCGGCGCCTGATTCGTGTTGTATAACTCCTGCCCCAGATTGCTGGCCGAATACGCGTGTAACGATGCGACTGCTGCGTTCTCCACCGCCCACAAAATGCCGTTCTGCGAGCCGTTCGCCGAGATGCTGGGCGTCGCTCCGGGATAAGGAAACTTGGTTGCAGTCTGCGAAGTGGGAACAGGCGAGAGCCGCGCGCTACTGAATGAAAAAACCAATAACGGACCGTCCACCGGCCCGTAGTACACCTGCCCGTTGTAATAGGCCGGCATCGACCAGACGCCGCCCGGCAAGCCGGTGGCTTTCGCCACGGGTTCCGTCAGTGCGCCATCCAGTTCCTGGTAGATCGCGTCGTCATTTTCCGGATTGAATTTGCCTAAGTTGTCGCGGTCCACAATGTAGATGTTGCTATCCTTACCGGCCCCAATGGCAAGATGTCGCACCAGGCCGTTGCCGTCGGTCATGTCGGGCAATACCAGCGCGCCGCCAGAGCCCAAATCGATGTCTGCGTTGGATTCGTCCGTCGTACTAGACATGGTGAAATAGTCCGCCACGCTGAGTTGATTACCCGCGGCCGACAGCTTGATAAAAGCGTTCCCGAAGTCGCCGCTGCTGGGAAAACCCTGCGCATTCAGAGTCGTGTCGAAAGTGCCGTTGGCGTCCAGAAAGTAGATGTATCCATTCTCGTCCGCGGCAAACCCGCCACCGGAGCCCCAGATGGCCCCTTCTGCGCCATTCGGAGTTACGTTGAGCACGCTGGCTTGGGCGAGCGTCGTGCTGTTGTAGCCCATGACCCAGCCAGTGTACGGGGGATGGTCACAATGCGATGCCCATCCCAGATAGATCACTCCGTTCAGGAGTAAGAGCCCGGATCTTTCCTTGTATCGGTCGGGAGAGAAATAGACGAAGCCATTCTTGCTATCGTCCCCAGTTCCTGGATACTTGCCGGTGATCTCCACGGCGGTTGTCAGTGACTGCCCCGTCGTCAGGGTCAGTGCCCACAGCCGTTGATGATAGTTCCCCGCCGCATCCTTGCTCATGGCGACGGCGAAGATGGCGTTTGACGGCGTGCTCGGTGCGAGGCTGATCACTGGCGTCGCGGTGATGCCAATCTCTGGAGTGATCGAATTGCAGTTGCGGTCATCGGAGGGTGTTTCGCCGCTGGCGAGTAGCGTTGCCTTCCATAGCTGGTTGCCGGTATCCGCGTCTAAAGCGTAAAGGCTGTCGTTTTCCGTCGCCACCACCAGCACATTATGTGTTCCCTGATTCGGGATGGACACAGCAGCAACGTAAAGGGGTTGCGCGTCCACCAGGCCGTCCAGTGTCTCTTGGAAAAGCTTGCCGAAGGTCTTCGAATTCACGTTGGCGGTGGTCAGCACGGTTTCCGCCAGGTTTTGCCCCGTACGGGCAGCGTCGTTATGGAAGGTCAACACATTAGGCTGCGCGTCCAAAGGTAGAAGCGAAGCCGCCATTAGAGTCACCGGGGACAAGAACCAAAATTGGCGCATGCCAGACGATAGCATAGTCGCCCGTTCCGCGTCTGAGTGATTCATCGCCGCTCGACGCCGCCCATCGCCAGTGCCGCGCCTCGCACGGGCGACCTGGCGCGGGATTGGTCGTGCGTGGGCAGGACGCAGGGGACGATGGGGCACCGTGAGCTACGCACTGTAAAAACAACGGAGTCCTCGTAAGTATTTGATAATATGTATCGTAGTAGATAAATATGCGCATGCGGCCTTGCGGCAACTCATCCTACGCGTTGGCTGGACGGGCATTTTCGAGCTCTCAACTATGCCGAAACGGGATTCGAAGACAGAAGGACCGGAAAGCCGAATCACGCGTGGGGGTTACATCGCGCGCGGGCGCAATCGGCTGGCGTCATTTCAGAAATGGCCCGGAATTCAAGTGACTTCATTGCCTTGGGGAAGCGCTTCGAGCGCACGCGCCAGACGGACGCGCCGCGAACCAAGACGGCGCTGAGGAAACAAAAGAAGCAGTTGGTGTTGACGCCAGAGGACCAACCGTCTGGGCGCATTTTCAGGGTCCGGCCGGATTGAGGTCGTGGATTCGACTGTAATGCCCATGGTGGCCAGGGACGGAATCGGTATCTGGCCTGCCGTTGATAGCTCGTAAGTTATTGTTCTTTCGTCTCACCAGATCGCCCAGACGTGCCAGATCAGCAATGATCTGGCACAAATCTGGCACAAATTCGCATACCGGCTGATTTTCCTGCCTCACCCTGGAAAATAAATATTAGCGCGCAGCTGGCGGGCGGCGCGCCCGGGGTTTCAGTGAAATCGTCCGCTGAGAATCAAGAAGAACATGGCACCGGGCCAGAAGAAACAGGGCCGGGCGCAACTGCAGTGACGTTTCGGCCAGGTCAACCGTTCAACCCGTACGGGCTCTTCCACGGAATCTATATTCCAGAAGCTCTCGTCCGCTGCAAGGAAATCTCACCTGGGGCCAAGCTGGCTTATGGTCGGTTAGCTCGATACGCCGGTCAGGATGGAGTGTGCTATCCGCGACAGGAAACGCTTGCGCGCGAGATCGCCGTTTGCGTTAGGCAGGCGCGCAGGTACCTGGAAGAATTGGTTTCTCACCAATTCCTGAGGATCATCCAAAAGGGACTGCGCGCGCCCAACGAGTATGTTTTTTTGTGGCATGCCGTGTTCGAAACTACGCTCCGGACTCATACGTCCGCTCAAGACCGGACGAATATGTCCGCTCAAGACCGGAAGAGAATGTCCGCTCCCATCTCAAGAGAGTCCCATCAAGAGAGTCCCATCAAGGAAAGTCCACCGTCGTCGTCGTCGAGTGAATTAGAAACTCCTCCCCCTACCCCCTCCTCAGCGCCGGAAACCAAAGCGGACGTCCCTGCTCTGAAAACAACCGACGACGACGACGCGACCGGACCCGAGCCAAGGGCCACCTACAAAAACGAGCAGGACGAACTGATCGCCCTCATCAAACAGGCCACCGGCAACCCCCCGGATGCGAAACTCCTCGGTGACATGCTGGACCGGCTGAAGCTGCGCGAGATGCCCTTAAGGGCATTCATAGACGACGTGCGGCCACGTGTTCAAAGATTGCGACGCCGAGCCGGGCCGGGATTCTTCTACTCCATGGCATCAGAACCGAAGCGCAGCACCGCAGCCGGCACAGAAGACGCGCGAGCGAAGTTGAAGAAGTGCGGTCAATGTTCCGGAATCGGCAGAACTCCAAGCGGGCTGTATTGCCGCGATTGCCCAATGGGGCAAGACTTGGAACGAGTTGAAAAACGCAACACCCGGCAAAAGGAGAACCTGGGGCCGCATTAATCGCAAAGCAATTTACACCTGGACCGGAGCCGCAGGATGAACACACCAAGTAGTTCTGTCGAGCACGGGCTCCATCGCGGGCGGCGTATCGCGCGCGGTCTGCCGTATGCGCGCCTCCCGCCCATTTGCCGCGCCGCCGCGATGGGCCGCGTCGAGCGGCGTGCGCCTCGCGGCGGATGAACGCCCTGCGTCACCGATTACGTCGCCCACGCCGGCGGTCGCGGCGACGGACAACGGGCGGCCGGTGCGGCGTGGTGGAAGGGCACGGGCGCCGGCGTGGGCGGCGTGCCACGCGCAGCCTACGTCTCACACACCGCCAGCGCCAAGCGCTCGGGCGTGGTCATCGCGTCGCGCGGCTGGCACCCCCCGCGGCGGATGAAAACTCTTGCCTTGGACAGCGGCTCCTCGCCCATCGCGTCGGCCCTCCGCCCGCTGGCGGTCGCGGCGAAGGACACGGCCGGCCGGCGCTGGAACTGGCCGCCGGGCATCGGGCTGCGCGAAGCGCCGGCCCCCGTCCGAGCCAGTCTGCGCCCGCGATGGCCGCGTCGAGCGGCAGGATGACCGGTGGGCATCGTGGACAGGGCACACGGCCGCCAGCGCGGGCGGCGTATCGCGCGCGGCCGACTGTTCGCACGGGACGTGTGCCAGATGAGCAGGGCCGATGTCAGCGAAGAGGTTTGCCGAACCTCTCTCGAAATTCCGCCGAACGGAGCCCGCATCGCCGCGATTCCACGTCCAGTCCGCGCCACCTCGTTGGCCGGTCTTGGCAAAGAAGCTTTCCAATGCTGAGGCGTCTTAGCGTTCCGCGGCCGGCTTCTGCACCTGGGCCGGCTTCGGCTTCCACGCCGCCGCCGACAACTCGGTCTTGGTGATGTCGTCTGGTGATAACTTTGGTGCCAGTTCCGACCGCTGCTTTTCGGCATCCTTGTCGTCTTGTTTCGATGCCACCGTCAACCAGAAGTAGGCTCTGAGCTGGTCCTTGTTCACACCTTTGCCAACTGCGTAGCAGGAGCCCAGACGGAACTGCGCTTGAACATGGCCCTGGTCAGCCGCGCATGCGTACCATTTGGTGGCTTCAGCGAAATCACGCGGGACGCCGCGGCCGCGCTCGGCGAGAAGTCCGAGATGGTATTGTGCGTCAGGCAGGCCCTGATCGGCCGCCAGCAGGTACCAGCGGACCGCACGCGCCAGGTCCTTCGGAACCCCCTGGCCTTGTTCGTACTGCGCTGCGAAGTAGGCTTCCGCCTCGGAATCGCCACGCTCGGCTGCGAGCGCGAGCCAGAATCGCGCCTCCGCGTAATTCTGCCGCACGCCGACTCCCTTTTCGAGCATCAGCCCGACCTGAAACTCGGCGTCCGCCTGGCCCTGGTCCGCGGCAAGCCGTAACCAGCGAAAGGCTTCGTCCGGATCCCTGGCCACTCCCAGACCCTTCAAGTACAGCATTCCGAGGTTGTATTGAGCTTCGGCCTGGCCTTGCTCCGCTGCCGCCTTCCATTCGCGATAGGCGGCCGGATAATCCTTCTTGCTAAAGGCCCGCATGCCGGCGGCCGTGTCGCCGAATAGCACAGAGACAGCCGCTAACAAAACCGCCCCGGTCCACAACAACGCTCTACCCGCGCGATCCAACATATCCCCTCCTAATGCATCGCTACTTGCATTAACGATACTCCAAAACGGGAGCAAGGTGAAGGCGATAATTCCACCTCGCCCTGTAAAACAGGGACGTAATCGCACACCGCCGGCGCGGGCCGGGTATCGCTCGAGCGTGGTCATCGCGTCGAGTGGCGTGCGCGCTGGCGGCGAATGAAGGGCCCCGGCTCGGACAGCGTCCCCTCGCCGATCGTGTCGCCCCCCCCGCGTATCCCGCGGCGTGCCTCCCGCACGCCCCAGCGTCAGTCGCCCGGGCGTGGTCATTGCGTCGAGCGGCGGCCACCCGCGGCGGATGAAGGCCAGGGCCTTGGACAGTGTCTCATCGCCGATTCGCGTCGCCCATCCGCCCGCTGGCGGTCGCGGCGAGGGACGACGCAAGTCAAAGGCCGAAGCGACGTCTACGATCAAAGGATAGCGGTGTATTTCGCGTGCCGCTGCGATACGCTTTAGTGAATCCTTATTCTCGTTGTCCCAGATGGCAGCCAGAACAAGCCATGACATTCGACTTGCCCATCTCCGAGCGAAGATTAAAAAACGCCGCGCGCATGACGTTCTATGGCATGTGGATGCTGTTCGCGATTGCTGCTGCCCTGACGATGATAGTCCGTCACAGCGTCCCCGCGCGCACCGGATCGCTTTGGATCCTCGGCTGTGGCGTTCTGGCCTTCATGCTCTCGTTTGCCCTGCGCGACATGGTGCGAAAGGTCGGGCATCGGAACACCGAAAACCGGATCGTGAGAGATGTCCAGACCTTCTTGGAAAGACAGCCGGCCCACTCAGTCGGACAGTCGGCGCCAGCCAAGGCTGCGGTGAGCCAGACAGCCAGACCCGCGGCAGATCCCTTCGTGCCGTTACGGTCGGCCGATTTCGTCCTATTGAAAGGCGCCGCGGCCTACCGAACGCCTGCCGCCGATCCAGTGGTCTTCGATGTGTTGCCATCGCGCAGGCCCGTGGCCGTCAAGGCGGACTCTCATGCCGTGCTGCTGCCAATGCCCAACCATTAAGAGGCGGCGAACTCTCGGTGTAAGAAGGCCCTAGCCTCGCAGCAGCGCCCTGTCGGCGATTGCGTCGCCCATCCGCACGCCTGGGTGGTGGCGAGCGACAAACGCGCTGCCGGCGTTCACCGCCTCGCGCCCGGCGGACGGCTTTACACTGCCAAGGTCGCCGTCCCCCTGTTCGCCTGCAGACGCGGAACGCTTCCCAACAAAATGGGCGTTCCTCGAATTTGGTGGCTCCCAACGGACAGCCAAACCGTTTCCGGCCAACTCAAGCTGCCAGACGTGCCATGCCAAGAACGGCGCCGTAGACGCAACGTTCGTGCAGTTCTATCCGACCCTAATCCCGGTGGCCAAAGCCAAAGGGACGTTGAAGCCAAAGTAAGCCGGGCGAATCGATCAACGGCACCCTCCGCTCAGGCCAGGATACTCACGGCCCTCCGAGGGTTCCCACGTCGCTGTGTCCCGGAAACCGCGCATGAAGACGGGCTAGTGAACCGCAGTGCAGTCGCCCGTTTTATGATCTTCGATTTGGAATTTCAGAAATTGGTGAACGGCGTCGAGTGCGGGCTTGTTGTCAGCCGTGATCTTCAGCCGCGCCCCGCGTGCGGTGTCCTGCAGTTCCCAGTGAATCTGATCCTTAAGTTGGGTCATGGTTGCCGTACCGGGAACGTCCTTGCCGTGTACCAGCATCGGCGCATTGAAATTGCCGGCTGCGAACATTTGGGCGATATGGTGAAAGTGACTCCGAATCTGATCGCGGCCCTCGGTGTCCTTTACGTCGTTGGCGCGGACATCGATCAGGCCGCCGTCGTAGCTGAGCTCAAAATGATGGGTCGTCTTCTCGTGTGAG
>Ga0302319_10020930_pt1 | contig 11803 bp, 10 predicted proteins | sample Bog_T0_2_FD_203319 | JGI IMG/M metagenome (GOLD analysis project Ga0302319, IMG submission 203319) | Peat permafrost microbial communities from Stordalen Mire near Abisko, Sweden - Bog_T0_2 | ecosystem: Environmental > Terrestrial > Soil > Wetlands > Peat | place: Sweden: Abisko, Stordalen Mire...
GGTAGAACCCGGCCCACGGGGCCGTGGCTGATGCGCTGACAGTATTACCTGGATTGCGCCGCCGCCGGTTGCGCGGGCTCCGCCTGGGGAATCGGCGCGGGCTGCGATTGAGGAGCACGCGGAATCGCCGCGCCTGGAGGCATAGGGATATTAATTTCAAGGCGTGGCATGAGCACACTGCCATTTTTATGGAAACCCTTGATTTTCTGTTCGGCCATAATAATCACCCTCCGCGTCTAGTTTACACCATATGTGGTCCGAAAATAGTCTTCGGCCTCCTGCTTCGCCTCAGCAAGGGCCGTCTCGTCCGCCGCCAATCCATCCGGGAAATTATGCTGCAAGGCATCGAGTTGCAACTTCCCGAGCTTGTGTCTCAGCTTCATGATCTCCTCGTCCGTGTATCGACCAGAAAAAATGTTCTCCCATTCCAACTGAATGTCGTTGAAAAGGTAGTCGAGGGTCATGGAGTATCCGCTTGCGGCCTTGTGTTTCTTTGCAAAGGGAAAGACATCCTTCAGAGCGTCCGCAACCTGGGATGCGGCAATGATCGCGCCCCAGACAAACGCAAATTCCTTCCAAACTACCCAGGCTGCAATGCCGCCGCAGGAAGCGATTGCCTTGAGTGCCCCAAGTCCCGTCACCCACCTGCCAAGGGAACCCCGATAGAGACGGATATATAAAGCATCCGACTTGAGATTGATCATTTCCTTCCAGTAGAGTTGCTGCTGGCGATGCGGGTCGGGCGTAATCTCGTTCTCGCTCATTGGTTCGATCTCTTCCTCCATGCGACACTTTCAGCTCCCGAAATCGCATCGCGACGAGTGTACCGCCAGAGGGGAGAATCCGGCCCATGGAGCCGCGCAGGATGCAGGGCAAACACACTTTGATCGCAACGCGATTGAAGGGCACGGGCCAAGGCTCGCGCCCTTCGTCGAATCCGTCGAATCCGAAGCTCAACAATGCGGTTCCAGAGCTTTTCGCCTTTGGCCTTATGCCCAGGCGTTGACGCTGGCCGCGCTGCCGGAGTTGCCGCTGGTTGCGATGGCGGGCGCGCTTGAGGCGGTGGGGCTTGTTCCGGAAGAGCTTCCGGCCGCGCCGGCGCTGGAGGTGCTGCCGGCGCTGTCGCCGTACTTGCTTTCCAGCAGCGCGGTCTCCGGGTCCGTCGTGCTGGAGTTCGGGTTCTGCCCGTAGGCGCTGTTCAATATGGCGGTGGCCGGGTCAACAGGAGTCGAGGGGGCGCTGCTTGTGCTGGAGAGGCTGAGCAGGTCGTCCACCCATTGGACGGTCTGGGCCACGGCGGTTTCGGCGTTGGATACGGCCTGGGAAGGGGTGGATTTCAGGTCGCTCTGCACCGTCGCAAATGCGGACTGCGCTGTGGAGAGATTTCCCGAGCCGAGAGCGCTGCCCAGCGCCGCCATGTCGGTGGAGAGCTGCGAAGCGCCCGAAGAGCTGCCGCCGGAGGATGTCTGCGCCGGATTCAGCTTGCTATAGGCGGCGAATGCGCTCTGCGCGGCCATCAGGTTGCCCTGGGCCAGGCTCTGCCCGAGCGTCTGCCAGGCCTGCTGCGACGCCGAGACGTTGCTCGAAGCAGAGATGTGCTGCGAGAAACCCGCGGTTGAAAGAGCGGCAACGGTCATGGCGACCCCTTCTCCGGGAGCAGGGACGCACTCCCGCCTGGGGAATTTGTCGGCTGGCGGGCGCAGAACTTTAGGCTACGCCTGCACGGAGGAGATCGGGCGAAGTTCACGGGTGGGCTCCGGGCAGGCCGGGAGTCGATCCCTGGAATCAAAAAAATCTTTTTGGGAATCCTGAAACCTTTTCCGATTCTCCACATCTGAGTAGATAACAAGCAGAGGCTTCCCCGATGTACCACCCACCCAAGAAAGGTACCCATTCCTTCTTGAAGGTTCAGTAAGAACCTCTTCTCAAAATTCCCCTCTGGATCCCCTCCTAAAAATGCCTCTCAAGCGGGCCCGCCGGAAGGCGGGCCTATGCTTTTGCGCTTTCCCAGATAAAATGGAGGCCAGATGACCTCATCCTCCACCCCAAAGATTCGCCCCGAGCCGGAGATTCAGTCGCTGGACGCGCTTTTTGAACAGGCGGGGCTCAGGCGCGCCCTTCGCGGCAAGGCTGCCGGGGTGACTGGCCGGATGCGCTTCGAGCGTGCGGCGCGACAAGAGCTGGTTTCGTATGCGCCGGTTCCCCGCGCGGCCGGGAATGGCGTCCAATGGCTGGCTGCGCCGGGTTGGGAGAAGACGGGCTGGCTCTGGCACGGCTTCAGCACACGCCGCGGCGGGCTCAGCCGGGCCTATTGCGCCGACGGCGCGCCGGGCGAGCTGAATCTGGGCTTTACGGCGGAGGACGACCGGGAGACTGTAGCCGCAAATCGCCGGCTTCTGGCCGAGGCGATCAGCGGGGACCCGGCCACGCCGCTGGTGACCGTCCGCCAAATCCATTCGAGTGTGGTTCGCGTTGCAGGCGCCGCGGACGAACGCCGCGAGCGGCCCGCAAAGGCCGACGGCCTGATGAGCGATGAGCCCGGCCTGCTGCTGGGCGTCCAGACGGCGGACTGCATCCCGGTGCTGGTGGCGGACCGCAAGCGGCGGGTGGTGGCGGCCTTCCATGCCGGATGGCGCGGAACGGTGAGCCGGATCGTGGAGAGCGGCGTGGGACGCATGAGGCTGGAATTCGGCTCCCGGCCCGAAGACTTGATTGCCGCCATCGGCCCCGGCATCGGCCCTTGCTGCTATGCCGTCGGCGACGAGGTGCTCTCCAGCTTTGAGTCGCAGTTTGCCTACGCCCGCGAACTCTTCCGCGAGGTCTACGACGCCGACCCGGTGCGCACCAAATACCCGATGCTGTTCCTGACGCAGCGCGCGCCCGGCCACTCGGAGATCGGCCCCAGCCTGCACCTGAACCTGGTTGAGGCCAATCGGCGTCAGTTGCTGGATGCGGGAGTCAAGCCACGCGCAATCAAGGTGACAGGCGGCTGCACAAGCTGCCAGCCGGAGCTGTTCTTCTCTCATCGCGCCTCGCAGGGCCGCGCCGGACGGATGATGAGCGTGATCGGGATCCGGCCGTAGCTGTGCGGTTTGAGATCGATCCTCAACGGCGCACGGAGCTTGATGCGTAGATATGGGCGTGTCTGACGGTGGCGCGAGCGGGTCTGGGGTCTGTTCGGGTCGCAGGCAGGCCGGGGAGCGTGGATGTCGCGCTCCCCGGCCTGGGGTTGGTATCTCAGTTGGTCTTCACGGTGATGCTCTGCGAAACCAGCGGGGCGGCTGAGTACACATTGTTGCCCCCCTGCGTTGCGTGAATCACGCAGGTTCCCGTGGTAAGCATCGTGGCCGTCGTTCCGGAAACCGAGCAGACTGAGGTTGTGGCGGACGAGAAGCTGACTGTCAGCCCTGAGCTGGCTGTGGCCGACAGCGTCACGTTCGCTCCGACTTTCTGGCTGGCGATCGCCGGGAAATTGATCGTTTGCGGAGCCAGATGCACGACCACATTTTGCTGGACCAGCGTCGCGGCGGAGTAATCGGCGTTGCCCGCCTGGGTGGCCCGTAGGATGCAAGTCCCCGCAGTGAGTAACGAGGCATTTGTGCCCGCGACGGTGCAGACGGAGGGGGTGGTGGAGGCGAAGCTGACCGTCAGGCCGGAGGTGGCCGTGGCGCTCAGCGTCAGTTGCGTCAAGGCATATTGAGTGCCGGTGATGGCGGGGAAGCTGATCGTCTGCGAATTCCCGTGCACCACGAAGCTCTGCGAGACCAGCGGGGCGGGTGAGTATGCGCTGCTGCCGGCTTGCGTGGCATGGATGACACAGGTGCCCAGGCCGATCAGCGAGGCGGTGGTTCCGGCGACTGTGCAGACTGAACTGGTGGCCGAGGCGAAGCTGACGGCGAGGCCGGAGCTTGCCGTGGCGGACAGAGGCAGTTGGCCCAGGATGTACTCGGTCGCGGTGATGGCCGGGAAGTTGATGGCTTGGCTGTTGAGGTGCACGGTGACGTTCTGCTGGACGAAGACGGCCGGAGCCCAGGTGGCGCTGCCGGCCTGCGTGGCGCGGATGATGCAGGTTCCCTGCGTCAGCAGCGAGGCGGTGGCGCCGGCCACGGTGCAGACGGAGGGAGTTTGGGAGGCGAAGCTGACGGCGAGTCCCGAGCTGGCCGTGGCCGACAGGGTGATCTGCGTTCCGGCATACTGCGTGCCGGCGATGGCCGGGAAGTTGATGGTCTGCGTGGCGATCTTGATGGTGATGCTTTGCGTCACCTGCGGGGCGGCGGCGTAGGTTGCGTTGCCCGCCTGATTGGCGGCGACGACCACCGTGCCCGTGCCGGTAATGGTGAGCGCGCTGCCGACCAGCGTGGCCGGTCCGGAGACGAGGCTGAAGGTGACCGGATTGCCCGAGCCTCCGCCGGTCGCGCTCAGTGTGTAAGCCAGGCCCGCGCTGTAATTGGCCGACGCTGGCAGGCTGTCGGTGAAGGTGATGGCCTGCGTAGCCAAGCCCGTGCCGCTGACCGGGAGATACTGGACGGCATAGGTCTCGTTGAGCGAGTTATCCACGAGCACCACCGGGTTGGCGAGCGCTCCCAGTGTTTTGGGCTCAAAATTGACGGCTAGCGTGCAGCTTGCTCCGGCTGCCAGCGATCCATCGGTGCTGCAATCGTTCGGAGCCGCGATGTCTTCCGGGAAGTCGGCTGGAAAGCCGATTGCCAGGAAGTTCAAGGTGGCGTTGCCGATATTCTCCACCGTCACTGTCTGCGGGCTGTTGCTGCTGGTTGAGCCCACGGCGGTGGGAGCAAAGGTCAGGCTCGGCGGATCGGCGAAGTCCTCCTTCAGCACACGGGAATTGGAGGAATCGGCGATATAGACGTTGCCGCTCCCGTCCACCGCGACTCCTTGAGGGCTGTCCAGGCCGCCGTTGGCAGAGCTTGCGAGCACGCTCTGGGTGTAACTGCTCGCCGAAAGCGTCTCCTTCAACACACGGCTATTGCCGGAATCGGCAATATAGACGTTGCCGCTGCTGTCCACTGCGACCTCTTCGGGATCAAGCAGCCCGTTGTTGGCAGCGTTTGCGGCAACGCTCTGGGTATAGCTTCCCGCTGAAAGCGTCTCCTTCAACACCGAGCCATTGCCGGTATCGGCAATATAGACGCTGCCGTCCCCGTCCACCGCGACCCATTCGGGGTAATACAGGCCGTTGTTGGAAGAGTTTGCGACAACGCTCTGAGTGTAGCTGCCCCCTGAAAGCGTCTCCTTCAACACTTGGTCACTGCCGGGATCGGCAATATAGACGTTGCCGCTGCCGTCCGCCGCGACCCCTACGGGAAGATACAGGCCGTTGCTTGCAAAGTTTGCGATAACGCTCTGGGTATAACTGCCCGCCGAAAGCGTCTCCATCAACACCCGGTCATTGTTGGTATCGGCAATATAGACGTTGCCGCTGCCGTCCACCGCGACCCCATAGGGATCATCGAGGCCGTTGTTTGCATTGTTTGCAACAACGCTCTGGGCGTAACTGCCCGCCGAGAGCGTCTCCTTCAGCACCCGGTTATTCAGTTTATCGGCAATATAGACGTTGCCGCTAGCGTCCACAGTGACTCCAAAGGGAAATTCCAGGCCGTTGTTGGCAGCGTTTGCGACAACGCTCTGAGTTCCGGGCATGAAATTCACCAGCGGTCCGATGCCTATGCCGTTCAAAAAGACAGTTGCCTGCAGGACCGGCTTCGGCGAGCTGTTGTCATAGACGTCGATTGCGCCCATCCTTGTTCCGGGGGCCGTCGGCGTGAAGGTGAAATCAACCGTGCAGGTTTCCCCTGCCGTGTAGGAGTTGCCCACCGTGCAGGATCCGCCGGAAACGTACTTGAAGTCGAGGTTTGGCGCGCCCTGCGTCACCACACTGATCGAACCCAGCGTGAAGCTGCTCGAAAGCTGAACCGTTGCCGTCAGCGTACTGCTGGTTGTGCCCACCGGCTGCTCCAGGGTGAGCGGCAGAACCCAGACCTCTGGTCCGCTGCCGGTTTGCACGATCGCGTAGAGGATGTTCCGTGTCGCGTCTATTGCGAGCGCACCAGATGTATTTCCAGCGCCCAGGCTGATCTGGCCCATCCCCGCGCCGGTGAATTCATTCACCACGGCGATGCTGTTTCCGCTCGCGTTCGACAGATATAGGCTTCCCGAAGTTGGATTCACCGCCATGCCGTTCGGGTCTCCGGCAAAAGACAGGGTGATGCTCTGCTGGATGAATTCGGGATCGGGCGCGCCGTTGATGATTTGCAAGGTGCTGCTACTAACGGGAATGGCGAACAGGAGGTTATTGGGAACGTCCACCGCGCCCACATTCCCGAAGGCATTGCTTGTCTGGGCGAAGCTATTGTTCGGATTGATGCGCAGAGAGCCGGCGCCAGACAAAACGTACGCTCTGCCGGTATCGGGATTGACAACGACGAAGCCATAGACTCCGCCGGTTCCGATAGGCCCGGCTTCGATGGCGTACGTGGTTCCGTTGACCGCGTAGGTCGGGTCATTGCCCGGGCCGCATTGCGCGCCGATCCAGGCGCGTCCCGCGATCGGATCGTACGACGTGCTTACCGGGCAATCGGAGAGCGGGACCGTCTGGATCAAGGCGCCGGTCGAGCCGCTGTAGACGAGTGCGTTGCCACCGTAAACGCCTGCCGCCCACACATTATTGGTGGCGGTATCAACGCTGGCGCCGCTCCCGGCTCCCAGAGTACTGACGGAGTACGAAACGCCGTCGATCGCTTGCACCACCTGACCGCCGCTGGCGTTACCGCTCACGTATATCTTGTTCAGGCCGGGGTTGACCGTTATGCTAGCGTCGGCATTTGGGGCGATGGGGATCCGGGCGATAATCTGGGCGCTTGCCTGCGCGGTTGCCATCTTTGGAACCGATAACGACGTTACAGCGATGAGTCCCGCTACGAGCAGGGCCCGCGGACCGAGATCTTGCAGATTTGCGAACATGTCATGCCTCTTGTTTGCCGGTGCAACCTGACTCACGAATCCCCGTGCAAGTTCACGGCTGCTCCGCTATTGGCTTTCGTTTCGGTGGAATCCCCAGCTATTCCGACGGATGGCAGAAAGTTTATGCCAATAGCCCCCCTATTGTGACATACATCACACACAAATAAATAAGTTAGATTTTGGTCGGGACGCGCACGGAGTCAATGGCGGCGAGATGTTCCGGTGAATGTCTTCCGGAGCCGGCCTCAAAGTCCGGAAGACGCACATCTGGCCACAGCGATTTGCGGACCGAAAAAACCCCGCGCGCCAATCGCCAATCATTCTACATCGTGGTGTGGGCTGCCTTGGCAAGATAAATCTGGTCCTTGATCGGGCAATGAGACGGATGGAGGGCAGGGATATGGGCGGGGCTCAAGCCGCGTGGGTTGATTTGAAAGGAACTTGCGGACGGTGAAAGCCCGGCCTAGCGGGCTGAGGCTCCCGGCGATGAGGCCCGCCCTGAGAGGGCGGCGCCAGCGGCAACGATCAGGATGGGGAAGCACTCCAGCGAGTAGCGGGGCTCGGGGTTTTCCATGGTGGCCAGGAGGAGACAGCGGAGGACGACGTAGCCGCCGAGGATCCAGGGCAATGGGACGCGGCGGCGGACAAAGGCCCAGACCGCCACAGCCACGTAGCCGAGATTGATGAGGCCCAGCAGCGCCGCAAACGCCGTCTGGCGGAGATGGTCGCTCCAGCGCCACCAGTAGAGATCGATGGGGAAGGCGTCGGTGGAGAAGGCCTCGGTGCGTGGGCGGAGGAACATATCTGCTACGCGCAGCAGAGGAACCTCGACGTAGTAGCGCAGGGGGTGGGAGCGGATTCGCCGGGCGGCGAGGGCGGCGAAGCGGTCGTCGAGATCCTGGGAGATGCTGTTGGTGCGGTTGTACTCGTCGATGAGCAGGCGGGTCTGGTCGCGCTGGGCGGGCGAGTCGAAGGCGCGCGGAGGCATATCGGCGAGGTCGATGCTCTCCGCGCCGACGTGCCAGAAGACGTTGCCGGTGGAGGCATATTCGACCGACCAGGTGCGCATCCAGCGGTAAAAGCCGAGGTTGACGCGCTCGCCGGGATCGTTGACGTGGCGGGGTGCAAGGGGCTGGAAGAGATGGAAGGTGGACCAGTTGCGCCATGTCCAGGGAACGAGCGGCGCGAGCGCTACCAGGGAGAAGAGCGCGACAGAGACGATGGCGGGGCGAAGCTGGCGGCTGGCTGGAACCTGCGAGGGCTGGCGGGCGGTATAGACGAAGAGGCCGGCGGCCAGGACCGCAAACAAGAGCGCCCCATCGGGGCGGAGGAGCATGGCCAGCGCGGCGGCCGAGCCGGCCAGCACGAGCGCCCAGTTGTCCCGCCGCCCCTCCCGCGCCGCGCTGATGGCCCGGCCGGCGGCATAGATGCCCAGCGATACCGCAAAGACTGAGAGGGATTCAGTCATGGCGATGCCCGCGTAAGCGGCGGTGAAGGGACAGAGCATGGCCAGCGCCAGGACGATCTCTGCCGCGCGCGGAGAGATTTGGCGGCGGGCGAAGGCTGCCAGCAGGACTCCTCCAGCCAGGTCGGCAATGGCCTGGACGGCAAAGACCGCGTTCATCCAGGCGTTCTGCCAGAGCGAGGAAAAGAAAAGTTCGATGGTGGCGAGAAAGATCGGATAGCCGGGCAGGCGGAAGATGCTCGGAGTGAGATCGGCACCGTCGGCGATGCCGTAGATGCCGCGATGGAGGAGGTTGTGTCCCAGTTCAAGATAGACTCCGGCATCGTCGTCGGAGGGGCGCGGAAAGACAATGAGGATCAAGCGCAGAAGCGCGCCCGCGGCCACCCATAGAATCCAGCGCCTTCGGGCTGGGGAGAGATTGAGGCTCGGCAAGGAGAGATAGCGCACGGGGTTTCTCTGCGCCGGTTGTCTGCCACTCAACCGGCCGGGCTGGGAACGGGGCGCCCGCTCAGGAGGCGCTGGCGGCTTGTTTGGGATTGACCAGGTCGCGCAGTTCCTTGGAAGGCTTGAAGTAAGGCACCTTCTTGGCCGGAACTTCTACGCGCTCTCCGCTCTTGGGGTTGCGCCCGATGCGAGGATTGCGCTGGCGGATGCGGAAAGACCCGAAGCCGCGAATCTCAATCTTGTCTCCGCCCTTGAGGGCTCCGATCACTGCATCGAAGATGGTGTCGACGATGACTTCGCCATCGCTGCGCTTCAGATCGCATGCTCCGGTCACCTTTTCCACCAGGTCTGCCTTTGTCATATCCTCCAGGCCTCCGCTCACAGGATAACCGGATTTTGTCCTTTCCGGCAGGAAAAAGATAGCTTTGCGGTGGATTCGGACCTTATCCTGTCAACGGTTTGGCGGGGAATCCTCCGTGGCGGCAATTGTATATGCCAAGTTCGGCTGGCAGCGTTTATGATTGCCGGAGTCATTCCCTGCATTTCCGGACGCGGCAAGGAGCAGGAGTCGCAGGGAGGGGATGGGGACGTGACGGACGAACCAAAGAGCAATTACGGGGCCAGCAACGGCGGGGAACCCAGATACAGCTTCGTGATTCCGGCCTTCAACGAGAGCGGGCGCATTCCGGCGACGCTCAGTTCGGTCCTGGGCTGCATCCGCGCCCACGGCTGGGATGCGGAGGTCATCGTGGTCAACGATGGCTCGACCGACTCGACGGCCGAGGTGGTGCGGGCCTTTGCGCAGACCGCGCCCGAGGTCAGGCTGATCGAGAACCCCGGCAACCGGGGCAAGGGCTACAGCGTGCGCGCCGGGATGCTCGAGGCCAGGGGCGGCGTGGTGCTGTTCACCGACTCTGACCTGTCGGCCCCAATCGAAGAGGCTGTGCGGCTGTTCGCGGCCATCCAGCAGGGCGCGGATATCGCCATCGGCTCCCGATGGCTGGAGCGCGGCCGGCAGACGCAGCGCCAGCCGCTTTACCGCCAGTTCTTCGGCCGCTGCTTCAACTTTGTGACTCGCGCCGTGATGGGGATGAAGTTTGCCGACACGCAATGCGGCTTCAAGGCCTTCACGCGCGCCGCCGCCCAGACGGTCTTTCATCTTCAGACCATCGAGCGCTGGGGCTTTGACCCGGAGATTCTGTTTATCGCCATCAAGCGCGGCTACTGGATCATCGAAGTGCCGGTGAGCTGGGCTCACGACGAGCGCACCCGCATGAGCTATCTCAGGGACGGCTTCAAGATGCTCCAGGAGATTGCCATTATCCGCTGGAACGCATTTCGCGGGCGGTATGACAAGCCGGGAGTGTAGATCGATCGAGCAATGCTCCCAGGCCACCCAAATCAGGAAGCATGCGCGAAGACCGGTTTTTTGTCCATTTCGACGCGTTACGCGGCCGGCTTGCGCCTCATCAGCGGCGCTGAGAAGATGGCCATGGCCGCCACGACAACATTGGCCACGACTACGGGGAAGGCGTGGATGATCAGGCCGTAGATCACCCACAAAGTAGCCGCGCCCGCCTGAACGCGGCGCAGCGAGGCGGGCTGCTTGCAGAGGTAGGAGCTGGCGAAGGCGGCGGTCGCGACCCATCCAATCCAGTCGAGTCTCATCATGCCACCGCCTGAACGGCTCTCGGCTCGGCGCTGCAGATGGTCAGCGAGTCGGTTCGGACCTTGTCCCACTCCTGCAGCACGAGCCCATGCATCTCGAAGAAGGCGCGAATGCGCGTGGCGTCCCATCCGGCGATCTCCTCAAGGATGGGCACCAGCACGCTGAGGGCATCCTCGCTAAGAATGGTGCGGCTGGCAATCGGCGTGATGTAGCGGTTCTCAGAGACGGCGATGGTGAGCCCGGAGAGACGATTGACGTGCAGCATCACGTGCACGTCCGAGCTGCCGTCGCCCACGTAGATGATGCGGTCGTGACCGACGCGCAGGCGGTTGCGCAGCTCCTCGACCACCACCACCTTTCCGTAGCCCGCGGTGACGCGCGCGATGGATTCAATCTCTCCGGTTTCGGCGTAGCGAAAGCGCGTGCCGAAGATGCGATTGGCGGGCACGATGCCCTCCAGCGCGGATTGAATCACCTCTTCGGGCGCGGCCGAGACCACGTAGAAGGTGAAATGATTTCCGTCAAGGTTCTCAATGAGTTGCGAGAGCAGCCGGATATTCTTTTTCAAGCGGATCCGCTTGCCGACTTCGACGAGATGCTCGCGGCGGACACGCCGGAATTCGGGGTCGTGCAGCAGCAGATAGGCCAGCTCTCCACCCTGCTGCACCATGTGGATGCGGGACAGGCCGGCGATGCGCTCCTCGAATCCGGAGAGACCGAGAAGATCGCTCAGAACGATCCCCGAGTCGTTGAAGCTCAATGTCTGATCGAAGTCGCTGACCAGCAGAAATTCCCTTGCAATTCGTCCGTAATCTTGTTCCATATACACTCCTCCCGATTCAGTCTTTCGGTTGGGTTGTGAAGGGGTTGACGGGCAATTCGCTTAGGCTTGGGCGCCGCGAAAACCGGTTTTCCTGGCCGGTCATTTTAGATTGATACCAGTATAGCAGATTTGACGATTATGGGCGGATTCAGCGGCTGTGGAAGGTGCTGGCGGCCTCACACTGTGGGACAAAAAAACAGCGCCGCGAGGATGAGGCATGCGGCTGATTTATTTTTGACTATGGTAGATCATTTCCGTTGCGTCCCAGGGTGGACGCATGAGGCCTCGCATGAAATTGCTTCCGCATCGCTGCATTCCGCTGGCGCTTCTGGCTTGCTGCATCACGGCTGTGGCCGCGCCGGCGCCAAAAGCAAAAATTGAAATCAAGGACGGCTCGTACTACATCGACGGCCACAAGTTCTTT
>Ga0302319_10020933_pt1 | contig 11802 bp, 11 predicted proteins | sample Bog_T0_2_FD_203319 | JGI IMG/M metagenome (GOLD analysis project Ga0302319, IMG submission 203319) | Peat permafrost microbial communities from Stordalen Mire near Abisko, Sweden - Bog_T0_2 | ecosystem: Environmental > Terrestrial > Soil > Wetlands > Peat | place: Sweden: Abisko, Stordalen Mire...
GTGGGTGATGCCGGTATAAAACAGGATGCGCTCTGTCGCTGTCGTCTTTCCGGCGTCGATGTGCGCCATGATTCCGATGTTCCGGCAACGATTCAGAGGTATGGTGCGAGCCACGGCATTTTTCCTTGCGGGGTTTGAACGCCCGCGGTTAATTCTCTTGTTCAATCAGCTCTCAGGTCCCGGTCTTTCTGATCCCTGATCTCTGACCCCTGATCCCTACGTACTACCAGCGATAGTGCGCAAAGGCCTTGTTGGCCTCGGCCATGCGGTGCACGTCTTCCTTCTTCTTCATGGCCGCGCCGCGTCCGTTGGCCGCATCCAGCAACTCGTTGCTCAGCTTGTCGGTCATGCCCTTTTCGCCGCGGTTGCGGCCGTACGTGATCAGCCAGCGAATGGCCAGCGAGGTGCGGCGGTCGGGAAGGACCTCGATCGGCACCTGGTAGTTGGCGCCGCCCACGCGGCGGGTCTTCACTTCAAGCAGCGGCTTGCAGTTCTCCACCGCCTTCTTGAAGAGCTTCAGCGCGTCGTCGCCGCCGCCCTTCTCTTCCAGGTTCTTCATCGCCAGGTAGAAGATGCCCTGCGCGGTCGACTTCTTGCCGCCCCACATCATCGAGTTCACAAACTTGGTGACCAGCGTCGACCCATAAACCGGATCGGGCGCTACTTCCCGCTTCGCAATGTGCCCTTTTCTTGGCATAATCCTCAAAATCCTCTGGCGCGTCCGCGCCTCTTCTGCTGCCCTAGTCCGGGTTCTGAATTCCGTCCCGGAACCGATCTTAGTGGTTAGTGGCTAGTGATTACTGGATAGCGCTTTTCGTAAGGTCGTAACCACTAATCACTAACCACTATTCACTGTTCTTCTTACTTCTTCTTCGCCGGCGCCGCTCCGCCCTTGGCGCGCTTGGCGCCGTACTTCGACCGGCTCTGCTTGCGGTTGGCTACGCCCACGGAATCCAGCGTCCCCCGCACCACGTGATAGCGAACGCCGGGAAGATCCTTCACACGGCCGCCGCGAATGAGCACGATGGAGTGCTCCTGCAGGTTGTGGCCGATGCCGGGGATGTAGGTGGTGACCTCAATCCCGTTGGTCAGCCGCACGCGGGCTACCTTGCGCAGGGCCGAGTTCGGCTTTTTGGGAGTCTGTGTGTACACGCGCGTGCAAACGCCGCGCCGCTGCGGCGAGGCCTGCAAGGCCGGCGACGCCGTCTTGTAACGGGGGGCCGTGCGCCCTTTGCGAACCAACTGATTGAATGTAGGCAAACCAAAACTCCTTACGCCAAAACCCTGCTGCTTCCCAAGTTCCTCAGCCGCGCGCAGACCCTTCGGGCCGTTCCGCCGCTCGACGGCAAACCTGCCGGGCAAAACCTGCCAGGCAAATTCAACCGCACGGGCGCACGGAAGCCCTATCGTTGCTGCTTCGCGTCTGCCCTCGTTCCATTCTCAGACGAAAACCGGGACGGTGACCGGGCGTTCTCCCGCTTTGCAGCAGGAAAAGCCAGCTCCGTTTCGCGGTTCCGGCCCGCATAGCCCTCCAAGGTGGAGAACGCGCGGGCTCCGTAGCGATTCGTCCCTGCCCTCCGCAAGAAGAGAGCCAATCCGGGACTTGTCTGGCCGGCAACACTGAACCGGCCCTGGATCGCAACCCATGCCGGTTTACACCCGCCGGGCCATCCTTACGCTCCCATCGTTCAAACACACGCACGGGCACGTTCTTGCCGAACCTTCTTACAATACCAAGAAACCGCGGTGGGGTCAACGGATCGCTGTCCCAATCGGTCGATTTTCCTCGGCTCTAGTTAATTGATTGCAGTTTCCAGGCCCCGCCGTCCAGGGCGAACGTCGCCGTCCTCTTGGTGCTCAGCTTGTTGCCGGGATTGTGGGCAATGTCCTGCAGCGCGCTCGGCACCCCGTCCAGGCTCACCGCCTCGTTGAAAATGGCGGCCTTGGTCCCCCCCACTTCGTCCTGTGGATCCTGCACATTACGAGCCTTCAGGTGGCTTGTCGCCACCGTGGTCGCCACCACAGTGAAGGCCTTGTCGTCCGGGCCCTGCGGACGCCACTGGATGGTGTCGCCGCCTGCGGCAAGCTTGACCGCCTTCTTGCCGTCGGCGGTGAGGACAAAGTCAGCCCAGTACTTGTTTGGATAGACCTTCGTCCGGTCCCAGTACTTGGCCGTCGCGCCCTGCCTCATCCCCAGGTCATCGACCGTTATCGCAGCGCCCACCGCCGGATCGGCATCGTACTTGGCCTGGATCAGCGCTTGCGCGTTGGCTGCGGTCAGGTCCGGAGCCGACTTGCAGCTGGTCATCAGCAATCCTGCGCCCAGAAGCGCCACAACGCCTAAAGCTTTCACTTTCAACGAGTTTTTCACTTTCCCTCCCTACACAGCACAGAATCGTTCGATTTCCCTTGACCCGCCATTTTTACCCTACTTTCCCTTACTGTCAATGGAGTTGGAAGTGATGTTGCGCACACAGGCAGGTTTGCCGCGAATGGCGGCGGAGATTTTTGACAGGCAGCCTCTGGAAATGCGGTTTCTGCTCTCCGGCTCATTGCCCGGCCTCTTGCGTCAGCCGCCCCAAAAGGAGATCGAGAAATCCCTTCTCGTCCGACTTGAGGCAGACCTGGGCATTGGGCGTGCCTTCGACCGGCCTCGTGAATCCCTTGTCGTCCACCTCGATGCGTATCGGAGTCGCCGGACACAAATCGGGGCGAATGGCATAGGTCACGGCAACCGGGTCAAACAGCGTGGGCGCGTCCGGATGGCCGTCCGAGCCGGCCTTCCACTGGTGGTAAAGCAGCGTCAACTGGTCGGTGAGCGGCGACCCGTGCGCGAAGATCTCCTCGCGCTCCTTGGTCTCCAGGTGAACCTGCGTCGAATCCAGCGGCATCACGAATACCGGCACGCCGCTGGCGAGGAGCGCGCGCAACCCGGCCGGATCGCGGCTGATGTTCCACTCCGCATCCGGCGGCCGCCGCTCGCCGTGGCTCCCGTCATAGCCCCGATAGACACTCCCGCCCATCATGACCACGCGCTTAAGCTTGCGGAAGGTTGCCGGGTCGCGTTTGACGGCCTCCTCAACATTGGTGAGCGGGCCGATGGCAATGAGTGTGATCTCGCCGGGATGCGCTTTGATCTGATCCAGAAGAAACTCGACTCCATCCCTGTGCCTTCCCTTCAAGCCATGCTCGGCATAGACGCGCTGCGTGAAAACATTGTTGGCGGGAGTCGAAATCCCCGCGGCCACTGGAATGTTCCTTCCCAGCGATCCCAGATAGCGATCCACCAGCCGCGCCCGCAGCTCCGTATCCCCGAACGCCGTCGTAATCCCCAGCAGCTTCAGCTCCGGACTCTTCAGCGCCAGCCCCAGCGCAAACGCGTCGTCGATATCGTCGCCGATATCCGTGTCCAGAATCGCCAGTTGCGGCGGCGCAGCTGCCTGCTGTCCCGCCCCAGCCGCCTGCCTGCGCGCCCCAGCCGCTCCGCCCATCGCCATCACAGCCACGCCACACATCAGAACCAAACGCAGAATCTTCATGCACAACACTCTAAACGCAATCGCCGCTCACTGCCTTCTCAAATTCCCGCTGCACAAACCGCCCCCGCTTGGGTTAGCATCAAACCACGATTCGCTCGTCTTCTCCCTCGAGCACCCCGCCTATGCGCCTTGCTTCTGCTTTTCGACGGTTGGCCGCGGTTGCCGCGCTCGCGCTGGCCTGCGCGGCCGCTCTGCATGCTCAGTCCTTTGACCTGGGAAAGGATCGCGAGCCGCTTGTCTCGCTTGACGGTCTTTGGCGCTTCCACCCCGGCGACTCGCCCCGCGACCCCGCCGCCCTGCAAAGCTTCCTCTGGGCCCAGCCCGGCTTCGACGACTCCGCCTGGCCGCTGCTGAAAAGCGACCGCTCCTGGTCAGTGCAAGGCTATCCCAACATGAGCGGCTATGGCTGGTACCGCTTCAGCGTCCACATCCCGGCTGGCGGGGAGCCCGCCTCGCTGTCGCTGGCGCCCATCGTTATGTCATTCCAGGTGTACACGGAAGGCCGGCTGGTGGGCCAGTCCGGACAGATGCCTGCCTTCCTGTTTCCCAATCTGCGCATCATCCACCAGGTCTTTCCCCTCACCGAGGCCGGAAGCGCCACCCCTCGCACCGTCCAGGTCGCCATCCGCGTCTGGCACTCTCCCACTTGGGCCGGCTACGTCGGGGGCGGTCCGTACAGCGGAGGAGGCCTGGCCGGGGACCGGTCTATTGTGGCCGTGGAAAAATCCCTCGAACAGACCGCGCAAAACGTCCGCTTTGTCGACTACTATGCCTACTCCATCGCCGCCGGCCTGGTTGGCCTCGCCATCCTCTGCCTCTTCTTCATCCGCAAAGCCGAGCGCGAGTACCTGTGGTTCGCGCTGATGCTGCTGGCCCAGGCCGCCGATAGCGCCCTCAACGTCTCCAAGGAGGTCTACGCCTTCCCGCCTGTCCCCGTCTTCGATCTGTTCGACGGAATCCTCGCGGCCCTGAACATCTTCGCCGCCTTCTGCTTCTTTTCCAGGGTTCTGAACGCGCGCGCCAGCCTGCTGGGCCGCGTCCTCCTTGTTTTCGTGGTTCTCAGCCCGTTGCCCAACGTCTTTTACTGGCCCGGCTGGGCCTCGGCCGGCGCAGGGGCCATCCTTCAGCTTCTCCTGCTGCTCCCCGCCGCAGCGTGGATCTTCTGGCTGCTCGGCAAGCGCGCCCTGGCCGGCAACCTCGACGCTCGGCTGCTGCTGATCCCCACCCTCCTCGACGTGGGCTTCTACGTGGCAGACAACGTGGCCATCGTCCTCGCTCAGGTGGGCTGGAGCCGGGTGCCGCGCATTCTCGATGTGCCGCTCTCCATTCCCCCCTTCACCATGCGCCCCGGCGTCTTCCTCCATCTCATTTTTCTGCTCGCCATGTGCGTCTTCCTCATCCTGCGCTTCACCCGCGCCCGGCGCCGGGAGGTGCGGCTGGCCGGCGAGCTCGAGGCCGCCCGCCAGATCCAGCAGGTCCTGCTGCCCGACAAGCAGGACCAGTGCGCCGGCTTCAACGTCGAGTGCATCTACCAGCCTGCCGAGCAGGTGGGCGGCGACTTCTTTCAGCAGATCGGCGACGGCCAATGCGGCATGCTGATCGTCGTCGGCGACGTCAGCGGCAAGGGACTGCCGGCCGCCATGCTGGTCTCTGTGCTGGTGGGCGCCATCCGCGCCCAGGCCGCACACTCATCGGACCCCGGCGCCATGCTGCACTCGCTCAACGACCGGCTCATGGGCCGCGCCCACGGCGGCTTTACCACCTGCCTGGCCGCGCACATCACCGCCGGCGGCCTGCTCACGCTGGCCAATGCCGGCCACCTGCCGCCCTACCTCAACGGGATGGAAATCGCCGTTTCCGGGGCTCTCCCTCTGGGCATCGTTCCCGGCTCGGAATACGAGCACACCATGGTGCAACTGAAGCCGGGCGACCGGCTCACCTTTGTCTCCGACGGCGTGGTCGAGGCTCAGGCCAAATCGAATCCCAGGCCCGGCGAGCTTTTCGGCTTCGACCTGACTCGCGCTGTCAGCGTCTTCTCCGCCAAGCAAATTGCCGATGCCGCCGGGGGCTTTGGCCAAACGGACGACATCACCGTTGTCACCGTCGAGTATGTCGGCGCCGGCGGTCCCGTCCACGCCAGCTGATCCGTCGCGCCTCTTCTGCTTGAACAAAAACGCCATCCATCGGGGATTCGCCAGGCTCTTGATCGGGGGAGCGGCTTCAATCGTGCCGTATTCGCTCCATATCATCGGAGCAAATTCCAGATTGCCCCGGAAACGGCGAACCTGTTCAAACATCGCACCTATTCCCTGTTCCCTGTTCCCTGTTCCCTGTCCCCTAATAAAAGAGATACTTCCGCCACCGATCGTCCCCCCGACCCAGCATGCGCATGATCTGCCGGCTGGTATGGAGCGAGAACGGCCGCGGATCGCGCATCAGGATCATGTCGTCGATCTCCTGGAGCATGCGGTTGCCCTTGCGGCGGTTGCAGGCGTGACAGCAGGCGACGAGGTTCTCCCAGGTTGAGTTGCCGCCGCGGGAACGAGGCACCACGTGGTCCAGGGTCAGTTCGCTCGAAGGCAGCACCACGCCGCAGTACTGGCAGGTGTTGCGGTCGCGCAGCAGGATATTCTTGCGCGAGAGGGCGCGGGTCTGGTGGGGGATGCGGCGGTATTCAAGCAGGCGAATGACCGAAGGCATGGCGATGCGGCTGCGCTGCGCGTGGAGCATCAGGCCGTGCTCCTCCTCGGTGCGCGCAATGCCCTTGAGCACCAGCACCAGGGCGCGGCGCGCGCCGCAGATGTTGATGGGCTCGTAGGACGCATTGAGCACCAGCACCGGCATCTGCAGCATGTGCACGGACTGCCCGGTGGCGTGGTCGCCGGCCATGGCCGCGGCCCGCGCGATGGACTTCTGCTTGCGTGCATGAATCATGGCTTTTCCCAGCGACATCCGTTTTCCCCTCGTCAAAAAGGCGGTTGGCCGTGCGATGAAAAGTTGATTGCGTGCTCGACTTCCTGGTTGATTCGGTGCGTGGAGAGGCCGGGATTTTCCTCGGGCTTCTCCGCTGGTTGGCGGCGGTGGTCTGATTCGCGTCGGGCCCGGGACAGCGTGGCGACCCAGACGGAGGCTGCGCCGGCTCTGGCCAGAGTCAGCGCGGCGGCGCGGGCGGTTGCGCCGGTGGTAAAGATGTCGTCGATGAGGAGGATGTGCCGCAAGCGCACAGCCTGCGCATCGCAGACCGTGAATGCGCCGCGGACATTGAGCCGGCGCTCGCGCGGGCTGAGGCCAGCCTGGCTCCCGGTGGCGCGCAGCCGCATCAGGGTGCTGGAGGCCAGCGTGAGCCGCCAGTCAGGATGGGATTTGCGCAGGAACCCGAGCGCCTGCTCGGCCAGCGCGCGGGCCTGGTTAAAGCCGCGATCGGCAAACTTCGACCGGTGCAGCGGCACGGGAACCACCAGCATCTCGGCCGGGGCTTCCCCAGCCAGCTGGGCGATGGCCTGGGCCAGCATCCGTCCCAGAGCGCGGGCTGCGGGATGGAGCCGGTCGTACTTGAGGGCGTGGATGGCGGCCTTCATCCGGCCCTGGTAGACGCCGTAAGAGACGGCGCGGACAAAGGGGGGCGAGGCCAGGCGGCAAAAGCGGCAGAGAGTGCTTGCCGGGCTTGCGGCGGAGGCGGGATTTTCGAGGGTGTCGCCGCAGCGGGCGCAGGCGTTGCCGGTTTCGAGGGGAAACTCAGACCAGCAAAGAGCGCAGATTGGGACGTGGGAAAGCTGCGGCAGAGGGGAGCCGCAGAGCGTACAGGAGGCAGGAAGGAGGGCGCAACTGAGGGCGTCCATGGGACTTCGGAGCACACGGGCTACGGCGCGCCAACGGGAAGTCTCCGAGGTCGGAACGTCGAGGGTCAGTGAACCGGACTCCCTGCGGAAGACGCACCTCACTTGATGGCGGCGGGGCTTTGTGCGCGCCACCTTGCCGACAGTATACCCGGACATGGGAGCGGACGCCATGAGAATTCACAAGTGCAGGGTTCTGGGGTCAGGGGCCATGGAGCCGTTGTCTTGTTGCCGGTATTTGGCGTGAGAAGGCCGAATCTCAACCCGGATGAGGATGGCGGCCCTGGAAGTTTGCCCTTGAATGGCTTGCCTCCCCGGCCGCTACAGCTTGGTGCGATCCCCGGTAATGACGACTTCGCTCTGCTGAGGGGCTGCTTCCGCGTCGACTTCCTTCTGCACGACGGCATTGTCATGCGCTTCGCTGGCCGCATCCTTCATTTTCCCCACAGCCGTCTCAACTCTGCCCTTGATCTCCTGAGCAGCCCCGGCGACCTCGGTTCCGGTATTGCCGGTCCACTCGCCGATTTGCCGCTTTACGCTTCCTGCCGCTTCGTCGTATGCGCCTTTGACTCTTTGCTTGTCCATGGTTTCACGCTCCTGGCATTCAGTAGCTCACGCAGCTTCCCTGGGCGGCTGTATCGAACCGACCATGTGCTGGCTCCAACGCCTGACCTGGCGGGCAGGACAAAATGCCCGCTTGCTGCTCTCCCGGCAACCATCGCCAGCGAGAACGGGTAGCGGGAAAATCGTTAGCTGCCGAGTGCCTCGTGGTGCTTGCGTTCCTCTTCACGACGCATGCGCTCGCGAGCTTCGATTTCGCGCTCTCGATGAGCGTCGTTGCTCACATCTTGAACCGCATCCTTCACGTTGCCCAATACTTTCTCGGCCTTCCCTTTGATCTGTTGCCCGGCGCCGTTGACCTGGGCGCCTGTGTCGCCTGTCCACTCGCCGATCTGGCGCTTTGCGCGCCCCGCAACATCGTCCACTGTGCCTTTTACCGTGTCCTTGTTCATGTGTACCCCTCCGTGGGTTGAAATTTGATCTTGTCTTGCCGCACAAAGTTGTCCCCGCTCTCCGATTCAATGAGAACCGGTTTTTGCGGTCGTCATAAAGCTGGCCTTCTGCCGGATACTAACTGCAGAATCAGCACCACCACCGCCAACACAAGCAGTATGTGGATGAACCCTCCCAGGGTGTACGAACTCACCAGTCCGAGCAGCCACAAAACCAGAAGGATCACAAAGATTGTCCAAAGAAGACGCTCACCTCCAGAGACGTTAATGTCTTTACCGCTGCAACGACTCATGCTTTGACGCCGTGCCTGAGGCCGATGGTTGTTTGTGCATGAAAAAAATTTGCGCCACTCTTTATCGAGAGACATTTGTTGTGAAGACAGCTAACCATTGTGCATGAATGCGCAACCAACTAGTCGTTGAGTATTCACCCCGAAGTCCACTGAACTATTTGCTCCCTGGCGCCCCTGAGTCTTGCAACATTGCCATCAATCCTTACTTGCACTCTCGAATTCCATGTCAAGGCTTTCAAGAAGCTTGCCAGATGGAGGAGTTAGAACGAATGGCCGTGATGATGCAAGCTTTTTACTGGGATGCTCCGGCAAAGGAAAATAAGCAAGGAGAGTGGTGGAACTTTGTCGCCGAAAAGGTTCCGCGGCTCGCTGCGTCCGGAATCGATTCTCTCTGGCTCCCACCCTTCAGCAAGGCAACCTCTCCATTCTCGAACGGCTACGATCCCTACGACTACTTCGATCTTGGCGACTACGACCAAAAGGGTTCGGTAAAGACTGCGTACGGCAATCGCGCCGAGTTGGAGAATCTTATCCGGGTCCTGCACGAGCACAAAATAGGTGCGATTGCGGACATGGTGATCAACCACAACTCCGGCGCCGATGAAGAAGAGACCAACCCGCTCGACGGCAAGAGACGATGGACGAAGTTCACGCCCAAGAGCGGCAAGTTTCCGCGCGATTGGAACTGCTTCCATCCCTCCCGTTATGAGCGGGTGATGATTGAAGGCGAGCAGTTCGCCGGGTACCCGCACCTTTGTCACCGCAATCCGCGTGTGTATGAGGCGATGTACGAGTATGCGCGCCTCGCCATTGAAGAACTCGACTTCGACGGCCTGCGCTTCGACTTTGTAAAAGGCTTCGGCGCGTGGATGATCGGTTTGCTTGCAAAGTATCAATATCGGAAGAGAGACGGCGTGGAATTTACTCCCTTTGTCGTAGGCGAGTACTGGGCGGGTCCCGAAGATATCGACGGCTGGCTGGATGGCGTGCGGGGGGTAACCGATCATCAGATTGCCGCGTTCGATTTTCCTCTGCGCTACAAACTGAAAGATATGTGCGACAAGCTCAACTACGACCTGCGCAACCTGACCGACGGCGAGTCTGTTTCCGCGGCGCGGCCATTCAACGCCGTAACCTTCGTCGAAAATCACGACATGCGCGACAATCCGGTGGTGAACGACAAGATGCTGGGCTACTCCTTCATCCTCACCGGCGACGGATACCCCTGCGTCTTCTGGTGGGACTACTTCAATTGCGAGCTTGCGCGTCCGGGCACACCCAACGGAATCGATGCGCTGATCTCTGCGCATCACCGTCACGCCGGTGGCGAGTCTACCGTTCTCCACGCTGACCCGGATCTCTACATCATGCAGCGCGGCGGAACAGAGTCGCAAAGCGGGCTGGTGTATGTGCTCAACAACCTGGGAAATCAATGGAGCGGCACACAGGTGAAGACCAGGTGGGCTAACCGGACGTTCAAGCCGGTAGCGTGGGATGGACACGACACAGCGCATCCGGATGAACGAACCACGGATAGCGAGGGCAATGCGGAGTTTCCTGCGCCGCCGCGGGGATATTGCGTGTATGCCCCGGATGGTGGCTAAGACGCAAACGCCGCGGGAGTTTGGAGACAGCAGGCCTGCCTGGCTGCTGAATGGAAACGCAGCTGTTGCGTCCCCTTTAGATCGGTTCATTCCACTGGGGTCTCCGCAGACTTGCGAGCAGGCCGATCAATCGAGATTGCCTTCACCCTTTCATAGGTCGCTTGCATCTCATCCAGTTCCTGGTCGGTGAGCCTCTCGATATCGATCATTTGATTCCGGGCCTTATCCACGGCCCGGATCAGTTCGTTCAGTTTCAGGTTGATGGCGCGGGAATCGCGATTCTGCGTGCTCTGAATGAGGAAGACCATGAGAAAGGTCATCAGGGCCGTTGCCGTGCTGATGACTTGCGCCCAACGATCGGAGAAATGAAAGACCGGGCCGGTGGCGGCCCACGCGGCGATCACTAGGCCCGCAGCCAAAAAAGCCCATGTGGAGCCGAGCCAGGCGGATGTCGCGGCGGCAAATCGGCCGAAATGGTCGTGGACGGTTGGGGGCTGCGCGTCGATGGTCCGTTTGTTCATGGGTCTGGCCCTCGGTTGCCCGGATATCCCCTGACGATACGCTGCAGCGGAGGCTGGGCGCTGTTCGCAATTGGACTGCGCAGGGCAGACGGAGCCGGCGCTGGTTACGATACACTGCAAGCCGTGGAGGACTTCCATTGCTGTCTGGTTTTCGAGGTCTTTTTTCCTGCATCCTGATTGCGGTTCTATCTGTTCCCGGCGATTGCCTGGCACAGTCTGCGCAATCGCCGGCCAGCTCCACCGCCAGCGCGCCCAAGTCCGGTGTTCTGGTCGCCACGGCGGTCACGCCTGCCCCCTCGACAGCCAGTGCCGGCGCCCAGGCGGCGCAGGCAGCCCCGCAGCAGGCCCTACCCCCGCAAAGCGGCATGGGCGGCATTGCCGGAGGCGTGGGTGCGGCGCCAGTCTACGACGAGCAGAAGCGGCCCATTACCGCGGGCGGATTTGTGGACACCGGTACTGTCGTCTTCCAGGACGTTACCAGGCAGGCGGGGCTCTCGGGCTGGGTCCACAAGATGGGCGTGCCGGAGAAGAAGTTCATTCTTGAGACCAACGGCTCGGGCGTGGCGCTGATCGATTACGACCACAGCGGATGGCTCTCGATCTACCTGGTCAACGGCTCAACCTTCGACGCGCTGGACGGCAAGGAACCCACGCCCAAGGCAGCCCTGTTCCGAAACAACCACGATGGAACGTTTACCGACGTCGCCGCGCAGGCCGGTGTGACCAACGACCGCTGGGGCTACGGCGTAAGCATCGCCGACTACGACAACGACGGCTGGCCCGACATTTATGTAGGCAACTACGGCAAGAACAGGCTCTACCACAACAACCACAACGGAACCTTTACCGACATGGCCGAGAAGGCCGGCGTGGCGCTGGGCAACTGGTCGCCCGGCTCGGCGTGGGGCGACTACGACGGCGACGGCCGGCTGGACCTGTATGTGACCGGCTACGTCCACTTCGACCGCGACAACCTGCCCATCGCTGGCACCAAAG
>Ga0302319_10020934_pt1 | contig 11801 bp, 11 predicted proteins | sample Bog_T0_2_FD_203319 | JGI IMG/M metagenome (GOLD analysis project Ga0302319, IMG submission 203319) | Peat permafrost microbial communities from Stordalen Mire near Abisko, Sweden - Bog_T0_2 | ecosystem: Environmental > Terrestrial > Soil > Wetlands > Peat | place: Sweden: Abisko, Stordalen Mire...
CAGCCCGTAATGCCGATGCAGTTCGTTATGCAGTTCTTTCATCCCCACATTTTCATCCCGCCCTCTCCTCTGTCAGCCATTAAATTTCCCGAAGAACCAAAAAAATGCGTGGCCATCGCAAACGACACCCCAATAATAATGCCGCCAATCATCCGTTGATAAGCCGCTGTCCCGCCGTCCATGTGCAACCCCGACAGCGCCGCCACTTGATACGCCTTGCGGCTGATCACCGCCCCGCCCGCCTGCCCCAGGCCCGCGCACGCGCCAAAAATGGTGCCGCCCCAGAACACACCGCGCGGGAGGTTGTGACGATGGATCGGTGTAAGCGCGATGCATACGCCGGCGAGTGTCACGCAGACGCAAATGATCTGCCCGGCAGTCATCGTCGTCCCGAGCCACAAATTTTCGGCGACCGCCGCACATGGCACCGCGAGATAATGCACCAGCAGCATGGTCAACCTTGGCCCGATGCGCGTGAGCGCCAGGAACAGCCCGATGTCACCCAGCCCGTAGCCGACCAGTCCGCTTGCAAGGAAATAGCCGAGCGACGCCCCGCGCAAACCCTGCCCCCTCGTGTGCGCCCACAGCCCGAGCAACAGCAGCCCCACGCACATCCTGCCGAGGTTCGCAGTCGCCGCGCCCAACACCCGCGCCGACCTCGTCGCAAAGATCGCGGATAACGCAAAGAAAATCGTCGTTAAGAATGCAGGGAACATCAGGGTCACGGAGACAAGCCCCCTTTGCGAAAAAAGGAAAGGCCGTTTTCTGGTTCCCTCTCAGTGAAGATGGGGGCAAGTCCGTCTGTAGATAGATTGGTTTGTGAAATATTTTTCACAAACTTCACATTTTACTTGCACTTCCAATGCAATTTTCGTAATGTGGAGTAATGAAAGATTACGGCCTGATTTTTCAAAATCCACGCGTTTTCTGCATCTTCGCGATTATCGGATGGCAAAAAACGTATTCATTACATTTTTGTAGTGGAAAACAGGAGTCTTAACCGACCTATACCGAGTTAAACCGGCCTAAAAGCCTCACGAACTTTCAAAAACCTTGAACTTTGAACCTTGAACAAGGAACTCTTAAACCTGCATGACACGCCCCAGCTTTAAAATCACGCAATGACTCCTTCTCCTACCGACCGCAAATTTGCTCCCGGCGATTACGCCCTGCTCACGCTCCTGGCGCTGCTTCTTTTCGGCTACTGCCTCTTCAGCGGCAAGGCGCTCACCATGCACGAGGCGCGCCTGCCCGAATGCGCGCGCGAAATGATGGCCAGCGGCGAATGGCTCCTCCCGCACAGCGGCGAGCGCCCATGGCTCGAGCGCCCGCCATTTCCTCATTGGGTGGAACTCATCACTGGCCACATCTTCGGCCATCTCGATAAAGTCTGGATCGTGCGTCTCCCCTCCGCGCTCATGGGCTTGCTCACGCTGCTGCTCGTAGCCTCCGTGGCGACACGCTTGTTCGGGCGTCAGATCGGCCTCCTCAGCGGCATCGCCCTCGCGACGATGTACGAATTCTATTTCTACGCCGGCCAGGCCGAGGATGATACCTATCTCGCGTTCCTCGTAGCCGTCTGCTTCGCCCTCTTCGCAGCGATCGAATTCCCGCGCTGCGGGGCGCTGGATCCGCACAATGGCGCGCCTCTCGATACCCGCCGCCATTTCCTTGGCAACCGCCCATGGACTGTCTGGGCATTTTTCATCGTGCTCGGCATGACCAGCCTCGCCAAGGGCCCACTCGTCGGCGCCATCGAGGTAGTCGCCGCCACCGGCAGTTTCCTGCTCCTCTCATGGCGCGAGAAACGCCCCTTCCCATGGCGCCAGCTGCGCCTCTTTCGCTACATCTGGCTGTGGGGCTGGATCCTCTTCGCGGCGATCACCGTAAGCTGGTCCTACTACGCATGGCGCCAGTACCCCTCGCTTTGGGATAACTATAAATACGACTTCACCGGCCCGTTCGGCCACGAACCTTTCTGGTACTATTTTATCTGCATCCTCTGGACCACCGCCCCGTGGACTCCCGTCTGGATTCTCGGCCTCGTCTTCATCTGGCGTACCCGCAACGACGACCCGCAGGCAAAGCGCTTCCTCCTCTGCTGGGCCATAGCCCCGCTCCTCGCCGTCTCCGCCCCCGCGCGGAAACACCACCACTACCTCGTCGCCATCCTCCCCGCGTATGCAGTCCTCGCCGCATTCGGCCTCCGCCAGTTGGACGACCTCCTCCGCCGCTCCGCAAAAAAATGGGGCAGCACCTTGTGTGGCGCCCTCTGCATCGGACTCCCCGGCCTCGCCGCATTCGTCACGCTCGCCATCCTCCACAAAATCCCCGGCCCGCTCTGGACATCCATCGCCATGGGCATCGTCTTCTTTGGCATGGTCACCAGCATGGCGTACGGCCTCGAAAAAAAGAATGGTCGCACCGTGCTCACCGCATTCATCGCCGGTTTCGTCATCATCGCAGCATGGGGCCAGAGCGTCCTTGCAAAATGGGACGAAGGCCATTCCGGCGACATTGAGTTCATACACCGCGTCCCCAGCGACGTCGCCGCCGGCACGCCGCTCATCATCGATGCCTACGGCTCCCTCGATTTCTTCCGCTTCCAGTTTTATTTGAAGCCTGACACCCTCCTCATCCACAACGTCACCTACCTCCGCGACCAGCGCATCACCGCCCCGCAGGTGTACGTCATCAGCCCCTACTCAAACCGCTCATTCCTCTCCACCCTCGGCGACTGGACCGTCGTGGACCAAAGCCGCCGCGCCCGTCACGAGCAATCCCCCGAGGAACGCTACACCCTCTTCCTCCTCACCTTCCGCCCTGGCCTCAAACGCTACCCCGCCCCGCCCATCAACGTCCTTCAGGCGCTCTACCGCGGAGTCGGCGACCAGGCCGGCCCCTTCTGCGGCCCACCCCCCGAAGGCATCTCCGGCCACGGTCCCATGGAATAGGAACTCGCCGCGCTCGACTGGTCACAAAAACTATCCATCCTATGAATGCTGCGCCTGAAAGTCATTTAATTCTGCCTGAGAGCGCTACGATCACGTTGCACGACAACAGCGGCAGTCCACTTCACGTGGCAAACATTATCTTCGAAGTTCATTTGTTTGCGCGTCAGAAAAACGACTTCTATCTGGCTCCGTTTTCTAGCGATGCATCCGGCAGAGTTAGTATTACCAGATCCGAACTTGAGTGGGGAATCGCAGCAACCTACGATTCTGGAATCATGGATTACGCAGGTGTTGAGAACTGCTTTCCTCTTGTAGAACTTCGATTGCTTTCGGGGCATCAGATCGATCAGCGAATAGCCGCACGCAAAACGTGGCGTTCACTGCTCAAGGGTGAGGCAGAGCGATGGTCATCAATAGACGATCTGCTGCGCGTCTACCGCCATGCCCGCAACAAAGACTTCGTGATTTACGAGGGCTATTCACGAATTCGTGACCAGTGGGACGGTCACCAGACCGACTACAATTATGATTACTCCCTTGGGCCAAGATAAGCGCATATTTCCGCTCTCCGCAGCTTCACTCCCCAACTTCCTAAATCCTAAATCTTACTTCCTAAATAATTAGCTCCCTCCTCCCTTTCCCCGCTTCGTCATTCGTCATTCGAGCTTCGTCATTTAATAAAAGCGCCAGCCCCATCGTTTTGTGAAACCCTCCTCCCTCCTCCACCAGTTCGGTAAAATCGAGATCGTCGGCTCATCAAAAGCGCTGTGGCGTTACACGATCAAGTCCGCAGCAAAGGCAATCGACATCGCCCCGCCCGTATTTGAAATCAGCGGCCGCCCCGTCGCCGCGACCCTCAGGAACATCCGGGCCGCCGGCAAACCCCGCAAGTTCCCCAATGGCGCAACCGAATCCATCTTCACCGGCGATTTCGCAAAAGCCCCCGGGCTCCGTCTCCGCATCGTCTTCCGCGTTGTCCCGGCAAATCCTGTCATCCGTTTCCGCTACGAACTCGAAAGCGAAACCCCCGTCGCCCTCACGAAAAAATCCGGCGGCGACAATCTCGAATATTTCAAATTTTCCACGCGCGGCCTGCACACCTGCAAGGAAATCCGCCTTGGCGAATTCGACGAATCCATCCACAGCTTCCGCCTCATCGAACGCGAGGTGCTTCCCCCTGCATTCGAAAATTCCCTCGGCATCATGGGCCCGATCCTCGTCGCTTCGGGCGAAAACGAAACGCTCCTCGCCGCCTACGAACACGGCTCCCAAGCGCCCGACGCCTTCGTGGAATTCGAGCTCGCCCCCGACCGTTCGGTCGCCGTCCGTGCGGTGAAGGGCAATTACTACAACCATCGCCCCATCGATTCCACCCGCCCCTTCGATACGCTCTGGTTTCAATTCGCAGCCATCCGCGGCGCGGAAACCGACCTCGCCCCCCTCTACCGCGCATTCGTCCTCCACCACTTCACGGAAAACGCAGCAAGCCGCAAACCCTGGATCTTCTACAACACGTGGAACTACCAGGAGCGCAACAAATGGTGGAACCAAAAAACCTTCCTCGCCTCCATGACCCAGGAGCGCATCCTCGCCGAGATCGATGTCGCCCACCGCATGGGCATCGAGGTCTTCGTCCTCGACACCGGCTGGTATCAAAAAACCGGCGACTGGGAAGTCGATCGCAAACGCTTTTCCGCCAACCTCGGCGCCGTCAAAAAGAAACTCGATCGCCACGGCATGAAGCTCGGCCTCTGGTTCAGCCCCACGGAATCCGCCGTCAGCAGCCGCCTTTCCGCAAAGCATCCCGGCGAACGCATGAGCATGCACGGCAGGCCCCTCGATCCCCATCCCGTCTGGGAAACGGAGGAGAGCTACCGCATGTGCCTCGTCAGTTCCTATTGGGAGAGTTTTGCGGATGAACTCATCCGCCTCTGCCGCGAAGTCGGCGTCGTCTATTTCAAGTGGGATGCCGTAGGCCAGTACGGCTGCGACGATCCTCACCATCACCACGGCCACGCACAGGCCGGCGCAGTCGAGCGCGCAAACAACTATGCCTTCGAGCAGGTCCGCTCCATGCAGCGCATCATCGACAAGCTCGGCAAAGCCTGCCCGGAAGCCATCGTCGATTTTGATATCACAGAGGGCTGGCGCAGCGTCGGCCTCGGCTTCCTCGCATCGGGCAAATATTTCCTCGTCAACAACGGCTCCTACTTCTCCTCGTTCGACCAGCCGCGCGATTATTTTCCGCCCGCGACATGGTCAAACGTCTTCGTCTTTCCCGGCCCCGCGCGCCCCCGCGTCTGCCGCTCCCCGCTCGATTTCGACAAATGGATTCCCTCCGTTTTATTCCTCACCCATTACCTCCCCGACGATCCCGCTTCGTCGCAGATCATCAACATCGCCTCCCTCATCCTCGGGCAGAACGGCATCTGGGGCGACCTTCCCGGTATTTCAAAGGAAGGTGTAACCCGTTTCGGCAAATTCCTCGCCCGTTACAAACAGGTTCGCGACGACATCACGGAAAGCTATCCCGTCCGCAGCGGCGTGGTCGGAGGCAGCCCCGAGATCCACGAAAAAATCTCGGCAAAAACAGGTCGAGGCGCAGTCTGTATTTTCACCGCAAGCCCCGGCTCTTACACCTACATCACGACAAACAAAGTGGCCAAAAAATCCTGGACCCACGACGCCGTAAAAGTCACCCCATTAAAAACCGGCCACGCCCGCATCGATTTCAAAACCACTGACCCCTGCGCAAGAATGGTATTTTTCGGAGTATGATTTAATCACTCGCACTTTTCGGACTTGGTGCTTCGTCATTCTTTCGTCATTTTTCCCTTCCTCGCCTCCGCAATCAGTCCGGCATAAGTCTCCGAAGGCTTGTCACCCGTCGCATCCACCGCCAGCCTATCCGTCCCGCGTTCGTAATCAATCGAGAAAAGCCCGAAGCGCGGCGTGAAAGTCCCCCATTCGTAGTTGTCGAAAAGCGACCAGTGCAAGTACCCGGTCAGCGGAATACCCTCATCCACGATCCGCACCACCTCCCGCACATGCAGCCTTAGAAATTCGCTCCTCGTGATCCCGTCGCTCCTTCGCGAATGGCTGTTGTCCTTCCGCCGCCGGATCGCCATCCCGTTCTCAGCGATCAACGCCGGCCGGGCGAAATCCTCGGTATAGTATTTGCAGAAAAAATGCAGCCCGCGCGGCAGCACCCGCCAGTCCCACCACTTGCTCGTGATCGTGTTCATCACCCAGGATCGCAGCGACTTGTTCTTGAATTCATGGTCCCACAGCACCGGCAGCCGGAACACATGCGCCGCAAACGGATCGTAATAATCCAGCCCCACGCAATCAAAGAGCCGCGCCCGCGGCGATGCATAGATCGCATCCAGCAACCCCTCGAAATGTGCCACGTCGAAGTTGCGGCACCCCAGCCAGTTGCTGATCCGCTTGATCGCCGCCCCGAAATAATATGGCACATCCTTCCGCAGCGGAATCCCCGCATCGCAAAACGCCTCCTCAAACTCATCGCTCTTCCCGTGAATGTATTCCTTCACCCGCGCACGCGGCACCTTCCGCTCCGCCACGCACAACAGATCCAGCAGCAGCTTGTCCGACCAGTAAAGATCGCTGCAATAGTTATTGATCGTCACCACCGGCCGGGCCCGGCTGGTGGCCCCATGTGTTTTCCACCCCGCCGCCGCATAAATATCGTGGATCGCATTATATGCCCCCACATGCGCAGTCAGCAGCCCGTCGTACGCCTGAGTCATCAGGTGGATCCGGCGTCCCGCCTTCGAGGGAAACTGGTTCCCGAGATAAGTATTCAGCACCAGCATATTCGGCTCGTTTATCGTGATGAAATACTTCAGCGGCGCCGTCGCATGCTCCCCAGTCAGCTTCTCATTCACGTAACCCACCGCATGCCGCACATAAGCCGTGAATTTCTCCGGCGTCCCCGCCTCCAGCCACGGGTCGCTCCCCAGCCACGCCGGATGCACAAAGTGATGCAGCGTCACCACCGGCTCCATCCCCGCCCTCCGGCACTCTGCAAACATTCGCGCATAGTGATCCAACGCCCTGTCATCAAAATCCGGCGGTGCCCCCGCCTCATCGCGCAGAGTCGGCTGCACCCGGCTCCATTCCATCCCCAGGCGGAACGCATTCAGCCCCATCGCCCGGCACCGCGCAAAATCCTCCGGAAACCGCGTCCAGAATTCCGACGCCAGCCCCGTCTTCATCACCTGCCCGCGTCCCTCCGACGACGCCCAATTCGTCTGCGGCTCGCCCGGCCCGTTGTAGCCCCCCTCCGACTGGTAAGGCGACGTCGCCACCCCCCAAAGAAATGGCTCAAACGGCTCATCGTGCTTGGAAATTTGCTCAGTCAGCATGGCGGCAATTCATCGTCGCGATGGATAAATCAAAATCAAAAAAACCGCCATAAATTACGAAAGAACTCCACAAGAGCATATCGCATCATACCCGTCCCTTGCACCTATCCGCCGTCTTCTTGCTTCCGCCCTAAATTTCACCGGTGGCCGCCTGCGCAATCGCCTCCCGCGCCTCCGCATTCAGCGTCATCGGTGGCAGGTTATCCTCGATCAGCGTCCGCGCAATCGTTCGCGCCGCATCCGGCCGCCCCAGCTTTTGCGCATTTTGCCGCATCCGGTCCAGCCGCCCCGGATTATCCAGCAGACGGTCGATCTTGTAAGGGATCGTCGTCATCTCATTACACCGGATCGCAGCCCCGTCCTCCAGCAGATGATCACTGTTGCGCTCCTCCTGGCCCGGGATCGGCGACAGGATCGCCATCGGCAGCCCACAGGCGAGCGCCTCCGAAGTCGTCAGCCCCCCCGGCTTGCCCACGAACAAATCCGAAATCTTCATCAACTCATGCATCTTGTCCGAGTACCCCAGGATCTTGAACCGCGGATTATTCACCCCCACGATCGCCGCCACCCGTCCCTGCAACTCCTCATTCCTCCCGCAGATCACCACCGTCTGCGTCTCATTGCGCAACTGCATCAGCCGTCCCACCGCGATCTCCGTCGGGCTCACCCCCAGCGCCCCCGCCGATAGCAGCAGCGTCGTCTTTTCCGGATCGAGGCCGTAACCCAGCCGCACCGCGCGCCGGTCGATCGGCTCCGCAAACACCGGGTCAATCGGGATCCCCGAAACCGTGATCCGCTCCCTCGGCAACCCCAGCGCCTCAAGGTGCGCCCGCGTCTCGTCGATCGCCACGAAATACCGGTGAAACACCCGTGACAGCCACATCGCGTGCATATCGAGATCAGTCACCACCACCGACAGCCGCGCCTCCAGCAACCCCTTCGCGATCAGGTGCGAGATGATCCCCGTCGGCATGAAATGCGTGCATACCGTGATGTCCGGCTTGAACTTCCGGATGAACTTCACCAGCGGCTGCGTATTCAGCCGGTCCAGCCGCAGCCGCACCTCATCCCCCTTCCACGGCTCATCGCTCGACTTGTAGAGCCACCCCAGCACCTGCGGCGCCGACCGCACAAGCTGGATATAAAGCTTCGAGTAGAAATCGCGGAACAGTTTGTTCGTATAAACCAGCGCGTCGATGTTCTCCACCGCCTCCACGCGGGGATCATCCGCAAAAGCCTTCGCCAGCGCCTCCGCCGCCCGCACATGCCCCGTACCGGCGCTCGCGGAAACAATCAAAACACGTTTTTTCATCACCCGTCATCATGCAACACACCCGCCCCCTCCACCAGCCCATAAATCACCCTACAGGATTAGAAGAATCAGGACGCCCACATAGGCAAGCAGCGCCAGGATGAACATGAAAACCATGAATCTATAGGCCCAGCCTGTCATAAGGATTTTACTACTGTTTGCGTTGCAGGTTCTTCCTTTCCCTAGGGAATCGTCATCCTGCAGGGCTATGGGTGTATCTCCTTCAAACTTGGAGACATCCAGTTGCCACTGACGAATCGAAACAAGGGTATGAGCACAAAATTAAATATCAAGGGCAACTGGAATCAGGTTAAAGGGAAACTGAAACAAAAATACGGTCAGCTAACCGATGATGACCTCACTTTTGCGGAAGGCAAGGACGACGAACTCCTCGGTCGGCTTCAAACCCGTCTCGGCAAAGCCAAGGAGGCTTTGAGGGCCGAAATCGAGGCGCTGTAATCGCATCAAAAACTTGCGGGGAGGGTGACCAAACTTCGGCGCCCTGCCCCGCCCTTTTTGGCAGGGATGCGGGGTAGCTGACGGTTGGCAAGGGTTGGCAAAGGTTGATTTGCCCCGGCGAAATGCACCTGTTTCGGCTTGCGCGTGGCCTTTATTTGCGGCGAGCATCGCGGAAGTCTCAATGAAAATCCGTTTTCAGTACATTTTTCTCATCGCCCTGTTCTTTTCGCCTCTCGTTTCCCCGGCCAGCGACACCAACCCCAACAAGACTCCCGCAGAGGTTTTCGACGGGATGCGCAAGAGCTTCCGGGCTGACAAGGCGAAGGATGTCCATGCGCGTTACCAGTGGAATATCAGCGGGCCGGATGGCGGGGGGTGGTGGATCATTGTGAATGACGGCAAGTGCGACATGGGGAAGGGCTCCATCGAAAAGGCCGACGTCACTTTCACCGTCAGCGACAAGGATTGGGTGGCGCTTTCCAATGGCACGCTCAGCGGCACCTGGGCCTATGTCTCAGGCAGACTGAAGCTCGACGGCCCCCAATCCGTCGCAAGACTGCTGGATGGCATGTTCCCCTAGGTTTCCTCCCGTGGCGGGAGGGGGAATCGCAATTGATTCCGAGAAAAACTTTGACGGCGGCGGGGAAGTGGCAGCATCCTAAGATATGGCCAATTATGATCTCATTGTCATCGGGGGCGGCCCCGCCGGATACGTCGGGGCGATCCATGCCGCCCAGCTCGGGAAAAAAGTCGCGTGCGTCGAGAAGGAACGCGCCGGCGGCACCTGCCTGAACTGGGGCTGCATCCCGACCAAGTCCCTCCTGCGCAACGCCGAGCTTTACCACCTGATGAGCCATCGCGCGGCGGACTTCGGTTTCACGTTCGATAATCTTTCGTTCGACTGGAGCAAGGTCATCAAGCGCAGCCGCAACGTCGCCGACAAACTGGCGGGCGGCATCGAGTTCCTTTTCAAGAAAAACAAGATCGACTACATCCGCGGCGAAGCCAGCATCGAGAAGGCCGGCAGCGTGAGCGTGAAAAGCGCTGACGGAAAAGTGGAGGCCCACTCCGCCCCGAAAATCCTCGTGGCGACAGGCGTGGTCACCCGCGAATTGCCCGGTTTCCCCTTCAACGGCAAGACCGTGGTCGGCAGCCACGACGCGATGATTCTCGAGCCGCAGCCGAAGAGCATGGTCATCATTGGCGCAGGCGCCATCGGCATCGAGTTCGCGTATTTCTTTAATGCGTTCGGCACGAAGGTCACCGTGGTGGAGTTGATGCCGAACATTCTTCCCGTGGAGGATACCGAGATCAGCGTGACCCTGGAAAAATCACTCACGAAAGCCGGGATCAAAATTCTCACGGGCACCAAGACGACGAAAACCGAGACGACCGCCACCGGGGTGAAGATCACTGTTGAGGGCAAGACCACCGAGACGCTCGAAGCGGATGTCGCGATCGTGGCGATCGGCGTTTCGCCATTGCTGCCGGGCGGAGCGAAGCTGGAGCTTACCGACCGCGGCTACATCAAGACGAAGGACAATTACGAAACCAGCATTCCCGGCGTTTATGCCGCGGGTGACATCATCGGGCCGCCATGGCTCGCGCATGTCGCCAGCTACGAGGCAGTGCAGGCCGTGAACGGAATGTTTGGGAAGTCGAAGCCGAAGAAGGTCACCACGTTCCCGGGCTGCACCTACTGCCAACCGCAGGTCGCCAGCGTTGGGCTCACCGAGCGCGCGGCAAAAGAAAAAGGACTCAAGTTCAAGGTCGGCAAGTTCCCGTTCCAGGCAAGCGGCAAGGCGCTGGCGGTCGGCGAAAGTGAAGGGTTCGTGAAGCTCCTCATCGGCGAGCCGCACGGCGAAATCATTGGCGCGCATATCATCGGCGCGGAAGCCACGGAATTGATCGCGGAGCTGGGGCTGGCGATCACGCTGGAAGCCACGCAGGAGGAGATCGAGGCGACCATCCACGCGCATCCGACCTTGAGCGAGGCGGTGAAGGAAGCGGCGGAGCAGGCGTTCGGGCATGCGATTCATATTTAGGGGTTTTTAACCGCGAAGGGCGCAAAGAGCGCAAAGGGGACTGGAGTTTCAAGCAGTGCCGTTATCAGGTAGAAGGCTTTTCGTGAAAGCCCAAGCTTGGCAATGGTGCGGTGGCGTGGTAGGTTTCCCGGCATGTCAACTCTCACTATTCATCTGCCGGAGTTGCTTGATGCTACGCTCGCCGAGCGCGTAAAGGCGTCCGGTGCGAGCTCGAAAGAGGAATACCTGTTGAGCCTGGTGGAATCCGATTGCGAGGCGGGTAAACTGGAGCGGGTGATTGCAGAGCGGATGAGAGGACCTTTCGCGCCCCTGGAACCGGACTGGAAAGAGCGCGTACGGAGCGCCGCAGCGAGTCGCACTGCGGAGTGAGGATCGAACGTCATCCGGGAGTCATTGAGAATGATCTGCCCGTCATTTACGCACGCTTCTCAAAAGCTCAAATATTGTTCGAAAAATATCTGAAATCATTGCCATTCCGATTTAAAATATATGACCCAGATTGAACTGTGTGCCTTACTCAAAACGGTTTGTCGACGAGTAATATTGGTTAACAAAGATAAAGTCGTCAGCGCGGGCACTGGCGTAGTTATTGACCAGAAAGGGACGGTGCTTACGGCAAGACATGTTGTTTGTAATGATAACG
>Ga0302319_10020938_pt1 | contig 11799 bp, 9 predicted proteins | sample Bog_T0_2_FD_203319 | JGI IMG/M metagenome (GOLD analysis project Ga0302319, IMG submission 203319) | Peat permafrost microbial communities from Stordalen Mire near Abisko, Sweden - Bog_T0_2 | ecosystem: Environmental > Terrestrial > Soil > Wetlands > Peat | place: Sweden: Abisko, Stordalen Mire...
ACGGCGCCAGCTTGCCCAGCGCCGCTGCCTTGATTGGGTCGAGCAGATCAGTGAGCGCGATCATGGCTATGGCAATCGCGCCGACTGCCCAGCGCGGCAGATAGACGAGCGCCGACAGCACGATCATCGCCCAGCCCAGCGCCCACAGCACAATCAGCATCGTCACGCGATAGTCGAAGTTGAACTGCATCGCCAGGCAGCGGAACACGGTGACCTCAAGCACCAGCAGCCACAGCCCGCGCGTGAGCAAAAACCGCGACAGCTCCGCGCGCGACTTCGATCCCAGCGCCAGGCTGGCGCCCACGCCGGTGAGCAGGAAGAACACCGGCGCGCACAAGTGCGTGATCCAGCGAGTCAGAAACAGCGCCGCGCTCGCCCGGGAAAGGTCGGTGGGATTCACGCCCGACGTGCCCAGAAAGTCGCGCGTATGGTCGAGCGCCATCAGGATCATCGCCATCCCGCGCAGCAGGTCGACCGACTCAAGCCGCGGCGCCCTCATAGCCCAGGCTCGTCAACAGGCGCGTTCCGGCCCTCGAGCAGCGGCAATGTGAATTGTCCTTGCGACAATGAATCCACAACCTCCGTGAATAACACCTTGCAAGCAATATATCCATCTTGCACCACTCACGGAAACGGTCTCATTCCAGCCAGGCTCGCTCCCATCCGTGCGATAAGCTGGAGCGGAGGCTATCTCCATGCGATTTCGCGCTCCCGGCCGCTGGATTCTCGCATCGCTCGTGCTCGCGATTGCCGTTGGTATTTCGGCGCAGCAGTTGCCCGCGCCCAACCCGCCGCTGCCGGTACTCCACATCGACAACGGCCCCAACTCCGCTGCCGCTCAGCACGCGCACTATGTCGTACTGGTCTCGCTCGACGGCTTTCGCTGGGACTACGCCAGGCGTGACAACGCAACCCATCTGCTCGCCCTCGGCAAGCGCGGGGTATGGGCGCCTGATGGCATGCTGCCCAGCTTTCCCTCGCTCACTTTTCCCAACCACTTCACCATCGTCACCGGCCTCTATCCCGAGCACCACGGCCTGGTCGCCAACAACTTCTACGACGACACCAAACGGGCCCGCTACGCCATCAGCGACGCCAAAGCGGTGACCGACGGCTCCTGGTACAGCGGCACTCCGCTCTGGAGCCTGGCCGAGAGCCAGGGCATGCGCACGGCCTGCTTCTTCTGGCCCGGATCGGAAGCCAAGATCGCCGGCTTCCAGCCCAGCTATTCCCTCAAATTCGACGACAAGATCGACGACACGGCACGCATCGAACAGGTGCTCGCCTGGCTGCGTCTGCCCCAGGCCGATCGCCCTCACTTCATCACTCTCTACTACTCCGAGCCCGACCACGAAGGCCACGAGTTTGGCCCCGACGCGCCGGAGACCCGGGCCGCCGTGCGCAAGGTCGATGCCCTCGTCGGCCAGTTGAAGGCGGGGCTGGACGCGACCGGGCTGCCCATCGATCTGGTCGTCGTGAGTGATCACGGCATGGCCAAGGTGCAGGGCGGCTGGATCACGCTGGACCAGTTCGCCGACCTCACCGGCTTTGACACCGCCGGCGGCTTGCTCTACGGCAAGACGGAGGACGACCGCGCCCGCGTCTACAACCAACTCAAAAAGGCCTCGCCGCAGTTCGTCGTCTATCGCCGCAAAGACGTGCCCGCCGATCTGAACTACAACCAGAATCCGCGCGAAGGCGACCCGGTGGTCATCGCCACCGGGCCCTATGCCATCCGCGTACACGCGCCGCCCGCCGGGTCACCCGCGCCAGACAAGCCGCCCATCCCCGGCATGCATGGCTTTGACCCGCACAAGCTGCCGGAGATGAAGGCCAGCTTCTTCGCCGCCGGACCCGATATAGTGGCAGGGAAGACTGTTGCGCCGTTTGAGAATGTGAATTTGTATCCCTGGCTGGCGCACATGCTCGGCCTCACGCCGCCCAACACCGACGGCAGCCTCAACGTGCTGGCCGGAACGCTACTCGACGGCGGCGGCAACAACGAAAAATAAACGCCGCGTCCGGCGGGCGCGAGAAGATTGGAACAGATGAGCGTAGTCTTAGGAATCGATGGCGGAGGCACGCGGACCCGCGCCTCGATCATGGACGGCGACCGGATTCTGGCGCACGCGGAAAACGGCTCCATCAAGCGCCTGCGCGTGGGCGCGGAGGCGGCAGAGGCCAACCTGCGCGCGCTGCTCAAGGATGTCTTTGCACAGGCCGGTGTCAGCGGCGTGGACGCGGCCACCTGCGGCGTCGCCTCGGCCACCATGCCCGGCGTCGCCGAGTGGATCACGGACGTCTTCAACGACTTTGGCGTTGCGCGGTCGGAGGTCGTGGGCGACGAGGTGATCGCGCTCGACGCGGCCTTCCACGGTGGCCCCGGCATACTCCAGATCGCCGGCACCGGCTCCAACACCATTGGCCGCGCGGCGGACGGCAGCCGCGAGAGCGCCGGCGGCTGGAGCTCGCGCCTCGGCGACGAGGGCTCCGGCTACTGGATCGGCGTCAACAGCGTGCGCCGCGGCTTGCACGCCTATGACCGCGAGCAGCCGACCCAGATTCTGGAGACGGTAGGGAAGATCTGGGGCACGCCCGACATTGACGACCTGATCAACCTCGGCGACAGCACGCCCGGCCCGGACTTTGCCGCGCTGGCCCCGGCCATCAACGAGCTGGCCGAAGCCGGCGATCCGGTTGCGCTCGGCGTCCTCAAACAGGCCTCCGACGATCTGGCCGATTTCGTACTCGTCGTCCGCGCCAAGCTGCGCCGCAAGCACTCCATCGCCGGCGAAGTCCCCGTAGCCTGGACCGGCGGCGTGGTCGAAAAAATGCCCCTGGTGCGGGACGCCTTCTTCGCCGGCCTCAAAGCCGCCGCGCCGGAGATGCCGGTCGGCACGGAGAGCGTAGTCTCGCTCGAAGGGGCGCTGTGGCGCGCCAAGCGGCTCGCCGCAAGCGAGGTCTAGCGCCATCCCAGTTGGTCCGTCTTGACCCGATTGCCAAGGATGGGGCACGCACAGTTCATTGGCCGGCGGGCCCTGCCAGCCGGCCATTCACAAACGAAGCCAGCAGCCGTCCCGCTCCATCCACAGCCACCAGATTCGCCGCGCGGCCGACGGCGAGCGCGCCGGTCATATCCGCGAAGCCGGTCATCGCCGCTGGATTGGCCGTCAGCAGCCGCAGGCCGTCCTGCAACGACGCTCCGGCAAACGCCAGGAAGTTAGTCAGCGCGCGGTCGAGCGTGAGCACGCTGCCGGCCAGCACATCGCCGAACGAAGCCTTGCCATTGGCTACCTGAATCTTGAGCCCGGCCAGGGAGTACTCGCCATCGGGCATGCCGGCGGCGCTCATGGCGTCGGTCACCAGCAGCGCGCGCTCCGGGCCCTTCGAGCGCCACCAGATCTTCACCATCTCCGGCGCGGTGTGGATGCCGTCGCAGATGAGCTCGGCGAACAGCGAGTCGGTGGTGAGCACCACGCCCAGAATCCCCGGCTCGCGGTGGTCGAGCGGCCGCATGGCGTTGAAGGTGTGCGTGGCGCTCACCGCTCCGGCGGCAATGCCGGCGCGGGTTTCTGCCGCAGTCGCATTGGAGTGGCCCAGCGACACGCGCACCCCGTGCGCCGTGGCATGCGCGGCCAGTTCCAGCGCGCCGGGCAGCTCGGGCGCCAGCGTCATCAGGCGCACATGGCCCTCGGCGGCCTCGTAGAGCCGGTCAAAAACTCGTATATCCGGCGCGAGCAGAAGCTCCGGCGGATGCACGCCGCGCTTGGCGTGCGACAGGAACGGCCCCTCCAGATGAATGCCGATCGGCCATGCCATACCCTCGCCCGGAGGGTGCGCGATGAGTTTGCCCAGCCCTTCCAGCGAACGCAGCGTCGAGTCGAGTGGCGCGGTCACAGTAGTCGCGAGGTAGCTGCCGGTGCCATGCGACGCAAGCAGCCGGCCCATCGTCGTAAGCGCCTGGGGCGTGGCCTCCATCACATCGTGGCCGGCGGCGCCGTGGATGTGCACGTCGAAAAACGCCGGGGCCAGCGTGGCGCCGGGAAAATCGAAGACTTCAATGCCAGGCGCAGCGGGCAACTCATCGCCTGCGGTGCGGGAGTGGATGGACGCGATGCACCCATCTTCAATGGCAATCACCGGGTGGTCCAGCAGGCTGGTCCCGGTCACAAGCTTCTCCGCAGTCAGCAGCGTACGCATAACGCAAGATTACTGCATGGCGGGGCTGAGGCGTCGGCTGCCAATCTCTTCCGGGAACCACGACTTAGTGGACGAGCATCTTGGCGTTTGGCACGCGCAGCCCAGCCTGGGCCTGCGCGGCTTTGAGCGCTGCGTGGGTGGCGGACAGCTCGGCCTGGCAAGCGGTGAGCTGCGCGGAGAGCAGCGCGAACTGCGAATCGAGATGCGAGCGCAAATCTTCAATAGCCAGCTCCAGCCGGTCGTTGGCGGCGATCTGCTCGGCTTGACTCATTTGCACGGCTTTCAGGTTGGGCAGAATGACTTCGGCGAGCAGTTCGGTGAGCGAAGCAAAGGGATCGTTCATGAGCAAATTCTAAGCAGAAACCCGGCGAAGCGCATGATTACGGGTGGGCGGGCATTGGTAACAGCTGCGACGAGTCTGGCTCGTGTAACGGAGGATTGACGCGCAAGTTGCGCGAATTTTGGTAATGTTTTCGAATGAAGATGAAGCTGCTGTTTCCGGTTGCCGGATCGTTTCTTGTTTTTGGCGCGCAGGTTCTCGCGGCGCAGACGGTCGATTTGCCCACCAGCAAGCAACTGATCGGAGAGATTCCCGGCCATCCGCAACGGCTGAATAGCCTGCCCATGTCGATGGCCGTTTCGGCAGACGGGCGCTACGTGGTGACGGTGAACGCCGGTTATGGCACAGCCGAGTCGAAGTTTGAGCAGTCGCTGGCTGTGCTGGACACGCAGACGGGCATGGTCCAGGACTTTCCCGACGATCGCACGCCCGGAGCCGCGAAGCAGACGCTTTATTCAGGACTTGCGTTCAGCCGCGACGGCAAGCACCTCTACGCCAGCATGGGCTCGGAGTCGGTTCCCGAAGGCGACGGCAAGAGCGCGACCGGCAACGGCGTGGTGGTCTATAGCTTCGTTGACGGAAAGATTGCGCCGGAACGCTTCATCCCGCTCCCCCTTCAACAGCTTGCTCCGGGCCGTAAGACAAAGTTGATTGGCGATGTGGAGGGCGACAAGGGCGTGCCGTTCCCGGCTGCCCTCGCCGTGGTTGGCCCGGTAGACCCGGCCAAGGAACGGCTGCTGGTGGCCGACAATCTTTCCGACGATGTGCTGCTGATCGATCCGGCGACCGGCAAGATCGAGAAGCGCTTCGATCTCTCGGAAAGCGCCGCCGTTCCCTCCACCTATCCCATTGCGCTCATCGTGCCCCAGCTGGGCGGCCGTGCCTTTGTTGCGCTGTGGAATGCGTCGGAGATTGTGGAACTCGACCTGATCGGCGGCAAGGTGAGCCGCAAGCTGGACCTGCTCAAGCCGCCGAATCCGGTCGCGCCGGGCTCGCACCCATGCGCCTTCGAGTTCTCGCCAGATGAGAAGACGCTCTACGTGGCGCTGGCCAACCGCGACGCGGTGGCGGCTGTCGACATCGGCCCCGGCGAGTATCACGGCCACTTTGCGGTGAAGGGCTACTTCGACACGCGCCTGCCCGGCCAAAGCTACTTTGGCGCCGAGCCCGAGGCGCTGGCCATCGACGCGGACGGCAGCCGGCTGTATGCGGCCAACGCCATCAGCGACGCCGTTGCGGTGATCGACACGGGCAAGCTCACCCGCGCATCCGCAAAGCAGGGCATGGTCGAGCCCATTGGCTTTATTCCCACCGAGTGGATGCCGATGGACCTGGCGTTCATTCCGGCGAAGCAAGGCGGCACACTCTACATCGCTACGGCCAAGGGCAAGGGCGCGGGGCCGAACGGCGTGGCGATAAGCACAGCCGATGGCGCGCAGACTAAGCGCCGCATTCGTCCCTACACCTACATTGCCACGCTGCTGCACGGTTCGCTGGCCACGCTTGACGCGAAAGAGGTGGAGAAGGATCTGCCCCATTGGACCGATGTGGTGATGGAGTCCAACCGCATGAAAGCGGCGCAGGAGAAGATCGCCTTTGCCGGCGCGGACCAGAGCCCCATCAAGCACGTGATTTACATCATCAAGGAGAACCGCACCTACGACCAGATTTTTGGCGACCTCAGCAAAGACGGCAAGCGGGTGGGCAACGGCGACCCAAGCTTGACCATGTACGGCGCGGCCATTACGCCCAACCTGCACAAGCTCGCCCTTCAGTTCGGCGTGCTCGACAACTTCTACGATTCGGGCGAGGTGTCGGGCGACGGGCATGTGTGGTCGAACGCGGCCATCGGCACCGATTATCTTGAAAAGACCTGGCAGCAAACCTATCGCGGCGGGGAGCGCACCTATGACTACGAGGGCGTGGTGGCCGAGGAGCTGCCGCTGCTGCAAAATATTCCCGACGTGAACGAGCCGGCGAGCGGCTACCTGTGGGGCAACCTGGCCGCTCATGGAAAAACGTATTACCACTTCGGCGAGTTCATCGCGACAACGTTTTGCAATGAAGTGAAGTCCACCAACCCGCAGCAGGGCCCGGTGCTGCCCGGCGCCAAGTGCGCGCGTAAGGCCGTCGAGCCCGGTGAGGCGCTGCCCGCCGAGTGGGGCGGCGGGGTGAACAAATGGCCTTGGGCCATTCCGCTGATTGCAACCAACGTGGCCACCAAGCCGGAGCTGGTGGGCCACTTTGCTGTCGAAGACCCGGATTTCGACCTTGCCGTTCCCGACCAGGTGCGCGTGGAGATTTTCCTGCGCCACTTGCAGGGATGGCTAGCCGACAAGGAGCAGGGCCGGGATACGATGCCCAACTTCATTCTGCTCCGCCTGGGCAACGATCACACCGCCGGCACGCGCCCCGGTGGACCCACGCCGAAGTCTTCCGTGGCCGATAACGACCTGGCCGTCGGCCGCGCCATCGAGGCCATCTCGCACTCGGCTTTCTGGGACTCGACGGCATTCTTCATCCTGGAAGACGACGCGCAGGACGGCGGCGACCACGTGGACGCGCACCGCAGCCTGGCCGTCGTGGTGAGCAAGTATGCTCCGCACACAGCATCGACAAATGCCACAGGAGCCGCACCGCAGCCGGGTGCAGTCGCTGAGTCTCAAGCCCCTTTTGTGGACAGCAAGTTTTATTCGACCGTGAGCGTGGTGCGCACCATGGAGTCGCTGCTCGGCCTGCCGCCCATGAACAACAACGACGCGCTGTGCTCGCAGATATCGAGTTTGTTTACCGGCCCCGGCGATCAGCCCGCATACGCGGCAGACTACACCAACCGCGACAACAGCCTCATCTACACGGCCAACGCCAAAACGGCCGCCGGCGCCAAGGATAGCATGAAGATGGACTTCCGCCACGCCGATCGCGCCCCGGCCGACAAGCTGAACGTAATTTTGTGGAAGGACGCGATGGGCGACAAGCCAGTGCCGGCCATGCTCAAAGCGAAGCATAAAAAGGCCAAGGACGATGACGATTGAGCTTCAATTTTGACTGCCGAAGAGACGATAGCAAGAGATTCCGCCTTGACTGAACTGCGGCAATGCCGCACAATGGGCTTGTGCACGAACCGATACTCACGGTCGTGGAGACAGCTGCCTTTGCCCGGCGGGCAGAAAAACTCTTGACCGCGGATGAACACGCCGAACTGGTGTTCTATCTGGCATCGCATCCTGAAGCCGGGGACGAGATTCCCGGAACTGGCGGTCTCCGCAAAGTGCGCTTCGCCGCATTTGGGCGCGGAAAGTCCGGCGGCGCGCGGGTGATTTATTACTTTTACGATGCGGAGAACCCGCTGTACGCGCTGCTTCTTTACGGCAAGCACGAGCAGGCAAAGCTGACACCGGAGCAGAAGCGCAGCTTGTCGTCTATGGCCGCGGAGATCAAGGCAGGGGTCAAGGCGAGGAGGGGACCATGAAGCGTAAAAATGTGTCAGATGAGCTGGTAGAAGCAATGCGTGAGGCGGCTGCTATTGCCAGAGGTGAACTGGAGCCGGCAGCAGTGCATCGCTTTGCGGTGCGCGCGCTTGAGGTGGACGTGCGCGCGGTGCGGACGGCAACGGGATTGGGCCGCGCAGAGTTTGCGCGGAAGTTTGCCCTTGATCCCCGCGCCTTGCAAGACTGGGAGCAGGGCCGCCGCCGGCCCGACCGCGCCGCGCGCGCCTATCTCACCGTGATTGCCCATCGACCCGATGCAGTCGAGGAAGCGCTGGCAAGCTGACGAGCCTCAACGCCGACTCGCCCTTTGCCGGTTAAACTATCCCCATGACCAAGCGAATCGGTGTGCATTTGGGCACGGCGGGCGGCGCGTCCAATGCCGTCGAGAAGGCGCGGGAGATCGGCGCCAATACCTTCCAAATCTTTACCTCCAGCCCCCGCATGTGGCGCGCGCCCAAGGTTGATCCCAAGCAGGCCGCGCGCATGCGCGAGCTGCGCGCCAAGCTCGACGTTGGCCCCCTGGTGGTTCATACAAGCTACCTGGTCAATGTGTGCAGCCAGACTGTCGATGTGCGCGAAAAAAGCGTGGCTGCCTTTCGCGGCGAAATTGAGCGGGCTCTCGATTTTGGAGCCGAGTACCTGGTGCTGCATCCCGGCTCGTGGAAGGGCCTCACCCGCGACGAAGGTCTCCGCCTCGCCGCCGAGTCGATCACCCGCGCCATCGACGGCGTGGCCTGGCAGGGAACCGGCTTCCACATCCTGATTGAGAACACGGCGGGTGCGGAGTTCTCGCTGGGCGGCAGCTTTGAGCAGGTAGCCGAACTGGTTGGCCGTCTCAAGGCAACCGCGCCTGTGGGCGTGTGCCTCGACACCTGCCATACCCACGTGGCCGGCTATGACCTGGTGAGCGCAGACGGCTACGACGCGACCATGGCGCAGGTCGAGAAGACGGTGGGTTTCGCGGATGTGCGCGTCTGGCACTCGAACGACGCCAAGGCCGAGCGCGGATCGAAGCTCGACCGCCACGAGCACATCGGCCAGGGAACCATGGGTGTCGAGCCCTTCCGCCGCCTGCTCAACGACAAGCGCTGGGCGCACGCTGCCTTCATCGCCGAAACGCCTGTGGACGAGCCCGGCGACGAAGAACGCAATGTGCGGGTGCTGAAGAGCCTGGTCGAGTAATTTCTAGAAATCCTGCTTGCTTTGGCCCCGGGCCGGCGTCAGAATGTGTGTGTTGCCGGGTCCAATCGAGGGAGGGTGAGTGATGCGCGGACGCATTGGGGGAGTGTTGGCGGTGGCCGCGGGTTTGGTGCTGCCGGGTTCGGGCCAGATTGCAAGAAGCCGTACGGCGACCGCGACGGAGGGGAACACTGCCAGCCCCACGCAGCTGCCCTACACGGCGGAGTTCCACACCACCCGCGTGCAGACGCTGCCCGACGGCGGCACCATTACTCAGGAGTCAACGCAGGGGATGGCGCGCGACCCGGCCGGCCGCACCTACAACGCCTCCACCAGCACGCCCATGTCCGAGGACCAGACGCCGAACACCATGGTCAATGTCTTCGATCCAGGCGCGCGCACGCATAGCTTCTGGACCGTGCCCGGCCAGCGGGCCACGGTGACCAACGAGCCAGCGGCCGACGCGCCGCGCGCCACCTGCGCGGCCCCTTCCACCATGCCCGTACCCCACAGCGAAGCCGTTGAGCGGGCCCGCCCCAAGATGGAAGACCTGGGCAAGCAGACCTTTCAGGGCATCGAGGCACATGGCCACCGCACCACGTTCACCACGGCCGCTGGCGCAATCGGAAACACGGAGACGCTGGTGAATACCGACGAGGTCTGGTTCTCCTCAACGCCCGGCCTGGCCGGCATCAACGTCCACCAGGTCAACGAGAATCCGCAAACGGGCCGAATGACGCGGGAGCTGGTGCGGTTCACGCAAGGCGAGCCTGACGCGGCGCTGTTCCAGCCGCCCGACGGCTACGAGGTTCTGATCAAGGAGACCAGGGACGAGGTCCACTGCCCGCAGTAAGCCCCGCCCGTGCAAGAGCCGCTTGCCCGTTTAAACTAGTGACTTATGGCGGACGACAAAGAACTGCGTTACGACCCGGCGGCGATTGAACCCAAATGGCAGCAGCGGTGGGCGGCCGAGCCTGCCCTGTATGCGGCTGAGCCCGCCGACTGCGGCAAACCCAAGTATTACGTGCTCGAGATGCTGCCCTATCCCAGCGGCCAGCTGCACATGGGCCACGTGCGCAACTACTCCATCGGCGACGCGCTGGCCCGCCACATGTGGATGCGCGGCTACAACGTGCTGCACCCCATGGGCTGGGACGCGTTTGGCCTGCCCGCCGAGAACGCCGCGCTCAAAAACAACGTGCCGCCGCGCCAGTGGACGCTCTCGAACATTGCCGCCATGAAGCGGCAGATGGAGCGCCTGGGCCTGGGCTACGACTGGGCCACCGAAGTCACCACCTGCCTGCCCGACTACTACCGTTGGAACCAGTGGTTCTTTCTGCGCATGTTCGAGCGCGGCATGGCCTATCGCAAAAAGAGCAAGGTCAACTGGTGTCCGGAGTGCGCCACCGTGCTGGCCAACGAGCAGGTCATCGACGGCCGCTGCTGGCGCCACGAAGATACGATTGTGGAGCAGCGCGACCTGGTGCAGTGGTTCTTCCGCATCACGGCCTACGCGCAGGAACTGCTCGATGGGTTGGACAAGCTCGACGGCTGGCCGGAAAAGGTGCGCACCATGCAGCGCAACTGGATCGGCCGCAGCGAAGGAACGGAGGTTGATTTCTTCCTTGAAGAAGAAGTCCAGGGATCGGGGATCGGGGATCGGGGTTCAGAGAAAACCCGCATTCGTGTCTTCACCACGCGCGTTGACACCATCTTTGGCGCGACCAGTGTGCAGCTGGCGCCGCAGCACACCCTGGTGGCGCAGTTCACGTCTGCCGATCCTGCGCTCAAGGCGCAGGTGGACGAGTTGCTGGAGCAGCAGAAGAAGGCGCGGGAGGCGGGCGACCTGGGCGCGATTGAGAAGCATGGCGTGCCGACGGGGCACTTCGCTATCAATCCTTACAACGGCGCGCGCGTGCCCATCTGGGTGGCCAATTACATTCTGGCCGACTATGGCACCGGCGCAATCATGAGCGTGCCGGCGCACGATGAACGGGACTTCGAGTTCGCTACAAAGTATGGGCTGCCGATCACCGAAGTGATCCAGCCCATGCAAAGGTCGGAAGGCGCGGAGCAACTACCGTTTGTCTCCGAGGACGGCGTGCTGGTCAACTCCGGCGAGTTCGATGGGATGAGTTGTGCGGCGGCCGAGAAAAAGCTCCAGGAGATTGCGGTAGCCAAGGGTTTCGGCGAGGCAAAAATCACCTTCCGCCTGAAGGATTGGGGCGTGAGCCGGCAGCGCTACTGGGGCACGCCCATCCCCATGGTCTATTGCCAGGCGCATTGCCAGGGCGAGGTCCCGCTGCCGGTGCCCGATGACCAGCTCCCCGTGCTGCTGCCCGAACAGATTGAGATTACGCAGCAGGGCGGCTCGCCATTGAGCCGCGTGCCGGAGTTTGTGAACACCACCTGCCCCAGATGCGGCGGCCCGGCCAGGCGCGAGACCGATACCATGGACACGTTTGTCGACTCGAGCTGGTACTTCTATCGCTACACCGACGCGAAGAACGCGGCCGCGCCGTTCAACCCGGCGACGGCGCAATACTGGTTTCCCATCGACCAGTACATTGGCGGCGTCGAACACGCGAT
>Ga0302319_10020939_pt1 | contig 11798 bp, 13 predicted proteins | sample Bog_T0_2_FD_203319 | JGI IMG/M metagenome (GOLD analysis project Ga0302319, IMG submission 203319) | Peat permafrost microbial communities from Stordalen Mire near Abisko, Sweden - Bog_T0_2 | ecosystem: Environmental > Terrestrial > Soil > Wetlands > Peat | place: Sweden: Abisko, Stordalen Mire...
AGGCGATCCTGCTCAACGGCCGGCCGGTCTTCCAGCGCCTCGTGCTCGACCAGGGCTATTACCCCGATGGCATCATGACCGCCCCGAGCGACGAGGCGTTGCGCCGCGACATCGAGCTGAGCCTCGACGCCGGCTTCAACGGAGCCCGGCTGCACCAGAAGGTCTTCGAGGAGCGTTTCCTCCATCATGCAGACAAGCTCGGCTACCTGGTCTGGGGCGAGTTCGCCGACTGGGGAAGCAACGGCTACGGCCCGGACGGTGACAATCACAAACACACATCGAGTTACATTGGCGAATGGCTCGAAGCCCTCGATCGCGACTATTCCCACCCCAGCATCATCGGCTGGTGTCCCCTCAACGAAACCGCGCAACACCTGGACGATCACACCCGGCAGCTCGACGATGTCACCCGGGCCATGTTCCTCGCCACAAAAGCCGCGGACAGAACGCGTCCCGTGCTCGACGCCTCGGGCTACTCCCATCGCGTCCTGGAAACCGATGTTTACGACAGCCACGATTACGAACAGGACCCGGCCCTGTTCGCAAATCACCACACCGGCCTCGGCCAGGACAACCCGTTCATCAACCCGAATTGTTCGCTCCCCTACCGGGGCCAGCCCTATTTCGTAAGCGAATTCGGCGGCATCTGGTGGAACCCGGAAATCAAGCCCGGCGAGGAATCCTGGGGCTATGGCCAGAAGCCCGCGAGTATCGACGAATACTACGACCGCTTCTCGAGGCTCTGCGGCGCGCTGCTCGATCATCCCGGCATGTTTGCTTACTGCTACACGCAACTTACCGACGTGTATCAGGAGCAGAACGGCATCTACCGCTTCGACCGCTCGGCCAAGTTCGATATCGAGCGCATCCGCGCGGCGCAACAAAAGCCCGCGGCGATTGAAACATGATGAGAGTTTGAATCAACCGCCTTGCAAAAAGGCGGTTTCCACCCTTACCGTAAGCGCGTGCCAGCCCCTCTCGGCCAGCGTCATACCCGGCAGCGCGATGCCATCCTTCAATCCATCACCGAGGCGAAGGGGCCCGTCTCCATCCAGCAAATCCTCGGACGCGCCCAAGCCGCGCTCGGGAGCCTGGGGATTGCGACTGTTTACCGGACGCTCAATCTCCTGCTCGAGTCCAACCGGATCAAGACCGTCATCCTCCCCGACGGCCAGACCTGCTACGAGCGTTCGGGCCTGGGCCATCACGACCACTTCCAGTGCCGCCGCTGCAAGACTGTCTACGACCTCGAAGTCTGCCCCCTGCACCTCGCCACCGGCACCATCATTCCCGGCGGCTACATGGTCGAGGATCACGAGATGACACTCTACGGCCTCTGCCCCGCCTGCTCCCCGTCAAAAAAATCCCCCGCCAAGCCCGCCGTGAAGAAGAGCCGCGCCAAGCACGCCGCAGGCTGATCCCATCGGCGTTCAGAAACTCCAGGAACGTTATTTCTTCCCCGCGCGCTCGTTCTCACTCCTGCGCGCACGCTCTTTCAGCCTCTGAACCAACGCCTCGCCACGCGCCGCCTCTTGTTCACGCTCCTCGGCCGAAGCCGGCAACAAACTCCCAACACCGGTTTTCGAGAAAGTCGGCTCGGCTTTGTAACGGTGCTGGTTCGCCTCCGCCTCCTCGAGGATGTCCTCGGCGGTTAGCTGCTTCAGCAGGTCTGTCCGGAGTTTCATTACTCACAATCTTAATACCCTCGTTTTTATTCCGCAAGCCGATCATGAACCATCCGATTCCGATCTGCAAATATCGAGATCAAATCATACGGTTCCTAACTCAGCCTGACCCGGATAAAAACCGCTTGCAGACTAGTGATAATGCGTTATCAGTATTTCATTCCTATGAATTACCTCGCCATTGCACTCGCTTGCCTGTTCGCCGGCGCCGGTCTCCATGCGCAGCCGCTCAATATCGTCGCCGCCGAGAATTTTTACGGCGGCGTGGCCCGCCAGATCGCGGGAAACTCGGCCAATATCACCAGCATTCTCAGCAATCCGAACCAGGACCCGCATGAATTCCAAACCGACGCGACGACGGCCAAAGCGGTCGAAGCCGCGGATATCGTGATCTACAGCGGAATCGGTTACGACGAGTGGATGCAAAAACTGCTGGGGCTCGAAGGCAAGCCGGGGCGCACGGTCGTCTGCGTGGCCGATCTGATCGGGGCGAAGTCCGGGGACAATCCGCACATCTGGTACGCCCCCCGCACGATGCCGGCGCTCGCGGCTAAACTTGGGGAGATTCTGAATGCGCCCGAAAAGGCCGCGGCTTTTGACAAATCGATGGCGGTTGTGAGAGCCGAGATCGCCAAAATCAAAATCGCCCGTGCCGGAACGCCCGTGACGGCGACCGAGCCGGTGTTCGGATACATGGCGGATGCCCTGGGCTTCAAGATGCTCAATTACAGCTTCCAGGTCGCCGTGATGAACGACACGGAGCCGAGCTTCAAGGATACCTCCGCGTACGAAAAAAGCCTGACGAGCGGGGCGGTGAAAATCCTTTTCTACAACAGCCAGGTGAGCGATCCTGTAACCAAACGCATGCAGATCATAGCGAAGGATCATCAGGTGCCGATCGTCGGGGTCACGGAAACGCAGCCGCCCGAGTGCGAAAGCTATGCCGACTGGATGCTTTCGGAGTTAAACGGCGTCGAAAAGGCGTTTGCCGAGGCCCGTTGACGCATTGACGCCCGCGCTTTCCATCGTCGACGCAGGTGTCCGCCTTGGCGGCCTCGATATCCTGCGCGCCGTAAACGCGGAGATCGCGCCCGGCGAATTCATCGGCATCTTCGGACCCAATGGCGCGGGCAAATCGACGCTCATCCGGTGCATTCTCGGCCTTGCCCCGCTGGTGTCGGGAACCATTTCTATTTTTGGCGTGCCGGCAGGGCGGGCCAACCGGATGATCGGCTACATGCCGCAATCCCGGGTGAGCCTGGAAGGGACCGCGCTCAGCGCCCGCTCGATGGTGGCCGCGGTGGCCGCCGGGGACCGCTGGGGGCTGCCGTGGAGCGGGCGCGCGCTGCGGGCTGAAGTGGAGCGCGCGATTGAACTCGCGGGGGTGGAGGAATATGCGGATCGCCCGTTTGCCGTGCTCTCCGGCGGCGAAAGGCAGCGGGTCGGCCTGGCGCAGGCGCTCCTTGGCACGCCGCAACTGCTGCTTCTGGACGAGCCGCTGGCCAGCCTGGACCCGAGAAATCAAATGCTCCTGATCGAGCGCGTCGCGGAAATCAAGAAAACCACGCGCACGACGATTCTTTTTACCGCTCACGATGTCAACCCGCTGCTCGGCGTGATGGATCGCGTTCTCTATATCGCGGGCGGCGAGGCGGCCATCGGTTCGCTGGACGAGGTGATCACCAGCGAAGCGCTCAGCCATCTCTATAAGACGGAGATTCGCGTCATCCGCGTCGAAGGGAACATCTTCATCATCGCCGCCGAGGGGGGCGTCATCGAGGCCGCACGTCATGATTGAACAATTAAAGGAATTCCTGTCGTACGATTTTGTCCGCAGCGCCCTGATCGCCGGCTCCCTGGCCGCGATCCTGGGGGCGGTCGTCGGCTATTTTGTGGTGATTCGCAAAGTGGGCTTCGCGGCGCATGCGCTCGCGCACGTCGGCTTCACCGGCGCCACGGGCGCTGCGTTGTTCGGGATCAGCCCCTTGAATGGGATGCTGGCGATTTCCCTGGTGGCCGGCGCGATGATGGGTGTGTTTGGCAATCGTCTTCATCGCAGCGAGATCGCCATCGGCATGGTGCTGTCGGTCTGTCTGGGCGTGGGCACGCTCTTTCTCACTCTTTACAGCGGTTTCGCAGGACAGGCGTCGGCGATCCTCTTTGGAAACATCTTCGGAGTCTCGGAGCAGCAAATCATTCAGATCGCGTATCTCTCCGCTGCAAGTCTGGGCACGCTGTGCGTATTCTCCCGAAAACTGCTTTTCGCCAGCATCCAGCCGGACCTCGCGGAGGCTCGTGGCGTCTCCCTGTCCATGCTTTCCATGGTGTTTATGGTTATTCTGGCGGTGTCGGTAACTCTCGCCAGCCAGGTGGTGGGAATCCTCCTGGTATTCACTTTGATCATCGGTCCGGCGGGAATTGCCGCACGCCTGTTCCGGGGCTTTTGGTCTGGAACCGCCGCCTCCGTCGGCATCGCCCTGGCGGCCGTCTGGTCGGGCATCCTGCTGGCCTGCGCGACCAACTGGCCTCCCAGCTTCTGGATCACAGGCATCCTGTTCGTCCTTTATCTCGCCGTGGAAATCATCTGCCGTTTCGTCCTCAGAACCGAACGGTAGCGCATTGATCTTTTGCCCTGGCCGCCAACGCTTTCGGTCGTTATCGCCGTCCGATCCTTTTCGCCCTTTCATAAGATTTCCATATTTATTACGAGTTCCTCTATCTCGGAAGCCGATGGCATCACTCATGCTCTGATTGGAAAGGAGCCCAAAGAAACTCCTTTTCACGATGCGCCCGGCACTCCTCACTCCCATGCGGCTCCTGAGCGGAATCGCTGCCTTCACAATCCTCTGTATGTTGGCGGTGGCGGCCGTTACCGATCACCTTGCCACTACTTTCCTATCCCACAGCAGCTCCTTCGTCTTCTCCAGCCGGGTGCACCTGGTCAATGACGTGACCCAGGCTCTCAAGCGGGCGCAGGAATGCCGCCAGGCCTATCTGCTCACTGGAGACGGCGCCTACCTCAACGCGTACCACGTGGCTTGTACAGACGTGGATTTCAGCATGGATCGCCTCGTGAACGAGGACCACGCAGTCAGCAGCAAACTGGCCCATGCCGAGAACCTGCGGGAATTCGTACATGCGAAACTCTCGCAAATCGCGAAAAACCTCGAATCCTCCCCTGCGGCAAAGGCGCCTGCCGCCATCCCACCGGCGGATAGCGACCTCACCCGAATCCAGAAGCTGCTCGAGTCCCTCGCCCAGGATGAATCGCGCGACATTTCCGGCGAGTTGGAAGCCGCCCGGGCCCGGAGCGCCTTTCACCGGAACTTGGTCGTCACGCTGGCCGTGGTCAATATCCTCTTCCTTGCCGGCGTGGGTTTCTGCGCCACCCAGATTGGCAAATTGCATTCCCTCATCACCATGTGCGCCTGGTCCAAACGCGTCCAATACAAGGACAAATGGGTGCCGCTCGAGGAGTATATGTGCAAGCGCTTCGGAATCCGCATCTCCCACGGCATCTCCAGGGAGGAGTACGAAAAGTGGGCGGCCGCCGAATTCGAGGATGAACTGCCGGCTTCCGCCCCGGCGCCCACTCCGAAGGCGGCTGCCTGAGATCTTAGGGTTGAATCTTTCTGCATTGCCCGCGCGGGCGTGGCAAACGATTCTGTGTCATGCCCTGGCGCATTCTTCTTATCGTCCTGCTGCCGCTCTTCCCGCTGCGAGCTGCCGCACGCGGTACGCATGCCTCACCGCCAACGGGCGCCGATTACGAACCGGCCGCCACGAGCCCCGAAGAGGTCTTTGCCCAAATGCGGCAATCCTTCCGTCCCGACCGCGCCCGGGGGCAGCATCTGCGCTATCAGTTCAACCTCGGCGATCCGCAAGGGGGAAAATGGTGGATCCTGATCGATGATGGCGCCTACACGATGGGCGAGGGAGCAGTGCCGCATCCGGATGTGACCTTCGCCTGCACTGGGGCGGATTGGGTGAGGCTCTCGAATGGCACATTGAACGGTTTCCAGGCGTTCATTACCGGCCGGCTGCGCGTCAGCGGGAGCCAGTTTACCGCGCGCAGGCTGGATGAGATTTTTCCGTGACCGAAAGCGCCGGCGCTACTCGAATTGCTTCTTGAACTCCGCAAAGCCGGCCTTCAAATCCGCCACCTCTTCGCGCAGCGCGGCCACCTCGGCCGCCAGCGCCTCGATCCTGGAATCCTCCCTGGCCGGATGCGGGGCCGGCGGGGCCGCGAAGGAAGCCGTCTGCCAGCCTCCCTGCGGCTCGGCGGAAAAGAGTTGCACGTAGCGCCGTTCCTTTTGCCCTGGCTGCTGCGGCAGGAGCCGGATGAGCGGAGCGTCGCCCCGTTCCAGCCCTCCGAGACAGGCTTCGAGTTCCTCGATGGTGGCGAAGTGGAAGAGCCTCTCCGTCCGGGCGCGCAATTCTCCGGCGGTCTGCGGCCCGCGCAACAACAGAACGGACATCACCGCGACGTCGCTGCGGTCCAGCTCGAAGTGCTCCAGTAAATTGTGCCGGTATTTTTGCACACGCGAGCCGGCGCCGAAAACCACTGTGATCAGCTTTTTCTCCCGCAAGGCGTCGATCCCGGCCTCGACGGTTTGCATGTCGTAGGCGGTAACCGGGTCGCGGTTAGTCGTCTGGTTGCAAGCGCCGACGAGGCTATTGAGGGAAAGCGGGTAGCTCTCCGGCACGGTGCGCTCCTTTTCGAGAAGGCAGCCAAGAATGCGGGCTTCAATAGGGGTGAGGTCAAGGGAGGCCACGGGATCGATTCGAGGGTCGAGACTGCTCGAAAAATTCGAAATTCGAAACTCGAAATTTGAATTTAATCGCCGGTTCCCTGCCGGCCTCCGGAAAACTCTTGAGACCGCCCTCTTCCGCAAGCAGAGTGCCGCGATTCCCATGTCCATCCCCGCCCACGGAATCATCGCGCTCCTGCGTCCCAAGCAGTGGACCAAGAATCTCGTCTGCTTGAGCGGCGCCTTCTTTGCCGCGCGCATGGACGACCCGCGGATCGCCGGTCGCGGCCTCCTGGCCGTATTCGCCTTCTGCGCGACTGCCAGCTTCGTCTACGTTCTGAACGACATCGCCGACCGCGAATCGGATCGCAATCATCCCCGCAAGAAAAACCGCCCGATCGCCTCCGGCCAGATCAGCGTCCGGCAGGCGCTTGTACTGGCCGCCCTTCTCCTCGTCGTGGCAGCGGCGCTCGGCTCCCTGCTGGGCGGCACCGTGCTGGCGCTGCTGGCCGGCTATGTCGTGATGAACATCGCCTACTCGTTCTCCCTCAAGCATGTTCCGCTGCTGGACGGCATGGTCGTCGCCATGGGTTTCATACTTCGCATCTACGTCGGTACGGAGGTCGCCGGCGTGCCGGCCAGCGCCTGGATCCTGCTCTGCACCCTCTTTCTTTCCCTCTTCCTCGCCTTCGGCAAGCGCCGCGCGGAGCTGAACGCTCTGGGTGCGGATGCCGCCGCCGCGCGTAGCGTGATCAAGCAGTACAACGTGGTCATGCTCGACCGCCTTTGTAACGTCTGCGCGACTCTGGTGATCGCCACCTACGCCCTCTTCACCGTCCTTTCCCGTTCGGATCACAGCTTGATATTGACCACCCCTCCCGTCGTCTTTGGCATCTTCCGCTACCTCCTGTTGGTAGAGCGCGAGGAGGTGGGAGAGGCTCCGGACATCGTCCTGCTCACGGATCGCCCCATCCAATTGGCCATCCTCGTCTGGTTCTCCTTGTACGTGGCCGTCCTCTACTGCGGCCTTAAAATCCACGTGCAATGAATTGGCAAAAGCTGCGGCCCCGCTACGAGGTCCCTCAGCTCCCCAAAATGAGCCTCCGGGAGAAGACAGCCCTCCTGGTCGGCACCGGCCTGGGCAGCGGCTTTGCCAAACCTTGCGCCCCCTCGCTCGCCTCCATCCCCGGCTTCGCCTATTTCATCGCGGCCGCGCGCTTGCCTCTGGGCGTGGCGCTCGCCCTCTTTGCCGCGGTGCTTGCCCTGGCTGCATGGAGCGGTTCGATCTGCGAGCGGCTCCTCGGCCTCAAGGACCCGCGCCCGGTCGTCATCGACGAGATTGCCGCCGTCCCCTTCGCCCTCTGGCCCTTATACCTCCAATGGCCGCGGCATCTCGGGACTTGGGTGGTTCTGTTCGCGATCTATCGCTTCGCCGATTACGTGAAGCCCTTCCCCGCCAACCGCCTTCAATCCATCGGCGGCGGCTTGGGCATCCTGATCGACGACCTGATCTCCTCGACCTACATGGGCGTTGCCCTCTGGGCATGGATTCATTACTTTCCGCGCGCGCTCTGAAACCATCATTTGCCGCCCGCTCCGGACAACCAATGAATCACCTCGAAAGCTGGGGCCGTTACCCCAAGACGACGCAAAACGTCAGGCAGGTGCGCTGGAGTTCGGATACCCTTCCCAATGCCCGGGAGGGTGAATTATTCCTGCCATTCGGGCTTGGCCGCAGCTACGGCGACGGCTGCCTCAACGACGGCGGCACACTGCTGGCCACCCGGGCGATGAATCGCTTTCTGGATTTCGATCCCGGGACGGGCATCCTCCGCTGCGAAGCCGGCGCCAGCCTCGATGCCATCCTCCAATTCGCGGTGCCCGAGGGCTGGTTCCTGCCTACGACGCCCGGGACCAAATTCGTAACCGTCGGAGGAGCGGTGGCCAACGACGTGCATGGCAAGAATCATCACCGCGCCGGCACTTTCGGCTGTCACGTCAAACGCTTCGAATTACTGCGCTCCGATGGGCGGCGCCTCGTCTGTTCGCCCACGGAAAATCCCCAACTCTTCGCCGCGACCATCGGCGGACTGGGGCTGACCGGGCTGATCACCTGGGTGGAATTTGCCCTGCGGCCCATCGCCAGTGCCATGATCGATGTCGAATCGGTAAAAATCCGCAATCTGGACGATTTTTTCGAGGTATCGGACGAGTCCGACAAAGCCTTCGAATACACCGTCGCGTGGGTGGATTGCCTTGCCCGGGGGACGGCGCTCGGGCGCGGCATCCTGATGCGGGGCAACCACGCGAAAGAAGCGGGTGAATTGCGGACGCACCGCCAGCCCAGGCTCAACGTGCCGCTGGACTTCCCCTCCCTCGCGCTCAATCACCTCTCGGTCCAGGCGTTCAATACTCTCTATTACGGACGGCTCAAGCAGCGTGTGACCCGCGCCGTCAAGCACTACGACCCGTTTTTTTACCCGCTCGATGCCGTCAATCACTGGAATCGCATCTATGGCCGGCGCGGTTTCTTCCAGTACCAGTTCACGATCCCGTTTTCCTCCAATGCCGGCGCCATCCGGGAAGTCTTCGAGCGGATTGCGAAATCCGGCCAGGGATCATTCCTGGCGGTCTTGAAGACATTTGGAGACATTCCTTCGCCGGGGATGCTCTCCTACCCAAGCCCGGGGATCACGCTGGCGCTTGATTTCTCGAACAAAGGGGAAAGGACCTTTAAATTGTTCGAACAGCTCAACTCCGTGGTGATGGAGGCGGGCGGACGCTATTACCCGGCCAAGGATGCGTGGATGCCCCCGGAGGCGTTTGCCAGGAGCTATCCAAACTGGGAGCAATTCCAGGCTTTTATCGATCCTTCTTTCTCGTCGAGCTTCTGGCGTCGCGTCACCCGGGCGGAGGCAAAGCGATGAAACGGGCGCTGATCATCGGGGCAACATCGGCCATCGCCGAATCGCTGGCCGGCCAACTCGCAAAAGCGGGGGCATCGCTTTTCCTCGCGGGGCGCTCCGCCGAGAAACTTGAGTTGATCGCCCGCGATCTCAAAGTGCGCCACGGCGTCGAAGTCGAAATCGCGGCGATCGATTTCGACGATTTCGACCAGCATGCCCCGCTCATCGACCGCGCCGCCGAGAGGCTGGGGGGACTCGACCTGGCCGTAATCTGCCACGGATCGCTCCCGGACCAGAAAGCGTGCGAGCGCGACTGGCGCCTCACCGAGGCCGAGTTCCGCGTTAATTGCCTGAGCGCGATCTCCTTCCTGGGACATCTGGCCAATCGCTTCGAACAACAGCGCGCAGGCTGCCTGATCGCAATCTCCTCGGTGGCCGGGGACCGCGGCCGGCAAAGCAATTACGTCTATGGCGCTGCCAAGGCCGGCCTTAGCGCCTTCCTCCAGGGGCTGCGCAACCGGCTTTACCCCGCGGGCGTTCGCGTCGTGACCGTCAAGCCCGGGTTTGTCGATACGCCGATGACCGCGCACCTGAAGAAAGGGCTGCTCATGGCCTCGCCGGAAACCGTTGTCCGAGACATCCTGCGAGCCGCGGAAAGCGGGAATTGCGAGCTCTACACGCCATGGTTCTGGCGTTGGATCATGCTCGTGATCAAAGTAATTCCCGAACGGATTTTTGTTCGATTGAAACTTTGACGTGGCCGTTCAATCATTGGTTCCATTGCTTCCTTTACGGGTCGCCCCGGTCCCGGATCGCCCTTTTATAAGATTTTCCTCGCCTTCCCCGAATGCCCTCCGCCTTCCAATCCCGTTTCCTGGCGCCTGTGCTCTTTCTCCTCCTGGCCGGCGTTGTGGCATGCCTTGCCATAAACTCCCAGAGCCTCTGGATCGACGAAGCCCAGACCGCCCTCAAGGCCATCCCGCCCACGCTGCACGGCTTGTGGCAGGCCCTTGACTCCGAGCATAACTCAAACCTGCAGCTCCCGCTCTACATGCTCTACATCTGGGGCTGGGCGCGTCTCTTCGGCGTCTCGGAGGTTGCCCTTCGCGCCGCGAACATCCCCTGGTTCTTCGTTGGCCTGCTCGCCATCCTTCGCTGCCTTCGCCACCGCCCTGGGCTGCGCAACGCCACCCTCCTTGTGTACTGCCTGCATCCGTTTGTCTGGTATTACCTGGATGAGGCGCGCCCCTACCTCATGCAACTCTCGGGCGCCCTCCTGGTTGCCGGCAGCGTCCTGACCGCCCTTGATGAGGAGGAGCAGCCTCTCTCCGCTTCCTGGTGGTGGCACTTCGGCGCCGGCCTTGCCATTCTCTGCGGGGCCGGACTCCTTGGCGTTCCGTGGGCCGTCGCCCTCCTTCTTCCTCTGCTCTGCCATCCCGGTTTCCGGAAGTCGATGTTGCGTTCCGGCCTGCCGGCCTTGGTCCTCTTTCTCCCTCTGCTAGTTCTTCTGGCGCTCTACTTTGCCTGGACCATCAAGGAAAACATCAGCGCCGGCTACCGCCCCATGAACATCAGCAGCACGGCCTCCGTGTTCTACGATCAACTCGGGTTCATGGGCCTGGGTCCAGGTCGCGCCACCCTCCGCCCGGTATCGCTCATCGACTCGAACACCGATCTCTCGTCGCTTTACCCATACCTGCTCCCCCTTTCCCTCCTTGGCCTCCCTTTGGCATGCGGTCTCTTGCTCGCAGCCTTCAGGCGCTTTGGCCTCTCTCCGGCTCGTTTCATCGTGGCCCTTCTCCTTGCCGCCGGCCCTACGGCCCTTATCTTCGCCCTTGGCTACGTCCACCACGTCCGAATACTTGGCCGGCATCTCACCCCGCTCTTTCCCTTTATCCTGCTCGCGCAGGCTTGCACCCTCCTGCTTCTCTGGAAAAGCGGGTGTCTGCTTGGCCGCGCCGCAGCCGCTCTCATCCTCGTCGCCCTCACCGTTTCCAGCCTCGAAATCCGCTTCGCCCCCCGACATTTCAAGGATGATAACCGCTCGGCGGCCGCAGCCGCCAACCAGTCGCTGGCCCAAGGCAAAACCGTCTGGTGGGCCGCCAGCCAGGAGTGCGCGCAGTATTACCATCTCCCCATCGATTTAACCAGCGACCACCCCGGGATGGCTCGCTACGTTACCGGAGTCCCCGCCAGCTTCACCGCCCTTCCGAATCAAATATTCCTCTCCAAGCCGGACTTGTTCGACGCGTCCGGAGACTTATCGGCGTTTGTGGCCGCCCATCATTACCATATCGAAGGGAGTTTCCAGGCCTTCACGGTCTGGGGGAAATAGCTTTAATACCAATCCCAGTAATTATCTGGCCTGAACAATTCGGCGCGATCGCTGGCGGCCCTTCAGGCCGCTGCGGCTTCTTCGACCCTAACACAGGGTTGAAACCCTGTGCTTTGTGCGG
>Ga0302319_10020940_pt1 | contig 11797 bp, 13 predicted proteins | sample Bog_T0_2_FD_203319 | JGI IMG/M metagenome (GOLD analysis project Ga0302319, IMG submission 203319) | Peat permafrost microbial communities from Stordalen Mire near Abisko, Sweden - Bog_T0_2 | ecosystem: Environmental > Terrestrial > Soil > Wetlands > Peat | place: Sweden: Abisko, Stordalen Mire...
GGAAATTCCCGGCGTCAGCAGCGTCAAGCAGGATCGCGAAGCGGTGGAGATCCGTGCTGCGCAGGCGGAGACCGTGGTGCGTTTTCTGTTGGCGCGCGATCCCATGCTTTCGGGATTGGAGGTCACGACCGCGGGTTTGGAAGAAGCATTCCTGGCGCTGACCCAAGACACTCGCCAACCACAAAATTGAAATGCAAGATTCCGCGCTTACATCGCGAAAGAGCGCGCGAACGAACTTTCTCGAAAAAAGGAGACTGACATGAGTTCCGCAGCAGCAGTTCTGAGCAACGAGCAGATTGAACGCTCCAGCAGCCACATCGCCACCATTTATCTCAAAGAAGCGAAGTACGAATTCCTCAAGAATCTTCGCTTGCGCGTTTATACCGCGTCGGTCATAAGTTTTCCGCTGATGTTTTACGTGCTGTTCGGGTTGGTACTGAACGCTAAAGAGATGATCGGCGCCACCTCGGTTCCGACCTATCTGATCGCGACCTATGGAACGTTCGGAGTGATGGGCGCCTCGCTGTTCGGAACCGCTTCTGGCCTGGCTTCGGACCGCGGACTGGGATGGCTGCAGGTGAAGCGCGCCAGCCCCATGCCGCCCTTTGCTTATTTCACGGCCAAGGTTGTGTTGAGCATGATTTTCAGCGCCATCGTGGTCTTGCTCTTGCTATTGCTCGGTTTCAGTTTTGGTGGAGTCCGTTTGCCTTTTGTGGAGATAGTGAAGCTGCTGGGAACGCTGGTGGCAGGATCGCTGCCATTCTCCGCAATGGGATTAGCCATCGGCTACTTCGCCGGACCGAACTCCGCGCCTGCCGCCATTAACTTGATTTATTTGCCACTGTCGTTCTGCAGCGGGTTGTGGGTGCCATATATGTTTCTGCCCAAGGTGGTGCGCCAGATCGCCCTCGCGCTTCCTCCTTATCATCTATCGCAACTGGCGCTCGGCATCGTCGGCGCAGGGCGACATGAGCCTGCGGCTACCCACTGGGAAGTTTTATTGGCTTTTACCCTGATCTGTCTGGGCGTGGCGCGCATTGGCTTCCAGCGCGATCAGGGAAAACTCTACGGCTAGTTGGACCAACGTGAGCGATGACGAGAGGAGGAACTATGAGCGCCGAAGCCAGGAAAAGTTATGGAGGAAGCTGCACTCTGCTGATTCTGGGCTTGATCGCGCTTTACGGTGGCGCACAATGGCTTTTGATCCTGATTCCAGCGGCGTTGCTGATCTGGTTCTCGTGCCCGCACCGGTTCGGCAGCACCCGCAGCAGCACCCGCAATTGATGGCAAATGGAAGATAATAGTCTAGCCATGTCGATCACAGGCCACAGCGGGCGGCGCGAACTTGGAGGCAGGATTCTGCGATGAGATTTCCGTCTCTAAGGCTCTTGCCCAAAGACAGTGATTTCGGCTGGGCTGTGTATTCGGTCCTTTACTTCGGTTTCTTCTATATCGACCCCATCGTTAGCCATGCCAGTGTGCGGGTGTGGCTTATTACCATCCTGGCAACAGCGGTTTTTCTGGTCTTGTATTTTTCCTTGTTCTGGGTGAGTTGCTTCAAGGGATTGCTGATTCTTGCGACGATGTTGGCCATGGGGGCGGGGTTCGCCAAGTATAACGGCGGCGCCACCACCTTCTTCATCTTCGCGGCCGCCTGCGGACCGTTCGTTGTGGACACCGAAAGCGATGGCGTCAAGGTGCTGGTCGTGGTGGAGGCCGCCGCTGCGGCGACCTGGTGGTTCCTCCATCTCAACTGGGGCTTTCTGGTTTTTGGCTGCGGCTTGTCGCTGGTGGTAGGCGTCAGCGATATCCACTTCGCGCAACGCAACCGGACCAACAGAAAGCTGATCAAGGCGCAGGAAGAAATTGAGCATCTCGCCAAGGTCGCCGAGCGCGAACGCATCGCCCGCGATCTGCACGATGTACTGGGGCACACGCTGTCCGTCATCATTCTGAAATCCGAACTTGCGGGAAAGTTGATGGAGCGCGATCCGCAGCGCGCGGGCAACGAAATCCGCGAAGTCGAACAGATCTCCCGCCAGGCGCTATCGGACGTTCGCGATGCCATCCGTGGCTATCGTTCGCAGGGATTGCCCGCGGAATTGGCACAGGCCAAGTCCACACTTGAAACCGCAGGGGTCGCGGTGACATGTGAGACCGCGAAACTCGAACTGCCGGCGCTGCATGAGGGCGTTCTTTCGATGGCCGTTCGCGAAGCGGTCACCAACGTTGTGCGCCACGCTCACGCCCGCACGTGCAGTTTGAGTTTGCAGCGGCAGAATGGTTCCTGCCGCCTCCGGATCACGGACGATGGCCGCGGAGCTTCTCAGGCGGAAGGCAATGGATTGCGTGGCATGCGCGAACGAGTGGAAATGCTTGGCGGCACGCTCAGCCGCGACTTTCGCGGAGGCACGAGCATCACCATCACTCTTCCGCTCGCTCTTCCGATCAGGGAACTCACGCAAGACACCGAGAGCGGCGACAAGTGAATCCGGCGGCGAGAGAGAAAGATAAAGAGACCCGCAAAACGATTCGCGTGGTGATTGCAGAAGATCAAGGCATGGTGCTCGGCGCCTTGGCCGCGCTGCTCGAAATTGAAGGCGACATCTCCGTGGTGGCGCAAGTGCGCAACGGGAAAGAAGCGCTGGAAGCGGTTTCCACGCACAAGCCCGACGTGCTGATCACCGACATCGAGATGCCGTTGATGACCGGCCTCGACACTGCCGCCGAACTCAAGCGCCGCCGTGCCAGCACGCGCGTGATTATTCTCACCACCTTCGCGCGCGCCGGATATTTGCGCCGCGCGATGGAAGCCGGGGCTTCGGGATATTTGCTGAAAGACATGCGCGCCGAAGAACTCGCCGACGCCGTCCGTCGCGTGCAGCAGGGATTACGCGTCATCCATCCCGATCTCGCGCTCGAAGCATGGGCCGAGACCGACCCTCTCACCGATCGCGAACGCCAGGTGCTTCGCCTCGCCGGAGAAGGTATGCAGAGCGGAGACATCGCCGCAGAACTTGGACTCTCTGAAGGCACCGTGCGGAATTATCTGTCAGAAGCCATGAGCAAACTGGGAGCGAGCAACCGGGTGGAGGCGTCGAGGATCGCGAGGACCAAGGGATGGCTGTAAGCCAGGTTGGGCAGACACCTGGGTACGTTTTCCGATCCGAGGTCTTTCAAATACTATATCCTCATGCCGTCCGCCTACATCCTCGGCATCGAAAGCTCTTGCGACGAAACAGCTGCGGCCGTGGTCCGCTCCGGCGAGAAGCTGATCTCGAATGTCGTAGCTTCACAAATCGCCACGCATCAGCCTTTCGGTGGAGTTGTGCCGGAACTGGCATCGCGCGAGCACCTGCGCGCCCTCGTTCCCGTCGTGCGCCAGGCGCTGGCCGAGGCTGATCAAACTTACAAGTCCGTCGACGCAATCGCAGTCACGCAGGGCCCCGGCCTCGCGGGAGCTCTTCTGGTCGGCATTAGCTATGCCAAGGCGCTCGCCTACGCGCTCGACAAGCCCTTGATCGCGGTCAATCATCTCGAAGGCCACATCCATGCAGTTCTGCTCGAGGAGCGGCAGAAAGGCAATCACGAGATGCAGTTTCCTGTGCTTGCATTAGTGGTGTCCGGCGGGCACACACACCTCTATCTTGCGACCCAGAAGAATGAAAGCTGGACCTACGAAAACATCGGCCACACCCGCGACGACGCGGCCGGGGAAGCCTTCGACAAAGTCGCAAAGTTGCTCGCTCTGGGTTATCCCGGTGGCCCCATCGTTGACAAGCTGGCCCCATATGGCGATCCCGACGCGGTGAAGTTTCCGCCGTCGCAAATCAAACATCGCGACCGCCGCGACCGCAGCGGAACGAAGCAGAAAGCTGCGCCGGAAGAACGAGTCCAGGCAAACGCAAGAAAAGGCACCGCCGGAGTCGAATTCGATCCAGATCGTCCGCGCTTCGATTTTTCCTACAGCGGCATCAAGACCGCCGTGCTTCGTTACGCGGAGGTTCACGAAATGCGGGACTCGATTGAAGCCCGCCATAAGGCTCTGGCGGCCATCGCCAAGCCGAAACTCGAAGACTACCTGGCGTACTGCGATCGACAGACTCTCGATCTTGTCGCTTCTTTTCAGCGTTCTATCGTTGGGGATCTAGTGGAGAAGACTCTGGCCGCCGCCCGCGCCTACGACGTAGCCACGCTTCTCGTGACCGGTGGAGTGGCCGCCAACAGTGAGTTACGAAAAACATTCGAGCGCGAGGCCGCTCAGGAGGGTTTGCTTGTGTACTTTCCTTCGCGAGCACTTTCCACGGATAACGCCGCCATGATTGCAGCCGCGGCTTATCCGAAATTTCTGGCGAAGGATTTTGCGGCGATGGATTTCTCGGCCGAAGCGAATTTGAGATTGCGCTAGGAGAGGCTGGAAGACAATTGGCCCTCGGCTGTTGACGATAAAACTTCGCTACTTAACCTCACCCTTGCTCATGACCGCGTCCAGCGCTTTTTCCAACTGGCCCTGAATATCAATGTCTTTGTAGATTGCGAAGTTGGCGCGGTTCTCGGTTTCGTTAAAGCCGCTGGAGCGGCCAGCCACAATAATGATGGGAATAGCAACCGTCTTCGGATTCTTTTTCAACTCGGTTATGAATTCGCTGCCGGACATCTTCGGCATCTGCATGTCAGTGACGATCACATCCGGGTGAACCCGCTCCAGGATCTGCAAGGCCTCAATCCCGTTGGTAGCCGATTCCACCGCGAAGCCGCGCTCTTCGAGAGAGCGGCAAACGGTGTAGCGGATCAGCATCGAATCGTCCACCACCAAAGCTACTGCAGGCATGAATGTGCGCGTGCGGATGCACGTTCCCGGCCTGCAGACTAGCAGGGCGATTCCATGAATCACAAGAACTAATCAAGGATGGCGGTTACTGTGGTGCGGGTGCTGGCACCGGTTGTGACAAAAGGCACTGAGCCGCTTCGGTTCGAGCGTCAGAATTCCTGGGCTTCGCCCTCGACGCTTTCTTCGATGCTCATGTCTTTCAGTTCGCTCGACTCGAAAACCTCACGGCATTCGAGGCACTCGACGAATTCAGCGTCCTCGTCGCGGCTCACAATCTGCACGCGCGGATGCTGGCAAGATTTTTTCTTTCCGTCTGGGGGCTGGGAGAACGGCTTTGAGGTCATAAATGCGGGAAATCTCGCCCTGCTGGATACGAGGCGTAACCCATTCGCATGATTTTCCCGGTATTTTAGCCCTCCTTCGGCAGATGTCAAGTGCATGTTAGTAAATAAAATTTAACAATTCCGCTTTTGGAAGTGGTATTGCCGGCAGACCACTGCATGCCATCCTCTCCCGCAATCGGAGAAAGTGCCCGTCCGCTCAGCTCCCCCCGGTTACCTCTCAGGTCTGTTTTCTGCCGCTACCTGCAAAGACTTGCGTCGTTCGCAGCTTTCGACGTAGAATGAATTGCGACGGAAAAGGTCGGAGTTAAATCCGACCAAAGCGGTCGGAATTTTAGGATCGGCCCGTCAAGGCTTCTACACCGCTGAAACGAAATGCTTAAGCTAACTAAGAAAGCGGATTACGCGCTGATGGCCATGAAGCATCTGGCAGATCACGCTCTTGATGGAACCGGCAGCGCCAGCGCCAAGGACGTAGCCGATTCATTCGGGATGCCGCCGGAAGCTCTGGCCAAGATTCTACAGCGGTTGTCGAAGGCGGGTCTTCTGATTTCGCAGCACGGGACGAACGGCGGCTATCGGCTGGCTCGCGCCGCGCATACGATTTCCGCCTTCGATGTGATTCAGGCCATCGACGGGCCACTATTCATTACTTCCTGCGTAACCGTTCGCGGCGAGTGCGATCAGAGCAATCGCTGCAACATCCGCGAGCCGTTGCGTAAAGTGAATGACAGCATCGAAGCCGTGCTGAGGCGCATCAAGATCTCACACATGCGGGAAGAGCCTGAGGTTGAAACCACAGCTGCCGCCAAGCCCGGCGAGCTGGTGACCATCTTATAAGCAGCGATCTTGTAGAAAATACGAAGTCATAGCAGTGCGAGGCATTCAATAAGGTAGGAGAAGATATGAGCGCAACCGAGGTAAAGATTCCACAACAGCTTCCGGTGACCCAGCACCCGACTCCCAAGGGAGTCAAGCTTCCCATTTACATGGACAACCACGCCACTACACCCATGGATCCGCGGGTGCTCGAAGAGATGCTCCCCTACTTCATGGAGAAGTTCGGCAACTCGGCCAGCCGCAATCATTCTTTCGGGTGGGCCGCTGAAGAGGGTGTTGAAACGGCGCGGGAACGGATTGCCAAGCTGATCGGCGCCACCACCAAGGAGATTATTTTTACTTCCGGCGCCACGGAAAGCGACAACCTCGCAATCAAAGGCGTCGCGGAAATGTATCGCGAGAAGGGCAACCACATCATCACCGCCGTGACCGAACACAAGGCGGTGCTCGATACCTGCAAGCGCCTGGAAAAATACGGCTACCGCGTCACTTACCTGCCGGTGCAGAAAGATGGTCTGATCGATCTCGATGATCTCAAGCGAGCCATGGACGACAAAACTATCCTCGTCACCATCATGGCCGCGAATAATGAGATTGGCGTGCTCCAGCCCATCGCCGAAATCGGCAAGCTGTGCCACGAGCGCGGAGTGATTTTTCACACCGACGCCGTGCAGGCTATCGGGAAAGTTCCCATCGACGTGATCAAGCAGAACATCGACCTGGCCTCGATCACCGGCCACAAGATTTATGGGCCGAAGGGCGTAGGCGCGTTGTACGTTCGCCGCAAAAATCCTCGCGTCCAGCTCTCTGCCATCATCGATGGCGGCGGGCACGAGCGTGGCATGCGCTCCGGCACCTTGAACGTCGCCGGAATCGTCGGTCTCGGCAAGGCCTGCGCCATCGCATCGGAAGAAATGTCCCGCGAAGGCGCAAAACTTGGCGCTTTGCGTGACCGCCTGCGCGACCGCATCATGAGCCGGTTGGATGAGACTTACATCAATGGTTCCATGGAGCATCGCCTTCCCGGCAACCTGAACATCAGCTTTGCTTACGTGGAAGGCGAGTCGCTGCTCATGGGGATCAACGATATAGCGGTTTCGAGCGGTTCGGCTTGCACCTCCGCCACCCTGGAACCATCTTATGTATTGAAAGCTCTCGGCACTGGAGACGATCTGGCGCACAGTTCGATCCGATTCGGCATCGGCCGCTTCAATAACGAAGCCGAGGTGGATTACGTTGCGGATCGCCTGGTCGAGACTGTCGAGCGGTTGCGCGAACTTTCTCCGCTCTACGAAATGGCGAAGGAAGGCATCAATCTTAAAGACGTAAAGTGGGCCGGCGAAGCGCATTAGGTTTGAAAGGGCGCGACTTTAGTCGCGCCGCTACCGATTATTGATTGAAGGGCTTTAGCCCTGAGCAAAATCCGAAAGTTTCGAGGAGAACTAAATGTCATACAGCGATAAGGTAATCGATCACTACAACAATCCCCGCAACGTCGGCTCCATGGACAAGAGCAGTGCCGACGTTGGCACCGGCCTGGTCGGCGCACCCGAGTGCGGCGACGTCATGAAGCTGCAGATCAAAGTGAACCGCGAAACCAACGTGATTGAAGAAGCGAAGTTCAAGACGTTTGGCTGCGGCTCCGCGATCGCCTCGTCTTCCCTGGCCACAGAATGGGTTAAGGGCAAAACCGTGGACGAAGCTCTCGCCATTAAGAACATGGACATCGTGAAGGAGCTTTCGCTTCCTCCCGTGAAGATCCACTGTTCTGTGCTGGCCGAGGATGCGATCCGCGCCGCGATCGGCGACTGGAAGAAAAAGCAGGAAGCGGCGAAACCGGTGCAGACCGCGGTAGCGCAGTAAGCTTTTTCGCTCGCTGGAACGGCCAAAGGGCGCGACGCTGGAAGCGCCTTGGAGTTTACGGCTAGGTCGTGCCGCTAGCGTTGAAAGTGCACGGGAAGGGCGCGACTTTAGTCGTGCCGCAAGGCCGCGCCTTTCAATCGGCTTTAGCCGCTGAGGGATTTTGCCCGGGACCGAACGACGAATGACAACGGCAACCGAACAACTCGCGAAACCATCGCAGACCGCGCCCGGCAAGGGAATTCAGGTCACCGATAAAGCCCTCGGCAAAGTGCGCAGCGCGATGGCCAAGGAAGGCATTTCGCCCGAGCAGGGCGGACTCCGCCTGGGCGTCCAGGGCGGCGGCTGTTCGGGTCTTAGCTATAACGTTCGTTTCGACACGCAGCCGCGAGAACGCGACCGCATTTTCCAGTTCAGCGACGTCCGCGTCTTCGTCGACCCGAAGTCGTTCATCTACTTGAACGGCATGATCCTGGATTATCAGGAGACGCTGATGCAGCAGGGCTTCGTTTTCGTGAACCCGCAAGCCACAAAGTCGTGCGGCTGCGGAACGTCATTCTCGGCTTGAGGTTTGCCCGTGTGGCTCGGACACTCCTGTTCGAGCAATCTCACCACGAAGCTCCCAGGTACGCCGGTAGAGGTTTTCTTGTGCAGTTGTTCTTAAGGAAAGTATGTCGTCTTTCATCCCGATCACCGCGAAGCCGGCACCTCCGGAAACCCAATCTTGCTGGTCTTGTGGAACCATGCGCGCCGTGCATTTTTGCGAATCCTGTGGCAAGGTTCAACCGCCGGCGCCGGTGGATTACTTCGCCTTTTTCGGTTTGACGCGAAAACTAAATCTCGACCTCGAGACTCTGGAAAAAGATTTTTATCAGCTAAGCCGCAAATTGCATCCGGATCTTAATTCCCGCGCCACCGGCCAGGAGCAGGAGTGGAGCCTGCAACAAAGCTCCCTGCTGAACGACGCCTATCGCACTCTCAAAGATCCCGTCAAGCGCACCGAATATCTTTTGCGGCTGGAAGGTGTGGAACTGGAAGAGCAGTCGAAATCAGCCACCGAGCAGGCTCGCGCCACCGGGGAGATCAAAAAGCAGATCGTTCCCCCGGACCTGCTGGAAGAAGTCTTCGAGTTGAATATGCAACTCGAAGAACTCCGCATGCAGAAAAAAATGGGTGAGGATGATCCCGCGTTGATCGAAGAAATCGGCCGCCACAAGCTCGAACTCGAGCAAAAACAGGAAGCCTTCCTGCGACATCTGGAGTATCGCTGGAAGATGTGGGATGGAATGATCCAGCGGGAACAGAATGGCCAGCCCGTCTCCGAAGAAGAGCGCAAACAAGAGCGCGACAAGATGGTGGACCTGCTGAATCGCCGCAACTACATTCGCAATCTGCTGCGGGATGTGAACGAAGTTCTGGAGAATTGAGGAATTGGGAAATTTAGTAATTGAGTAAATTTGAAAACCAAACATTTTCAATTACCCAATTACTAAATCACTGAATTACTGAATGACTTCTGATCGCATTATCGGTATCGACCTTGGCACCACGAACTCTCTCGTGGCCTTCATGCAAGGGGAGAGCCCTGTCGTGATCCCGGGCGAAGATGGGTTGAATCTGGTTCCTTCCGTGGTCGCGCTCGACGAAAAAAATCAGCCGGTGGTGGGTAATGCAGCGCGCAAATATTTGGCCGAAACTCCGGAGCGCGCCGTTTACTCTATCAAACGCCTCATGGGACGCGGCCTTGACGACGTTCAGGAAGAATTGAAATTCTTCCCATTCCGTCTCGCCGAAGATCTTCAACCCGGCGAGGTCCTGCGCCTCAAGCTGGGTGACAAAACTTTTACGCCGCCCGAAATTTCTGCTCTGATCCTGCGCCAGCTCAAACGCAATGCCGAGCGTTTCTTTGGGGCTCAAGTCACGAAAGCTGTAATCACCGTTCCGGCCTATTTTAACGACGCCCAACGCCAGGCCACAAAAGATGCGGGCCGCATCGCCGGCCTCGAAGTGCTGCGGCTGGTTAATGAGCCCACCGCCGCATCGCTCGCTTACGGCCTCGATAAAAAACAGAACGGCATCGTCGCCGTCTACGATCTCGGCGGCGGCACTTTCGATATATCGATTCTCAAGCTCCACGATGGCATCTTCGAAGTCATCGCCACCAACGGAGACACCCATCTCGGCGGCGACGATGTCGATAATTTATTGATGACCATTGCGCTCGACGACACGCTCGGCGATCTCGGTCTCGATCTCCGCCGCAACCCCGAAGCCGTGCAGGCCATTCGCAAAGCCGTCATCGAAGCCAAAATCGCGCTATCCTCCCAGCTATCGGTGAAGCTCGATATTGAATTACCCGCCGGCAAGCGTTACCTGCGCGAGATCACGCGCGAACAGTTCGAACAACTCATCCAGCCCATCATCGATCGCACCGTCGGCCCCTGCAAGCAGGCTCTGAAAGATGCGGGTCTGAAGCCGGAGCAGATTGACGAAGTCGTTCTCGTCGGCGGCTCCACGCGCATCCCGAAAGTTCGGGCTCTCGTCAAACAGCTTTTTCAGCGCGAACCGCATACGGACTTAAATCCCGACGAAGTGGTCGCATTGGGCGCGGCGGTGCAGGCCAACATTCTCGGCGGCGGCTCGGACGCCACCGAGAACATGCTGCTGCTGGATGTCACGCCCCTTTCCCTCGGCATCGAAGTCGCCGGTGGCGTCACTGACAAAATCATTTTGCGCAACTCGACTATTCCGGCCTCGGCCACGCAGTTTTACACCACTCAAGTCGACGGTCAGGCCAACGTTGCGATCCACGTTTTGCAGGGCGAGCGCGAGTTGGCCAAGGACTGCCGCTCCCTGGCGCGGTTCGATCTCAAGGGAATCCCCGCCATGGCCGCGGGAATGGCGCGCATCGAAGTGAAATTTCTCATCGACGCCAACGGAATTCTTAACGTCTCCGCCCGCGAGCAGCGCAGTGGCAAGGAATCCGAGATCCAGATCCAGCCCAGTTATGGCCTCACCGACGAACAAGTCGAAAGCATGATCCTCGATTCGTTCGACAGCGCCGAAGAAGATTTTCGCCGGCGGCAGGTGATCGAAGCGCGCAACGAAGCAGAGACTATCCTTGCGGCGCTCGACAAAGGAAAGAAAACTCCGGCGTGGGGCTATCTCACGACCGACGAAAAAAAGAAAATTGCAAAGATGGAGAAGGCCCTGGTCGCGGTGAAAGCCGGGGAAGATTACCAGGCCATCCGCAGCGCGATCGACGTTCTCAATCAAGGCACCACTCGCCTCGCCGAACTGATGATGGACAGCGCCGTATCCACCGCGCTGAAAGGCAAAACCATGGACGAAGCCGACATGGGCGAGGGCCCAACCGCTCCGCATCCCATGGCCAAGGCCGAATTTGAGTAAAAGGGAATTGAGTAATTGGGTAATTTAGTAATTTGGGAATTTGAAAACGCAACGATTTTGAATTACTCAATTACTAAATTTCCCAATTACCAAATCTCCCAAGAGGAGCATCATGTTAGAAGAAAAATCCCACTCCGCCGGCACTGCCACCGAAGAAGCTCCCGGCGAAAATACGGTCCAGATTACTTTTCTGCCCGAGGGCAAAACTGTCCAGTTCGAGCACGGCAAGCTGCCTTACGAAGACCATGGCAAAGAAGAGTCGATCCTCGACATCGCGCTCAATTTCGGCATCCCGCTCGACCACGCCTGCGGAGGAAATTGTGCCTGCACCACCTGCCACGTATGGATCAAGGAAGGCGCCGAAAACCTTTCGCCGATGGATGACGACGAAGCCGACCGCCTCGACATGGCTGCCGATTTGCAGTTAAACTCACGTCTCGGCTGCCAGGTGCAGATCACGAAGCCAGGAAAAGTTGTCGTCGAGATCCCTGCCTGGAACCGCAATTACATTTCG
>Ga0302319_10020942_pt1 | contig 11796 bp, 8 predicted proteins | sample Bog_T0_2_FD_203319 | JGI IMG/M metagenome (GOLD analysis project Ga0302319, IMG submission 203319) | Peat permafrost microbial communities from Stordalen Mire near Abisko, Sweden - Bog_T0_2 | ecosystem: Environmental > Terrestrial > Soil > Wetlands > Peat | place: Sweden: Abisko, Stordalen Mire...
ACGAATCAGAAAAACAGGTAGTGCATAAAGGCGGACCACGAACAAATTGTCGAATCGTTCGGCCAATCGTTCGGCTTATCGGCCAGATAGAAATTATCGACCGAACCATTTGTTTTCCTCACTTTTCTGTTATGTAACCCTCATTTCCCTACCACTACACTCCACAGATGGGTGAAACTTTCCTGCGCTTTCCGTGCGCTGTTCTTTGCCTGAGCCTTGCGTTTGCGGGTCTGTGCGATGCGGAGGGTGTGGGCGGCACTCTGCATGGCATGACGAAGAGTGCGTCCGGCGAGCCGATGCCGGGAGTTCAGGTGATCGCTCATAACCTGGAAGACAAGACAGAGCTAAGAACGGTGAGCGGTCTCGATGGCAGTTACGCGCTCAGTCTCGAGAAGCCGGGGCGCTATGAGATCAGCGCCATGTGCAGTGCGGCGAAGAGCGCCTCGACCAACACGACTGAGGTTGCGCCGGGGCAGGACCGCACTTACGACATCATTATGGGAACCCCCGCGGCGAAGAACGCGGTTCCTCCAGCGGGTTTCTTATCTCGACTGAAGAAGGCGTATACAGATGACTGGGCGGGCACGGCGTCGAACGGGCCGACGCCGGCGTTTCGCGGGTATCCCGCGCCGGTGTCTAATCCCCCGTGGCCCTTCGTCGTTTGGCCGTACGGCGGGTCGCCGACGATCGGACAGCCGAACACCATGGCGCCTCCTCTGATGACGGCGCTTTATGGCGGTCCGCACGGGGAAGCGTGGCAGGCGAGCAAGATTCAGATGTACGGCTGGGTGAATGGCGGGTTCAATATCAGCAGCTCAAATAAGAGCGGAACGGCGAACGCGCCGGCGTCCTATTATGTGTACCCGAATTCGGTCCAGCTGGATCAGGCGACGTTTTACGTGGAGAAGGTGCCGGATACTGTGCAGACCGACCACATCGATTGGGGTTTCCGTTTTACGGCTCTTTACGGCATGGATTACCGGTTCACGACCTCGAAGGGCGTGTTCAGCAGCCAGTTGCTCGATAAGAACAGCCGGTACGGTTTCGATCCGGTGATGGCGTATGTAGACATCTATGTGCCGCAGATTTTCGAAGGCACCAACATCCGGATCGGCCGGTATGTATCGCTGCCGGATATTGAAGCCCAGCTGGCGCCGAACAACTACACCTACAGCCACTCGATCACCTACACCTACGACTGTTATACGCAGCAGGGCATCAATACGACTACCCGGATCAACGATCACTGGATGATCCAGCTGGGGCTTTCTTCAGGCTGCGACGCCTCGCTCTGGACTCAGGACGCGAAGCTGACGGGGAACGCGTGCGTGAGTTACACTTGGCGGACGGGTAAGGACAACGTCTACTTTTGCGCGAATTCGATCAACAGCGGTAAGTACGCCTACAACAACCTGGCGGCTTACTATGCTACCTGGTATCACAAGATCAACGAAAAGTGGCATACGGATTTCGAGAGCTGGTATCAGTATGAGCGCCAGGTACCGAGTATTTTCGGTCCGATTGCGCCGGAGAACGGGGCGAACGGGGCATGGTGCAAGACGGGTGAGACGCGGTGCTTTGCGCCCGATTCGTCGCTGCTGAATTACGTAGAGCGGCAGTTTGGGCTTCATGATACGCTTTCGATCCGGAATGAGTTTGTGGACGATATTAAGGGCCAGCGCACCGGAATCAAAACGAGGTACACCGAGCATCTGATTTCGTGGAATCACTGGATCGGGACCAGCCTTTTGTTCCGGCCGGAGGTTCGGTTCGAGCATGCTTACGACAATCCGGCTTTCGATAACGGGACGAAGAAGAGCCAGTTGATTCTGGCGGGCGATTTGATTGTGTTTTACTAGCCGGGTGCAGCGGGGGAGCAGGCACCGAGAGCGTGCGCCACATGTTGGCGGAATCAGAAGGTTTCGTTCGGTTCGGCGAAGCGGTAACCGATGTGGTTTTCCGTCAGCAGGTAGCGGGGGTTGGCGCGGTCGTCTTCGAGTTTGCTGCGAAGCTGCCGGACAAATGTGCGCAGGTATTCCACCTGGCTGGCATACTCGGTTCCCCAGACGGCCGAGAGCAGACGGGTATGGGTAACGGGGATTCCGGCCTGGCTCATCAGGCACGCCAGCAGATCGAATTCCTTCGGAGTCAGATGAACTGCTTTGCCGGCTTTCCGGACGGTTCGGCGCGAGGGAGAGAGGGCGATATCGCCGATTGAGATGATGTCTTCCACCTCCCGGGCACCGGTTTGGGATCGCCGAATGGCGGAACGGATACGGGCGGTGAGTTCGCGCATCTGAAAGGGCTTGACTACGTAGTCGTCGGCCCCGGCGTCCAGCGCGGCGACGCGGTCGTCTTCGCTGTCGCGCACGCTGATCATAAGAATGGCCACGCGCGGCAGCTTCTGTCGGAGTTCGACGCAGATATCGAGGCCGCTCTTGCCCGGAAGATTGACATCGAGAAGCACGGCGTCGCACCGGACGACGCGTATCAGCGCGAGGGCGTCTTCTCCGGAAGATGCCTCGGAAATGTCAAAGCCCTGGTCGTAAAGGGTCAGGTGGAGGGCACGTCGAACCGAATAGTCGTCGTCGACAATCAGCACCCGACCGGGCGATTTGGGTTCTCCGCCGAACTCCGTCTCGGGGCGGCGATCCGTGTGAGTCGACATAGTTTGGGATTAAAACCTGAGTTTAGGCAGGCCCGTGTCAGGGGGGCATAACTCAGAAATGAGGATCGTGTAGGGACGGGAAGGATGCCGCAGAGGCGGGCTGCGCCGTTTATCAGACCGATAAAAACTATGAAGGCGTCTACATGCGACACTCACTGGATTCTTATGCGGTCCTCATGTGCGCGACCGCAGACTGGCTTGTTAGGAACGGGCGCACGCCAGGAACAAGCTATGGATCTGCTCAGCCTGAACAATGACGAATTGCGCCGGTTCATCCGGAGCAATGAAGTGAGCTTTCCGGCGGAGGCTCCGGTTTTCCCGCAGTTGACGCGGGCCGATATCGGCTGGCGGCTGGCGCTGTTGTACTTCGTGCGCTGCTGGTCGCTGGGCGAGATCGCCAAACGCTATCACCTGTCGCGCGAGAGAGCCGGTCAAATCGTCAAAGTGTGGCGGAGCCAGGCGGTAAAGACCGGATATATCCAGGAAATTCCGCAAGACCCGTTTCGAAGGGGGACGAGGGTTTAGTTATGTCGAACACGTTCATTATTGGGGCTGTGATTGTGTTTCTGGTTCTGTTGGCGCTGCCGACGATTCGCGATTTTGCGGGAATGCTGCGGATGAACGATCAGGTCCGCAAGACCGTCCGGCCGTGATACGCTCGGCGGCATGAATAAATTTCGTGCCGGTATCGTTGCGTCCCTGCTGACTGGCTTGAGCATGATTCAGGCGCAGCAGCCTGCCGCGCCGCCGCGGCCGCCGGTTACTCCTTATACCGCAGCCGAACTCGACGCTATTTCGATTACTCCGCCGCTCACCGGCAAGAACGTTACGAAGACGTTGTTCGACGGTAAGACTCTCAACGGCTGGCGAGGCAATACGGACTGGTGGTCTGTGCGCGAGGGCGCGATTGTCGGGAAGTTCGGCGACAAGGTGCCGACCAGCTTCCTCTACACCCTCGACAACTATTCCGATTTCCGGCTTACCCTCGCTTCGAAGGTGGTGGAATCTGAGAATCATGCGGGAGTCTGCTTCTGGGGGGAGATCGCCTCGCAGGGCGAGAACAAGTGGTATACGCACGGTCCCCTGGTGATCTTCCCGAACCCGAGCATGTGGGATTACAACGAAGGCAAGGGGTTGCGGGTGTTCAGGACAACCGCCGAGAAAGTCACGAGCCAGCATGAATGGATCAAAGTGGAAATCCTGGCGCAGGGGAATCGGGTGCGGACGGCTTTCAACGGCGTCCAGGTGATGGAGTGGCGCGAGGCGGACCGGAGCCGAATTAAGGCGGGTCCGATCGGGATTCAGCTGCATGCCTGGACCGGACCGCAGGAAGTGCTTTATAAAGACATTGTGGTCGAGACGTTTCCGAAGGAAGACCGGCTGATTACGGTGGGGCGGTGACCTCGTCGAGGCATCGTTACTGTTTTTACTCGTCATCCCCCTAAAGCTCGCTCGGTAAATCCCCGATAAGTTAATTGTGAGCTTATCTGCCCTAAGGGTCTGCGCGCTTGCGGCAGCCCTCGCATCCCCTGGCTTCGGCCAAACCCCTTCGCCGGCGGTCGATTCAGCGACGATTCAGACGCTGCTGGATCGTCTTGCAGCCGCCGAAGCGAGAATCAATGACCTGGAACAGCACCAGACAGGCGTGACGCCTGCCCCGGCGGTTCAAACGCCTGCGGCGGCAGTTCAAAGGCCTGCGGCGTCGGCCCTCATGCCCGCTCCCGATACCACCCTGGCGAGTCCCGATATGCATATGGCGGCCTCGACCGACGACGATCCTCATGCGCACATGATGGAAATCCCCGGCGGCCCTCAGCTGAAGATTCGTGGCTTCTTCGATTTCAATTACGGCAGCGGCCCGGCGGCGAATCCACTGCAGTTTCCGCTCGGCGCCCCCGCGCATAACACGTTTCAGGCGGGAGAGTTCGATCTGTTCGTAAGCTCGAAAATTTCCGATCACCTCGATTTCGTCGGCGAAATGGTGTTCGGCTGGGATCAGACGAACTATCTGGGCGTCGACATTGAGCGCTACCAGCTGACCTACAAGCAGAGCGAGTATCTCCAGGTCAGCGGCGGCAGATATCACACGGCCATCGGTTACTACAATACGGCTTATCATCACGGGACCTGGTTCGGGACCGCCGAGGGCCGCCCGTTCATGTATTACTACGAAGACAGCGGCGGTTTGCTGCCGGTGCACAACGTCGGGATCACCGCGACGGGTCTGGTCCCGGGAACCGGCAGTTGGCATCTTCACTGGGTAGCCGAGGGCGGCAATGGCCGCAGTTCGAGCAATGCCGGGCAGCCGGTCCAGAACTTCCTGGCCGACAGGAACCACAAAAGCTACAACCTGGCGTTCTACGTTCGGCCTGAATGGGCGCACGGTTGGCAAATGGGCGGCTCTTATTACCGCGACAAGCTGTCGCCGGAGGGGATGCCGCGCGTGGGCCAGACCATCACGAGCGCTTACGCGGTACTGGTAGGTTCCAAATGGGAATTCCTGAATGAAGCCGTGCTTCTGACCAACAAAGAAGACGGCGTGGCTGCGCCTTTCCGCACGCCGCTCATGTATACGCAGCTCGCCCGGTCGTTCGGGAAATACAAGCCGTACTTCAGGTATCAGTACGTGAATTCGCCGGGCAACGATCCGATCAACGTTTATACGGATCGCTACCAGGGTCCGTCGGTGGGCGTACGCTGGGACTTCAGCGATTTTGCCGCGTTCAAACTGCAGTACAACCGGCTCGATCAGCGGATGGCAACGTCCAACTCGATCAACGCCCAGATGGGGTTCACATTCTGATGAGACGCAACTGCGCTTTTTGTATTGCCGCTGTCGCACTGGCAACCGCGGCGGCGATGTTTGCGGGCGGAGCCGGGGGCGACGTGGCCATCATTGTGAACAAGGCCAACAAGGTCGACACGATTTCGGCAAAGGATCTGAAACAGATCTTCAACGGGGAAAAGGCACGCTGGCCCGACGGCAGCAAGATTCAAACTCTCGCGCCGAGCGCAGCTATGCCGGAGCATAAGGCGGCCGTTCATTTCCTTTTCGGAATGAGCGAGCCCGAGTTCCAAAAGTACTGTATTCACGCCAGCTTCGTGGGGGAAACGCAGCGTGCGCCTCGCGATTCGGGAGCTTCCACGGCCGTGGTCGGTCTGGTCGCGGTGATTCCGGGCGCGGTCGGCTTCGTTCGCGTAAGCGCGGTAACGCCGACGGTAAAAGTGCTGAAAATAGACGGCCTGGCGCCGGGCGACGCGGGCTATCCGCTGACGGAACAATAACGGAAAGACTATGAAGATCTCGTTATCGGGGCTGAAAATCGGCAGTCAGATCACGCTCGTGCTGGGCGGAACGGCGCTCTTGCTTGCGGGGCTATCCGGGTTGTCGTTGTGGGGACTTCGCACCAGCGAAGCCCTCACAGCGGATTCGATCGATTCTCTGAGCCGTTCTCAGCTGGTGGGAAAAATCGCCGGCGAGACCTCGGCCATCGCACAGAACATCGGTCAGATGATCATGGCGAAGGAAACGAATCCCGAGATTGTCGCGGAAATCGTTCAGCTTCGGGAGAGCCGTGCAGCTGCACTCGCGGATTTCAAGGCGAGGGCTAATTCGCCGAAGGCGGTGGCCGAGAGTAATGACATGGCCGGATTCGTGCAGAAAGCGGACGATGCCGGCGATGCCATCATGACCGCCGTGGCTCTGGGCCAGTTCGAAGACGGGGTGGCCGCATTTAAGGTCTCTTCAAAGATCTCGCACGACCTAAGAGCCAGGTCCGAAGAAGCGGCACATTTTCAGGCGCAGCTGGTGGCGGAAAACGAGAAAGTCCGGAAGGCGCGGTCGAGGCTCATCTGGGTTCTGCTGATTTCGGGAAGTCTGTTTGCGATAGCGGCCGCGGTGTTTGGCCGGTTGGTTCTGAGCCGCCGGATCGCCGCCCCGCTGGCGGCCGCGGCAGCGCATCTGGCTCAGATCGCCGAGGGCGATTTGTCGAAAGACACGGCGACGGAGTTTCAGGATCGCGAAGACGAAATCGGGACGCTGGCGAGAGCCATGCAGACGATGACTGTGTCGCTCAGAAAGATGGTTCATGAGGTATCGAGTGGTATTGAGGTTCTGTCGGCATCGTCATCGCAACTGATGGCGAGTTCGGGTGAGATGACGTCCGGCTCGCGCCACGCCTCGGACAAAGCTACATCGGTCTCCGCGGCGGCAGAGCAGATGAGTTCGAACATCACGTCGGTCGCGTCGGGCATGCAGGAAGCCACAACGAACCTCTCGCATGTGGCGGACGCAACCGAGCAGATGACCTCGACCATTGCCGAGATCGCCCATAATTCGGAAAAAGCGCGCGTGATCACCGCGGAAGCCACGCGCCAGGCGGCCCGTATCACTCAGCAGATCGACCGCCTGGGCGCGGCCGCGGCGGAAATCGGCAACGTGACCGAAACCATCACGGTCATCTCATCACAGACGAATCTGCTGGCGCTCAACGCGACCATCGAAGCGGCGCGCGCAGGCGCGGCCGGAAAAGGCTTCGCGGTCGTCGCCACGGAAATCAAAACGCTCGCGCAGCAGACGGCCGGCGCAACTGAAGACATTAAGAGGCGCGTCGCCTCCGTTCAGGCCGCTACCGCCCAGGGCGTCGAGGAAATCGGCAAGGTGTCGAAGGTGATCGAAGAAGTCAGCGTCATCGTCGCTTCAATTGCGGCCGCGATCGAAGAACAGGCAGCCACCACCAAGGATATTGCGCGGAACATCGCGGAGGCTTCGATGGGTGTGAACGATGCCAATGCGCGGGTTTCGGAAACATCGCAGGCTTCGCGGGAAATCGCCAAAGACATCTTCGGGGTGGACCAGGCGGCGCGCGAAATGGCCAGCGGAAGCAACCATGTACGGGAGAGCGCCACAGAGCTTTCCTCGGTTGCCGATGGGCTCAAGGCGACCGTCGAGCGGTTCCGCGCGTAACAGATAAGCCAGTGGACTGTTTCGGCGAACCCGTTACCGCTCCCTGACGATTCACCGGCGCTATGTTCTTGCACAGTCGCCACGGTCGGAAGGAGGACGCTGGCGGAGTTCAATTGAGCAGTGAGTACTATGGGGCCAGTTGCTGGGGTTCGAGGATCGCCGATGGGGTCCCGCCGGGGTTGAGATCAACTTCGGTGAAGCGGCTTCTCGATCTCCACAGCCTGCCAATGAAATCGGTTGTATAGTCGATGTTGGCGTCGAACGCTCCGACGTAGTATCTGCCAGGCGCCAGCGTTGGAGTGGTCCACGCGCCGGACTGGTCGGTTTGGCCCGTAACCATGGTGGCGGCGAGAATGCCCTCGGAAATGATCTCGGCAGGGAAAGCCACGGTTTTTATGGCCGGTGCGGGATTGCCGTCTTTCGTGTTGACCGCGACGGCGATGGTTCCTCCGTCCTGCCCGATCACCACGCGTAGACCGGTGCCGGCAGCGGACGTGGACATTCGGAGGGTCTGATGGAAGATGCCAATGCCGTTCCACTGCACGTCTTTCACGTAGAGGCCGGGGCCATTGACGGTTGTGCGCAGCCCGTAGTCGTCGATGATCGTGTTCGGAATAGTAAAAGTGTCAGGGATCGCGACCCTGGCGCCGTTTGGGCCTTCGCCCTGGCGGTGGCTCCGTAACAGGGGCTGAAGCGCGAGGGAAACCTTAGTCGCCAAAGGTGTGACGGGAACCGGTCCGTCAAGCACCACTTCGCCCGCCAGCGGCTGGGTCGTGAACGCCGTAACCTTGAGGCCCCTGACATCTTCGTCGCCGATATTAACGATCGCAGCGCCGAATAAAAAGTCTCCCTTATTTTGCGATGCCTCAATCCGGTAACTGCCGGGCGAAAGATCGCAGATGCGGAACTCGCCGTCGGCGCCGGTTCGGCCGTAGCCGGACGACATATACATCCCGCCGCCTTCGCGCGATCCGCTGGAAGGTTGCTGGCCTTCGATGTTGAAGTCGAGTTCGCCCGGACCGCCGACCGGTGTAAGGAGATTGCCCGAAGCGCAGAAGTTGGCCGACTTTTTCATTTCGATATCGATGCGGTCGCGGACCTCACCGGGCCGCAAAATGATCGGCGCGGCGCCTTCCTTTGCAGGTGAATTCGGATACCAGGTGCGCATCGGCACCCGCCTGCGGAGCCTGGAATTGAGCGGCGTTTCCGAATGCGCCGGAAGGTTGTGGCGGCGCAGTTCGGCCATCAGATACCAGGTTTTGCCGGCGGCAACGCGTTCCACCGTATATTCGCCGCGATCGTTGGTCGGGCGGCTCGCACCCTCCAGGAAATAACCGGGCTGGCCGAGATAGTATTCGCGCGAAATCAGCATCACCGTGATGCCGGGGACGGGCTCTTTGTTGTCATCGAGAATGCGGCCTTTGATGACGCCTTCAACTGTGATGTCGAAGTTTATGTCTTCCAGATCGTGGCCATTGAGCGCGATGCGTTTACTTACTTCGGAGCCAAAACTGCGCGAATTGTTCGCAGTGATGGTATAGGTAGCGGCGGGAAGATCGGCGAGCTTGTAGCGGCCCGACTCGTCGGTGGTCATTTTGACGTCTCGTGACGCGATATTGGCGGCCGGCACAGACGACACTGTTGTGGAGACTACGTAGCCGGCCAAAGGCCTGCCCGTAAACTTGTCGCGCACGATGCCGGAAATGGAAGCGTTGAGGACCGGCGCCTTCGGTGGGTCCTGCGCAAAAAGGGCGGCGATGACGAAAAAGCCTGCGATGGGTTTCACGGAGCGACCTCGACCTCCGAGGCTTTGCCACCGGCAACTTCGATTACCTTGCTCCCGATCCTGTAGCGGCCGGGCGGCAGCGATTCGAACGTGAATTGTCCGGTGGCATCCGAGTAGGCTACACGCCGTTGCGTGGTATCGGCCGGGTTCAGAGACGTGAGCACTATCGTTGCGTTGGGCGCGCCCGCCTTGCCGTGAATCGCGCCCGCGGCGGCGAGTTCAATCATGATTGGTTCGGTCTGATCGCCGCGCAGGTCGGCCACAGCGTCATTGATCTGGAAACAGGTCTTTCCGAGGTTGGCGGCAGCGATGCGGAAGAGGCCCGGCGCCAGCTTCGGGATGCTCAATTCTTTACCGGAGGTAGCTTCAGTGGCGGTGTCGAACATCATGGCCCAGGGTTCGAGCGAGGCGAGGTTAAGTCTGACGCTCGCGGGGCATGCTGCCGGTCCCCGTACCATCAGGCGAATCGTCTTCCCCGGCGCCACCGCCACACTCAGGTTTTCGACATTCTGGCCGGCGGATTGAATGCGGGTGCGGCCGAAGAACACGTCGACTTTGGCATCGAGAATCGATTCAAACTGCGTATAACCGCCCACGGGTCCGGCGGCGAACAGATCGTAAGTTCCCGGCGGGATCTTATCGAAATGAAACGTTCCGTCCTTCTCGGAAAGAACTGCCGCAATCGGTACGTTGGGTTGATCGGGCAGGCCGAGCGCAAGTTGGAACTCGCCCTTGACGCCTTCGGGCATTTCGATGCGGCCGCTTACTTGCGCGGAAGGGCGCGGCATGACGGTGAAATCGATGTGATCGTACTCTTCGCCGCCCGCCACAGAAAAGAAGCGCGGGTTTGTATTATCCGGATACAACTGTACGCCCGAGCCTTCGTTCTGGCCCGAATACCAAAACCCGACTGCGTACTGGCCGGGCGGCAAGTCATACACCCGATAATGACCGCCTTCTTCAGGCGTGGTTTCGCGGAAGGTGCTCAGCCGTCCGCTGACAGGGTCCCTGGTCAGAATGGTGAGGCGCGCGCTGCCGACGGTGCGGCCGCCGATGGCGCGGATCACGGCTGGCATGGGCTCGCCGGAGCCGTTGTGGACTTCGCCATCGATCGCTCCATAGTGAATCAGCCGGACGCTAAGGTGCGGGGAAGGAACGCTGAGTTCGAAAGTCGAGCCCGCGTAGTTGGGTTTCACCACTTCGACGGTGTATTGACCTGCGGGAAGTCCGGCAGCCGCGAATCGCCCCTGCCGGTCGGTTTCCAGATCCGCGGCCAGTTCGCGGAGGCCGGGTTTGTGGAAGCGGAGTTCCGCTCCCGCGACGGGATGGCCCGAGTTCTCTTCGTCCACCTGACCGGCGAGCGTTTCATCCACCGGCGTCTGTGTCTGCGCAGGCAAGGGAAGCATCGGCACAGCATGGCGCGCTGTGGCGGCAACTGTCGTGACGAACGCAATCAGCGCCGGAGCCCTTGAAGCCATCAGCGCAAGCGCCAGCAGCACGCCGGTAGTGGCAGCGAGCCTGGCCTTCATCAGGTGAGCGCCGGCGCGGCGTGTCTTATCGAGAAGCGCATCCACTCGGCGAGCAAGTTGCGATACGCTCTCGGCGGCTGTCGCGGCCGGCCAGGGCGAATGCACTCCTTCCACGCATTCAACGATACGAGTGAGGCAGTCGGCGTAGGAGCGGGGGCGCCCCGTGGCGGCGATCACCAGATCGTCACAGGCGATTTCGCGTTCGAGATCGATGCGGCGCGCGATCCAGAGAATGATGGGCGACGGGATGAAAAGGGCCTCCACGATCCGCTGGAAGAGCAGGGCATAATCGTCGCGGCGGACCAGATGCGCGGTTTCGTGAAGACCGATGCGGTCGAGATCCTCTTCGGTCAGTTCGGCAAAGAGGCGCGCAGGGATCAGGATGGCTGGGCGCCAGGGACCGGTCGCGATCGGCGTGGCGATTTCGTTCGATACCGCGAGGCGGATTCCCTTTCGTGTGCCTTTGCACCGCGCAAACCATTCGCCCAGCCGCGGCGCGGGGATCTGTTGAGCCCTCGATTTGAGGCGACTGAGTTGGTAATAGCCAGCCGCGAGGCGGAGGAGCAGGACTGCGGAAATCAGCGGCCACAGCAACAGCGGCCATTTCGGCCAGGGCGTGGTTGTGTTCGAGATGTGGATGGGGATGGCCGCTTGCGGCGGCGCGGGCGGGGGAATATAAACCGGCAGAGGCGCGGGAATCGAAACTGCCCGCGCCGCGGGCATCGGCGCGGCGTACCGATCCGGGCGCGGCAGGAATGACAGCGGCACCGCAAGCGCAGCCGCGAGCGTGACCCACCACACGATGTAGCGCGTGGCAGCATTCAGCGTGCCGCGCGGCGTGAGCCGC
>Ga0302319_10020943_pt1 | contig 11796 bp, 7 predicted proteins | sample Bog_T0_2_FD_203319 | JGI IMG/M metagenome (GOLD analysis project Ga0302319, IMG submission 203319) | Peat permafrost microbial communities from Stordalen Mire near Abisko, Sweden - Bog_T0_2 | ecosystem: Environmental > Terrestrial > Soil > Wetlands > Peat | place: Sweden: Abisko, Stordalen Mire...
CCATCCTCTGCCACCGGAGCCAGGGGATGTTGTGGGCTCGGTACAACGGCAACGCCACGCAGGAGCAGGGCAGGGTATATTGGACGATCACTCCGCAGACGGCAGCGGCGATCGCTCGGCGAGCAACATAGCGGCGTCGCCGAGATCAACGCCGAACTTTTCCAGTTCGCGACAGGGAATCCGGGCCGGGCGTCCATGGGCCTTGATCCGCCGTTGCCGGATGTAACGCCGGACAACCTGCGGATCGTACCGCACGAGGAACCCGAATTCCTGGGAGGTCAAAACGGATGGGAGTCGCACTGTCATGCGCGCAGTATCGCAAATTGAAGAGTGTCAAAATAGGGAGAGCGTGGGGGGGGGGCCACGTTCTCCTATTTTCGGCGCCTCAAACTCAAGGATCGGCATGCCGCACGCGCGGCCATCAGCCCCGGCGGGCTGTACCACCCCGGACTTATTTGGCGGCGAGATGGCCCGGTGCTTCCGAAGGCGGCGCCCCGCAGCCACCGCCTTTTTGACGGCCTCGGAAACGGCATTGTGATCGAACCAGGGCCGGCATTTGCCCGATACTTGCGCTTGACGCAAGTAACAATCCGGCCACTTTGTTCCCATGATCAAGGGCTTCGCCGACAGGGCAACTGAGGCCATTTGGCGCGGTCGCAGAACACCGGAACTTCCCGCCGATATTCACTCCGTCGCACTGCGCAAGCTCCGCCAACTCGATGCCGCCGTTGAACTCAGCTTCTTAAAAGTCCCTCCTGGAAACAGACTTCACCGACTGACCAAAGATCGCGAAGGGCAACATGCAATCCGGATCAATACGCAATATCGACTCTGTTTTCGCTGGGACGGCAAAGATGCCCATGAAGTCGAGATAACCGATTACCACTAACCATGAAAGCCGCGCTCATTCCTAATCCGCATCCTGGCGAGATCCTCGCCGAGGATTTCCTCAAGCCGCTGGGTGTATCCCAGTACCGTCTGGCGAAGGCGACCGGTATTCCTCAGTCGCGTCTCAGCCGACTGGTTAAGGGGAAGGTCGCGGTTTCGGCAGACACCGCCTTCCGCCTGGGCTTGTACTTTGGGGTTTCGCCCCGGAATTGGCTCAATCTGCAGAACGCCTACGATTTGATGGAGTTTGAGCGCCATTCGGCGGCGAGCATTCGGCGGCAAGTAAAGCCGCTCGCCCACGCAGCAGCGTAGAACGGTACCAATGCATCAGGGCCAGTTGGGAGTTTCAGTGCGTTTCAGATTCCTGCGATCCAAACGCGATCCAAGATCAATCTTCCTATGAACGGATAAACCCCGGTAGGGTCCACCATTTGGCAATGCGAAGAGCCTTCAGTTCTCCTCCGCCCATGGCCGGCGCTGTCTTTCCCGTTGCGAAATTGCGCCGTTGGTGCGATTGTCCGGCTCAGATTCTGACAGAAAACCACCCCAGGAACCACCCATGAACAACCTTCGTTTCCTCATCGCTTTCGCCTTTGCCGGGCTTCTCGCGGCCCCGCTTGTCTCTTCTGCTGCGGACAACCACACCAAGGGGGCCGAGCCCGTGCATGTCCTCGGAGGCCAGGAATTGAAGCTCGAGGATTATCTGGTGCCCGGCAAGACGACCGTCTTCGACTTCCACAGCGAATACTGCCCGCCGTGCCGGGCGATCGGACCCCGCGTGGAGAAGCTCCACCAGACTCGCGGCGACATCGCCGTCGTCGAGATCGACATCAACCGTCCCGACGTCAAGGGCATCGACTGGCAGTCTCCGGTCGCAAGGCAGTACGGGCTGGAATCCATTCCCCACTTCAAGATCTTCGGTCCTGACGGCAAGCTCCAGGCCGAGGGCGACCCGGCCTACGAACAGATCCTGAACTGGATCAAGTGACGCGGCTTCAGCGCCGGGTCAGCCTGCAGTCCGCAATCTGTCCCTGCGCCGTGTCGGCGTCGACAATGGCGGGATCCAGGTTGATCCCGAAGGGATCCGCTGAGAATTCGAGGCGCACATAGACCACCTGGCCCCTCGCAAGGTTGACCCTGACGACATTCTCGTCCTTCGAGCCGGTGTCGATGCGATAGCGGCCCGGGGCCAGGTCCACATAGAAGAAGCCCCTCACCCTCGCGGTGCCGGCCTCGTCTCCGTTGACTCTCACGGGGGGCTCGGAAATCGAACCGAGGATGTCGGTGCGGTAGATGAAAATGCGGCCGGAGCCGGGATTGGGCGCGGGCAGCGTGTTCTTTGACTCGCTGTAAGTGGGTCCGGAGGCCGGGCTGGCGCAGCCGGCCGCGAAAGCGACCAACAGGGCGATGGGCAGGAGGGATATGAGCTTTTTCATGGCGAAGGTGGGCTTGCGGGGTGCTGGGGAAAGCGCCGCCCTTCAGTCGGCGGGATCGGCCACCGGCTCCACCGTCACGGCCGTCGAGAGGGAGTGGGAGCCGCCACCGCTGAATATCCCCTTTGTGGGGCTGATGTCCGAGTAGTCGCGCCCCCTTGCCACAACGATGTGGTGCATCCCGGCAAGGGAATGGTTCGTCGGGTCATAGTCAATCCATCCGGTGCCCGGCACATAGATCGAAACCCAGGCGTGCGAGGCGTCCGCCCCAAGCAGCCGCGACTGCCCGGGAGGAGGCCGGGTGAGGAGGTACCCGCTGACATACGCCGCGGGAAGCCCGAATCCGCGCAGGCAGCTGATGAATATATGAGCGAAGTCCTGGCAAACGCCGCGGCCGCTGGCCAGCGCCTCGGCGAGCGGCGTCGAAACGGTGGTGGCCGTCCGGTCGAAAGCCATCCGCTCCCTGAACCGGGCGCCCAGGCGCTCGACCCAGGCGAGCAGCGGCGGGTCGCCCTCATCCAGGCCGTCGGTCAGCGTCCGGGTGGCGTCGACCAGCGGAACGCGGGACGACGCGAAGCGGAATTGCTCGATCCCAAAGTCGCCCTCCCGCACGGCGGCGTCCACGAGCTCCGGGCACACGCCAAACGGGGGCGTAAGGCCCGCCATCGGCCAGGAAGGCTCGCCGCGGACGACGAGGCTCGTGCTGGCGACGCTGAACTCCCGGTGGGGTTCCCGCAGCGTGAAGAGGTGGCGGGTGTTTCCGAAGGAATCGGTCCTGGAGGAAAGATCCCCGGGCGATGGCGAAATATCGATCTCGCAGGCGAGGCATCTCTGATGGGGTTCGTCCCTGGGGCGCAGGTGCAGGATCTGCCATGCGGCGGACACGGGCGAACTGTGTCGGCAGGTCGTGCGGTGGACTATGCGGTAGCCGGGCATCGCAGGCGGTTTCTCAGCGCATCCGGTCCGTCCAGCCCGGCGACTCGGCATGCACCAGATACACCTGGGTGATCCGGTCGCTGATCTCGGCCAGGGCCGAGGCGGCGTCCGCGAGGAAAGCGCGGGTCTGCGAGGCCGACCGGGCGAGTGCGGCCGGGTCGGCGAGGCGGGCGAAACTGACGAGCTGGAACGCCATCCTGCGGAGCGCCGCGACAGCCCCCGGGGCGAAGTCGGAGGGAAGCGCCTCGACATGGAGCGCTATCTGCTCGGCCTGGAACCTGAGCCCGCGCGGGTTCTCCTCGCTGGAGACGAGCCAGGAGAAGACATCGGGCGCGTGAAAGATACCGTTCCTGACGCTCCGGTACATGAACAGGTTGTCGGTGAAGTGGAGAAGCGTCTGCAGGCGGAAGTCGCTGACATCCCGGTTCGGTGCGTCGGCGAGAAGACCCCTCGACAGGAAGACCAGCTGGTGGGCGCGCTCTATCCGCCGGCCGAGTTCCAGGAACCGCCAGCCCGTGTCGTGGGGCAGCGTCTCGGCCGTGAGCATCTTGAACACCGACAATTGCTCGCGAAGGGCGGCGGAATCGGTCACATCCCCGGCCTCGAGCGCCTCCACAAGACCCCGCACGATCCTCCACACCTCGGGGGGAAGCTTTGCCTTGGCCTGCGCGGTGATCCGCACGAGCTGCTCCAGGTTGTTTGAGAGGCTGGCCCTGTGGCGCCTGTTCCGTGCGAGCGCCCTGGCGTGGGCTGCCAGGGCCTCGAAGTCCGCTCCGGGCAACGGCGGTCCCTCCTGGGAGGCGATGAGCACGCGGGCCACCTCGACGGCGACTCCGGCGTCGACCGCCGAGATCTCGTCATTGGCCAGCGGGTCGAGCTTGGCGAACATGCGGGCGAGCTGGGTCGTGCGCTCGAGATAGCGGCCCAGCCAGAAGAGGTCGTCCGCCAGCCGGCTCGGCGTGGACGACGCGCCACTGACGACCGGGACCGCCTTGCTTCGGAGGGGCGGAGGGCGTTCCTCGGGCCGCCCGCCCGACAGCACCCAGGTGTCCTTGGCGACACCGCCCTGCTGCATGGAAACGATCGCGTCATGCCCGTTGGTGTTGAACCGGGTGAGGCCGCCGGGCATGGCGCGGTATTCACCGTCCGACCATGCCAGATAGACACGCACGGTGAAGGGCACGGGACGGATGTCATTGTCCACCCATGCCGGGGTTGTTCCGAGCAGCACCCGCTCCTGGCCGCAATAGGCCCAGGGACGGGCCCTGATTTCGGCCGCGAGGGCGTCGCGCTCCGGCTCCCCGAGCAGGGCGCCGTACCTCGCCTGGGAGGCGCCGCGCCCGCGGAAGGCCGACTTGACGACCAGGGTGGAGAGGTTGGCCAGCACGTAGTCGCAGGCGTCCCGGTGCCCGCACCACCAGGTGGCCGCGTTGGGCAGGCTCAGCTCCTCATCCAGGATTTTTCTGCAGAGGGGAGCCAGGAAGGGGAGCAGGCCCGGACCCTCGAGGGCGCCCCCGCCCAGCTGGTTTGCAAGATTCACCGTGCCGTTCACCGCCGCGTTGGCGAGGCCCGGCACCCCGAGCACGGAATCCGCGTCCAACTCGAGGGGATCGCAGGATTCCGAGTCGACCCTGCGCACGATGGTGCCCACGGGCCGCAGGCCGCCGACTGTGCGCAGGTAGACCTGCTGGTCCCGCGTCGTCAGGTCGGCTCCCTCCACGAGGGGGTAGCCGAGGTACCGCGCAAGGTAGGCATGCTCGAAATAGGTCTCGTTCGCCGGACCAGGGGTCAGGAAGACGACAAGGGGATCCTCATGGCGGGAGCCGATCGACTCCACCGAGGAACGGAAGGCGCGGAAAAACCGATGGAGCCTGTGGACATGGGCCTGCTTGAAGGCGCGTGGCAGCGCCTGGCGCACGATGACCCGGTTCTGGAGGGAATACCCAAGGCCGGAGGGGGCATCCAGCCGGTCATCCAGCACCCACCAGCGTCCATCCGGTGAGCGGGCGAGGTCGGCCGCGTAGGCGTGCAGGTGCGGCGATCGCTGGGAGGAAAGGCCGGCGCAGGCGCGCAGATACTGGGGGTTCGCCATCGCCAGCGCCGCCGGCAGGTCTCCCTGGCGCAGAAGATCCTGGGGACCGTAGAGGTCCTGGAGAAGGCGCTCGAAAAGCCGGGCGCGCTGGCGGAGGCCCGCCTCCATCGACTTCCAGTCCTCCGGGCCGATCAGCAGCGGGATCGAATCGAGGGGCCATGGCATGGACGCCGAATTCTCCCCCGCATAGACGTTCATGCTCACGTCCTGTTCAATGATCGCCCGGCGGCATGCCGCGTCGGCGTCCCTGACCGCCGCGCGCGGATCGGGGCCGAGCAGGCGGAAGAACTCTCCCCAGTGGCCCCTCAGGCGCCCGGACGCGTCCATGCACTCGTCATAACGGCCCGGCAGACCCTGGTAACCGGGTAGCGTCGGGATCTCGGCGGATGGCTGTGCGGTGGTTGGCATGCGAAGCCCGGCGGGAAGTTGAAAACCGTGCTTCCGCCCCTGTGGCGAACAGAAAACGCGCCCGACCGGCCCGGGCTGCGGGCCGCATCACCAGCTCTTTGTCCTCACGGGGCCCCGGAGGTCGAGCGTGTTTGGCATTTCCGGCGCGATTTCCCTTTGGACGGCCGGCAGGGTCATCCCCGGAGTGTGACCGAAGGGGAAGAAACGCGCGAGGCGGCGGCTCTCGGCCTCGTAGGCATTGACCGGGAAGGTCCCGTAGTTTCGGCCGCCCGGATGGGAAACGTGATAGGTGCATCCCCCGACCGCCCTCCCATTCCACTTGTCGATGATGTCGAACACGAGCGGGCTGTCCACTCCCAGCGTGGGATGAAGGCACGCCGCGGGCTGCCAGGCCCGGTAGCGAACCCCAGCCACAAACTCGCCGTTCACGCCGGTGGAGCGCAGGGGCACCAGGCACCCGTTGCAGGCAATCTCATAGCGCTCGGGGGTCAGCCCGAAGGCCTTGACCTGAAGGCGCTCGACCGAGGAGTCGACGAACCGCACCGGGCCTCCTGCCGCGGGCTCCTCGCCCATGACGAGCCACGGCTCGAGCGCGTGGCGCAGCTCGACCTCGATTCCCCTGTAGCGGACACTCCCGCTGCGCGGGAATCGGAATTCAAAATGGGGCTCGAACCACCCCTCCTCGAAGGGAAGCCCGAACCCGCGGAGATCGGCGATGACATCCGAAAAGTCCTGGCGGCAGTAGTGGGGGAGCATGAATCGGTCATGCAGGTCGGTGCCCCAGCGGACGAGCCGGGCCGGCGCGAAGGGCTCGTCCCAGAAACGCCGGATGAGGGCCCTGAGGAGGAGCTGCTGGGCGAGGCTCATCCGGGCGTGGGGCGGCATCTCGAAGGCGCGGAGCTCGAGGAGGCCGAGGCGGCCCGTCGCCTGGTCGGGCGAATAGAGCTTGTCGATGCAGAATTCGGCGCGGTGGGTGTTGCCCGTCACATCGGTGAGCAGGTTTCGGAATATCCTGTCCACAAGCCATGGGGCCGTGGTGCCGGCGGCCTGCTTGCGGTCCAGCTCGGCGAAGGCGATCTCCAGCTCGTAGAGACTGTCGTTCCGGGCCTCGTCGATCCTCGGGGCCTGGCTGGTGGGTCCTATGAACAGGCCGGAGAATAGGTAACTGAGCGAGGGGTGCTGGTGCCAGTAGGCCAGCAGGCTCTTCAGGAGGTCGGGGCGTCGCAGCAGCGGGCTGTCGGACGGCCGCCCGCCGCCGATGACGATATGGTTTCCGCCGCCGGTGCCGGTGTGGCGTCCGTCGACCATGAACTTCTCGGTGCCAAGCCTGCATTCCCGGGCCGTGTCGTACAGGAACTCCGTCTTTTCCCGGAGTTCGCGCCAGGTCGACGACGGATGTATGTTCACCTCGATCACCCCGGGGTCCGGCGTCACCTTGATCGAGTTGAGCCGCGGATCGTGGGGCGGAAGATAGCCTTCGATGACGACCGGCGAATCCAGCTCGGCGGCCGTGGCCTCGACCGAGGAAAGGAGGTCCATGTAGTCCTCCGTGGTCGCGACCGGCGGCATGAAGACGAAGAGGTGCCCTTCGCGGGGCTCCACGCAAAGGGCCGTGCGCGTGATCCAGGGCGCCGATTCGTCCGACGCGGGGCGCCTGTCCGGCGGCGGAAGCGTGTGGGGCCGCGGCTGGATGTGGCCTGGGAAGGTCGCAGGGCCGGGTCCGGAGGCGGCTGCGACGCGGGGCTGCCTCAGCAGGCTTTCATGATCGGGCAGGGGAGGCAGCTCCACGAGGGGATCCGGCGGGATGGGCTGGCGCAGGTCGGTGGGCGCCACCCACGGCAGCGAGTCAAGCGGCAGCCGGAGGCCCATCGGCGAATCGCCTGGAATGAGGAAGAGGGTCTTGGGCTGGAGAAACCAAGGGCCCGAGGCCCAGCCGAGGCCGCCGCCCGCGATGGCGCGTTCGATCGGAAGCGCGAACCCCACCACCCGGTCCAGGCCCTGCTCGAAGACCTTCGCCAGGCGGGACCGCTCCTCTGGGTCCTTCAGGCGGTTGTGGATCGGGTCGACGTTCGAGGGAAGGCGGCGCTCCTTCCAGAGATAGTACCAGGTGTCCTCATACCCGGCCATCAGCCAGCGGGTCCCGACCCCAAGGCGGTCGGCAAGCGCCTCGGAGAACTGCCGGGCGTCCGCGGGACCCATGCCGAGCGGATGGGCGAGGTCCGCGAGCAGCGAGGGGTCGTTCCAGACCGCCTTGCCGTCCCGCCGCCAGAGGCAGGTGAAGGCCCAGCGCGGCAGCGACTCGCCCGGGTACCAGCGGCCCGCGCCATAGTTCACGAAGCCGCCCGCCCCGTAGTTCTCCCAGAGCCGCCTGATCAGGCGCTGGGCCAGCTTGCGCTTGTTCGGGCCGACGGCGGAGGTGTTCCACTCCGGTCCGTCCATGTCGTCGACCGAGACGAAGGTCGGTTCCCCCCCCATGGTCAGCCGCACGTCCCGGGCCACCAGGGCCGTGTCGATCGCCTCGCCCATGGCGTCGATGCCCGCCCACTCCTCCTCCGTATAGGGCTTGGTCACGCGGGCGGACTCATGGATGCGCGTCACCGACATCTCGAAGCCGAATTCAACACCGCACTTCTCGACGGCGCCGGAGATCGGGGCCGCCCCCGAGGGCTCGGGCGTGCAGGCGAGCGGCAGGTGGCCCTCACCGGCGAGCAGGCCCGAGGTGGGATCCAGGCCGATCCAACCGCCCCCGGGCAGGTAGGCCTCCGCCCAGGCGTGCAGGTCCGTGAAGTCCTTCTCCGTCCCCGAAGGGCCGTCGAGCGACCTGACGTCGGGCGCCAGCTGAATCAGATATCCGGATACAAACCGGGCCGCAAGGCCCAGGTGGCGAAGCAGCTGGACCAGCAGCAGGGCCGAGTCGCGGCAGGATCCCCTTCCCAGGGTGAGCGTCTCCTCCGGCGTCTGCACGCCAGGCTCGAGGCGGATGATGTACGCGACCTCCTTGGAAATCCTGCGGTTTACCTCGACGAGAAAATCAATCGTCGGCCGGCGGGCCCGGTCGATCGACCGGAGCAGCGCCCCGAATCTGGGAAGCAGGGTGTCCCGGCGGAGGAAGGGCATGAGCTCCGCCGCGGCCACGGCATCGTAGGCGAAGGGGTACTGGGTTGCCTCCGGCTCGAGAAAGAAGTCGAAAGGGTTGTAGACCGACATCTCCGCGACGAGATCGACGGCCACCGAGAAGAGCCTGGTCTTTTCAGGGAAGACCAGTCGGGCCTGGTAGTTCCCCTGGGGATCCTGGTGCCAGTTGACGAAATGCCCCTCGGGTTCGACCTTGAGCGAATAGCTGAGGATCGGCGTGCGGCAGTGGGGGGCGGGGCGCAGACGCACGGTCTGTGGCCCGAGCGCGACGGGCCGGTCGTACTTGTACGTTGTCTTGTGGTGGAGGGCGACGTGAATGGACATGGAGCCCGGGGAGCGGCCGGGATGACTCACCCACAGCAAGAGCCGGGCCGAATCCGCATTTTCGTGGACCACCCGGTCGCAGCGCGGGGCCGGTGCATGAATTCGGCCGATTCCAGGGAGGTGCAAACAACAGTGCTAAAAATTCCCATGAATATATATAAAATATTATGGACCAATAGGTTGAGAAATAACAATGGCGGCGGGTGTTGCGGGTGCCAAAAAGGCTGCGACGACCCCTTCCGGTCTCCGCGGTGAACGGGGCTGATCAGAGCGCCCCCGCCAGAATGGCAAGTCCCACCCTTGCCACCTCCACATCATCCTCGGAACGGCCACCGCTGAACGCGGCGAGCAGCAACCCCGTCCTGCCCCTTGCGGCGACCCCGCCCTGCCAGCCGAATTCCCCGGTTTTTGGGGGACGCACCCCGCTGCCGCTGTCCCTCCTGGTCTCGGCCATTTCGGATGCCTTCGAATAGGCGATGGCCAGAAAATTATTTCCCTTGTCCTTCGCGCCGGGCTGGCTCGCCACCGACCCGACGACGATCATCTTTGAGGTCCAGGAATTGACGGTGTCGCCGGGTGCATAGGCGACCAGGGCCACGCCCTTGATCCCGATCTTTTCGGCCCTGGCCTTCATTGAGACAAGCGCCTTGTCCGCCAGCTGTTCGAATCCGGCGGGGGCATCGGGGAGGGCGCATTTCGAACAGGTTGCCGCCGGGCTGGCGGGCGCCGCGTCCGCCGCCAGCGCCGGTGCGCCAAGAACCGTGGCGAGCACAAGGGCAAGGGCGGGGCGGCCGGGAAGGCTGAGGGGCGGGGTCATGGCCCGACGCTGGCAGCCCGCAGCCGATAATCAACCCGTTTGGGCTGGAAGCGGAGAGGAGGGGCTGGAACGCTGCGATCCATGCGTTCCCGGCCCGCCTGGATTTTCCTGGCCCCAATCCTGTTTTCCTGCGCCCGTGCCCAGGTTGCGTCCCTACCGCCCGTCACGGTGACCGCGGCGAGGTATCCCCAGCCGGATTCGGAGATTCCATTCAACGTGGACGCCATCTCCGGCGACAGCCTGGCCGAGAGCCCTTCGCCGACAATCGACGATGCCCTCCGCGATTCGCCCGACTTCAGCCTCTTTCGCCGCGACGACAGCACGACGGCAAACCCCACCTCGCAGGGCGTCTCGCTTCGCGGGCTCGGCCCGAGCGGCGCCAGCCGCACCCTCGTGCTGCTCGACGGAATGCCTCTGAACGATCCCTTCGGGGGGTGGGTGCCCTGGAGCCTGGTTCCGCGCACGGCCCTGGCCGGCGCGGAATTGTCGCCCGGCGGAGGGGCGACCGCCTGGGGCAACTCGGCGCTGGCCGGGGTGGTCCAGATTCTCACGGCTCCCCCCGCTGCAGGGACCGGCAGCGCGGACCTCCTGGCCGGCGACCGCGGCACGCGAAGCGGCGAGTTCGCCGCGGCGGCCGCCGCGGCGGGTGGCGCGCTGGATCTGCGAGGCGACGAATTCACAGGAGGCGGATTCGTCCTTGTCGCTCCCGGACAAAGGGGCCCGATCGACGTCGCGGCGGCGAGCCGCCATGAGTGGGCTTCGGCGGGCTGGAACGGCCCGATGGGACAGGGGCTGGAGGCGTCGTTCAACGTACGCGAATTCCAGGAGTGGAGGGACAACGGCACTCCCTACCAGCAGAACGAGTCGCGCCAGGATTTCGCGTCGGCAAGGCTCAGCGGCCAAGTCGCGGCGGACGTGGCCTGGACGGCGGCGGCCTACGTCCAGAACCAGGGGTACTCGCAGACCTTCAGTTCGGTCAACGCGTCCAGGACCGCCGAGACCCCCGCCAGCGACCAGTTCGCCGTGCCGACGACTGCGGTCGGATTGGCCGCGACGGCCACGGAAAGCTTTGCGGGAGGAGCGACTGCGATCGCCGGATTCGACGCCCGCGACGTCCGCGGCGAGACACGGGAGGACACCCTTTTTTCCGGTGGGGCCTTTACCAGACTGCGGACGGCCGGGGGGCGGCAGAGTCTTGGCGGCGTGTTTGCGGAGGGAACCCAGCCGCTTGGCTCCGGGCTCGAGGCGACCGCCGGGCTTCGTGCCGACCGGTGGGAGGAGAGCGGAGGGCACCTCCGGCTGGGAAGCCTCGCCACCGGGCTCCCTGTCATCGATGAAAACTTTCCGGATCGGACTGGAACGGAGTGGAGCCCGGGAGCGGGCCTCGTCTGGACGCCCGCCCGGGCCTGGCGGATCCGCGCCGCCGTCCAGAGGTCCTACCGGTTGCCCACGCTGAACGAGTTGTACAGGCCGTTCCAGCAGGGGCTCACTGTCACGGAAGCCAACCCGTCGCTCGCCACCGAGCATGCGTCCACGGCCGAGATGGGCGCCACCTGGAGCGGGGGGGCCTGGCGGATCGAGCTGCAGGGATTTGCCACCCGGCTGGATGAGGCCGTATCCAATGTCGTCGTCGCCCAGGGGCCCGGGGTCTTTCCCTATTTCGGAAGCCTGCCCGCCGGCGGCATCGGCCAGGAAAGGCTGAATCTTGACAGGATACGTTCGGACGGAGTCCAGATCGGGGGAAGCTGGCGGCCTTCGGAGGC
>Ga0302319_10020945_pt1 | contig 11796 bp, 9 predicted proteins | sample Bog_T0_2_FD_203319 | JGI IMG/M metagenome (GOLD analysis project Ga0302319, IMG submission 203319) | Peat permafrost microbial communities from Stordalen Mire near Abisko, Sweden - Bog_T0_2 | ecosystem: Environmental > Terrestrial > Soil > Wetlands > Peat | place: Sweden: Abisko, Stordalen Mire...
TGGCGCCCCGCGCCACCGGAACCCCGGGGAGAAAAAGACGGGCTGTGGCTCAGCTTGGTAGAGCGCTTCGTTCGGGTCGAAGAGGTCCAGGGTTCGAATCCCTGCAGCCCGAGGTCTTCAAGCAGGGCTCCCCGCTGACGGGATATCCAGAGAAAGGCATTTTCGATAAAGTCGGAGATATCGCGGCTGGCAAAGCGGGTTCCTCGAGGGAACATCCGGACGATCCCGGGAACCCCCCGGAAGAAAGTGCAGCCGATGGCTTAAGTGGCGACAAATCCTCGCCAAATTACAAGGCTATTGAGTATGTATCTTAAAACCAAAATTGACCGGGAAAGTGCGCGAGGTGCGTCCGAACGCGCAAATACTCTGGAGGGGTTGGCTGATGTCGTAGAATGACGACCCTGTCGCGCCGAGTCTAATTCCAAATGCTTCGGTCCAGGCAACCGCCCAAAGGCTGATTTCGAAACTGGGGATTAAAAATATTCGTGTAGTTGTCCGTCCGATATGAGGAAATAACACCCAATGAATATTGGAAACGCTTACTTTAAGACTGTCAACGAAATGGCAATCCTTTGCCAATTATACCAAACGATGAGTTATGAGCAAATTGTAACGACAAGTGAAACTGTAAATTCATGGTTTTCAAAGCTCCCGCCAGATGTGATTGAGCGCTACTAAGTGTTCCTGAGAAACTCTATTGAGCGAGAAAAAGCGCGGGGGGCGTACGCCCGCTCCTCTGCTCTCGACGACCACGCTATGGCACTTGGTCTTGACGAAGATCGGGAGTGAATCGAGGCTGCACTTAAAACCAGGTGAACCGATCAAAATTCCCCAATACGAAATAGATCATTTCTAATATGGCAACAATGACTTTGGATCTGATAACAGACGACCCAAATAACGACGAATTCGCGGTTTATCTCGTCGAAGAGGGACCGTGGGATTCTGACCCGCGGCAACGCCTGGTAGCGCTGCAAAAAAGACTTTACGACGCTTTCGATGTGATTGTAGAAGGGGTACTTGCGTCGAAATATCCTGACTCAAAGGGGCGGCGATTCCGCATTCAGGTGAATTCTTATAACTCTCCGCCGGAGTCGGTACTTAACCTTGTGCGCAAATTCGCTTCATTCATCCAGGAAAATGATGAATATCGAGAATCGATCCAGAAAAGCCCCTTTGTAGCCGACCTGCGCGTGGTAAATGGCGTCGACATCGGTCGATGCAAAAATTCCGACTAAGACAGTGCCCGCAAAAATATGGATCAGCCAGAAAAATGCGCATGGGCAAGTGCCTATCAAAATCAGGATATAATTTGGGTGCGTACCGAGTCGGGATTTCGGGATAGTGCCTACGATCCGCAGGGAAAAGAAACCGTGCTGCGAGTTGACGCCGACGATAACGCGCTTGGAGTCGCCGTGACGGAGGCTCTTGCGCAAAGCCGGTTCTTATCGCTCGAGGAAGCCCGAACATTTCTCGATTACCGCATCGGGATGAAGATATATGACGAGCGGATACGGTCTTTAGTCGAGAGCGAAGGTTACAAGAACAAAGCCGCCCTGTTTCGCAGAATGAAGCATTGCAGTATTACGTTGGAGAAAGGCATCATAAAGATTGGTCCGACGATTCATGACGGTTCCAACGCATGGGGCCGAAACAAGAGTGACGGACTTGAGGATGTAGTGATAGCCTCAGATCGTCCCGTAAACGAGATTGGAACCGCATTAAGATTGGGTTTCAGCCGTTCTGTGGAGTGATGTCCATCAAGACCCGCGTGGCGACTCTGCGTCCCGACCATTTTTTTGTCTCATATGCGCGGTTTCCTGGCGCCCCGGGTGGTTGGCACGAGCGTACCGGAATTGGGGATTGCAATGAGCGCCGGCCCGCATATTATGTCCTATCCTATCTTCAAAGGAAGCAACACGAGGATCAGGAATTCAGAATGACAGAACCACTATTGGCTCGGTACAAAGGCACTTTCAGTCAGGGCCGCGATGTCCAGCAGATCATCGATTGGGTCCAGGGCATCCCTCCCATGCCCGCCGTCGCTGCCCGCGCCATGCGCCTGATCGACGATCCCAATTGCAGCGCCCATGAGATTGCGAATGTTCTTCGCCATGACGCCGCACTCGCCTCCCAGATTCTCCGCGCCGGCAATTCCGCCGCCGCCGCCCGCAGTGAGCATGTCGATAAACTCGAGGAGGCCGTGCAGGTCGTTGGCTTCCGTTACGTAAAGGGCATCGTGATGGCCTCCGTCACCCGGCGCTGGAACCCCGATTTCTCGCCGATGGCTCGCGGAGTATGGGAGCGCTCCATCGGCACCGCCTCCGCCACCCGCATCCTTCTCACACGGCTCGGCCGCTCGGACCCCGACCAGTTTTTCCTCGCCGGCCTGCTGCACAACCTGGGGCAGGTGGTCATGCTTTCTCATCCGGAAGTCGGCAAGTCATTTCCACGCATCCTGAAATTGATCGCCGCCAAGTCCGTCACCTTCTCCCATGCCGAGTCCGAGGCCATTGGCTTCTCCCATCCGCTGGTCGGCGCGCTCGTCGCGCAAAAATGGGGGTTCCCCGTCGAGCTATGTCGATCGATCCTCTACTATGACGATCCGCCGGACTCAGTTGCTGTCCACGACTCCGGCGCCTGCGTCACGCTCAAACTTGCCTCCCTCCTCTGCCTTTCCGCCGGTATCGGCACCGTCCCTTGCTACCCGATTCCCCCCGTCGAGATGCAAAACCTTGCCAAGCAACTCGGCTTTCCCGAGGGCTGCCTTGATGAAGAACTGCGCCGCATTACCGCTCTGACCAAATCGGAGTTCGTTACCGAGTCCAGCCTTTACGCTTGAGTGTTTCAGGCGCGCCAACAAGGACAAAAGTTGCCTTTTGCCACTTGTAGCGGAATCATCAGAGGCAGATGAATTCCTCCGGGACAGATGGTGTCGGCGAATACGATGTGGTGATCGTGGGTGGAGCGCTGTCGGGAGCGGCGACGGGGCTTCTTCTCCTGCGCCAGAATCCCGGGATCAGGGTGCTGATCATCGAGAAAACAGAGCGGCTGTCGCGGAGAGTGGGAGAGGCGACGGTCGAGGTAAGCGGGTACTTCCTGGGGCGGGTTCTGGGGCTGACCAAATACTTGAACGAGGCGCACCTGGTAAAGCAGGGGCTGCGGTTTTACTTCGCCAACGCGGAAGTCGAAACGCTGGCGCAATCGAGCGAACTGGGCGCGCGTTACCAGGTCCGTCTCCCATCCTATCAACTCGACCGCGCGACATTCGACGAAGAGGTTCTGCGACGGGCGGTGGCGGCGGGAGCGACAGTCCTGCGGCCCGCGAGCGTAAGCAAGGTCGAGCTGGTTGCGGGCGGGATGCAGACGATCACGGTGTCGCATGCGGAGACAACACGCGAAATCCGGGCGCGGTGGGTGGTGGATGCCTCCGGCGTCGCGTGCCTGCTTGCCCGCAAGCATGGCTGGTGGCGGCCAAACATGGAACATCCCACCGCGGCATGCTGGTCGCGGTGGAAGGGCGTGAAAGACTGGGACGGCCTCGAGTTGGCGGAACGGTTTCCGGAATGGGCGGCGGTGGTGTACGGGACACGCGGCACCGCGACCAATCACATCATGGGCGACGGCTGGTGGAGCTGGTGGATTCCTCTCAAGGGAGGCGACACAAGCGTGGGCGTTGTGTTTGACCAGCGGCTGGCGCAATGGCCGCAGGAGGATGCGCCGCTCGGGGAGCGGCTAAAGGGTTTCCTCATGCAACATCCCGCCGCGCGCGAGATGCTGGCGCATGCTGAGTACGACCAGACGGATGTGCATTGGCGGAAGAACCTGGCCTATTGCAGCACCACCTTCGCGGGCGACGGGTTCGCGCTCGTGGGTGACGCGGCGGCTTTCATGGACCCGTTTTACAGTCCGGGGATGGACTGGATCAGCTTCACGGCGGGCAGCGCGGCGGCATTAATCACGGCAGAGCGCGCGGGCGAGCCCATGTCCGGCCGCATCGAGGCGCACAACGCGAATTTCGCGCGGAGCTACCGGTGCTGGTTCGAGGCGCTCTACAAGGACAAGTACGAGTACATTGGCGAGTTTGACCTTATGAACCTGGCTTTCCTGCTGGACCTGGGGTTGTACTACTTCGGCGTCGTTTCCCAGCCGTTCAAGTATGGGGCAAAGGCGTTCGAGAGCCCGCCGTTCTCGCGTCCGGTCTCGGCGCCGTTCCACCGGGTGATGAGCTTTTACAACCGGCGCTTCGCGCAGATCGCGCGCCTGCGGCGGGAAAGCGGGGCGCTGGCGCGGACAAATGCGAACCGGCGGGCGCTGATCCCGGGGTTTACGCTCGGACGGGGAGACATGGCGCAGATCGCAAAGGCGTTCCTGCGCTGGGGCTGGCTCGAGGCGACGGAAGGGTGGCGCTCGTGGGGCGCGCCCGCGGCCGAGCCGATTCCCGCGGGCGAGGCGGCGAATGGCTCTGCGTAAGTGACTTGATTACAAAGAGATACGGAACGGAATCATGCGCGATGGGAGGAAGCCGGCGCGGCGGTAGAAGCGGATCGCGGATTCATTTGTATGATCGGTAAGCAGCGTGAGGCGCGCGCAGCCCGCCTCGCGCGCGCGGCGGAAAACTTCATCCAGCAGGCGCTCGCCGATGCCCTGTCGGCGGTAGCCGGGATGAATGATGAAGTCCTCGAGTCTTGCGTCGGGGCCGCCCTCGGCTGTGCTGACGCTGAAGAGGATGCAAACCATGCCGACGACGCGGTCGCGATCGGCGGCGCAAAAAATCCGGCCTGCATGGGGCTGGTCGAAGATCATCCGCAACGCCCGCGCCTGGCGATCGGGGTCAGGCGAAAAATCCTCCTCCTGGGCGAAGAGGAGGCCGAGCAACGCGCAGAGTTGATCGATATCGGCGGGCGTCGCGTCCCTTATGATTACCTGTGCGGGTGAATCTTGCATTGCATGGATTTCTCATCGAGGGCGGATTTGGTCAAAACGTGAGGATCACCTTGCCGAATGTCTCGTTGCTTTCGAGGCGGCGGTGGGCGTCGGCGATTTCCTCGACCTTGTAAATGCGATCGATGACGGGTTTGAGAATGCCGCAGCGGACGAGGGGGAGGACGTGATCGGCAAAGGCGCGGACGGCGGCTGCCTTCTCGGGGGCGGAGCGGCCGCGGAGCATCGTGCCGAAAATGCGGAGGCGCTTGCGGAGAATCACCCCGAGGTCAACCTGAGTTTCCGACCCCGAGGTGACACCGACGCAAATCATGCGGCCCAGCGGGGCAAGCGCCTTGAGGTTCGCGGTAAAATAAGATGCGCCAACGAGATCGAGGATGACATTGACGCCGCGTCCGCCGGTGGCATCGAGGATTTGATCTGCGAAGTAGCCGGGTTGATCGCGCGGCACCACGAATGCTTCGTCGAGGCCGAGGGCGCGGACGCGGTCCATCTTGTCCGGGGTGCGCGATGTGCCGAATACCAGGCAGCCTGCTGCGTGGGCGAGTTGCGCGGCGGCGGCGCCCACGCCCGAGGCGGCGGCGTGGATGAGGACCGTCTCGCCGAGTTGGAGATCGAGCTGGGTGAAGAGGGCATCGTGCGCGGTGATGAAGACTTCCGGAAGCGCGGCGGCGTCAGCCCAATCGAGGCCCTCGGGCACCTCCGCGAGAGCGCCTTCGGCAACAAGGACCTGGTCGGCCTGCGCGCCGCCGGCAACGATTCCCATGACGCGCGCGCCGGGTTTCCAGCGGAGCGCGGCGGGTCCCACGGCGGCGACCTCGCCGGCAAAATCGAGACCGGGGATGTCGCGCGGCGCGCCGGGGGGCGCGGGGTAATTGCCCTCGCGCTGCATAATATCGGCCCGGTTGAGGCCGGCGGCGCGGACGCGGATGAGAACCTGATCGCCGCCGGGCGGCGGGAGATCGGGAATGTTCTGTACGGAGAGGACCTCGGGACCGCCGGGTTCACGGATTATGACAGCGCGCATATCAAGGGAATCGGAGGCGGGAGGCCGGGCGAACTTCCCGGCGGCGCGGAGAACTCAAAACTGCCAGAGGAGACTGAACCCGACATTCACCGTCTCATACTTTGCCAGGCTGTTGTTCGAGGCGTTGTCCACGTAGTTCACGAATAAGGAGCCGTATGTCTGCGGGGTGAATTGATGGATGAAGCTTACGCCGACGACATCGCGCGTTTCGTCGCGGCCATAGACCGAGTAATCCGAGTATTGGATCTGATAGTAAAGCTGGGCGTAAAGATTGCGCTGAAGCTGCTGGGTGACTGACGCTGTGACAGTGTGGGACTGGCGGGTATCGATATCGGGTGAGGAGAAGTACTCGCCAAAGTGGTACCCGAGGTAGAGGAGCGTCTTGCCGCGGTCCAGGGAGATGGAGTCGTCAATACCGGCGACCGGGGCGACGGCGGCGGTGAGGCGATCGCCATTCAAATAGGTGAAATAATAGTAAGGCTCGACGCCCATGTAGATGCGCGGCCATGTGGGCTTGTAACGGTATTCGAGGTAGCCGTTGCCGCTAAAGCCCCAGAAGCCGAGTTTTTGGTTGCTCGAGTAAGTGAAGTCCTCGAGCCGGGCTTCAAAGTTGACGTCGAAGTTCTTGTTGAGCGGGAGCGTCAGGTTGGCGCGAAGGGCGGGGGCGATCAGAAAGTCCGCGTCGTCGCGGCTGTGATAGAGAGAGGCGTTCGAGGTGTACTGGCCATTCACCTGCGCCTGGACGGTCACGTAGGACATGATGCCTGCGTCCGCCGCGGGGCGGATATCGCCAATATCCTCCTGAACCTTTGGCGGGAGGGGCGCGTAAAACGTGCCGCCATTCACAGGACCTTGCGAACCGGCGGCGGTCGCGGCGGCATCGCTGCCGGCAAAGGCCGGGCCGGCTGCGAGGAGCAGGAGGGCTATCGCCAGCCGGGTGGAAGAACGTCCGCTCATGGGTAGGGCGTGTGTCCGCCGCCGATCTGGGGCGGCCCGGGCTTGGGATTGGGCGGGCCGGGCGGCTTGGTGTAGAAGCGTTGATCGACCAGGTTGAAGCCGATCGTGTCGAGGATCGACAAGTCAGGGGATGTATACACCCCGTTGGTCCCGACCTGCGGCAACTCGGGCAGCGGGCCGCCCCATGCGATGAGGTAGCCGGCGAGCGCCTGGGATTGATCGTATTTGAAGATGCGGATATTGCCATTGAGATAGGCGATGGCCTCGCCGGCATGGACGGTGCCCCATGGCGTCTTGATCTCGCCACTAAGGACGGCGATCAGGTTCTCGGAAACCTTGCCGACGGTGCCGGTGATGGCGGCGGTAAGGCTGGGGGTCTTGATATTGCCGCCGCCGGAACCGGGGGGCACGTAAAAGAGGAGGGCGCCTTTCTCGAGCGAGAGGGTGCGTGAGGCGGCATCGAAGGAGAAGACCGTGTTCTGGCCTACGCGAACGATGGAGTGATCTGGGAATTCAAGCTCGGCGCGGGATTGATCCTGCGTGAAGAGGTAAGTGTCAGCCTGGATGACATCGTGGAGGGTGGCGGGGCGCTCATTGCCGCCGCTGTGGGTGCCGATGCTGACGTGATTCTCGACGCGAGTGACCGTGGCGGTGTCGAATGGGAGGACGCCGAAAGCGCCCATGCCGGTGAGCGTGTAAAGGGCGAAACCGAAGGTGATACGGTAGGAGAGCTTCGGAGGCAACACGGGCGGGATCATTACGCGCATGGAAAACGAGTCAAGCATAACCTTGCTTTGTAAAAATGGGCGCGGTTCACGGACGGGGGGAAAAGTGTATGGAAACGAGACATAAGAAAAAAAGTGCTAAGCGCTCGGTGGACTCGGCATCAATCCATTGGCAAATATTTTGCGAAAAGCCGCTATTTGGGATGAAAAGGGGGCATCGGACCGTGTTATACGGAGGCGTGTCACGCTGGCAGGAACCCCATTTGCGCGGAGTTGCGATCCTGTGCGCCGTATGCACGGCGGTGGTGCTGGTGCTGCATGCGCGGAGCGGGACATTCCGGCTCATGGAGGGGCAGGCGGGAGATGCGGTGACACGGTACGCCACGAAGCGGGCGACGGTGGACCCAAGGCTGGTCTATGTGGCGCTGGACGACCCAACGATGAACGCGGGGAATACGCTCTTCCCGGATGATCTCAATGGCTCGCCCGCGTTGCAAAAGATGGCGGCGGGATGGCCATGGCCGCGGGATGTGTACGCCATGCTCATTACCAAGCTGATGGATGCCGGGGCGAAAGTAGTGGCGCTGGATATCCTATTCCCATCGGCGCGGGACGGGGACGACGCGCTGAAGGCTGCGCTGGACAAGTATGCGGGCCGGGTGGTCATAGGGAGCAATTTCGCGGACGAGCCTGTGCCGGGCTCGCCGCGAACGTACACACTGCCCTCAAAGGACCTGATCCCGGACGGCCAGACGGACAAGCGTGTGGGCTACGTAAACTTCTGGCCCGACCCGGACGGAGTGATCCGGACGGTCAAATACCAAATGACCCAGGGGGAAGCTTTCCAGACAGCGGACAACGGGACCGTCTATTACTCGCTCGCCGCGCGGGTGATCCAGGCCTCGGGGTGGACAGCGAGCCTGCCGACGGAGAAACGAGGGATTAACTTCGCGCCAGTGGAGGGGCCGGACATTTTTCAGCCGATCTCGCTCTACATGCTCTTCCTGCCGAAGGCCTGGGCGTTGAACTTCAAGAATGGGGCGATATTCAAGGACAAGATCGTGGTGGTGGGACCGTTCGGGAATGTATTCAAGGACCAGGTGCCGACGCCATTCGGCCTTATGGACGGGCCGGAGCTGCACCTGAACGCGATCAACGACGCGCTGCATGGCGATTTCATGACCATTCCATCGGAGATGGAGATCAATATATTGATCGTATTGATGGGATTCGCGGCGTTCGGGCTCAGCGCGTTGCTGGATCGGCCTGTGACGCTCGCGCTTGCGCTGACGGGCGCAACCGTGGCGTATGTCGCGGTCGCGGGGCTCTCGGGAAGTTTTATCAACCGGGTTGTGCCCTTGCTGCCGCCGCTTTTGACGTTTGATTCATCGAGCATCCTGGCGCTTTACTGGAAATGGCTGCTCGAGCGGCGGGAGAAATCGCGGATGCGGCGGATGTTCGAGCGGTTTGTCTCGAAGAACGTCGTTAAAGAGGTGGTCGAGAACAGGGCGAGTTATCTGCACCAGCTTGGCGGGGTGCGAAAGGATGTGGCGATCATCATGACGGACTTGCGGGGATTCACCACGCTGACGGAGGAATCGGATTCCACGCAGTTAGTGGCGCAATTGAACGAATACTTCACGGACATGGTTAAGTGCATCTTCGCGCGGAACGGGACGGTGGATAAGTTCGTGGGCGATGCCATCCTTGCGGTGTGGGGCAATATCCACAGCGACGGGCCGGCGTCCGACGCGAAGCTGGCGGTGCAGACGGGGCTGAGCATGCTGAAGGGACTTACGGAGCTGAACAAGGACTGGAAGGCGCGCGAGTGGCCGGAATTGAAGATGGGCGTCGGAATCAATTTTGGCGATGTGATCTTCGGGGCAATAGGATCGGAGGAGAAAGCGGAGCCGACGGTGATCGGGGATGCGGTGAACGCGGCATCGCGGCTCGAGGGATTGACGAAGGAGTATGGGCTGGATTTGCTTATCGGGGAGTCCGTGGCGGAACTGGTGCGGGAGGAGTTTCACCTGCAACTGGTGGATTATGTGCGTGTGAAGGGGAAGTCCCGGGCGATGCGGGTTTACGCGGTGCTGGGCGAGAAAGCGACGGCGCTGGATGCGGAGACATTGACTTACCTTGCCAAGTACAAGGTGGCGCTCGAGTCGTACGAGCGGGGTGAGTTTGCGCGGGCGAGCAGCCAGTTCCGCGAGGCGCTGGAGATCAAGCCGGAGGATTCGATTGCGAATGTGTACTTCGAGCGATGCGTTGAGTTATCCGAGACGCCGCCGGAGGAGTGGGACGGGGTGTTTGTGATGAAGACGAAGTGAGGGAGTGCTTCGCAGCTATGGGGAGAGCGTGAGGGCGCCGGCGGAATTGGCGCCTAGGAAAAAGCCGCCGCCTACTGACTGGGAGGGAATCCAGACTCCTAGTAAACCGCGCTTTTTGCCGGTGGTGGGATCGACGAACGAGCCGGTCACTTGTCCGGTGGCGCCGATTTCAAGGGTTAGTTTCTCGGGGCCGGGAGAGTTCCAGACGATTCGGCCATCGGCGAGGAGGGCGCCGGTCTCAGAAAGCGCCGGGTTCAAGCCGCCAAAGGATAAGTTTGCGGTGACCGATCCCGCCTGCTCGCTCTGCAACTGGGCGGCATGGGTGACGGGAGATTGCATGGCGCCGTTGACACCGCCGGATACGCTGAAGCCGGCGGGATAGTATGGGCCGCTTGAAGCGGGCCGGAACCATGCGTAAGTGCCGGAGCACTCCGCGGTGGTCTGGAATACCATTGTGCCAAGGAGACTGCCCGCGCTGGTTCCCGACTTATAGAGGCTTGCGTAATATGGGACGCTGCCATCGGGGTTGACGATGCTGCCGATGGAGACCGGGGCGCCGTCCGCCGCGCGCCCGGTTGCGGCGACATCGCCGGATGAACTTATCGAGACCATGAGGTAACCATTGCCGGGGACAGCGCCATTGGCGCCAAGCAAGGCGGTGTATCTGCCCGCGTACGACGTTTTATGAGTGGCGCCATAAATTAGCCTTTCCGCTGCGAGGCTGGATGTGGTCGCGCCGTCGAAGACTGTCCCTGTGATGTTGCTGGCGGGGTCAAGATGAAGATTGACCGTGAGCGTCGAGCCATCCGACCGCGCGACTACTTTCTCGAAGTTCGCGTCCGCGTCGAAGTGGCCGGATAGCCTGTAAGCAATGCCTGCAACGGTGAGCTTGCCGCTGAATGCGCCGGAGGCTGTCACGGTTGCCTTTAGGAAACCGCTTGTCTCGTTTTCAACCTGGCTTGCGAGCGAGAGGCCGGCGTAACTGCCGGCGCTTGCGACAAACCAATTCGAGATGGTGGCCTCCTCGGTCAGTGTTCCATTGCCACTGCCGATGGTATAAGAAAACTGGCTGCTGCCGTGGAAGCCGCGTCCGGGGGTGAAGGTGAGCGTGCCGTCCTGATTGATGATGACCGTTCCGTTTGTGGGCTGTGTTACAGAGAGGACAGACGGAGTGCCGCCGGTGTCGGTAATCCCGGAGAGCACATTGATGGTCGCGGCGTCGCCATTGCTTGTGACGTAAGCCTGTGTACTCGAGCCTGAGAGGGAGAGCGGCGGGAAATCGGCCACGAGGCTGCGCGCGGCTTTTACCACGGAGGTATAAGTGGCATCGGTACTTACAAGGTCGCCGTTCTCGATCCAGCCCGCGAAGTAATAGCCATTGGCGGCGGTGGCGGTGAGCGTGACGGATGTATCTGGCGCGTAGCTTCCCAGGTCGCCGGGCGGCGGATTCGCGGATACCTGGCCATTGGCCGAATTGTCCGCGGAAGCGACGAGTGAATATTGCGGCGCGTAGTTAATTGAGGCGGCGGCGGTTTGATTTTGTTGGATGGCGATGGGTTGAGGGGCCGGGGGCGTCCATGCAGTGGCGGCGCGGAAGGCGAGCGTGCCGGTGCCGGCTGGAACTCCGGTCACGGTGGCGCCGCTGGGCTGCCACGGGCCGCCGTCCACGCGCCACTCGGCGCCATTTGCGGCGGCGCCGGCGTTTATCTGGACGGAGACGTTGCCGGTGATCAAGGTCGAGGTGAAGTCGATGCCGGTTTTATCGCCTATGCCGCCGTTCTGGCTCGAGTGGCCGACAGTGACGGACGAAGTG
>Ga0302319_10020946_pt1 | contig 11796 bp, 9 predicted proteins | sample Bog_T0_2_FD_203319 | JGI IMG/M metagenome (GOLD analysis project Ga0302319, IMG submission 203319) | Peat permafrost microbial communities from Stordalen Mire near Abisko, Sweden - Bog_T0_2 | ecosystem: Environmental > Terrestrial > Soil > Wetlands > Peat | place: Sweden: Abisko, Stordalen Mire...
TTTGGCGAGCGTCAATCCCGTGTTCATTCCCTACACTGTATCGAAGGACGATGCCGCGAACGTCGGCAATTTGCCCAGCGGTCCCGAAGCAGAATCGAAAGTGAAGCGCCTGCCGTACAAGAATCTCGCGGAAGGAATCGCCGAGAAATTCCATTGCAGCGTCCAATTTCTGAAAGAACTGAATCCGGGAAAAATGGACAAACTCAAGGAAGGCGACTCCATCACCGCGCCAAATGTGAAGCCGTTCGAATTGACGGGCGTGAAGGGCATCCAGCCCGGCTCGGACGCGGCGGCGGTGATCGCCAACGATCTCGGCGAAGAAGCCGACGCGACCGACGCGAAAGACCCCTCGGCTGCGGAGTCGTCGGCAACTCGGCAACCCGCCCCCGGTGAAAACCTGCCTCCCGTCTCGCTAAACGTCAGCGTGAAAGAAAACATCCTCACCGTGCATGCGGGTGAGAAGGTCATCGCCGCATTTCCCGTCACCGTCGGCTCGCAAGAGACCGTCTCGCCGATCGGCCATTGGATCGTGCGGGCGATCGCGAAGTGGCCCAACTTCCGGTATGATCTTAAAATGCTGAAAGAGGGCGAACGCAGCTCGCACTTTCATCTTCTGCCCCCCGGCCCGAACAACCCGGTCGGCGTCATCTGGATCGCCCTGAACAAAAAAGGAATCGGCATCCATGGGACCAACGATCCCGAGTCCATCGGGCGCAATGCGAGCCACGGATGCATCCGTCTCGCGAATTGGGACATCGTCAAACTCGCCGGCCTCGTGAAAAAAGGAACGCAGGTCACCGTGGAATGAGCCGGCCATGAGCCAGCAATGAGCCAGCAATGAGCCAGTCATAAGCCAATCTTTCGGGACCGCACTCCATGCCTGACCCCGATCCTCCCCAAAAACCGGTTCGCGGTCTTTCCAAAAGAAGAATTCTGTCCTGGCTGTTTGCGGATCAAAAGCGCGCGCACAAGGGCCCGCACGCGCGCCGCCAGCCTCCGGAGGAGCAACACTCCTGGTGGCAGGTGATGTGCCTCACGGGCGTCGATTACTTCTCCACGCTCGGCTACCAGCCCGGGATCGCCGCCCTGGCCGCCGGAGCGCTCTCTCCCCTTGCCACGCTGGTTCTGGTCCTGCTGACGCTCTTCGGAGCGCTGCCCATCTATCGCAAAGTGGCGCGGGAAAGCCCGCACGGCCAGGGGTCCATCGCCATGCTGGAGAAGCTGCTCGCGTGGTGGACGGGCAAGCTCTTCGTGCTGGCGCTCCTCGGGTTTGCGGCCACGGATTTCATCATCACGATCACGCTTTCCGCCGCGGACGCCACGGCCCATTTGATCGAGAACCCATTCTCCCCGGCGATTCTCCATGGCCATCCCATCGCGATTACCTTGATCTTGGTCGGCCTTCTGGGCGGGGTTTTCCTGAAGGGATTCAAGGAAGCCATCGGCATCGCGGTGGCGCTCGTGGCAGTGTATCTGGCCCTGAACGCCGTGGTCGTCGGGGTGGGAATGGCGCGCATCGCGGCGGATCCTCACGTCTTCATCGGCTGGCGGGACGCGCTGTTTGCCTCGCATGGCAGCCCGTGGGCCATGCTCGGGGTTTCGATATTGCTCTTCCCGAAGCTGGCGCTCGGGCTTTCGGGATTCGAGACCGGCGTCGCCATGATGCCTCTGGTCAAAGGAGCGCCGGGCGACGACCAAGCCCAGCCGGAAGGCACGATCCGAAACACGCGGAAGCTTTTGCTTTCCGCCGCGATCATCATGAGCGTTTTTCTGCTGGCCAGCGCGCTGGTGACCACCCTCCTCATCCCGGCGGGAGACTTCCGCGCCGAGGGGCCAAACGGAGAACCCGCCGGCCCAGCCAATGGGCGCGCGCTGGCTTACCTGGCGCATCAATTTCTTGGACCCGCTTTCGGCACCGCTTACGACATTTCCACGATCGCGATCTTGTGGTTCGCGGGAGCGTCGGCGATGGCGGGGCTCCTGAATATCGTTCCCCGGTACCTTCCGCGCTATGGCATGGCGCCGGAGTGGACCAGGGCCACGCGTCCGCTGGTCATCGTCTTCACGGCGATCGCTTTCGGCATCACCATCTGCTTCCGGGCAAATGTGGACGCGCAGGGCGGAGCTTACGCCACCGGCGTGCTGGTGCTCATGACCTCCGCGGCGGTGGCCGTCACCCTGGCGCAGTGGCGGAGCGGGGCGAAAGGCTCGGCGGCGGCTTTCGCGCTGATCACCGCCGTCTTCGTCTACACCACCATCGCGAACGTCATCGAACGCCCCGACGGCGTCAAAATCGCCTCTCTTTTCATCGCGGCGATCGTCGCCGTCTCCATGATCTCGCGGATCATGCGGACGACGGAATTGCGCACGGGCGAGATCACGCTGGACCCGCGGGCCCGGCAGTTCATGGAGGAAGCGGCGCAGCAGGGGACGCCGCGGATTATTGCCAATGAACCACTCCGCTGCGACGAAGCGGAATACGCGCGGCGCGAACAGGCGCAGCGCGAGGACAACGCCATCCCTGAAAATGAACAGGTGCTCTTCCTGGAGATTTACGTGGGCGACAGCAGCGAATTCTCTTGCGATCTGTCCGTCACCGGGACCCAGGTGGGACCGCATCGCGTGCTCCGCTCGAGCGGCGTCGCGGTTCCGAATGGGATCGCGGCCTTTCTTCTCTACATCCGGGACAAGACGGGAAAGATACCCCACGCCTACTTCAACTGGACCGAAGGCAATCCCCTGCTCTACCTGATCCGCTACCTGCTCAGCGGCCACGGGGACGTGGCCCCTGTCACCCGGGAAATCCTGCGAAAAGCGGAGCCCAATGCCGCGCGGCGTCCGCGGATTCACGCCGGGATGTAGGAATGGGGCGTCCGGTTTCCGCGGGCGGCGTTCGGAATGATGGCGGCTCCGCGCAAATCAACCGAAAAACGTCGCGGGCGGCGGAAGAAGCGATCAAGAATGGCTGTTTGCCCCGCCGTCCTTTTCGAAAATGCTTCAATCCCAGGAAACCATCGCCGCGCCGGCGCCCGAACCCGGCGGGGCGCGCTCATGGATCCGTCCGCTCCTGATTGCCGGAAACTATTCGGCCCCCCTGCTCTTGTTTGGCACGCACTTTCAGTTCCCGTGGCTGATCGCGGCGGCGGTGTGCGTGCATTCCTGCTTCTCCTACGCCATCGCCTCGCCCACCTGCGGCTGGCTCGGGCCGGTCGTGACGCGATTTCGGCCCCGCGGCAACGATGTCTGGCTGACGATCGACGATGGCCCGGTGGGCGAGGCGAGCGTGTGGCTGGGCAAGGAATTGGCGCGGCGCGGCGCGCGAGCCACGTTTTTCGTGAAAGGCGATAACCTGGCGCGCGATCCTGAGATCGGGAAGGCGTTGATCGCGGAAGGGCACACCCTGGCCAACCACACCCAGACCCATCCGGCGACCTTGTTCTGGTGGACGCGTCCGGTGACGCTGCGCGCGGAGATCGACCAATGCAACGAGGCGCTCCGCGAGGCCGGCGTGGCCGTGAGGCGATGGTTCCGCTCGCCCGTGGGGTTGAAGCACGTCTTCCTTCAACCCACTCTGGCCAGCCGGGGTATGCGGCTCATCGCCTGGAACGTGCGCGGACGGGATGGATTAAATTGCGATCCGGACGCCGTGGCGCGGCGCGTGGGAGCCAGGGTGGCGCCCGGCGCGGTCATCGTGCTCCACGAAGGGAAGAAGCGGAGCAATGAAGCCATTCTTCGCGTGGTGGATGAGCTCCAGGAGCGCGGGTATTCGTTCGTCATTCCCGATGACGGCCAATTGATCTGACGGACCGTGGCTTACTGGCTCGCCTGCCTCATCATTCGCGGCATCCTTTTGCTGACCATGCGGATTCGGACGAAGGGCCTGGCGGCCACGGCGCGGCCGGGCGGCTATCTGCTGGCTTGCAGCCACGTCAGCCATCTGGACCCCTTTTGCCTCGGCGGGATGCTCCGGCGCCGGGTGGGGTGGATGGCGCGGGTGGAGTTCTTTCGCAGACGCTGGGCCGTGGCGCTCATGCGCCTCGCCCATGCTTTCCCCGTAAATCGGCAGGGTGTGCCAGTGCGCGCGGTGCGCACGGCGCTGGCCCGGCTGGAGCGGGGCGAAATCGTCGGGATGTTTCCCGAGGGGGAGATCAAGGCCGGGAACGCTTCCGCCCTGCGCGGCGGGCGGATCAAACGCGGCGTGTGCCTGCTCGCGGCGCGCTCCGGGCGGCCGGTGCTGCCCTGCGTGATCCTTGGCGCCGACAAATTGAACGCGCTCGAGCCCTGGCTGCCCATGCTGCGGGGCCGCCTGTGGGTCGCCTGCGGGGAGTTCATCGAACCCCCGAGCGAATCGAAATCCCTGTCCGGGCCCAGTCGCAGGGCCGCGCGCGCGGAAATGGCAGCGCGCATCGAAAAGGCGCTGGCGGCCCTCTACGCGGATCTCCGGCGCGAATACGGGCTGGATGATACGATCCTGCCATGACGATCGAGGCGCAGCATTCGGGCAAAGAAAGGCGCGGGGCGTGAGCGAACTTTTCTATCGCGCGGTGCGGTTCGTGGGCCGCGGCGTTTTTCGCGTGGCCTCGGCGCCCCGCATCCTCCACGCGGAGCGCGCGGAAAGACCCGGCGCCTACTTGCTCGCCGCCAATCATGAAAGCGTCTTCGACGCCCCTTTGCTCACCGCCGCCACGCCGCGGGTGATCTACTGGCTGAGCATCACGGAGATCTTTCGCCATCCCGCCGCCCGCTGGTTCCTCTCGTCCATGAACGCGTCTCCGCTGGACCGCAGCAAGGCGGATACCGCCACGGTGCGCGCGATCGTCCGGCATCTGCGGCGCGGAAGGGTGGTGGGGATTTTTCCCGAAGGCGGAGTGAGAACAGGGGAGAATTCGGCGCTACAACAGGGCTCGATCCATGAAGGCGTGTGCCGCCTCGCGATGCTGGCGCGGGTTCCGGTCCTGCCGTGCGCGGTGCTGGGCGGAAGCAAGTTCGCCCGCTGGACGCGCTGGGCGCCGGGCGCCGGGACCCGCTGGGCGGTGGTCTTCGGCGAACCCATTTTTCCCCCGGAAGACCGCGCTCTACCTTCCGCCTGCCAGGCCATGGCGGAAGAAATCACGCTCGCCCTGCGGGCGCTCTCCACCGAGGCCATGGCTCATGTCTAGCCGCGTCGCACTCTGCCTGAATTCCTCTTTCCTGGGCTTCTACGCCCATGCCGGCTTTGTGGAGGGCCTCACGGCGCTGGGAGTGCGTCCGCGCGCGGTCAGCGGCGCTTCCGCAGGCGCCCTGGTGGCCGGGCTCTACGCCGCCGGTGTGACGCCCGCGGATATGCTCCAGCTCTTTTTCTCACCGAAACTGCGCAGCGTCTTCCGGGAACGGGGCGCGCCCTTCCGGGGAATCGCCACGCTCCTGAATCTGCGCGGGCACACCGGCGCCCTGACCTGCCACCGGGCGCTGCCGCTCCTGGAAGCCATCCTGGGGAAGCGGCGCATCGAGGAGTGCCTCGACCCGCGCCTCGCCATCTCCGTGACGAACCTGGCCGCCAGCCGCACGGAAATCGCGACCAGCGGCCCGCTCGCGGAACTCATTCTCGCCAGTGTGACGGCGCCGGGATTTTTTGCCGCCCGCCCGGTGGAAGGAAGCCTGCATTGGGATGGCGGCATCGCCAATCCCCACCCCTTCGACCCCTGGATCGCCGATCCGGAAATCGACGCCATCGTCCTGCACAGCGTGGTGAATCCCGAGGAATTGAACGTCCGGGAGCGCAAAAATCCCCCGCGGGTATTCGACGCCTTCAATCTCTCCCATCAGATCATCTGCGATGAACTTCTCCGGCTAAAGACCGAAATCGCGCGCCTCTCGGGAAAGCGCCTGATTTCCCTCCGCACGATCGCGCCCCGCCCAAGCCTCTGGAACGCCGGAAAACTCGGCGCCCGCTGTGTGGAAATGGGGCGGGTCACCGCAACCGAAAACCGAGCCATCCTTTCCGAACTGGAAGGGCCGCATCGGAGGACGTGATGAGCCGAAGCGCAGGTTGAAGAGATTTTGAAGGCGCCAGAAGGCTCGTCCTCGTCGGGGGCGAGAGGCGGAGGGTTCCGATCGCGGTTCGGAAATCGCTTCGCTCCGAGGACGAGGACGAGAACGAGGACGATTTCCAAGGCCACCCGCTCCGTGGTTTCCTTGCATCACTTTCAATCACCCCCCATCGGGATTCACCCTGAAGAGACCAGAAAACGGAACCCAAGCGCGCTTCGCCCGGAACTGGCTGCTTGACGGCGCAAGAGCCATTGATTAAGTGACCGCGCTCCAAAGTGATGGCAACGCAACCGATTCCACAGCAGGCAACTCTAGAACAACAACTCGTCACGCTCGTTAGCGAGCGCCTGCTCGAAACCCCGCCCGGTTTCAACGAGGACAGCGACTTGTATGAATCCGGCCTGGATTCCATGGCGATCATGCAATTGCTCATCCTCGTGGAAGAGGAATATGGAATCGCCCTGCCGGAGAGCGAATTGACCCGCCAAAACTTCAGCACCGTGCGGAACGTCGCCAGCCTGATCCGCGCGCGGACCGCGCCCTCTGCCTAGACGCCTGTGAAAACACCTGGCGAGGGTGGCGTTGCTGTTTTTTTCACACTCCGCCAGGGCTGATGAACACCGCAAGTCCACGGACGACGCGGGTGCCGATCCAGATCGCGGATTCTTTTCTCATCGCGCTGGATGATTTCATGCGCCGCACCCGGCAGGGGCGGCACGTGAGCCAATCCGTGCTCGAGATGGAGCGAACGCCCGATCTGGACAAGCTCCGCGCGGCCGCGGTGCGCGTGACGCAGAAATACCCGATCCTCGCGGGCCGCCTGCGGCGGAACTGGATCACGTGGCTTCCCTATTGGGAATTGCCGGAGCCGCCCTCCGGGGGCCTGCCGCTGGGCCTGTGGCATGGAGCGGGCGCCGCGGACGTGCTTCCAGGCTCCATGGAAACCACGGATACGCAGGAACTCCTCCAGCGCATCCTGATGGAGCCGCTGGAGCGCGACGGAATCGCTTTCAAGGCGCGGCTCGATGTGGTCACGCTCAAGGGCGGCGCGTGCCTCGTGGCCTTCTCCTGGTCGCATCTGCTCTTCGACGGAAAAGGCGCGGAGTTGCTCCTCACGGAAATCGGCCGCCTCTGCGAAGGCCAGGATGCGCCCTACGAAGCCCGGGAGACGCCGCAGCCTCGCGTCACCTTCAAGGAAAAGCTCCTCAAGACGAAGGCGGCCATCAATCGCTTCAAAGAGCTGGCGCTGATCGGTTGCCACTCGCTCGGTGGGCCGCGGCCCAGGCAGGGGCGCGGCTACTACCGAAACATCACGCTCACCCCCGAGGATTCCGCCCGCGTGAACTCGCGCGTGGATCAAATGACCGGGGCGCTGTTTCCCATCGCCTTCTATGTCGCCTGCACGGCCCGGGCGCACGATCGCGTTTTCAGGCATCGCGGAATGCAGCCCTCAGGATACGTGGTCAGCGTGCCGGTCCAAACTCGGAAACGCGGCGCGCGCGGCCCGCTCTTTCACAACCAGGTGACCGTCTTTTTCTTCAGCGCGGTGCGGGAGCGCCTGGGGTCCATAGAGGCCGCCGCCGCGGCGATGAAGCAGCAGTTCGCGGAGATGTCGCGCGCGCGGCTGGATCAATCGTTCAATGCGCTCCTGGAAGTGATGATGCGCCTGCCTTCCTGGGTGTTCATGCGGGTCGTGCGCTCCCAGTTCAAAGGGGAGATTTGCTCTTTCTTCCACTCGCATACCGGCGCCTTCGCGCCCGAGATGACCGGGTTTGCCGGCGGAAAGATCACCAATGCCTATCATCTGCCCTGCCTGGGCGCGCCTCCCGGCACGGGCCTTTTTTTCTCGGAACGCGCGGGGCGCGTCAACGTCACGCTCTCCTGGCGGGAAGGCTGCCTCGGCGATGAGGAACGGCGCCTCCTGCTCGATCAGGTCTTCGAGGATTTATTCGGCGAAAAACGGCCCGATCTTTTACATGGAGTGTGACGTTCTGGTCGCGGGCGGCGGCAGCGCCGGGATCGCAGCGGCCGTGGCCGCGGCGCGGATGGGAGCGCGCACCCTGCTCGTCGAACGGCACGGCTTCCTGGGCGGGATGGCCCCGGCGGCGCTCGTCCATTCCATCTGCGGGCTGTATCGCTTGCCGGACGGACAGTCCGGGCCGGTCCCGGCCAACGAGGGATTCGCCATGGAATTCGCGGAGCGGCTGCTCGCGGCCGGCGGCGCATCGGGGCCGGAGCTCATGGGGCGGCTGTATGTGCTTCTTCAGCGGCCCGCCGCTTTTGCCAGGCTGGCCGACGCCATGGCCCGCGAGAATCCCCTGCTCGAAGTGCGGCTGCACACGGAAATCATCGCCGCCGGCGAAACGGTCACCCTGGCCTGCCGCGGCAGCAGTGAGGAGGCGCGCGCGCGCGTCCTCGTGGATGCCACGGGAGACGCCGCGCTGGCCGTGATGCGCGGCGCGGCCTGCGAGATGGAGGATGCCGCGCATCTCCAGCGGCCGGCCTGCATCTTCGCGCTCGGAGGCGTGGATCCGGCGGCGGCCGACGATGACGCCCGCCTGCGGCTGGCGCAACGGATCGCGCAGGCGGTGACGAACGGCGCGCTCTCCGGCGGCGCGCTGGGCGCTCATTTGCGCGCCAGCGGACAGTCGGGCGAAGTGTTCGTGACCATCGATCTCGCGGGCGGCCCGGATTTCAATCCGCTCGATCCCGCCTGCCTGACGCGCCTGGAGATGGATGGCCGGGAAATCGCCGATCAACTCGGCGGCTTTCTGCGCGCCGAGATCCCCGGATTTTCGCACAGCTACATCGCGGCGTGGCCCAGCCGGATGGGGGTCCGGGAAAGCCGCCGGATCACCGGCCGTTATCGGATCGAAGCCGAGGACATCGAAACCGGGGCGCAGTTTGCGGACGCCATCGCATTCGCCGCGTGGCCCATGGAATTGCGGGAGACGGCGCGCGGCCCGCGCTGGCGCTTTCCGGCCGGCTCGCGGCCCTGCGGCATTCCGCTGCGCGCCCTCCGCGCGAAGGAGGACGACGACTTGTTCATGGCCGGCCGCTGCATCTCATGCGCGCATGAAGCGCAGGCCTCCGTGCGGGTGATCGGCACGTGCATGGCCACGGGAGAGGCGGCCGGGCTTGCCGCGGCGCTGAAAGTTTTCCACGGTGATTGCGATGCGTCCGGCGTGATCAAAGCCCGGGCGCAAATCGCCAGATGATGAACATCGTTGAAAAGATTTTTCAGGACGCCGACCGCCGGGCCATCGCCCTGGTCTGCGGCGACGAAGAGGTCTCCTACGGGAGCCTCATCGCACGGGCCGAGGCCGCGGCGCGCCCCATCGCGGCCTCGCCCGCGGCGCGGATCGGGCTGGATTGCCCGAATGGCGTCGCACACGTGGTGCTCGCGCTGGCAATCGTGCGCGCCGGGAAATGCCTCGTGCCCCTGGCCAGCGAGCTGGCGCCGCCCGAGCGCGAACGAGTGATTCGGGAGACGGGCACAGGCGCGATCGTGGATGCCTCAGGCGCCATCCGCGAGGTGGCGCCCTCCGGCGAGCTGGCCTTCGACCCAACGGCGCTCCACGCCCTGAATCCCGCCTTCATCCGCTTCAGCTCCGGCACCACGGGGAAAAGCAAGGGCGTCGTGATTTCGCATGAACGCCTGCTCGAACGGGTGACCGCCGCCAATCGCGGCCTGAAGATCGGGCCGGAGGATCGCATCGTCTGGATTCTGCCCATGGCGCATCACTTCGCCGTCTCGATCATGCTCTACCTGCTCCATGGGGCCACGACGGTCATCGTCAATTCCCATCTGGCGGAAGACGTGCTCGCCGCGGCCCGCCGGCATCGGGGCACCGTCCTCTACGGCGCGCCCTTCCATCACGCGCTCCTGGCCGCGGAGACCTCCAATCAACCGTGGCCCGATCTGCGGCTCGCGGTCTCCACCGCCGCGCCGCTGCCCCTCGCCACGGCGCAGGCCTTCGACGCCCGCTATGGCCTGCCGCTCGCGCAGGGCCTGGGAGTCATCGAAGTGGGGCTGCCGCTGCTCAATCTCGATGCCGGGCGCGCCAAACCCGGCTCCGTCGGCCGCCCGCTCCCCGATTACCAGGCCGAAGTGCGGGACGGCGGCGAGCTTTTCCTCAAGGGTCCCGGAATGTTCGACGCCTATCTGCAACCGTGGCGCCCCTGCGCGCAGGTTCTGGAAGACGGCTGGTTCCGCACGGGCGATCTCGCGCGGATCGATGACGACGGCCATTTGCATCTGCTCGGGCGCAGCCATTCGGTAATCAATGTCGCGGGCTTGAAATGCTTTCCCGAGGAAATCGAGGCGATCCTCGATGAAACGCCGGGCGTGGCCGCCTCGCGCGTCAGCGGGAAGGCCAATCCCAGATTCGGCGCCGTGCCGGTGGCGGAAATCGAGCCGAGCGATCCGACGCGTCCGCCGAAAATTTCCGCGCTCGCCGCGCATTGCCGTGAAGCGCTCTCCCGGTATAAGGTGCCGGTCGAATTTCGCATCGTCGAGCGGCTCCCGCGCACCGCGAGCGGAAAAATCCAGCGATGAAAAAGAAAGTCAAAACTGTCGGTGTCATCGGCAGCGGCCCATCCGGCGCGGCGCTCGCCTCCTTCCTCGCCATGAAAGGCGTGGACGTGACTCTCTTCGACGATGGCCGCCGGCCCGACCTGATCGTGGGCGAATCCCTGATCCCCGCGATCATCCCCGTCCTGCGCAAGCTCGAACTCGAAGAGAAAGTGGCCGCCCTTGGCCTCTACAAACCCGGCGTTTCCTTCACCTTCGGCCAGGAGGAGGAGATCGATTTCTGCTTCAAATCCGTCGAGGGCTGCGACATGCCCACTTACGCCTACAACGTGCCGCGGCCCGGGTTCGACGCGCTGCTCGATGCCCGCGCCACGGAACTCGGCGCGCGGCGCGTTCCCGCCCGCGCCAAAATCGAGCGCGTGGGCGAAGACGGCCTGCGCCTCTCGGACGAGACGCTCGCGCAAGCGCCCTGGCTCAATGGCCAACAGCCCGATTTGCTCGTCGATTCCACCGGGCGCGGCCGCCTCTTCGCCCGCACGCTCGAAATCCCCTCGGACGTCGGCCCGCGCCGCGATGTCGCTTACTTCGCCCACTATCACGGATTTGCGGAGAAGGAACCCCGCGGGCAGGTCATCATCGGACGCCTGGCGCACGGCTGGAGCTGGCGCATCCCGCTCCGCGATTGCGTCTCCGTGGGCGTGGTCATGCACAAGGACGCCGCCGCGCCCCTCGGCGCCACCCCCGAGGAGCGCCTGGAAAACGCCATCGCCCAGGACCCCGTCCTCGCCGAAGCCGGAACCCAGCGCGAGCGCATCACCGAAGTAGCCGCCTACACCAACTACCAGCTCGTCTCCCAGCGCGGCTTCGGCCCCGGCTGGGTCATGACCGGCGACGCCTTTGGTTTCGTGGACCCCATGCTCTCACCCGGCCTCTGGCTCGCCCTGCGTTCCGCCGAACTCCTCACCGAGAACCTGGATAATCTCCCCTCCTACGCCCGGCAGATCAACGAACTCATCCGCGCCTGGATGGAACTCATCGAATACTATTACAACGGGAAGATGTTCGCCATGTATCACACCGGCATGGCGATCGAACGGAAGTATCCGGTCATGGCCAGCAGGATCATCCACAAACACATCGAGACCCAGATTGCCTGCATGGCCTCGGGCGCTTACACGCTGCGACGCTATTCGCGCGGCATGGTGAAATTCATGTCCCGCCACGGCATCTGG
>Ga0302319_10020951_pt1 | contig 11794 bp, 6 predicted proteins | sample Bog_T0_2_FD_203319 | JGI IMG/M metagenome (GOLD analysis project Ga0302319, IMG submission 203319) | Peat permafrost microbial communities from Stordalen Mire near Abisko, Sweden - Bog_T0_2 | ecosystem: Environmental > Terrestrial > Soil > Wetlands > Peat | place: Sweden: Abisko, Stordalen Mire...
TTAAGCAATTGCAAGGCTATGAGATTCCGGCGTCGGCCTGGGAGCCGGAGATTTTGGCGCGGCGGATTGCGAAGTATGATCCGGAGTTTTTGGACGAACTGTGTTTGTCGGGCGAGGTGATGTGGGCGCGGGTCTCGCCGCACCCGGCTATCGCGGAGAATCGGCGAGTGCGGCCGACGCGGATTGCACCGATGACGTTGTTTTTGCGTGAGGATGCGGGCTGGCTGATCAATGCAGAGAGGGAAGTGGACGTGGCGGGGTTATCACATCCGGCGCGCGATGTTTTGGCGGCGCTGGAACGGAAGGGTGCAAGTTTTTTCATGGACCTAGCGAGAGAGACGAGCCGTTTGCCGAGCGAGGTGGAAGACGGGTTGTGGGAACTTTTGGCGGGTGGGTTTGTGACGGCGGACGGATTTGATAATTTGCGGGCGTTGATTGATCCGAAACGGCGGCGCGGGGAAGGGCGAGGGAGCAAGAAACGGCCGCGGCATGCGGCGGGACGTTGGGCCCTGCTCTCTCGGCGGCCGACGGAGTTGAAGGCGGATGAGTGGGTTGCCCGTTATGCGCAGCAGTTACTCACGCGCTGGGGTGTGTTGCTGCGGGATTTGTTGGTGCGTGAAACGCTGGCTCCGCCGTGGCGGGATTTGCTGACGGCGTTGCGGCGGATGGAAGCGCGCGGTGAGATTCGCGGTGGGCGGTTTGTGGCGGGCTTTAGCGGAGAGCAGTTTGCGCGGCCGGAGGCGCTGGCATTGCTGCGCATGATACGAAGGGAGCCAGAGCGGCATGTGGTGAGTGAAGTGGCGAATGCGGACCCGCTGCGTTTGGATGGAATTATTTTGCCTGGGCCGCGGCTGAGCCGTATTGCGGTGGGGAGTTGAAGAACGTTTATACTTGAGTGACTTGGAACGGAGGGAACTATGCCATTTGAAACAAAACAGACCGATCTTGCTTCTGGAGTTGTCGTTTTAGCAGTGGCTGGATCGATGACGATGGGAGGTGAATTGCAAAGGTTCGAGTGGCAGGTGGAACGCCTGATCAAAGAGAATAAGAACCGGCTGGTGCTTGAGGCTTCGCAACTGACTTATCTGGATAGCGCGGGGATTGGCGTTCTTGTGAAGATCTCTGGGCTGGCGAAAGGCGCAGGTGGCCGATTGCACTTGGCGGCGCCGACCGAGCGGGTGATGAACACATTGAAGATGGTGAGTCTGGATACGCTGCTGGCGATTGATGCGAGCTTGGACGCGGCGGTTGCGGCGCTAGGCTAAACGTTCGATACAATGCGGCCAACTAGGTATGTCCGCAACAAATCGCAGGCCGCTAGAATTGACGCGGCGGCAGGCCATCGGCAGTATCGCGACCGGGTTGGCCGGCGCCGGATGGGCATGGTCGCGCCAAACGCAAGACAACCGGCCGAAAAACGTACTGATTCTCATGGCGGACCAACATAAACGCGACTGTCTCGGCGTTGCCGGCGACAGCGTTGCTCGCACGCCGAATCTGGACGCTTTGGCGAGCAGTTCTGTGAGATTTACCGACGCTTATTGCAGCAATCCTGTTTGTACGCCGTCGCGGGCGTCACTCCTGACCGGGCTTTATACTCACAATCATCAAACTTGGGCGAATACGACGCCATGGCCGATAGAGCATAAGACCATCGCGCACTATTTTGGCAGAGCCGGCTACGTCACGGGCTTGATTGGGAAGATGCACTTTGTGGATGCGCAAACCCACGGGTTTGACTACCATCTCGACTTCAATGATTGGTATCAGTTCCTGGGTCCCAAAACCAAGCAGTATGCGGAGGAGTTAAGCCGCGCCAATTCCGGATCGGGCCTGCCGCAAATCGACAGTTTGTGGGCTGACGAGGGAGATCCATGGAAAGGCGCCCGTGAGTTGGACGATCGCGAAGGACCGGTAGCGGTCGGCGCGGTGTCGAAGATTCCGGAGGCGCAGCATTTTGAAAGTTTTGTGGCGCGCGAGTCGGTGCGATTCCTGAAAAAATATGGGAGGCGGCAGCAGCCTTTTGTTCTGATCTCGTCTTTCTTGAAGCCGCACGACCCTTTTATGCCGGCGGCACGATTCGCCGACATGTTCCGCGAGGAGGACATGCGGCTGCCCGATACGTGGGGCAAGGTGGATTTGTCGAAAGTCCCGGCGGAAGTGAGAAAGTCGATAGAATTCAACGCACCGACACCAGAACTGCGCGACCGTAGTCAGGCCCAGAAACGAATCGCGTACTACTATGCCAACTTGGCGCAAATGGACGATTGTGCCGGCGCCATACTTCGGGCTTTACACGATCTCGGTTTGCAAGAGAACACTATCGTCATATACACGTCCGACCATGGTGAAATGCTGGGTGAACATGGTCTGTGGCAGAAGTTTCAGTTCTACGAATCGTCGTGCGGGGTGCCCCTTCTCATGCGTGTTCCGGGAGTTTCAGGGAGTGGAACCTGTGACGCGCCGCTGAGCCAGGTCGGGCTTCTACCGACGCTCGCTGAGCTTGCGAATGTGCCGATCGCGGCGGCGATGGATGAGCATAGCTTTGCGGAGCAAGTGCGGAATCCTGGCGCCCGCCGGGATTTGCCGGTGTTTGCGGAATATAATCTGCAAACCCGAAATGCCAAATACATGGTTCGGAAGGGTGATTACAAATACAGCTTCTGGACGCATGACATGGCGGAGCTTTATGATTTGCGGAGCGACCCGAATGAAATGAATAACCTGGCGAATGACGTGGCGCACCGAGAGACGGTGGAACAATTGAAGGCGACATTGTTTGCGTGGCATCGGCCACCGGAGTTGAATCTTAATGGATAGACGTTCGTTTTTGAAGACTGCTGGAATCGGGGCAGGCGCCATGGCCTCGGCCGCGCAAGAGAATCCAGCACTCAGTGGACTGGGCGCGCAATATAAAGGACAGCCCGCGGGTCACCATGTGCCCGAGCCCGAACCACCCCAGCGGCCAAACATTCTCTGGGTCTTTGGCGATCAGTTCCGGGCGCAGGCGTTAAGTTTCAATGGAGATCCGAACGCGCGCACGCCGAATCTCGAGCGCGCGGAAGTGACTGGCGTCAGCTACACCAATCATCTCTCGGGTTTCCCGTTGTGCTGTCCGTTCCGAGGATCGCTACTCACCGGACGCTACGCGCATCACTGCGTCCCGGGCCATGAATATCCGCTCCCGGCAGATGCGAAGACGATCGCTCAGGTATTCAATGAAAACGGTTACAATACGGCCTATTTCGGCAAGTGGCACCTAGGTGGCTGGCATGAGGCGAACGGGCGCGCGGCCTTTTTCATTACCGATCCGAATCGCCGCGGTGGTTTCCAAAAGTGGACCGGCTATGAAAACAACAATAGCCAGTGGGACTGCTGGGTGCATGGCGGCAGCGGTAAAGATGCGTTCCATTATCGCCTTCCCGGCTACGAAACGGATGCCTTAACAGATCTGACCATCAATTACATAAAGGAGCAGGCGGAGTCAAAAAAGCAAGGCGAAACCAAGCCGTTTTTTGCGGTACTGAGTGTCCAACCACCGCACGACCCATGTGTTGCACCAGCCGAGTTTATGGCTCACTTCGAACCCGCAAAGCTCGAGTTGCGCACGAATACCGCGCATGTACCTCGGGTCATCGAACGGGCGCGAACGGAATTGGCCGGCTACTATGCACAGATTGAGAACCTGGACTGGAATTACGGCCGCATTATTGAAACGCTCACGCAAACAGGACAGCTTGAGAATACGCATATCTTTTTCTTTGCCGATCATGGAGACATGATGGGTTCGCATGGAATGTTCCGCAAAGTCAATCCATATGAAGAAGCCATCCGCACGCCGATGATCATCTCCGGTGGCCATGCTGCGCCCGGCGGTTGGCTGCGCGGACGCAAGCCAGTGCTTTCCAATAGTGTGGACATTGCGCCGACAACATTGGGGCTGTGTCATATTGCAAAACCTGCGTGGATGGAGGGAACGGACTATTCTCACTACCGGATTCAAAAGCCGGCCGCGGGTCCGGAGCCAGACTCAGCGTATCTCGAAAACGTGATTCCGGTTGGACATCCCGACTCGATTAACACACCGTATCGAGGACTCGTCACTAAAGACGGTTGGAAGTTTGTAGCGTTTGAACGCCAAAGCTGGCTGATGTTCAACTTGAACGAAGATCCGTACGAAGAGGCGAATCTGGCGCAAAATAACGCGTTTCGACCTGAACGGAAGCGGCTTTTGTCGCGACTGAAACAGTGGGTTGCCGATACCCAGGACCAGTTTGAGTTGCCGGCGGATTAGGCTAGAACAGTAGCTTCAGCGCCAGTTGCACGATGCGCGGTTGGTTATTTTGCGCGCTGACCGAGCCGAATGAGGCCGAGCCAAGAGCGGTTGCCGGCGGCGCGAATTGCGGGGTATTCGTTAAGTTAAAACATTCAGCCCGAAACTGCAGCTTGAGCCGGTCACGGATGGAGAACGTTTTGTTCAAGGTGAAATCGAGTTCTTTCAGGCCATCGGAGCGCAGACCGCCGAGGGTGCGGGCCACGTTGCCAAAAGTGTAAGGAGCAGCGAGCGTAAACTGCGACGTATCGAACCAGCGTTGAGGAGTCGGATTGCTCAACGCGGCACTGACGCCGGTCCAGTTTGGCCTTTGGTTTCCGCCTTGCGCGAACGTTGTACTTGTCGCTTCTGAGATACCCAAAGGACTTCCACTGTAGAGGCTCAAGATTAGGCCGGTTTCCCAGCCACCAAAGGTCCGCCCAGCCCAGCCCTTTTGAGTTTTGAGAAATGGCAGCTCATAGACAACGTTGCCCACAAAGCGATGCGTTTGATCGAGGGCGGAAGGTGCATACTCCCCACGGAGATTGTTATAGTCCTGAATCACACCAGACGAAACGTTGTCTCCTCCGAATGCGCCGATGCCCAAATCGATGGCCTTCGAATACGTATAGGAAGCCAGCGCCGTCAGCCCGCGCGAGGACCGTTTCTCCCACTTCACTTCCAGCGCATGATATGTCGAATTGGCCAGATCGGCGTTGTCGCTGGTCACTTGTCCAAACTGAGGATATGGCAACAGGAGTTGCGCAGTAGAGACCGTTGAGGAGGCAAGAGCGCCTTTCGAGATTTGTGGATAGAAGGGATTGGTGACAAGCGTTCGCAATTGGCCTTGCAACGCCAGATCCGCATCCGGCAATTCGTTTAGCTGTACGTTGATCGGCAGCTTCAATCCACGGCTGCCCGTGTAGCCGGTTTCGAGCAACATGCTTTTCCCTAGATCGCGCTGAATCGAAAAGTGCCAGGAACCACTGTAAGGCGTCGCATTGTTGCGGGCATAAAAATCCACGGCTTGTCCGAGTAGCGAGCCTGAGCCCAACGCGTTACCAGTCGGGGTGACCAGACCATTGGGAAAGGGATTGGCGAGCGTCGCGATGGGCGTTGTGCCATCAAGGCTGGTAACGATGGTGCTGGTGGCGTAAAACCCGGCAGAACCGAACGACGTGGAACCCGTTCCGACACCCCAGTTATCGGCGAAGAAGATACCGGCGCCGGCACGAATCACGGTCTTATCGCCCAACCGGTAAGCGAGGCCCAAGCGAGGTGCGAAGTTGTTTTTATCGGGGGTTGATTGATAGCGGGAAACACCGTTCACGCCGACGTAACTCAAGGCGCCGTGCAAATTCAGTCCCGGCGCGGTGATGGGAGGAACGGCCGAATAATTGAAATTATCGAACTGGTTAAAGCGATCGGTTCGCGGCGTCTCATACTCCCAACGGATGCCCATGTTGATGGTAAGGCGGGAAGTAACTTTATAATTGTCCTGCAGGAACAAGGCATAATATTTGCTCGTCATTGCCAGGGAGGGCGCCGGCGCCGCGGATCCTTCCGGGATGCCCAAAAGAAAATCGGCCAGACCCGCTCCGCCTGTAGCGCTCGAAACGGTGGCGTTAGGGCCCTGCGTGTAGGTCGGCGAAAAATTGAAAACGGGCGAATTGGCTCCGGTTTGCAGCGTGTTGAGCTGAATCACGCGGAATTCCACACCGGCTTTTAAGTCATGCTTGGAAAGCGTTTTCGCGGTGGTGGCCTCGAAGGCGCTCACGCTGTTGTTGGCTCGAATAATGTCGGTTGCCCCCAACAAGCCGCCTGTAATTACATTGGCAACTGAGGAACTCGGGCTGGGATAACCAGTGATGGTGATTTCGGGAAATGCGTGTGGGTACAGTTGGCTCGCAAGAGAAGCCGGCAGCCCGAGGCTGGTGATATCGAAATTATTGCTAAAGGGCGGCCGCTGATTGGAGAGCCGCGAGAAGGAAAACCGGAGCGTCGCAAGCCACGTGGGAGATATGGTTTGTGTGTCCTCCACCACAGAGTTTCGGCGGCCAAACGTTTGCGGGCCGGCGGAAGGCGATGCAATGTCAGTTGCTCCGTAAGCGCCGGCGCGAATGATGGGCGTATCGTCGGCGGAATAGCGCGCAAACATTCGGTTTGATTCCGAGAAATAGTGATCTACCTTGTAGCTGACGGTATCTTTCTTGATGTTGTTGGAATCGGTCCGCACGTAGTTGTTTACTCCTGTATATTGCGCCCCGGGCTGGTTCGGCGACGGTAAATATTTTGCAATGGCTAGCGCCACGGGACTGATTCGCGATGTAGGAATTATGTTGTTTTGAAACGGCGTACGCGTCGTGACGCCATTCACTTTGGCAGTTGTCGCCGGATCGTAGATTGTAATGACGTTCCCCGCCGAATTTCGATCGTTGGAAAAGTTGCCGCTCAATAAGGAGGACGGAGGAATGGTCCCCACAAACGTTAAACCTTGAATAAAACGCACACTTTCTTCGTTCACAAAGAAGAATGTTTTGTTCCGGCCGTTATAGATCTTCGGGATATAGACGGGGCCGCCGAGTGTTCCACCAAACTGGTTGTATTTGAAAGGGGCGCGTTTGATGCCTGCCGTATTAGAGAAAAAGTCGTTGGAGTTCAGGACAGTATTGCGAAAGAATTCGTACAGGTTGCCATGGAATTCGTTGGTACCGGACCGTGTGATCACATTGAACACTCCACCAGCGGCCTTTCCATATTCAGCGGAGAAATTATTCGTCTCTACCTTGAACTCCTGCACCAGATCGGGCGTCGCATTGATGACGGGTTGATTTTGCGCGGGCGCTGAATTTGGCGCGCCGTCTAATAAAAATTCGTTGTTCGCGGCGCGCTGCCCGTTGATAGCGTACGACACCGTACTGATTTGGTCGACTGGAATATTGTTCACGCCGATGGACGGCCGTACCCCTGGCACCAGCATTGCAAGCGCATAAGGGTTGCGCCCCAGCAACGGTAATTCCGTAATTTGCTTCGACTCGACGACTTGGCCCAATGTCGCGCTCTCGCTATCGAGGAGCACCGCCCTGGCGCTGACTTCCATCCGCTGGGACACGGTCCCCAACTGCAGTGTCACATCCAGCCGAGCCTCCTGCTGGACCTGCAATTCGAGACCGGTTTGCGTCAAGGAGGCGAAGCCGGGTTTAGTGATGGTGATCTCGTAATTGCCTGGCGGCAGCGCATTGATGGTGTAATATCCGGTGTTGTTGGTTTTGGTATTGCTGATTACCCCGCTTGCTAGGGACTTCGCCGTCACCTCGGCATCGGGTACATTGGCGCCGACTGGATCTGTAACCCGGCCAGTGATGGACGCCGTCTGAGCCGCAGCCATGGCGGCGAATAGGACAAGTAAAACAAAGCTACGAAGCATAAATTTTGTCTCCAATGCAATTCTGTGCGAGGTCTCTTGACAGACTTAAGAATCAGCCATCTAACGCCTGATCGTACGTTTTACTGCGCCCATTCGGCGCTTCCAGCAAAGGAAGCGCGCCGTTCTTGGCCGCTTCCGACCACCATAGTTTCTTTAGTTCTTCCAACTTCTCCGGGTACTTTGCGGCGAGGTTCACGCTTTGTGAGAAATCGCTTTCGACGTTGTACAACTCCCAACGATCACTGTTAAAGTTGGTTCCCGGTTTGTGCATGCCAATGGCTTCCCATTCGTTCTGCCTAATTCCACGGCTGCCCCAAAGCTCGAAGTACTGAACCGAGCGTGGGCTTGGGATATCGGGATTGTTGAACGTGGCGCGCATACTCTTTCCTTGCATCGGAATCTGGCAAACACCCGCGAAAACCTCCGGCGCCGGTACGCCCACAATGTCGAGAACCGTGGGCGTGATATCAATGACATCGACAAACTGCTTGCGCAGACCATGGTTGCGGATCTCAGCCGGCCATGACACGACGAAAGGGGTTTGCACGCCTCCACGATAGGGCCAAAGTTTGTAGTACTTGAACGGCGTATCGGAAGCCATGGCCCACGGGCGTTGGTACAGAGGCTGTGTTTTGTCTGTTCCAAGTTCGGCAAGATGTTCGTACATTTGCTTGAGGGACGTGGTATCGCCGTACGGATGCGTGAAACCACCCTTCAACCCGGCCTCAGGCGCACCACCATTGTCGGAAATGAGGAAAATCGCTGTGTTATCGAAGAGGCGATTCTCTTTTAGATATCCCACTAAGCGGCCAATCTGTTCATCGGCATGCTCTAAAAAGCCGGCGAAGGCGGCCATGAAGCGTGTATAAACAGCGCGTTCTTCGTCGCTCAAATCTTTCCAGGCAGGATCTCCCGGGTTTCTTGGAGGAAGTTTTGTGCCGGGAGGAATTACGCCCATCTTGAGTTGGCGTTGATAACGCTCTGCGCGGATTTGGTCCCAGCCCTTTTCAAAGGTGGACACATATTTATCGATGTAGCGAGCCGCAACCTGCACGGGCGCGTGGGTGGCGCCAAAAGCGACGTGAAGGAAAAAAGGTTTCGCTGGATCCGCGGCCTTATTTTCGTCGACCATCTTGATCGCCTTATCAACGATGTCTTCCGAAAAGTGATAACCGGCTTTGTCCGGCCGCCCCAGCGTGTGATTATCTTCGATTAGATCTGGATGGTATTGATCTGTCCAACCGCTCAGAAATCCGTACCAGCGGTCGAATCCCTTCTGCAGCGGCCAATCGGCACGCGAGCCGCTCGCTTTGATCTCCGCGGTTGGAACTAAATGCCATTTTCCAACACCCAACGTGCTATAGCCATGAGTCTGCAGGATCTGCGCGACCGTAGCAGCGGCAGGAGTAATGCGACCGCGCGCCTCCGGATAGCCTAGGTCGGAATCCGCCAGTTGCTTCATCCCCACAGCGTGACTGTTGCGCCCGGTCAACAACGAGGCGCGCGAGGGAGAGCAGATGGCCTTCGTATTGAAGCTGTTGTATTGTAGGCCGCCCGCTGCCAGCGCGTCGATATTTGGAGTAGAAACCTCCGAACCATAGCAATGGAGATCTGAATAGCCAGTGTCGTCCAGAACAATATAAATGATGTTTGGACTGCCGGCACGGGCGTTTGGCGTCTCGAGAAGGCTGGGCTTTGAGTCCTCCGCGGTTCTGCCAATTACGCCGCCGAAAGTGTTCGCCGAGGTAGCCGCCCCGCATGTCTGCTGGCCATCGGCCAGGTGAACGCCAGCAGCACTCAGCAACATGCTGCTCATCCAACGCCGGCGCGAAACCGTGTCATGACAAGACTTGGATCTAAGCATTCCCCCGATACCCTCTTCCGGTGTCGATTATATCGGAGCGTTATTTCTGCATAGTGTCGTAATTCGCGCCCCTTGCAGAGGACCAGCGGTAGCCTGCTCTCGAAGCGGAAGCGCTGGCAAGGTAACTGCCGTTTTTAGGATCATGGAAGCGAGCTTGGACGCGGCGGTTCGATGAGAAATTCAGTCTGGGGCGCTCACGCTTCCGGCTCGGATTCGAGATTAGTGTCCACGAAATAGATGGACATTGACCTTACGCGGTTGGTATCGAGAGAGGCGGGTCGGTATTGGTAGACCGCAAAGATTGAAAAGAATCAGGGAGACGGGAGACTAGGTTAAACGCCTATACCTGAATCGTGGCGATATCTACCGTGGTGTGGTGGCCTTCGATGACAACGATGCCGCTTTCGGTGACGTGGTATTTCTTGCGGTCTTCTTCGAGGTTGTAGCCGATTTCGGTGCCGGGTGGAATTTTGACGTTTTTGTCGAGGATGGCGCGTTTGACTTTGGCGTGGCGACCGATGTCGCAGTTATCAAAGATGACCGAATCGATGACGCTGACGCCCGTATGAATGCGGACGCCGCGGCCTAGAACAGAGCCGGTTACTTTGCCGCCGGAGACAATAGAACTGCCGGCGATGATGGTATCGATAGCCATACCGCGGCGGCCTTCTTCGTCGAACACAAATTTAGCGGGCGCGTCGAAATAACCGGCGGTGCGCAAGGGCCATTGGCGGTTGTACAAGTTCAATTCCGGTGAAACGGCGCGCAGATCCATGCTGGCTTCGTAGTAGGCGTCGAGCGTACCGACATCGCGCCAATATTGCGGCGAACCAATAGGGTCACCGGGGATGATATTGGTTTGAAAATCGTAAGCGTACATGTCGGCGCGGCCAATGAGAGAGGGCAGAATATCTTTGCCGAAATCGTGGGAGCTGTCTTCGCGGTCGCCGTCGGCCATGAGTTCGCGCAGCAGCACATCGGTTGAAAAAACGTAGTTACCCATCGAGGCATGCACGCGGGAGGGGTCGCTGGGCATGGTGGGCGCGTTGGGATTCTTTTCGTGAAAGCCGATGATGCTGCCGTCGTCGGTAGTTTCGATGACGCCGAATTCGGACGCCATTTCCTTTTGCACCGGGATAGCGGCGATGGTGACGCCAGCGCGTTTTTCGACGTGATACTCGATCATCTGGCGAATGTTCATGCGGTAGATGTGATCGGCGCCAAAGATGACGACCACGTGGGGGTCGGCCTGCTGAATCAGGTTGATGTTCTGATGAATGGCATCGGCGGTGCCGCGATACCAGTCTTCTTGGGCGGAACGCATCTGCGCGGGGACAGGAATGATGAAGTTGTTCTTGAGCAGGCCGCTGACCTCCCAGCCTTCGCGCAGGTGTTGCAAGAGCGACTGGCTTTTGAACTGGGTGAGCACGTAGATGGAAAAGATGCCGGAATTGATGAGGTTGCTGAGAACGAAATCGATGATGCGATAGCGTCCGCCGAAGGGCACGGCCGGTTTCGCGCGTTCCTTCGTAAGCGGATAAAGACGGGTTCCTTTACCGCCGGCGAGAACAAAGGCCAAGACTCGAAGCTGCATGCAATCCTCCGGGGACCAAAAGAAAGGTTATACCGCAAGTGAATTAAGATTTCGAAAAGCGCGGCGTTTAGGCTTGATTCCAAGCGAGCGCCAGTTGGACAAAGGAACGGACGCCAACCCCTGATGGGCCCTTGGAGAGCCAGGCTTTGCCCTCGTCGAGCCAAGCGGTGGCGGCGATATCGAGATGGACCCAGGGCGTGGGGTCGGCAAATTCGCGCAGGAACCAAGCGGCGGTGATAGAACCGGCGTAGCGGCCGCCGATGTTGGGCAGATCGGCGAAGGCGGATTTCAGATAGTCTTTGTATTCCTCGTCCATAGGAAGTTGCCAGGTTTTTTCACCGGCGGCGCGGGCGGCGGTCATGAACTTGGCCAGGAACGTTTCGTTGTTGGTAAAGGCACCAATATTGTGATGACCCAATGCGATGCCGATGGCTCCGGTGAGAGTGGCGGCGTCGACAATGTGGGTGGCGCCATTGCGAATGGCGTAAGTGATGGCGTCGGCGAGAATGAGGCGGCCTTCGGCGTCGGTGTTCAAGACTTCGATGGTCTTGCCGGAGAGCGCGGTGACGATGTCGCCAGGACGCTGGGCATTGCCAT
>Ga0302319_10020952_pt1 | contig 11793 bp, 13 predicted proteins | sample Bog_T0_2_FD_203319 | JGI IMG/M metagenome (GOLD analysis project Ga0302319, IMG submission 203319) | Peat permafrost microbial communities from Stordalen Mire near Abisko, Sweden - Bog_T0_2 | ecosystem: Environmental > Terrestrial > Soil > Wetlands > Peat | place: Sweden: Abisko, Stordalen Mire...
AATTTTGGGTGTGTTCCAGTTGGCGAATAGATGAGAAGGCGCCTGCGGTGTCTTGGCGAAGAGGACGATGCCGGTGGCGGCTCGGCCCAGCCTGTGGACAGGGTTGGCGTTGGGGGTCTGCTTTTGCACCAAGCGCAGGAGGGTGTTTTCCATGAAGCCGCCGCCTGGGAGGGTGGGGAGGCCGCTGGGTTTGTTGACGGCCAACAGATGGGGGTCTTCAAAGAGGACTTCGAAGTGCTGAGGGGAGTCTGGTTCGACCCAGGGTGGACGGTTCCAGACAAGGGTTTCGCCTAAAGTGACCGATTCGCTTCCGGTGGCAGTGATGCCGTTGAGGGTGACTTCGCCGTTGTTTAGTTTTTGTTGCCAAGCTTGTGGGGTTGAGTGGGGGTAAAGGCTTGCCAAGTGGGAGAGCAGAGTCTGTCCATGGTATTTGCTGCTGATGATTGTGGGTAGGCATAGCCCCGGTTGAGCACGTGGTTTGAGTGTAAGCCATGGCATCTGCGGCGGCGACACTGGGCCAAATGAGGAGCCCTGTCGGAAATAGAATTCGGCTCACGTAGAATCAATGACTTACAACGATGGCATGGTCCGTAAGTTATTGATTCTTCGTTCAAAAAAAGTTTCATTCCGACAGGCTCTGAGCTTGTCCCCCTTTTCTTTCATCAACTGGAGCTTAGGGCAAAGGCGGAAGTCCGCTCATCCTTAACTTCCTCGATCCAATACGGCGGGCGGCCGTAGTGGAAGTACAGCTTGTTCTCGTATTCGCGAGTGATGCGCGCCGAATCTTCATACTCCGGGCAGGTCTTGATGGCTTCGCGTGTGACAGCCACAAAGACTTTCGATTCCTCCCAACTCACTCTTTCGACCCACGCCGGAGAGAGAAGCACTTTCTTGCCGGGCCACCAATTCTTCGTCGCCACTTCGAGATAACGGATCGCGAAGCCTTCGTCGTCAACGATGAACTTTTCCACATGGCCGATTTCGCCATCGGCGGCGTCAATGCGATAGCCGCTGACCGCGTCTGTGCTGCGCAAGTGCGAACTCTTCGATTCTTTTCGGACGAGATCTGAGGGGCCACCCCAATAATACGGATAACCGTAGTAGCCAAAGTATTCAGCTTCATGCTGGCGGGATACGGGACGATTGGTGTCGATGTTGGGGCTATTCTCGACCTGTTTTCTGGTGAGAGATACATCGATCCGTTTGCCTTCAACGTCGACGCGAAGAATCGAAAGCGGCGAGATCAGCACTTGGCGGTCGTTCAACCAGTTGCCGGTTTCAACCGTGAGGTAGCGGATCGCCCAGATTTCATCGTCGAAATAGAGTTGGACGACCTTGCCAATCTCGCCATCCGTGGCGTGTACCACTAGCCCTTTAAGATCTTGATTGTTTGTGAACATTGACTGTGCCCTCCTTGGGCAGTTGACTGAATGCTTCTTCGCCTTAGCAACCGATTGCCAAAACTATCGGAAGCCTGCTCCCACCGCTTCGCTCGCATGAACCGCTGTGCTGATGGGGTGCGTGCTTTCAAGAATTGCCCTTGCCTTATCGACTTCCGCCATCGTGCCACTTAACATAAGCAAATACTTGTCCGTCTTCAGCGCCAGTTCGTATTCGACGACGCTATCCTTCGGAATGCCCATGCCGATGAGGCCCGCTCCGATGGCACTCAGTCCCCCGACGACAACCGCGCCTTCCAGTGCCGCCACGATCCACGCAACGAGAGGGCCTGCCACTAGAACTGGCCCGATGCCCGGAATGGCAAAGAACGCCGAGCCGAACAGCAATCCCCAAAAGCCTCCCCAAAACGCGCCGGTTTTGCCCCAGTATTTCATCCGGGCGCCGTTGTTGTAGTAACCAACCACGTGTTCATCGGTGTGGGGATCCTTGCCAACAATCGACAAGGTATGCATGTCCATGCCGGCGCGCTGGAGTTCCTTTACCCCTTTTTCTGCTCCTTCATGCGTGCGGTAGACGGCTACGATTGCGTTTGTTTCAGACATTTTTTCCTAATTGATAAGAGCACGGGACGCGCCAAAGCCCATTCTTCTTTTAAAACCAGCCAGAGGGGGGACGCGTTCGGTGAGAAAGAGTTCCGCTGGCCTGACCATTGCAGGTCACTTGATCGCGTATGGTCATTTGATATTTGTGAAACCGATGTCGATTGCTTCCAACTGATTCGGTTGCAAAACGTTTTCAGCGTTTTCACGGCTTCTTTCAGAAAGCCGCAGCGCCGGTTGAAAAGCGGCTGCCGTGCAACTGCACGGCTCTGGAGTTTCTACATTTTCGAGGCGAGATCAGGAAGCAGCGACGGTTTTCGACAGCAGTAGCTAGGGGCGGAACAAGTCGTTCACGTTCTTGGCTGTGACAAAACGGATGGCGGGATCTTCCAACTCGGGGAGAGTCAGTTTAGACAGGCGCCGCGTGGTGGCGGTTGAGATAGTGCCAAATCGCGCGACGATTAAGCGCTGCAGCAGCGAAACTGCTTCCTGCCGTCTGCCCGCCTTTTCACCTTCCGCTAAACCCTCCGCCTTGCCTTCTGCCAGACCTTCTGCCAAGGCTTGCGCGCGTTCCCGGCGGATCACGGGACCGAACACTTCATGATCCCGGATGTCGTAGCGTATGGGCATTCGTTTCGCCTCCTGTTGAACTTCGCCGGCTAGATTTCGCATTCCCGCCAAAATCAGCAGCTTGGAAAACGCAGCGTTCCGGTCCTCCACCTTCATTTTACCAATGCGCTGCAAGATGCGCAGAATCGTTTCCGGCCGGTCGGAATGACTCCCCAGGATGGCCAAAACTGCGTCAGCCGGATACTTACCTTGGAGCAAAGTTTCCGCATCCCAATCGCGGATATCGATGATGGTGAACCGGCAGGTCAGGCAGGGGGTGACCAGCTCGGACGGCATGCTCAATCAGTCGCTGCCTACATAGAGAACGTAGAGTGCGGGGAAGCGTTGGTAGATCTGGGCTACGAGCGGCGCGTACTCAGCCATGCGGAGCGGCAGCAATGGATCATTAAAGCTCTGCAACTCAACCAAGATCAGTTCGAATGTCCGTGCTGCTTCGAATAACAGATCGACTCTGCGCTGCGTCACTCTGGGCAGTTCGACATTCAACCAATGGCCGCGCGTCGCGCCCGTGAGGCGTCCGAAGAAAGAGTTCTGTGAGCCGGTTAGCAACGACTTAAGAACGGAGTCGTATTGATGCAACTGACTTTTATGTTATCTGAGCTGGTGGCGCAGGCGTTTCCGACTGCGAAGTGCAGCCCGAGGGCTGCACCACCTTTTGCTTCTGGTGAAACTGGCAGGTTAACGCTAGCTGATGGTAATGAGGTCTTCGACGTTCGTAACGCCGGGCGCCGACCAGGCGGCGTTTTGGGCCTCTTGCCGTTCCGACCATGAGCGGACGGATCCACGCAGCGTCACTTTACCGTTAAACGTCTCAACGCTAATTTGTCCGGCATCGGTCTCCGCATTGCGCTTTAGCGCGTTCTCGATTTTCAGCTTCACGTCGGTCGCGTCGAGTGTTGGCGTGACGCTGATCTGATTAGAAACCCACTTTACGCCGCGCAATGATCGCACGGCTCTTTCCGCTTCTTCTTTCTGATACTGCCATTCGGCCGCGCCTCTCAGCGTCACACATCCATCGCTAACCTGCACCTTCACGGTGGCCGGCACGGAGTAGTTCCACTCCAAATGATTCATCGCCGCGCGGGCGATATCGGCATCGTTTCGTACTGAGGCCGAAGGCATTTCGACTTTTATCTCGCTCGCTACTGCCTTGGTGTTCAAAACCCGCAGCGCGGCGTGTTCCGCAGCCCACTTTTCAAAGTAGTTGTCTACACGCCCGTCGAGTTCCACGACGCCATCTTTCACCGAGACGCCAATCTGCTCGGCACGGACACTTGGTTCCCAGCGTAGTTCTTGCTCGACGTCGTTCCGTAATTGTTCATCGTTATTCATGTAGTGATTTCCTATCGATTCGATCTGAAACTCGCCACCTACGCCTCTAACACCCATCCCTTCAGAAGGGCCATGATGCGTGGTGCAAGCACTAGTGAACGTGCAATCCGAAGGCCGAACACCGCTGCCTAGCGTGCGGCTAAAGGTGCACTCGTACTCGATCTCGAAACTGACCGGCATTGGTCATTTGACCTTATGCAGTCATGATCGGCGACCGAATCAACGCCTGAATCCGGCTTACAAAATCGACAGGCAGATGCTTCCAGCCTTTGGTCTTCCGGTTGCACTACCTCAGTTGACGAACAACCTCATCGAGGTATCGCCAAAACTAGGGACAGATAACAAACATGGGAAAAGCAATTGGAATTGATCTAGGAACCACGAATTCTGTGGTGGCCGTCATGGAAGGCGGTAAGCCGACCGTAGTCATCAACAGTGAGGGGAACCGCTTGACACCCTCAGTGGTTGGCTTCACCACCACAGGCGAGCGCCTGGTAGGTCAGTTGGCAAAGCGGCAAGCGGTGCTTAACCCGGAGAATACAATCTCCTCGGCCAAGCGATTCATTGGCAGGCGCTTTTCGGAAGTACAGTCGGAGATCAAGAACGTACCCTACAAAGTTGTCGCCGGTGCCGACGACGCGGTCCGCTTCATGGTGAGGGGGAAGGAGTACCCTCCCGAAGAGGTATCGGCCGTTGTGCTCCGCCGGTTGGTAGAAGACGCTGCCAAGTATTTGGGTGAAAAGATCACCGACGCGGTCATTACCGTGCCCGCTTATTTCAACGACGCCCAGCGCCAGGCGACTCAGGATGCCGGAAAGATTGCCGGCCTGAACGTTCTTCGCATTATCAATGAACCCACGGCGGCCGCACTCGCCTACGGCTTGGATAAGAAAGGCAACGAGACGATTCTGGTATTCGACCTGGGCGGCGGCACATTCGATGTGTCGGTCCTGGATGTGGGAGATGGGATCTTTGAAGTCCACTCCACCGCCGGAGACACCCATCTGGGCGGTGATGATTTTGACAAGCGGGTTGTGGACTGGATCGCCGAAGAGTTTCTGCGGACTCAAGGCATCGACCTGAGAAAGGATCGGCAAGCTCTGCAGCGTCTTTCCGAGGCCGCCGAAAAGGCCAAGATCGAGCTTTCGGGCGCTCTTGAAACAAACATCAATCTCCCGTTTGTAACCGCCGACGCTACCGGGCCCAAGCATTTGGAGATGAAGCTTTCGCGGGCTAAGTTCGACCAGTTGACAGCGGATTTGGTGGAGCGCTGCAAAGGCCCTGTGGAGCGGGCGCTGGCCGACGCCAAGATCCAAGTCGCGCAATTGGACGAAGTCATTCTGGTTGGCGGCTCAACCCGCATCCCGGCCGTACAGGCGCTTGTCCGGCGCTTGACCGGCGGCAAAGAGCCGAATCAGTCCGTGAACCCCGACGAAGTGGTTGCCATCGGCGCGGCCATTCAAGCGGGCGTGTTGGCGGGCGAAGTAAAAGGCGTTGTTTTGCTCGACGTTACTCCTCTCTCGCTCGGGCTGGAAACGCTGGGCGGCGTAATGACCAAATTGATTGAGCGGAACACCACCATACCCGCTCGAAAATCTGAAACCTTCTCCACTGCCGAAGACAACCAAACGGCCGTAGATGTTCATGTGCTGCAGGGCGAACGCGAATTCGCAAAGGATAACCGCACGCTGGGACACTTCCGGCTGGAAGGCATCAAGCCCGGTCCACGGGGGGCGCCGCAAGTGGACGTTACCTTCGATATTGACGCTAATGGTGTTCTAACTGTCGCCGCGAAGGACAAGGAGACAGGCAAGGAACAAAAGATCACCGTCGCCGGATCGACGCAGTTATCGAAAGACCAGATAGACCGCATGGTGAAGGACGCGCAAGCGCACGTGGAAGACGACAAGCGCAGGCGCGAAGAAGTAGCGGCGCGTAACGGTGCCGACGCGATCGCCTATCAAGTGGAAAGGCAGATCCGCGAACTGGGCGATCAAGTGCCGACTAACGAGAAAGCGCGCGCTGAACAGATGATTACTCAGATCCGCGAGCTGGTGAAAAACGAGTCCACCGACGTGGCGCTCATGCGTCAGTCAACGAGTGATCTTCAGCAATTGGCGCACGCGCTTTCGGCTCCTGCGGCGAGCGAAAGTTCAGCTACACCCGGGCATGCTGGCGCATCGCATGGCGCGGCGAAACCCGGCAACGAAGAAGTGATCGACGCGGAGTTCAAGCAAACCAAGTGAGGACATACGGCTGCGAGAGCGCGCTAAAACTGCCTCTTGCGGCCGATTCGCCATGAATTCTAACGACATCAACGGAAAAACTAACGTCATTGTTCCAAATCCGGAAATCGAGGCCTTGCAGGCGCAGGTACGCAGCGAGCACAAGATGTACCTGCGCTCGCTTGCCGATTTTGATAACTATCGGCGGCGCACGGAAAGGGAGGTTGCCGGCGTCGTCCAAAGAGGAAAACGCGATCTCATTCTCGCGTTCCTGGAGGTTATCGATTCCTTTGACCGCGCTCTTCAGCAAGCGGGCGACGCGGCAACGCCACTAGTCGAAGGTTTACAGGCCGTTCACAGGAAGACGCTCGCGATGCTCGAAACGCAAGGTATCGTCCCTTATCGCAGCGTTGGCGAGCCTTTCGATCCGGCTCTACACGAAGCCGTGGCCTCTGTAGTGAGCACTGAATATCCGCCTGGGGTGGTGATCGATGAATTGGAGCGGGGCTATCGAGCCGGTGACGCGGTACTCAGACCCGCTCGAGTTCGGGTCTCGGCGCAGCCATAGTATCAGCGAACCGACATGCCTGTAGCATTCAAAGACTACTATCAGATCCTTGGAGTCTCAAAGACTGCCAGCGAAGACGATATTCGCAAAGAATACCGGAGCCTCGCCCGTAAGCATCATCCAGATCTAAATCCTGGGGACAAGTCCGCTGAGAATAGGTTCAAAGAAATCAACGAAGCCTATGAAGTTCTCTCCGATTCCGCGAAACGCCAGCGCTACGATCAGCTTGCCGCGAACCCGCAGGCGGGAGCAGGCTTCAGGCCACCACCCGGCGGCGCGAACGGGTATGCGGGCTATCACAACGGCGAAGACGGCTTTGGTGGAGAGCAGGGCGCCGAGGGTTTCAGCGATTTTTTCGAAGGTCTATTCGGCGGCCGTCGCGCCGGCCGCAGTGGCGCCACTTTCCGGATGGCCGGCCAGGACACTAACGCAGCTATACCCCTGACGATAGAAGAGGCTCACGGTGGCGTTGTCCGGACGATCGAGTTAGCCGGCGCCGGCGAGCGAGTGAGATCGCTTGAAGTAACCATCCCAAAAGGAGTTCGCGATGGTTCCGTGATCCGGCTGGTGGGACAGGGCGAACCCGGAACGGACGGAGCGCCGGCCGGCGACCTCTATTTGCATGTAAACATTCTGCCGCATCATGTTTATCAACTTCTAGGAGACGACGTCCAAGTGGAACTGCTCATCACTCCGTGGGAGGCGCTTCTGGGAGCGCAGGTAAACGTGCCGACTTTGGATCGGCAGGTGGAGATGACAATTCCGCCTGGGTCGCAGGCCGGCCAAAGACTGCGGCTTCGCCAGCAAGGGCTCAAAAAACGCGCCGGGGGACGGGGTGATGAATACGTGAAGCTGAAGATCGTAGTGCCGGCCGTGGCAACCGTCCGCGAGAAGGAATTATTCCAACAACTGGCAGCCGAATCGCGATTTAACCCGCGGGAGCCGGCGGGAGGCAATTAAGTCTATGCAGCATTACGAATTGGCGATTCGCTCAATTCCATCGGACGAAGTGACATTCGAGGAACTGGCGGCGCGTGCCGAAATGCACCCTGAATTGCTCGCCCGGCTGGTAGAATTCGGACTGATCGAGCCGGTGTCAGCCCGAGGAGATCTCTCCGTATTCGATTCCTCTAAAATCTGGCGGCTGCTGTGCATCAGGCGGCTTCGGAGTGATCTGGGGATAAATTTGCAAGGGGTGGCGGTGGTTCTCGATCTGGTGGAACGGTTGGGAGATTTGGAGCGTGAGATCGCATCGCTTCGGGCCTGGGATTGAAGCGTGCGTAACCCGGGCTTCTTGCGCTGCCTCAACCTACTTCGCAATGGCTTTGGTGATTTCGATCAATGCTTTGGTGACTTGGCCGGGGGCCTCGACATCAATGATCTTGGGATTGAGCGGCTTTAGTGTAGCGGCTAATTGATCGAAAGGTTCGCGCGAGAACGGAGGGCCTCCCATTCTTTGGCCACCACCCATGCGCGATCGGCGGCCCATTCCTCCTCCCATGTCCGGCATGGCGGAACGAATGGCGGGCTCGGCATGAAACCGGATGTAGACCACTTGACACGGGGGCAAGGCTTCGAGGGAAATAGGCGCTAGATCATCGCCCCTATCGAAGGCAATGGGTTTGGTCAGGACAGCTAGAACACAAGATTTTTCGGGGGCGGACGAGCGAATGAGGCGGCGCACTTCGGAGACGAAATATTGAGCGTTGTCTTGGTGGCCGGCGAGGGAGTGAACGTCAATCGACGCTGTGCTTGCGTCTTTCAAAGACGACTTCAGACGGGGCCAATCCGATTCTTGGCCGTCATTTTGCTCGAACACCGTTTTGTGGCGCCCAAGATCAAGCAAGGCAATTTGTTCGGAAATAGATGAGGAGCCCGGCGATGCGATAACTTTGAGTGAAGGCAAGAGAGAAGCCAAGTTCGCGCCAGCCGCGCGCCCCGACGGAGAGACGTTCATGACGACGTTGAGTTGAGCCTGCGTATGAACTGAAGCAGCCCACGGAACACGGCTGCGAATGTAAGGCAGATACCAACTCTCCGGCGAGACGTCGTTATGCATGAATTCAACGGAAGGCAAAGTGCGCCACGCGTCGCTTAACCATTCGCGTGGACGCTCTGGAAAGTGAACTTTGATCTGAGTGGCACTGTGTTCACCTTTGCCTGTATCCAGAATTACAACGGCAAGCTGGTAGTCGCCCGGAACGAAGAAGGCCCGCTGCGAATAGTCGATGCTGGCCTCTTTCACATCGGGATCGAGCTTATTTAGTTCAATGCTGCCGTGTTCCTGGTACTTTGCTCCTTCGGCATCCGTGAGCTGAATGAGAATGAGCAGCGCGCCATTGTGACGGCGGCTTTCCAGATCTTGACCGTCGAGGCGGACATCGATAGAGGACACAAGGCGCTGGTGAAAGGAAAGCTCGGCGCGGGGCACCTTCACGGTCCAGCGGAAATGAAGCTGATCGGGTTCGTTTAGCCACTTATCAAATGGGATTTTTTCGAATTCCGGATCGTGGGTACCGCGCTGGGCCGATGCTTGCCAAACAAAAGTTGCGGTGAGGAGCAGATGGGCGAGGAAGCGGCGCAAGTCACAGTGTATCCCGCTGTTCTCGCGTTGTGGTGCGGGTTTTTCTAGAGGGACAAGTCGCCTTTGAACTTCATTTGCTTGAGTTCAAATTTGGCTTTGACGTTGAGGGGAGACATGACCGTGGAAAAGGTCACGGTTTTGTCGCCATCGAGCTTAAGAACTTCGGGCAGAAATCCAAAGTACAGTGTGGAGGTTTCATTTTTGTCGGGCTGAATCACGTCGGGAACGACGGCCTGCTGCCCTTTCACTTGGAGCGAGGTTTGTGATTTGAGTCCGTCGTAAGAATCCGTGCCGGTGGAACTATCATCAGTGCCGTGGCCGGAGACAATCGGCAATCCGCTGACACTAATGACGTAATGACCCGCGAAAGCTGCCGGGAATTGCAACTTCAGGGCGAGACGGACGGGCTTTGCGCTGGCCCAGCGAACCACGCCTTGGAATTTAGGGCTAGTCTCGCCAGAACTGGCGCCGGCGCGAGTGGATTCACGCATCATTCCGCCGCGTCTTCCACTGCCGACATTAGATAATGGCGCATAACCCTTCACGTCCGCGCTGACCGGTTTTGCCCAAGGCGATTTGGTGGTGAGCGATTGAATCTCCTCAGGCGTCCAACTTTCGGGCGGTTTGGTATTCCAGAATTCATCCTCCCCGGTGCGCGCGCTGAGTGAATGCGAAGCAACCAGCAGACTTCCTGCGGCCATCTGGAAAGCGGAGCGTCTTGACACGAACATAAGGTTTTGGACGGTTTTGCCATTGTTCTGGTTACCGACCCCACGTGCTTCACGGATAATGTTTCCAGAGATGATATTCACACGTCGCGTATTTGCCGGGATTTTGGCGCAGATTCCATTTCCTAATAAGCCGAGCATTCCATCTGCGCCAAGCATTCCGTCTACTCCGAACATTCCGTCTCAGCCCAGCACTCCATCTAAGCCGACAATTCCCTGGCCTAAAAAGAAGGCCAAGAAGAAATCAAACAAAGGGTTCGTTCGGGCGGACGGCAAGACATTAGTCGATCCGGAAGGAAAGCGCCTTACACTGCGGGGCATCAACCTGGGCAACTGGTTAGAACCCGAAGGTTACATGTTTCTGTTCGAGGAAGGGCCGCAATCGCCGCGCGAAGTTGAGGGCTTCTTCAACGAGTTAATCGGACCGCATGAAGCGGACCTCTTCTGGCGCGATTATCGCAAGCGGTTCATTACCGACGCGGATATCCAGTTCATCAAGCAATGCGGACTGAATTCCGTTCGCATTCCCTTTCACTACCAATATTTCGTAAACGGAGGCGAGGGCTTTGAGTTACTGGATCCCGTTATTGAGTGGTGCAGCAAGGCTGGCATTTGGGTGATCCTGGATATGCATTGCGCACCTGGAGGGCAGACCGGGACCAATATAGACGATAGTTGGGGCTATCCTTGGCTCTACGAGAGCGAGGAAGCGCAAGACTTAACTTGCCAAGTGTGGAAAGGCATTGCCGACTATTACAGCGACGAACCGACGATCATTGGCTATGATCTGCTGAACGAACCGATTCCCACGTTCCCGCAATTGCAGAAATACAACAGCAAACTGGAACCGCTTTATAAGCGCATCACGCACGCTATCAGGGAAGTGGATAAGGATCACTTGATTATTTTGGAAGGAGCGCAATGGGCCACGAATTTTCAAGTGTTCGGTTCGCCATTCGACGCCAAGACGATTTATGAATTTCACAAATATTGGGCGGAGCCGAACCAAGATGCCATTCGAGAGTATCTGGAGTTTCGAGACCGGCACAACGTGCCCATATGGCTGGGAGAATCGGGTGAAAATACCGATCAATGGGTGGGGCAGTTCGCAGAATTGGTAAACAAGAACGACGTAGGCTGGTGTTTCTGGCCTTACAAGAAGATGGAAAAAACTTCGTGCTTGGTCTCAATGGCAAAGCCGGCGCATTGGGACGAGATTATCGCTTTCGGGAAAATGGCGGGCGGAACCGGGGCGGCGGAAAAGCGAATAGCGGCGCGGCCGTCGCTTGAGTCTTCGCGGGAAGCATTGCATGATCTACTTGAGAAGATCGAGTTTCGGGCCTGCTCGGTCAATCATGGCTATTTGCAAGCATTGGGGTTACACTGACGGCTATGGGCCGATTTTTCGTCACTGTTGTTGCACTTGCTTCCCTCTTGCACGCCACACAGAAACCGGCGGAGCCCGTCAAGGCGGCGGCTGCCACGGAGGTCGGGCCCAAAGAAGTGGTGCAGCAGTTGTTCGCCGCTATGGCGGCGCGCGACGCTTTGGCCGCGAAGGAACTCTTTATGCCCGAGGCCGGACTCTTTTCCGTAGCAGCCAACGGCAAATCCAATAAGATGCCACTGCGGGATTTTCTCAATGCCATTGGTTCGGGCAAAGCGGTTTGGAAGGAGCGGATGTGGAACGAAGATGTCCAGGTGCATGGAGTGATCGCGATTGTTTGGG
>Ga0302319_10020956_pt1 | contig 11792 bp, 12 predicted proteins | sample Bog_T0_2_FD_203319 | JGI IMG/M metagenome (GOLD analysis project Ga0302319, IMG submission 203319) | Peat permafrost microbial communities from Stordalen Mire near Abisko, Sweden - Bog_T0_2 | ecosystem: Environmental > Terrestrial > Soil > Wetlands > Peat | place: Sweden: Abisko, Stordalen Mire...
CCAGGGTTGCCCCAACAACGCGGCCAACTTCGGCTCCGTCACCGGCGCCATCGGCGGCTCCAGGGCCTTCACCATGGGTATGCACCTCACCTTCTAACCAGCACTTCAACTCGCACCGCCCAAACGGGGTTCCTTCGGGAACCCCGTTCTGCTTCTCCCGCGAGATCCAGCCCCGCGGAGTCCGATTCGGGAATCAATTCCGAAAATGGGCATTATATTTGTTGAAAACATATCAACAGCAGGGTTACAGTTGGATTAGTTACTAAAATGCATTACTTGTTGTTTATGCAGCTCTGCATCCCTGAGGTGTAGCCATGGTTTGCCCAAAGTGCCAGTCCGAATCCCTTTCCCTCATTCCCGCTGAGGTTCGCCTCTATCGCAACACCCTCCGCACCCTCAGCCACCCGCCCATGACTCCCTCGCCTGACATCCGTGTCTGCCTCGACTGCGGCTGGAGCGAGTTCGCCATTCCAGGCGCTTGGCTCTCTGCCGGCTGGCTTCGTTCCCTCCGCCAGCAGCCCGCCACCAACGCTGCGGGAGTCCGCTAGAACTTCACTGCCGAGGCCTCGTCACCGCTAGACATCCTCGCGCGATTCCAAAGCGGAACCGTGCCCCGCGGCAATCAGTCCGTCACAAAGAAAAACCCCCAGCCGAAGCCAGGGGTTCTTTTCTTCTTGAGCTTTTGCGCCGGAGGCGCGTCCGCCTGGATGGCACATCCTAGTACATGCCGTCCATGCCGCCGCCGTGACCGCCGCCTGCCGGAGCTGCCTTCTGCTCCGGAATCTCGACAATCAGTGCCTCGGTGGTCAGTAGCAATCCGGCAATCGAAGCCGCATTCTGCAGCGCCGTGCGGGTTACCTTGGTCGGATCGATGACGCCGGCCTTCACCAGGTCTTCGTACGATCCGGTAGCCGCGTTGTAGCCGAAATGCGGATCGGTCGACTCAAGTACCTTGGCCACAACCACCGCGCCCTCTTCGCCGGCATTGGCGACGATCTGGCGGAGTGGCTCTTCGAGCGAGCGGCGAACAATCTGCGCACCGATCTTCTCATCGCCTTCCAGCGTCTTGATCAGCTCGTCCACCGCGGGAATAGCGCGAACCAGAGCCACGCCGCCTCCGGGAACGATGCCTTCCTCAACGGCCGCACGGGTAGCATGCAAAGCGTCTTCCACGCGAGCCTTCTTTTCCTTCAGCTCGGTCTCGGTCGCCGCGCCCACCTTGATGATGGCTACGCCACCAACAAGCTTGGCCAGCCGCTCCTGCAGCTTCTCCTTGTCGTAGTCGGAGGTGGTCTTCTCAATCTGTGCACGGATCTCTCTCACGCGGCCCTCGATGTCCGAGGACTTGCCGGCGCCGTCCACGATTGTGGTGTTGTCCTTGTCGATCGTGATCCGCTTGGCCTTGCCCAGATCCTCGAGCTTCACGCCTTCCAGCTTGATGCCCAGGTCCTCGGTGATGGCCTTGCCGCCAGTGAGTGTTGCGATGTCGCCCAGAATGGCCTTGCGACGATCGCCAAATCCAGGAGCCTTCACCGCAGCCACGTTCAACGTGCCGCGCAGCTTGTTCACTACGAGTGTGGCCAAAGCCTCACCCTCGACATCTTCAGCAATGATCAGAAGCGGTTTGCCGCCGCGTGCAACCTGCTCCAGCAAGGGCAGCAGATCCTTCATCGCCGAGATCTTCTTCTCGAAGATCAGAATGTAGGGTTCTTCCAAAACCACTTCCAACCGCTCTGCGTCGGTCACGAAGTAGGGGCTCAGGTAGCCGCGGTCAAACTGCATGCCGTCCACAGTCTCCAGGCCGGTGTGCATCGTCTTCGACTCTTCAATCGTGATCACGCCATCCTTGCCCACAACCTTCACGGCATGAGCAATAATGTCGCCGATCTCCTGATCGCCATTGGCCGAGATCGCGCCCACCTGGGCAACCGTATCTTCGCTTACAGGCTTCGACAGCTTGCCGAGAGCGCCCCCCTCAGTCCACTTGCCGTCCTTGTCGCGCGAGCCAATGATCACCGTAACAGCCTTGTCGATGCCGCGCTTCAGTGCCGTCGGGTTGGCTCCAGCGGCAACAGTCTTCACGCCTTCCTTGAAGATCGACTGCGCCAGAACGGTCGCCGTCGTCGTGCCGTCGCCGGCAACATCTGAGGTCTTCGAGGCAACTTCTCGCACCAGCTGCGCGCCCACGTTTTCCAGCGGATCCTTCAGGTCGATCTCCTTGGCAACGGTCACGCCGTCCTTGGTGATCGTCGGGGAACCGAACTTCTTCTCAATCACAACGTTGCGCCCCTTGGGGCCCAGCGTCGCCTTCACTGCGTCCGCCAGCGTGTTCACGCCGCGCAAGATCGCCTGACGGGATTCTTCACCGTGCAAAATTTGCTTTGCCATTTTCTTGAACTCTCCTTAGAACAGTGATCAGTTGTAAGTGGTCAGTGGTCAGAATCAATCTTCAGCTGTCAACCTCCGCACTAGTTTCCCAAGCGGTCCTTACTGACAACTGGTAACTGAAAACTGACTACTTCTTTACGATTCCCAGAACTTCTTCTTCGCGCATGATCAGGAACTCTTCGCCGTCCAGCTTGATCTCGGTGCCGGAATACTTCCCGAAAAGAACATTGTCGCCAGCCTTCACGTCGAGCGGGAAGACCTTTCCTTCATCGTTGGATTTGCCCTTGCCCACGGCGATCACTTCGCCTTCCTGGGGCTTTTCTTTGGCGCTGTCGGGGATGATGATCCCGCCACGAATAGTTTCGCCCTCTTCCAGACGGCGGACGAGAATGCGGTCATGGAGCGGAGTGAAAGTGGTTTTTACATGTGTTGATGCCATTGCTTCGCTTCTCCTTCAGGCCCCGGCAGGGTTGAGCCCCAACCGCGGGATGTCAGTGTTTTTCCAGAAAAAAGCTTCGGAAGCCGCCCCACCAGCCCACCAGGATTGCTCGGTAAACCAGTCAAGCAGTACCGACCACCGTTTGCTAGCAGTCGACCCTTCCAATTGCTAACGATAGGCAAGTCGGGCGTAATCTGTCAAGCGGAAATCGTTAATATATGAGCGTAACTCACTCATAAATACTTACACCGGCCCTTTTGCAGGAATTGTCTGCATGCAACCGCGCTTTTCAACTTGGAATTCCTCAAAAGCCACTGAAATTCCGACTGCTCTCGGTCGATAAGTTCCCCAAGCGTCTCGGTAACGAGGCTCCATCGGCGTTGGATTCCACAAACCAGGCCAGACCGGACACCCAACTGGAGGCAATATTGAGGCTACTCACGGAAGAAGACGGTCAGGCCGCTATCCTCTTGGCGACCTTCCTCGCCATTCTCGCCCTGGGCTTCATGGCGCTGGCCGTCGACGTCGGCTATTCCTTCCGCGAGAAACGCATGGCCCAGGCCGCAGCAGATGCCGCCGCCATCGCCGCCGCTGAGGAGCTCACCGTCGGCGACACCGTGAATATGCAAAGCGCAGCCAACGCAGTTTCCGCTATGAACGGCTTTGACACCACATTGACAACCCATCCCGCCACAGTTCAGGTCAACAACCCGCCCCTCAACGGGATCTATTCCGGCAGTTCAGGTTATGTTGAGGTCATCGTCTCCCGAGCTGTCCCCACCCTCCTGCTCGGCGCCTTCAACCCAAACCACACCACCATGACAGTCTCCGGCCGTTCCGTCGCCGGCGGCGGCCAGACCAGCCCCACCTGCATCTGCCTCGAGGGCCAGTCCGGCATGGACCTCAACATGAGCAACAACGCCCAGCTTTCCGCACCGAAGTGCGGCGTCACTGTCGACTCCAACTCCGGCAACGCCATCGGCGTCGTTGGCAGCGCCCGCATCAACGCGTTGTCACTCGGCAGTGTCTCCACCACCTGGGACAACTCAAGCAACATCAACAATGCCGGAACCATCTCTTCCAACACCAAGGTCGTTACCGGCGTAGCTCAGTGCAGCCCCACCATCACTCCGCCCACGCTGCCCAACGGAATCACCTGCTACAGCAACCCCATCCAGGGCTACATCGCCTCTAACAACTACACCGGCGTCTACACCCTGCCGCTGGCCGGCGAAAACACCGTCAACGGTACCCTGTGCCTCACCAGCCTCGATACCAGCAACTCCGCCTCCGTTACCTTCACACCCGGCTACACCTACTACATCCAAGGCGGATTCACCACCGGCGGCGGCGCCCCCATTACCGGAAATGGCGTGACGTTCTACGTCGGCGGAACCGTGAATATCGCCAACGGCGTCACCGCCAACCTCTCCGCCCCCACTGTCGGCGGAGTTCCACAAACTCTCTTCTATGCAATGGGCAGCGCAGTCACCATTCAAGGCGGATCCAGTTCCACTTTCTCCGGCCTCATCGACGCTCCGAACGCTGCCGTCACCCTCAACAACGGCACGGGCACCACGATGAATATGGATTTCGTCGCCCAAACCCTCACCATGGCCGGCGGAGCAACTCTCAGCAGCTACCCTGCCGCCAACTTGGGAACACTCAACACTTCTGTCGCCAAGGTCGCCGAATAAGCCATGCCCAGCCTGCTACAACGCGCTCATGCACTCCCTTTCGCCGGAAGGCTGTCCGCCATCTTCCGGCATCGGCTTCTCCGGGAAGAGTCTGGGAATGCAATCGTCGAAATGGCTCTTTGCATTTCGATTTTCGGCATTCCGATCCTGTTTGGAACCGTTGACCTCGGCGGCATGGTCTATAACTCCATCGAGATCTCCAGTGCCGCCCATGCTGGGGTGATGTACGGCATGATCAGTTCCACCTTTGCCGCGGATCCTGCAGGGGTCATCACGGCTGCCACCAACGATGCGCCCGATCTCAATTCGGTTCTGGTCGTCACCCCCACCGTCTACTATGCCTGCTCTCAATCGCTGGGTGGCTCGCAGTATGCCTCCCAGTCCGCGGCAAACCTCGCATGCACCGGCAGCTCCAATCACAGCCTTGAATTCGTTAAGGTCTTCGCCACAGCCACCGTCCATCCCGCCATCCGTTGCCCAGGTTTGCCCGCCACATACACACTCGTTGGCGTCTCCGTCATGGAGGTGGAAGAGTGACGAACACGCGAGCTCTCGTTACCCACAGAACAAACCGGCTCCTTCGCCTGCTCACTTGGCAGGAAGGAAGTGCACTGGTCGAATTCGCCCTCACCGTGCCGATCCTCTTTTCCTTTTTCTTCGGTCTTATTGAGGTAAGTCTCGCCTCTTACTGCCATCAGGTCATCTCCGAAAGTGCCCGGGAGGGAACGCGCTACGCCATGGTCCACGGCTCCAGCTGTCAGACCGGCTCTGGGACATCCTGCACAGTAACAGCGTCGGCGGTAAACAGCTTTGTTGCTGCAGAAGGCTGGCCTAACCTCGGTGGGGGCACAATGTCCGCCAACACCACCTTCCCCGACGGCAACCAGGCAGCCGGTAGCCGAGTCCAGGTCACCGTTACCTACCTGTTTCCTTTCCGCGTCCCCTTCATCCCGCCCAGCACCCTCACCATGTCCAGCACCTCCGTTACATACATCGTCCAGTAGCGCCTGTTCGCACCCTCCCGCCATCCTCCTGATATGCTGCCTACTTAGGTCCGCACATTCCCCTCAAGGAGCCGGCAAATCGTGAACCTGTTTCGAGGCCTGCGTCCCCTCCGCCGCGCATCCGCTCTTCGCGACCTGCTCTCTGGAGTCGTCCTCGCGGCAATGGACATTCCCCAGGTCCTCGGCTACACAAAAATCGCCGGAATGCCCGTCGTCACAGGCCTTTACTCGCTACTCCTGCCCCTGCTCGCCTTTGCCGCATTCGGCTCCTCGCGCTACCTGGTCGTCGCTGCGGATTCAGCCACCGCCGCCATCTTCGCCGGAGACATGTCCGGGCTCGCCACCCCCTCTGAAGCCCGCTATGTCGCCCTCGCCGGTATCGTCGCCCTCTTCACCGGTTCCATCCTTCTGCTAGCCCGCCTGCTCCGCCTTGGCTTCATTGCCGACTTCCTCTCCCGTACCGTCCTCGTCGGCTTTCTCGCCGGCGTCGGCATTCAGGTCGGAATCTCTGTCCTAAGTCAGATGCTTGGCATCCCCGTCACCTCGAGCCGTCCCGTCGTCAAGCTTTACCAGGTCATCGCCGGAATCGCCCACGCCCATCTGCCCACCGTTGCGCTTTCCGCCTCCGTCCTCGTCTTTGCCCTTCTTCTGCGCTGGCTCGTCCCCAAAATTCCAGCGGCCCTCATCGCGGTCGTCGCCTCCATCGCTGCCAGCGCCTGGTTCCACTTCGCCTCTCACGGCATTGCGACCCTCGGCCCCGTTGCCGGAGGTCTGCCCCAATTCGGCATTGCAGGCCTTTGGAGCCTTGGTTCCTTGCCTTGGAGCCAAATTGAAACGCTCATCACCGTATCGGTCTCCTGCGCCATAATGATCCTCACCCAGAGCGCTGCAACATCGCGCGTGTACGCAGCACGCCACTACCAGGAAGTAAACGAGAATATTGACCTCTTCGGCCTCGCCGCCGCCAATGCCGCCGCCGCCATCAGCGGAGGTTTCGTCGTCAACGGCAGCCCCACCCAGACCGCCATGATGGAAGACGCTGGCGGCCAAAGCCAGCTCGCCCAGGTCGCCACCGCTGCCGTTGCAGCCCTCGTTCTGCTCTTCTTCACGAGCCCACTCCAGTACCTCCCTACTGCCGTACTCGGAGTCCTCGTCTTCATGGTCGCCCTGCGCCTCATCGACTTCAAGGCTCTCCGCGACATCCGCTCTCAGAGCCCCCAGGAATACGCACTCGCCATCATGACTGCGGCGGTCGTCCTGCTCGTTGGGGTAGAGCAGGGAATTGTCCTGGCCATGATGGTCTCGCTGCTGCGCGTCGTCCAGCACAGCTACCATCCCCACAGCGGCGTCCTGCTTCCCGACGACACCGGCGTCTGGAAGCTCATCCCCGTTGCATCCCACGTCGCCTCCGAGCCCGGCCTCGTCCTTTACCGCTTCGGAGCTGCCCTCTTCTACGCCAACGCCGGCCGCTTTCTCGAAGAAGTCACCGGAGTCGTCCAGCCCCTTCCCACTCCCGTACGCTGGGTCGTCGTCGATGCCGAGGCAATGACCCACGTCGACTACTCAGCCGCCCGTGTTGTCCTCGAACTCAAAAAAGACCTCACCAAGGCCGGCGTTCAGCTCGCCTTCGCCCGCCTTCCCTGGGACCTGCGCGCCGAGTTCGATCGCCACCTCCTAACCGAAGCCATCGGCACCGCCATGCTCTTCAACCGCCTCCACGACGCCATCGACGCCTACCACCAATCCCAAACCCCTTCCTGAATAGCAAACCTAGTCCCCATCCCCCATTCCCTGGCCCCTTCGAACCAGCTACAATATCAGCATGGTGCGCCGTTCCTTTTTCACCCTCTTCGTCTGCCTCGCCGGTCTCGGCCTCGTCGCTTCTTCGCTCTTCGCATCTGGCCAGGATGACGCCAACAAGCGTGGCCGGAAATATAAGGCGCCACCTCCGACCGCTCGCATCGAAGTCACCATCCTCAACGACATCAACGGCAAGCCGATCGAGAACACAGCTGTCGTCTTTCATCCCATGGCCGGAGAAAAAGACGAGGGCAACATGGAGCTCAAAACCAATGAGGACGGCAAAACCGTCATCGACGTCATCCCCATTGGTGACACGGTCCGACTCCAGGTCATCGCCCATGGCTTCCAGACCTTCGGTCAGGACTACAAGATTGATAAGCCCGAAATGGGCATCGAGATCCGCCTGCTCCGCCCCGGTGCGCAATACTCCATCTACAAAAAGCAGCCTGCAGAAATCAACGGCGGCAAGAGCAGGGTCACAGATCCGTCGACCCCCGCCAAGCCGGCAGATCCGGCTACCACCCCACCGGCCCCACTTGCAACTCAGCCCCAGTAAGCGCTGGCCCCAATCCGCTAGCGTCCTGTCTCAAAAGTCCAATGCGCAAAAGAACCTGTCATCCTGAGCGAAAGGGGCCCCAAACGTCGTTCAGTTTGGGGGTGGTGAGTCGAAGGATCTGCATTTGTTCCTTCAGGCATTTTGCCGAGGACTTTCGACTCAACCCACTGGCGACCAAACCAACTCTGCTATGGCGCATCTACCGCTTGACGGAAAAACCGCACTCGTGACCGGCGGCGCAAAGCGCATCGGGCGCCGAATTGCCCTTGCCCTCGCAGATGCCGGTGCGGATGTGGCTATCACCTACCGCACTTCCCGCATCGATGCCCTCGAAACTGCAGCGGAAATCCAGGCGCTCGGTCGCCGCGCCGTAGCAGTTGAGTGCAACGTGCGCTCTGAAGCCGCCGTTCGTGCCGCAATTCAAATGGCAATGGTCGTATTCGGCCGCTTAGACGTGCTCGTGAACAACGCAGCCGTGTTTGATTCCGCACCACTGGAGCGCATCACCCTCGAAGCCTGGGACAACGTCTTTGAGACCAACACCCGCGGCCCGTTTCTGGTTACGCGCGAAGCTCTCACCCACCTCCGCGCCGTCGAGGGAACCATCGTCAACATTGGCTCCCTGGGCGGCACGCGTGCCTGGGCCGGGCACGCCCACTACTGCGGCTCCAAAGCCGCGCTGCACATGCTCACCCAGGCCATGGCCAAGGCCTTCGCCCCGCAGATTAACGTCAACTGCGTAGCGCCCGGTTGGATTGAGTTGGAGGAACAGGATCACGATGCAGCCGAGAGGTTAGCCGCCAGAACGCCCATGCGCCGCAACGGCAACCCCGACGAGGTAGCCCAGGCCGTGCTCTTCTTCGCCACCGGCCCACGTTTCATCACCGGCCAGGTCCTCGCCGTCGATGGCGGCCTGGGGCTCATCTAAATCAACGACGGGTCATCGTCCAGACCGCTGCTCACACCCTACCGCGGTGCAAACAGCCGGTGCCAGAAACCCTTGAGATTCGTTTCCTCAGGCTTCTTGGCCGTGTCCTTTGAAGTCGAAGAACCTTTGCCCCTGCGCGACTTCTTGTCCTGCGGAATGCGCTTCAGATCAAATCTCAGCGGCTCATACTCCCACAGTCCCACGGGTACCGGCTGCGCAGGAAATGCCGCCCCGGTCAGCGCCGCCCTCGGGTTACTCACGCACAACCGGTTCGCCGTTTCCAAGCCCATCCTCTTCGCAATGTAATCGTAGGACTTCTTCATATGAGGAGGTCGCCACTTGGGGTTATGTGCATCCGTCGCTATGAAGTGAATCCAGTTCTGCTTCAGCAGTTCGTTTGCGAAGGCCTCTGCCGCATTGCCGAATCTCCCATAAAGAGCGCTCGATGTCACCTGCACCAGGCATCCCATGCGCATCCAGTCGGCCAGCATCTCCGGCTGCTGTTGCACCACGCGATTCCGCTCCGGGTGGGTAATAATCAACGTATATCCCACGTCCTGCAGCCGCCCCATGGCCTCCGTCAGTTGGTATGGGATGTGCATATCCGGAAACTCAATCAGCAAATATCCTTTTCCCGCAATCGAGTACCGCAGTGGATTGGCAATCGCATCCGTGATATTGGCGGCATTCAGATGGAAATCGCAAGCCAGAGTCAGATTGATCTCGTCCTGAAGCAGTCTCTGCAACTCTTCCAGACGCTCAATATTCACTTCCCGCTGGTAGGGATACGCGTCGCTCGCATGAGGCGTACAAACAATATCGGTCACGCCTTCCGTCGCAGCTTCGCGCGCCATCTCAAGTGATGTAGCAAGATCGGGTGATCCGTCGTCTACCCCGTAAATCAGATGGTGATGAATATCGATCATGCAGACCTGCTCTCCAAAAAGGCATTTCAAGTGCTTCAGTGAGCTGTGAGCGTTGCAATCATCGATGCAAATATCTTCCATCCGTCTGCCGATCCCAGTAGCTTCTCGCTGGACCGGTCAGGGTGGGGCATCATACCCAGTACGTTTCTGCCCTCATTCAGGATTCCGGCAATATTCCCCAATGAGCCATTCGGATTCGCCTCGGGCGTCACCAGTCCCTCTGCCGTTGCGTACCGAAAGGCAATCCGGCCCTCCGCCTCAAGCGCGCGAAGTTCCTCCGCCGTGCAAAAGAAGTTGCCTTCCATATGCCCTATCGGAATCTGCAGTACTTCCCCTTTAACAAGCTGGTTCGTAAAAGGACTATCGGAAGTTTCTACACGAAGATGAACCTGCTTGCAAATGTATTTCAATCCGGCGTTGCGCATCAGCGCCCCCGGCAATAGTCCCGCTTCTGTAAGTATCTGAAACCCGTTACAGATGCCCAGCACCAGGCCGCCGTTCGACGCAAATCGTTGCACCGCCTGCATCACCGGCGAAAACCGAGCAATCGCCCCCGTCCTCAGGTAGTCGCCGTAAGCGAAACCACCCGGAACCAGAACCGCGTCCACTCCCTGCAAATCTTCCGAGTCGTGCCAAAGGAACGTCACCTGCTCCCCGGCCACCTCGGAAATCACATGAAATGTGTCGTGATCGCAGTTCGAACCCGGAAAAACCAACACCCCAAACTTCATAACTTTAGGTTATCAGTTTCTCCCCAAACCCGGGGTATGTTTTTGATTACAAGGCATCGAATCCTATTTCTAAGCTCACCGTCCTCGATAGGTATTGAAATGCAGCCGCGGCAGCGTCAAAAATGACCCGTGCCCCGTTCTTGCGCCTTTCTTCTGGCGCGAGGGCGGGTAAGCACAACCCTCAACATGCCCTCTTCATCGGGAGCGTTCTTCAACCTAGGCGAAGGCCTGCTTCTCCCACTCTCAATTCTCAACCTACAAAGAGATCCCTACTGTGCAGCCCCTAAAGTTCATAACTAAAATGACTCTGTCATCCTGAGCGAACGGGACCCCAAACGCTTTTCAGTTTGGGGGTGGTGAGTCGAAGGATCTGCATTTGATCTTCCGGTTTTTTCCAAGAACTTTAGGGACAGGACCCTAGCCTGGCTTCCGTTTCCTGCCGCATCCGCTCGTGCGATTCCCGTGCAAATCGCTTTTGGAACGCCCGAGTGACTGGAAGTCCTAACCTGGCCAATGCCGCCCTCGGCCGCGAGACAGCCTCGAGTTCGTACCAGACATCCCCAGTCTCAGGCTCAAATTCCAGCAAGAACCGCTCCTCGCCAGCCTCAACGTGCATAACAGTAGTCGCGTAAACGAACCCGAACGCTGTCGCGCTATCCACAACCTTCACGATCTTGCTCAAATTCAGCGTCCAAAGCCCAAGCGTGTGAGCCTCAACCGCCACAATCTGGTTGAGTTCAATTGCCGCATTCGTATTAGCGACACGCACCCAACCCAGATCGAACATGACCCACCGCTCAAACGCCTTCTTCGCCGCAGAAAACTTAGCCTCTCCGTTGCCAAGTCGTGTGCGAGAGAAGTCGTGTGCCATCCTCGGTTCCAGCCTGCCAGCCATAATCCCGTGCGGCCACCCCAGAATCCCCTGAAAATCAAGCTCCAAACGACCAGCGGCCGCAATCTTCCCCTCGATTGCGGCCGCCGTCGGTCTCTTCAGCGTGAACACGCCCTCAGTATGCCACCTGCACTTCCAATCCCTTCCCATCATCCGGAACCAGCACCGTAATCCGATGGTGCTCAGCATCGTACCCCGGTGTTACTGGAACCGGCTGCGCCCCATCCATCATCGCGCTCGCCCCCGTCGCAGGCCCTGCGGCCCCATACACCTCAACAGACAGCAGCTTCCACCAAGGCGCAAACGATCCGGTATGCGGCTCCACCTTCACCGCCAGCCCTTTCTCCGTCGCCCGGCAAGCAAACCCAACCTTCAAAAAGGCTCCCTTCCTGAACGCATAGCTCGTCCCGTCGTCCAGATACAGCCTT
>Ga0302319_10020965_pt1 | contig 11788 bp, 6 predicted proteins | sample Bog_T0_2_FD_203319 | JGI IMG/M metagenome (GOLD analysis project Ga0302319, IMG submission 203319) | Peat permafrost microbial communities from Stordalen Mire near Abisko, Sweden - Bog_T0_2 | ecosystem: Environmental > Terrestrial > Soil > Wetlands > Peat | place: Sweden: Abisko, Stordalen Mire...
AACCTACAGCGCCATTGTCATCAAAGTGAAAGAATAATTCCAACAACGTCTCTACTGAAGACAGGACAGGCAATGAAGCATCTAAACAAATTCTCCATCGGTGTCGGCGACCGATTCGCCCACCAGGCCACTGCCCAACTGCAGGCCTGTGTCCTCGCCGAAGAAGCCGGCGTTGAGATCATTCCCGTCTGGAACAAGTCCAACCGAGAGCACACTATCATCGGCACGGAGCCGGCTTCGGTTCGTGCCGCCGCCGACCTTGCAGTTGCGCAACTAGGCTGGAACCATCCCTACTTCTGCGACGCCGACCACATTAACCTCACTACTGTCGACAGATTCCTTCCTGCCTGCGACTTTTACACCATCGATGTCGCAGACTTTATTGGCAAGCCAGCTGATCCATCTTCGCTCGACCATTTCATTCATGCCCACCCTGAACTTGTTGGCATCATCCCAATGCACGCAACTGGACAGACTATCCACATCAACGCGGAGATGCTGCGCAACACAGCGGCGAAGTTTCTTTTCGCCATCCAGGAAGCGGGTAAAATCTATCGTCGCATCGAAACCGAAAAGGGCAAAGGCGAGTTCGTCCCCGAAATCTCCATGGACGAAACAGACTCCGCACAAACCCCAGCCGAATTGCTGGTCATCCTCACTGCCATCGCCGATGAAGGCATCCCGATCCAAACCATTGCTCCAAAGTTCAGTGGGCGTTTCAACAAGGGCGTCGACTACGTCGGGGACGTTGCTCAATTCGCGCGCGAAATGGCTCTCGATATCTCTGCAATCCAGCATGCGGTGACCAATTATGGACTTCCCGCCAACCTCAAGCTCAGCATCCATTCCGGCAGCGACAAGTTCTCAATCTATCCAGCCATCCATTCAGCGATGGAACAGTTCTCCGCAGGCGTCCATCTCAAGACAGCCGGCACCACTTGGCTTGAAGAAGTCATCGGACTTGCCGAGTCGGGCGGCGAAGGCCTCGACCTCGCGAAAGAAATCTACGCACAAGCCTTCGACCATGCCGCAGAGTTATGCGCGCCCTACGCGACAGTAATCGACATCGACCCCGCCAAGCTTCCCGCACCCAGCGAACTTGCAGCCTGGTCTTCCACACAATTCACAGGAACTCTGCGTCACAATCCCAAAGCAGCGACTTACAACCCAAGCTTTCGACAGCTGCTCCATGTTGGCTTCAAAGTTGCGGCGAAAATGGGCCCGGGCTATCTAGATCTTCTCGAAGCCAACCAGGACATCATTGCCAAAAACGTCACCGAGAACCTCTTCGTCCGGCACATCGCACCCGTCTTTCTTGGCCAACAGCACCATGCAAGCTGATTGATCGCCAGAAACCCAGAATCCGCTGTAATTCCGAAACACGAGGCTCGCTATGAGAACACTGCAACTCGCCGATCAATTTCGATACGCGCGGATGTCAACCGCGGAGCTGCGCTCCAGTTTCCTCGTTGAAGATCTCTTCACCCTCGCCGCCATCGACTTGGTCTATGTCGATCTCGATCGCACTGTGATCGGGTCCGCCGTCCCGCTCACGGAAGCATTGCAGCTGCCCTGCCCAGCCGAATTGCGTGCTAGCGCTTTCACCGAACGGCGAGAACTCGGCATCTTCAACATTGGCGCACCTGGAGCGGTCCATGTCGATGGCGAAATCTTTGAACTCGACAACCGCGATGCCCTCTACATCGGTCGCGGCAACCACGATATATCATTCAAAAGCAATTCCCCCGAGTCTCCCGCGGAATTCTATCTCCTCAGTTATCCCGCCCATGCCGTCCATCCAACCGCGCTGATCCAATTAGCCCAAACATCCCCGCTCACCATCGGCGACCCAACAACCGCCAATCATCGCTCCATCCGCAAGCTCATCCATCTTGAAGGCGCGGCGAGTTGCCAGCTAGTCATGGGATACACCACTCTTCACGCCGGTAGTGTCTGGAACACGATGCCTCCGCACACCCACATGCGCCGCTCAGAGATCTATCTCTACTTCGACCTTCCTCCGGACCAGCGAGTCGTCCATCTCATGGGTCCCGCCCACGAGACCCGGCATCTCTTCGTCGCTAACAAGCACGTCGCCATCTCCCCGCTGTGGTCCATCCACGCCGGCGCCGGCACATCAAGTTACTCGTTCTGCTGGGGTATGGGCGGCGAGAATCAAGACTACAGCGACATGGACGCGCTGCGGATCTCCGACCTTCTTTAGTACACATCGACACAAATCAAATCAGGAGACCCGCCCTTGATCCTCGACAGTTTTCGACTCACCGGAAAGAACGCGATCGTCACCGGTTCCTCCCGCGGAATGGGCGCGGCCATCGCAATCGCACTCGCGGAAGCCGGTGCAAACGTAGCACTCCACGCCTCGCAACGCGTCCCCGCTGATGTTATCGATCAAGTCACCGCAACCGGCGTCCGCGCCATTGCCCTGACCGCCGACCTAAGTCACCCCGACAGCGCACCCAGGCTTGTCGAAGATACAATAGCAAGCTTCGGCTCCATCGATATACTTATCAACAACGCCGGCATCACCCGCCGCGCCCCCGCTGTCGATTACTCGGCAGCCGACTGGGATGATGTTATAGCAACCAACCTTACCAGCGTCTTTCGTCTCTGCCAGGCGGCTGGCCGCGCCATGCTCGCGCAAGGCTCCGGAAAGATCGTGAACATTGCTTCGTTGTTAAGCTTCCAGGGCGGAATCACGGTACCTGCCTATGCCGCTGCAAAAGGCGGCGTTGCCCAACTCACCAAGGCTCTCGCCAATGAGTGGGCCGCGCGTGACATCCAGGTCAATGCAATCGCGCCCGGCTACATGGCAACCGAGTTGACACAAGCTCTGCAAGACAACGAGACCCGCAACCGTCAGATCCTCGAACGCATCCCAGCTGCCCGCTGGGGCTCTCCGCAAGACGTTGCCGGAGCAGCCGTATTCCTCGCTTCTCCCGCCAGCGATTACATAAGCGGCCATATTCTTGCAGTCGACGGTGGTTGGCTCGCCCGGTAACTCAACTTACTAGAACACAACCCGCACGCCCGCCTGCGCCGCGAATGGCGTGCCAACCGTCGTTCCGGGTCCAAAGAAATCGCCCAGTGCTCCACCCGCCTGCCTCAACTGGTTCGGGCTGGTAATCCGCTCCGTCGCAGTGCAATCAGCGTTGGTGCAGATGTCAGTAACATTCCCTGCCGCTGCCTCGGCCGCCGGCACCGGCAATGTCGCTATGTTAGTTACATAATTCGCGCCCGGGTTATTCCGATTGAAGAGGTTGAAGAAATCCATGAATGGAGTCGCTGTCCATCTCTCGCCGAATTTCCAAGGTCGGCTCACTCGGAGGTCAGTCTGTATATAAGGCGTTCCGCGAAACTGATCCAGCTCGGTCGGAACTCCATCTATCGTAATCCGCTCCTTGTTATCTGATGTAGTGATCGTGAAAGGACGCGCGCTCTCCGCCTGCGAAAGCCCGCTCACTTCAATCCCAGCGGGCGCATGCCACACTCCGGCCAGCACCGCACGATGCCGCACATCCTCCCCTGACGGTCCGTAGTCTCCGGGGCCAAAAGCATTCAACGGATTGCACACTCCGTTGACATAATCGAACAACTCGCCCAGTACACAGCCCCATGTCTGCGCCTTTGACAATGTGTAATTCGCCACAAGGCTCACTCGTCGGCGCACTTTTCCTTGCAGGTGCACAAGCAGCCCGTTGTAGCTCGAACGATTGTCCGAGTGAAATACATTTACATCGGGCACAACCGCAGCCTGGCCCAGTAGGGCCGGCGGAACAAGAGGAGTAAATAGATTGATGCCTCCGATATAACTATAGGCGCGGTAAGCGTGGCTACCCTGTTCGTGAATATAGTCCGCACTCAATAACCAATTGCCATTGAAGCTATGCTGAGCGCCGACGGAAATATGAATCGCATACGGAGTCTTATATCCCGGATCAATCAGATTCGCAGTCCCTTGAGCGGATGCGCCCGCAACGCACCCCGCATTCTCCGCTCCAGTCGGGTTCGAAGCCGGATCTACGCAAGACCCCGGCGCCGTGTTCACCGCCTGAAGTGCGGTTGCCCACCCGTTCTGCGCCAGATCATTGAAATACAGCCCAAACCCTCCGCGAATCACCGTAGTTCCCCGATTTCCAGGTGCAAAGGCGAACCCGATCCGTGGCGCAATCTGCTCGTGATCATCCCGAGGCGCACCGTCAACAAGCGGGATGCCGAGCGCCGCCAGCGTGATGTAACCCGGATTCTTACTCTGGCCTCGTCCCGAACTAGTGAATAACCCATCCGTCGTCGAATACCGAAGTCCATAATTAATCGTGAGACTTTGCGTCGCCCGCCAGGAATCCTGCCCGTAGAATGCAAGGCGTTGAATGTTCTGCGCGAATCCGCCGCCCAGGTTCGATGTTGAAGCTCCATTCATCATGTCAGCAGCGAACTGAGCCGCGTTATCGACATAGTAAGTCGGGTTCTCCGGAAACTGATATAACGTTTCCGTATTTCCAGGAAACGATCCACCAAGATCAGGCTCATGAATGAAGTTCGCCCCAACCTTGATTGCGTGGCGCGCAAGATCCTTCGTCAAATCGTAGCGAACCTGATACTTCTCCTGATTCCGCTCCGACGGGAAGAATGTAATTGGCGTCGCAAACTGATTGTCCCCGAAGGTTTCGAACCCCGAGACAGTCAGCGATGTCGAACTGAACGGAAATGCAAGTGCAAATCCAAGGTCCGAGTTACGCGTCTGCGTCAGATGCAATCCGCTCGCGTTGAATAGAATTCTCCCCAGCAGCGTAGGCGTAAAGGCAAACTCGTTACCCACCACGAGACTTAGATAATTGTTATGTGTCAGCAACCCCGTCGACGGCAATGTCCCCTGCTGCACCAGGTCGTTGTGCGTTGTATACGTGTCGGCCGAGCCACGCAGATACCACTGCGATCGCGTTGACTGCGCCCAGTCCAATCGCTCCAACCCCAGAAAATCGCGAAATGGAATTGGTACGTTCGCCGGCACCGCAATGGATGAGACTTCAGGAATCAGCCCATCCGAAGCGAGCATAGCCAGCGCGTCAAATTCTGCCGTACTCTGCGGGCTATAAGCGATGCTCGCGTTCTCGCGCACGCCCTCAAACGCAGTGAAGGTCCAAAGCTTCGTCTTGATAATCGGCCCGCCAACAGTTCCCACATAGTTCTGTCTCGAAAACGGTTGCTTTGGATTTGGCGCTGGATTCTCAATGGGGAAACGCGCATTCAGCGCGGCCGCGCGCTCATAGAACGCGCCATCCCCGTGCCATTGATTCGTGCCGCTCTTGGTCGTCAGCATCACCGAGCCCGCAGTCGTCCCACCCGTGTCTGCGTCTTCCTGCGACGTTCGCACAGAAAACTCCTGGACCGCATCCGGAGAGAAGTTCTGCAAGAACCCGCCTATGTAGTCGTCGGAGTTATCCGCCCCATCCACCGATAACTCATTGTTAAGTCCCGAGCTACCGCCCGTAGAAACTGCCGTAATGCGCGCCTTGGTCGGGTCGGATGGTTCCACCGGTTCCGTGCCTGGAGCGAGATATGCAATATTGGCGAAGCTTCGCGCGGGCAGCGGCAACGCCTCAAGATCCTCGCTGCTCACCACGCTCTGGTGCACCTGGCTTGCCAGGTCAATGGGCTGGCTCGTAATAGAAGAGCCTTGCCCCTGCACTGTCACTGTCTGACTTACTGACGCCGGCTGCAGGGTCACGGTAATATCCCGTACCGAACTCACCGGAATCGCCACATCCGCCACCGCATCGGCAAACCCTGTCGCACTCACCTTCACTGTGTAGCTACCAGGCTTGAGATCGTCCATCCGAAAACTTCCCTGCCTGTCGCACCGAATGCTGCGCTCCAGCAAGGAGTCACCAAGACTGACTGCAATGGCCGCCGATGCCACGCGATCCCCATGTGGATCCTCAACCACTCCGCGCAGAGATCCAGCAGGGATCTGTGCGTCTAACCCGGTAACGGCCATGAAAACAGCCGCTCCCAGAATCATTTTTCTTAGCCCCATGGGTTCCCCTTACATTCAATATTGACACAACTCGTGCTCAGGTTCCCAGGTCCGCAAAACCGTACCGGAGCCTTCTCCATGTTGACCATTGCAACCGGTTTCGCGCACGGAATCAGCTCGGCAAATCCAAGCGAGCCGAGCCTCTGGCCCACAAAACATTTGTGAGGAGCGGAGTCCACGCTCTAAGATGGCTTACATCGCCGCTTCCCCCTGGAGCCATCAAAATAATGATTTTCCGTGCCTTACCTGTCCGAAACAACTCGCTCCTCTTGCTCAGCCTCAGTTTGCTACTGGCATTCTCAGCCTCCCCTGCTTCAATGCCCGCCCAATCCCCCGGGCCCCTGCCGTTGCCGCAGATGCACTGGCGCATGATCGGCCCATTTCGCGGAGGCCGAACCCGCGCGGCGACCGGCGTTCCGAGCCAGCCCAACGTGTTTTACATTGGCCAGGTGAATGGCGGTGTGTGGAAGAGCGACGACTATGGGCGCACATGGAATCCTATCTTTGACGGCCAGCCGACTCAGTCTATCGGCGCCATCGCCGTTGCGCCATCTGACCCAAACATTGTCTATGCGGCCAGCGGCGAAGGCCTTCATCGCCCCGACCTCTCCGTCGGCAACGGCATCTACAAGTCAACCGATGCAGGCAAAACCTGGACCCACCTTGGCCTGCGCAATGGCCAGCAGATTCCTGCCCTGGTGATCGATCCCCACGATCCCAACATCCTGTTTGCAGCTGTCCTCGGGCATCCCTACGGACCGAATCCTGAGCGCGGCATCTACCGCTCCACCGACGGCGGCGTCACCTGGACCAAAGTCCTTTTCAAAGACGATCGCACCGGCGGAGCCGACGTCGTCCTCGATCCCAAGGACTCCCGCGTCATCTACGCGTCCCTGTGGGAAGAGACGCTAGGCCCCTGGGAAGATGGCAACGACTACGACGGAACCAAAGGCGGTCTCTTCAAGTCCACCGATGGCGGAAACACGTGGAAGCCGCTGACCAAGGGTCTTCCTGACAATCTCGTCCACATTCAAGTTGCCATCTCAGACAGCGATCCCAGCCGCCTCTACGCCACCATTGCCACCAAGGGAGAGGGAACCTACGGCTCCGGTGCGGGCCTCGGCGTCTATCGCTCCGACGATGCCGGAGAGAACTGGTATAAGGCAACCGAGGACCCGCGTCCCGCACTCAAAATCGGCGGCGGCGACCTGCCCATCCCCATGGTCGATCCCAAAGATCCCAATGTCGTCTACAGCGCCAGCATCGTCACCGAGCGATCCATGGACGGCGGCAAAACCTGGATGAGTCTGCGTGGCGCTCCCGGTGGCGACGACTATCAAAACCTCTGGATCAATCCGGAAAATCCAAACATCATTCTCCTGGTCAGCGATCAAGGCGCTCTCGTCAGCGTCAATCGTGGCGAGACATGGAGTTCCTGGTACAACCAGCCCACAGCGCAGCTTTACCATGTCGCGGCTACCAACACCTTCCCTTACCAGGTGTGTGCCGGCCAGCAGGAAAGCGGCTCGGTCTGCATCTCCACCCGCGGCAACGACGGCGAAATCACCATCCGCGAGTGGCATCCCGCCGCCGTCATCGAATACGGCTACGTCGCTCCCGACCCGCTCCATCCCGAAGTTGTCTATGGTGCTGGCCGCTCGGAAGTTTCGAAATACGACATGGCCACCGGCCAGGTGCAGAACATCACACCCATCCCAGTGCGCAATCCCGCCTATCGATCCGATCGCACCGAGCCAATCCTCTTTTCGCCCCTCGACCCGCATGAGCTTTACTACGCCACCAACGTCCTCTGGGATACCAAGGACTACGGCAAAACCTGGCAAGCCATCAGCCCCGACCTCAGCCGCGAACACTCCGGCCAACCCGCGTCTCTCGAATCGCTCCCAGAAAAAGACACGGCCCGCCGTCGCGGCGCAATCTACGCATTCGCCGCCTCCTTCAAGTCCCCTGACACCCTCTGGGCCGGAACCGATGATGGCCAGGTTTGGGTCACAAAAAACCACGGCACAAACTGGAAAAACATCACCCCGCCCAGCCTGACGCCGTGGAGCAAAATCACCCAGATCAGCGCCTCTCACTTCAGCGACACCACTGCCTTTGTCTCCGTGAGCCGCTTCCGCATTGACGATCTCCATCCCTACATCTATCGCACCCGCGACAGCGGCGCAACTTGGGAAAGCATCGCTGCCGGCCTTCCCGATGACTCGCCCGTGGACACCGTCCGCGAAGACCCCATCCGCAAGGGCCTCCTCTTCGCCGGCACTGAGACCGCTGTATGGGTTTCGTTCAACGACGGCGACCACTGGCAGCCGCTCCAGTACAACCTGCCCCACACCTCCATGCGCGACCTGCTCATCCACGACAACGATCTAATTGTCGCCACTCACGGCCGCTCCTTCTGGGTCCTCGACGACATCTCGCCGCTGCGCCAGTTGGCCGACATCAAGTCGGATTCAAGCCCCTACCTCTTCAAGCCCGGCAGCGCTTATCGCGTGCGCCGCAGCACTTATTCAGACACGCCAATGCCGCCTGACGAACCAGCCGGCGAAAACCCACCCGACGGCGCAGTGATTGACTATGCGCTCCCTGCGGAAACATCAGGGCCCGTGTCCCTCGAAATCCTCGACACCTCCGGCAAAGTCGTACGCAGATACTCAAGCACCGACAAGCCCGAATCAACTATGGAAGAATTGTCGAAACAGTTGATCCCGCTCTACTGGCTGCGCATGCCCACCACGCTCCCCGCCACGCCCGGCATGCATCGCTGGGTCTGGGACATCCGCTACACCACACCCACCGCAACCAATTACTCCTATCCCATCTCCGCCGTGCCTCACGACACGCCGCGCACACCGCAAGGTCCGCTCGCGCTGCCCGGCACTTATACCGTCCGCCTCACCGCAGCCGGCAAAGTGCTCACCGCCCCGCTAACAGTCAAGATCGACCCGCGCGTCCACGCCACGCCTGCCGAATTGCAAAGCCTCTTCGCCGCGCAGAGCACGCTCGCCGCAACGGTCACGAAAAGTGCATCGGCTTCGCTTGAAGTTCACTCCGCCCGCGAACAGTTGGAAGAACTAGCGAAAACTGCGTCGCCCGACCTCAAGGACGCAGTCGAAGCTTTTGACAAGAAACTCGCCGGAGCATTAAGCGGCCGTGCAAAGCCCGCCGGCGGAGAAGCGGTTCCAGGACTCGACGATGTTGCTGGCGAGTCGGCCGGTCTCTATGAGCAAGTCGGCATGGCAGACGCCGCACCCACCAGCGCTCAATTGAAAGCCGCCGACCACGCCAGCGAAGAGTCTGCAGAGGCGGTTCAGCGCTGGGAAAAACTCAAAGCCGCATCGCTGCCGGAATTGAATCACAAGCTCGAAGCCGCCCACTTGCCAGCCATCAACCTCGAACAAAAGCCGCAAAACATGCCCGACTCCGGAGACCAAGACTAGCGCCCATGAATCTAGTCAGATGTGCGAGACGGGAAGATTCGCGAATTTGCGGGAGGAATGCAGTATCCTCAGGGACGTGGATACGGCCTCTTCAAAACCCGCCGATCTCGATCTGCCCGTCTCCATCGAGCAGCGATCCACAGCGCTCGAAAAAGCAATCAACCTCAACCCGGATCTCCCCGTCAGCCTTGCTGTCGAGCTTTGGCGCACCTCCGAGGCCGAATCCCTCGGTCTCGGCGTTGAGGAGTTCGCCGCCATAGTTGCCGCAATCGGCCAAAAAGTCAATCATGGCCTCCCCCCTGGTTCTGTCGCCGATCTCTCGCGGAAAGCCGCTTTCTTCCGCGGCCTCCATCTCGCCGAACTGGCGCTCGCGCATGCCTGCGCCCTCGGACGTGATGCGGCGTGGCAGGCCTTTCTAAGCCGTTACCGGTCGTTTCTAGTTCAGACTGCGATTTCCATCACCGGATCGGCGACCCTTGGCCACGATCTCGCCGACGCCCTCTACGCTGAGCTCTACGGACTCCGATCCGTCGAAGGCGAACGCCGATCTCCGCTCTCTTCTTACTCAGGCCGCGGGTCGCTCCAGGGATGGCTTCGCACCACCCTCGTGCAGCGATTTCGCGATCATCACCGCAGCACCTATCGGGAAGCGCCCCTCGACGATCTCGACGCTCCTGCGCCCATGTCCACTTCACCCGCTGACCCAAATCTGCAAAGAGTGACCGCAGCGGTGGCACAAACACTTCGCTCCGTCGATCCCGAAGACCGTTTTCTGCTCTCCGCCTACTACCTTGACCGCCAGACGCTTGCCCAGATCGCCCAGACTCTGGCCGTTCATGAAGCCACCATCAGCCGCCGGCTCAAGCGCCTCACCGACCGCCTTCGCGCCCAACTCCTTCAGAATCTGATCGCTGCCGGTCTCAGCAATGCCGCAGCCAAAGAAGCCCTTGGCGCCGATCCCCGCGACATCGAAATAAACCTGCGCAGTTTGCTGCAAACTTCGCAAAACCCAACGTTCTCCAATCAGGCCGCACCCAGCGCAGCCACCGGCACAACATGAGCGAGTCTCTCCAATTCGAGCTCCATCCAGACGCGGACCAGATCAGCGCCTTCGTTGAGCATGCCCTGCCCGCGCACGAGCGCGAACTGCTGCTCGGCCATCTCGCCGTCTGCTCCGAGTGCCGCGCGATAGTCGCTCTTTCGCTCCCAGAGCCGGAGCCACCTGTGCTGCCCGCCGCCCAGCCGGCCACCCAATCCTGGAAGCTTGGTTGGTTCCTTGCCCTGCCCCTCGCCGGCGCCATAGCCGCCGCTATTCTCACCTTCGTCTACCTCCATCCCGCCACAGTCACCCCTGTTTCGCATGAACCCCAGCTGGCCGACGCGCATCCAGCCCCGCAACCCGCCGCACCCGCACAACGCGCCGCCATTCCCGCAAGGAGATCCCCTGCTGAAACTCGGAAAACCTCGGCCACGGGAGCTGCACGCGTCGCGCCCGCCCCGCTCCCCCAAGCGCCGGCAGCCGGCCAGGCTACCGGCGGCCCCATCCTCACCGGTCGAAACCTGGGCACACCCCACCCTCCGTTTCCGGAACCTGCCATCATGAATGGAAGAAACGTCGCTTCCGCGGCAAAAGCAGCTCCCGTCTCCGGCGCCAGCGTGAATTCAGCCTCTGCCAACGCCGGCCCTGCGGCAACACCACCTGAATCCACGCTAAAAACCTCTGCCAGCAATGGCTCAGCATCGGCAGCCAGTTCCCCCGCCCCAGCGCCGCGCGCCCCTGCCTCAAATGCCACTGTATCGGTCCAAAGCGACGCCCCGACCATGGATACCGCCTCCGTGGAAGTCTCAAACTCGGAGATTGCCCTCGACGAGCTTGAGCCCAACCTCCCATTACCCAGCCGTCTGGCAATCGCCTCCAGCGCAACTTTAGGCAAGCGCATCGTCGCCATCGATACCGCACACAACATTTTCGCCAGCAAAGATGGCGGAAAGCACTGGAAACAGGTCGACATCCCGTCGCAGGGCCATCCCGTGCAGGCCGGCCTCATTCAGCCGGCACGCGGATCAGTCCGGGCTGGAAGATCGAGCTTCGCCGCCGTCGTGGCTATTCCAGCCCAGCATTCCCCAGCGCCAACTTCCACCGTCGGCAGCGCTGCGCTCAGCGGAACTGTAGCCGACCGCACCGGAGCAGCCATTCCCGGAGCATCCATCACCGCCATCGAAACCTCGACCGGCGCCACCCATGGAGCCCGCACCGACGCGGCCGGCC
>Ga0302319_10020967_pt1 | contig 11788 bp, 7 predicted proteins | sample Bog_T0_2_FD_203319 | JGI IMG/M metagenome (GOLD analysis project Ga0302319, IMG submission 203319) | Peat permafrost microbial communities from Stordalen Mire near Abisko, Sweden - Bog_T0_2 | ecosystem: Environmental > Terrestrial > Soil > Wetlands > Peat | place: Sweden: Abisko, Stordalen Mire...
GTCGGTACCGGTCAAGGTCGAGATGTATTCGATGACCGCGGCAATTTGATCATCGGTGATGTTCGCGACATTTCGCTGCATCAAGATGTTTTCCCGGAGCTTGTCGCGGTAGTAATGCAACTGTAGCGCCATGTAGTCTGGATGCTGCCCCTGCAGCCGCGGAACATTGTTCGTTCCTGCGCCGACCTCACCGTGACACTGGGCACATTTGACGACCTTTGGTTCCGCCACCCCATTTTCGTAGATCTCCTTGCCTTTTGCGGCGAGCGCGGGGTTGGCCGACGGTTTTCCGCTGACGGCGGGCTGGCTGGAGAAGTACTGCGCGAGGCCTTGGATCTGCTCGTCGGTGAGAGCGTGGGAGATTCCCCACATGAAGGCCCGCGCGTGCGGATCGCTGCGACCGTGCTGGCGCAGGAGCTTCAATTCCGTATCGATGTAGACGGGATTCTGTCCCGCCAGAATCGGGAATAGCGGCGAAATACTGACTCCATTGCCACTGGGACCATGGCACTTCGAGCAGGCAAAGCTGACGAGTGTGCGGGCATCCCTGGCCCCCGGATCAGGCGGTACCGAAATATCCGCCGCCCGTGCCGTACCGACCACCGTGCAGGCGAGCGCAATCGCCGCAACGTAAAGCGAGCGGGTCGTGAGCCTGTTCATTAGTAGTCCATCCATAGTCCAAGTACCCAGGTGTTGTTGTCCGAGGCTTTCACGTTGGGAAAGCCGGGTGAATTGGGAAAGCTGGAGTTGCTCAGATTGAAGGGGCTTTGGTTGTTGGCCACCACCTGATAGGCGTCGTACTGCAGGATCAATCGGAAGTTCAGCCAGGGAACGTAATCCAGCTCAAAGGTCTCGTATTGATTGGCCGGTGAGCCATTGCCGCCATAGAAGAGCGGATCGGACGTCCCGGTCGTGCGCGTGAAGCTCACGAGTCCGCCATAGCGCCGATTACGGAAGTACTCACCCGTGATCAACACCTGCGTCAGCGTGTCCGTTGGATTGGCGTAGAGCGCCGCCGCCACCAGTTGATCGCTGTTCTGTTGCCGCTCGTGGGTCACATGACCCATGAAGCCAAAGATGTTGTGCTGACCGTTGTACTGGTACTGCCAATCGACGCTGAGATCTGTGTAACGATTAATGGTTCCAGGGTTGAAGGTCTGCGTGGGTGCGTATGAATTGCCCGCTGCATTGGCAGCCAACTGTTGCTGCGCCGAGATGTAGCTGTTCGATGGGATCCAGTTGACGTAAAGCGCGCTGGCGCCGATCTCCGCGGAGTGGTAGCCCCAGTCGCGCTCGTAGGCGATGCGCGCGTAAGGCGCAAAACGATCGACGGCCCCGGCATTGGAGAAGAGACTGGCGCTGTCAACGGTCGGTGACGCGCCGCCGGCAACCGCAGAGTGATATTCCGACACTTCGAAGTACAAGGAGTCGTTCCAGAAAACGTAGGCGCCGACACCCGCAACGACGCCAGGCCCCAAAGCATTGAGGATCGGCCCATTCGTTCCGGCGTTGGCGACGCCGCCGGTCGCCAAGGACACGGTGTTGAAGTTCGGAAGCTGATAGCTGCCGATCCCGTTGTAGACGTCTTGAAAGGTCAAGTAGTTGTTGGCCGTGACGCCCCACACCCACTTGTTGTCGAAGGTGTGATCGGTGTAACGAATATCGATGTTGTCGATACCTACGCCGCCGGATTGGCCATTGTAGGTCAATTGCATCCAAGCGCCGACCTTATCCGTGACGGCTCCCGCGTACACCAGGCTGAACTGATCCGGGAACTGAAACGTATCGCTTTGCGCATGCGCGGGGTAGGGGTTGCCGGTATCCGGCGGCGCCCGGTCATAATGACTGTAGTTCATCTGCGCGAGAACGGCGATTCCCGGCAGATCGGTGAGCCACAGGGTGTTGCGCTTGTAGTCATCGGTGTCGTTGACCAGTGGCGGCCGCGTCGTCAGCGTGTAACCGTTCAGCTTGAACCGCCGGCCGAATGGCGTGAGTTCGGGCGGCATCGTGTGGCAGGCCTCGCAGGCCAAACCCGTCTGCCGGGCGAAGGGTGGAACGGCGCGCGCCGGCTGCGCACCCAGCATCAAGGCAGACCCGCCGAGGAGCCACATGGTTGCCACAGCGCTCAGTCGTAGCAGCCTCACAACACCCACTCCTGGCCTGAACTTGCAAGCAATTCAAGGTAGAAAGGCATTGGTTTCATTGATTTAGCCCCCGCTTTCGCTCGTGTCAGCCCCACCACTCACTCGAGACCGTTTTTTTCGTCGCTCTTTCCCGCTGCCTAGAGGCCGCTGTTGTGGGCGTCGATCTCGTGGAGCAAACTTGCTGTGGGGGCGCCAGAAAGTAAAACGAGGAATTCAACGCATTATCGTTTGATTTTCTTATGAAGTGGCGGGGATGCGACGAATCGGCGAAGCTAGGGATGTTCAACGCGAGATGGATCGCCGGAGGTCACTACAGATGGGTGCGCTACCATGATGAGGCAAGCTTGTCTCTTGCTCTGTCTGGCTGTTTTTTCCGGCCCCATTTGTGCCGAACAGACAGATTCCTGTGCCGGGCTAGAGGCTTCTGCCTTAACCCAGTGCCGCAATAATCAGCAAACCCTTCGACTGCAGCAGCAGCTGGAACAACAGCTTCAACAACAACAGGAGCGGCAGAATCAGCTGGACAAACAACAACGGGAAATTCAACAGCAATTGGAGGGCATGCGGCTGCAAAACGAGAACCTTCGCAAACAGCTGGAGCGTGAGGCCGCGAATCCGCCCGCGCGGCCCGTGGCCACGGCTTTGATCAGTGCTTCAAAGAGTCAAGACTTGAAGAATTGGAAGGCGGACAACTCGTGGTTCGGATCGGACTATGCCAAGACTCAGTTTGCAATGCGCTACATGAAACAGCTTCAGCAAGAACGTCCGGATCTGTCCGGCCGAGACTTGCTGGATGCCCTGTCGACGAAGGTCAATGAAACATTCGGTGCAAAGCATTAGGTACGAGGGAACAGTCGCCAATTAGGAGCGGAGTGCCGCTCGCATCGGGCGCAGATCGCGGCGCCTGAACGCCTCCTAGGGCGGTGCAGTAACGTCGGCGTGGCTTCAAGGTAACCGCAAGCTTGCCGATACAATGAAGCTAGGAGCCTGTCTGAGTCAGTTTCATGGCCGCGAGCGCGGCAGATTTCCCTTCAATCGAGGCGGAGCCGACGTGATTTGGTTTTGGCCAACGCGGCTCATGAAACTGACTCAGACAGGCTCCTAGACGCTCTGCGAGGATCCGATCGCTGGATTCCGAACAGGAGAATAACTGCCCGCTGACGACCCAGGGCGTACCAAGAGGCAGGCGATGTTCAAGTATTCCTCGATTCGGGGTCGCCTCGGCACCAGCTTTGGCCTGCTGCTGGGGCTGTTGCTTGCCTGCGTGAGCGTCGGCGTAGTCGGTCTCAATATGATGTTCTCGACCGCCAATCATGCGGTCTCGAATGACATGCAGATAGCGCAGCGCGCCTCTTCGATCGAACGGTTGGTTCTGAACGAACGCCGCTTCGAGAAGGACATGTTCATCAACCTGGCCGACAGCGGGAAATTCACGTCCTATAGGCACAATTGGGATGCGGTCAAGGCTTCGCTCAACAATGAACTCGCAGCGACCCGCGAGCTTGATCTGACCCCCGACGATCGCCGGACACTCGGCGAAATTAGCAAGAGGTTCGACTCGTATACGGAAGGGTTCGAGAAGATCTCGGGTCGGATCCGCTCGGGTCAGATCAAAACGACCCAGGAGGCGAACGCCCAGTTCAGCGAATTCAAGGTGGCCGTGCATGGCATGGAGGATGCCAGCGAGAAACTCGGGAAGGCGGCGAGCGCGCGGGTCGATAAGGCCACACAGGACCTGGCCGCGACTCGCACCAGTGCCGCAGCGCTGCAGATCGGTATCGCGCTCGTCTGTCTGCTGTTCGGGGCAACATCGTGTGTTGTAACGACGCGTTCGATCACGCGGCCGCTCAGCCACGCCGTCGAGATTGCGCATGCAGTGGCCGACGGGAAGCTCGACAACCAGATCGACACGATGGGCAGGGACGAGACCGGCCACGTACTGGCATCTCTCGAAAAGATGCAGCTCAGTCTCCGCGAGCGCGCCGCCGGTGACCGTGCGGTGGCGCTCGAAAACGGGCGAATCCGTACGGCCCTGGATCGAGTGTCGGTGGGCGTCATGCTGGCCGATATGGATGGCGAGATCATCTACGCCAACGATTTCGGCGCCAACATCTTTCGCCTGCGCGCAGCGGAAATCCGCAAGCAGTTGCCGCAGTTCGATGCCGAACGCATCGTCGGCTCCAGCTTCGATTCCTTCCATCGGGTCCCCTCGCACCAACGCAACATGTTGGCGGGCCTGACGGGCACTCACACATCCGATATCAAGCTGGGCGAGGCGACGCTGCGGGTCATCGCCAATCCGGTGGTGGATGCGGTGGGCGTGCGCCTCGGTACGGTGGTGCAGTGGATCGACCGCACGGAGGAAATCGCCGTGGAGGAGGAAGTCCAGCGCACCGTCGCGAGCGCACTCGAGGGTGATCTCACGATCCGGATCGAGGAGGCGGGCAAGGACGGTTTCTTCAAGAAACTCGCGGTCGGCGTGAATCAGCTGGTGGCCAACATGAGCGATGCGATCCGGTCCATGTCGCTCGTCGCCACGGAAGTGGGCACCGGCGCCGAGGAGATCGCCAAGGGCAACGTGGACTTGAGCGCCCGCACCGAGCAGCAGGCGTCGAGTCTGGAGCAGACCGCCGCCTCGATGGAACAGATGACGGCGGCGGTGAAAAACAACGCCGACAACGCGGCGCAGGCCAGTCAGCTCGCCCTCGCGGCGCGCGGTCAAGCCGAGCGCGGCGGCGCCGTCGTGCAGTCCGCGGTCAGTGCCATGAACGAAATCAACGCCTCGTCAAAGAAGATCGCGGACATCATCGGAGTGATCGACGAAATCGCCTTCCAGACAAATCTCCTGGCGCTGAATGCGGCGGTCGAAGCGGCGCGCGCCGGCGAGCAAGGCCGCGGCTTCGCGGTGGTGGCGGGCGAGGTGCGCAATCTCGCCTCGCGCAGTGCCGCGGCCGCCAAGGAGATCAAGAGCTTGATCCAGGAATCGGTCAGCAAAGTGGAGGATGGCTCGAAACTCGTGGACGCCTCGGGCGCGGTGTTGCGCGAGATCGTGGCGGGGGTCAAGAAGGTGACCGACGTGGTCGCCGAGATCGCCTCTTCCAGCCAGGAGCAGGCTTCCGGCATCGAACAGGTGAACAAGGCCGTGATTTCGATGGAAGAAGTGACGCAGCAGAACGCCGCGCTGGTCGAGGAGGCCACCGCCGCCGCCCAGTCCCTCACCGAACAGGCCGGGAACCTCACGCAGTTGATGGCGCGTTACCAGGTGGGCAATGCATACGCTTCCACCGCAACGAAAAACCGCGACGCCACCCAGGCGTGGGCCGGCAATTCCAAGCGGGCGGCCTAGTCGATCAGCCGATTTTAAGTGTGCCGGGTACTTCTGGAAAGGCGTCCAGCGTGAGATAAAGATCCATGAGGTGCGCTCGCAAATCCGGATTGAGATCGACGTCAGCATTGAGCGTAGGTGTTCCGGCACATCGGGGCAGCGGGCGGCCGCCGACGCGCAATCGAACAGCGCCCCATAAGCGTCAAACAAGCACGCACGAATCCCGGTGAGCAAGGTCATTGTTGTGACTCCTGAGATGAACGGTCTGACCCGGATTGTGCGATCCCGTTCACAGAAGATGTACCCGGGCGATGCGTCACGAGACGGCTGAACATCGCCGGTGGCAATTCTGGATCGACCGCGGCGGTACCTTCACGGACCTGGTCGCGCGCCGACCCGATGGCAGGCTCGTGACACACAAGCTGCTTTCCGAAAGTCCGGAGCATTATCGTGACGCAGCCATTCATGGAATCCGGGTGCTGATGGGCCTCGGTGCGGGCGAGGACATACCGGTCGGCGCCATCGAAGCGGTGAAAATGGGGACGACCGTCGCGACCAACGCACTGCTCGAGCGCAAGGGTGGGCGCACGCTGCTGGTCATCACCCGCGGCTTCCGCGATGCGCTGCGGATTGGCTACCAGAATCGGCCGCGCATCTTCGACCGGCAAATCCGCCTGCCCGAGCTCCTTTACGAACGGGTCGTGGAGGTGACCGAGCGCACCGGCGCGCACGGCGAGGAGCTGCTGCCGGTGGATATGGTGGCGCTGCGTGGCGATCTAGAAGCGGCCTACCGCGACGGGATCGTCTCGGCGGCGATCGTATTCATGCACGGCTACCGCCATCCGGCGCACGAACGCATGGCCGCCGACCTCGCCCGCTCCATCGGCTTCCGGCAGGTGTCGGTGTCGCACGAGGTGAGTCCGCTCATGAAGCTGGTGGCGCGCGGCGACACCACGGTGGTCGATGCCTATCTGTCGCCCATCCTGCGGCGCTACGTCGACCAAGCGGCGGAAGCACTCGGGCCGGTCACGGTGCGACCGCTGCTGCTGTTCATGCAGTCCAACGGCGGCCTGACCGATGCCCGACGTTTTCAGGGCAAGGACAGCATCCTGTCCGGACCGGCCGGCGGCGTCGTCGGCATGGTGCGCACGGCGGCGACGGCAGGATTTCACGAGATCATCGGATTCGACATGGGGGGCACCTCGACCGACGTCTCGCACTACGCCGGCGAATATGAACGCACGTTCGAGACGCTCGTGGCTGGCGTGCGCATGCAGGCGCCGATGATGCAGATCCACACCGTGGCGGCCGGCGGTGGCTCGATCTTGCTCTTCGATGGCGCGCGCTTTCGTGTCGGCCCGGAATCGGCCGGTGCCGTGCCGGGTCCTGCCTGCTACCGGCGCGGCGGCCCGCTGACGGTCACGGACTGCAACGTGATGCTGGGGCGCATCCAGCCGCAGTTCTTTCCACGAGTGTTCGGCCCGAATGCCGATGAGCCGATCGACGTCGGGATCACGGTGGAGAAATTCACGGAGTTGGCGCGCCGGATCGGCGGCGAGGCCGTCAAGATGCGCACGCCACAGGCGATCGCGTCGGGCTTCCTCGAAATCGCAGTCGAAAACATGGCGAACGCAATCAAGAAGATCTCCATCGCCCGCGGCCATGACGTGACGCGCTACGTGCTGGCCTGCTTCGGCGGCGCCGCCGGACAGCATGCTTGTGCGGTTGCGGACGCGCTCGGCATGCGCCGGATTTTCATCCATCCGTTCGCCGGTGTCCTGTCGGCCTATGGCATGGGATTGGCGGATCTGCGTGTGATCCGTGAACAGGCGGTCGAGCAGCGCCTGTCCGACGTCCTGATCGCGGAATTGGAGGCCCGTTACGAGGTCCTCGCCGCTGACGCCAGCGCCGGGATCAGCCGGCAGAATGTACCGGCCGAGCGGATCACGCTGGTGCGCACGGTGCATTTGAAATACGAAGGAACCGATTCCGCGCTCGCCATCGCGTTCGGCGGGAAGGCCGATATCATCGCCGCGTTCGAGGCGGCCTACCGGCAACAGTTCGGCTTCATCGCCGTCGGCAAGGGGCACATCGTCGAAGCCATTTCGGTCGAGGCGATCGGCGTCACGGAGCAGCCCCCCGATCGCATTCCGGAGGTCGCGCCGCGCGCTGCGCCGCCGGTCGCGACCGCGACTGTCGCCATGTATGCGGGCGGCGCGGCGCGCGCGACGCCTGTCTACGATCGCGGCACGCTGCAGCCGCACGATCGGATCGCGGGGCCCGCGCTCATCATCGATGCAAACTCGACGACGGTCGTCGAGCCGGAATGGCAGGCCGAGATCACGGTGCGCGATCATCTGGTACTGACCCGTGTGATGGCCGTGAACCGCACCCGCGCGATCGGCACCGCGGTCGATCCCGTGGTGCTGGAGATCTTCAACAACCTGTTCATGTCGATAGCCGAGTAGATGGGCGTCGTACTCGAGAAGACCAGCCATTCGGTGAACATCAAGGAGCGGCTCGATTTCTCCTGTGCGCTGTTCAATCAGCAGGGCCACCTGATTGCGAATGCGCCGCACATGCCCGTCCATCTCGGATCCATGGGCGACAGCGTACGTGCCGTGATCGCGGGCGCATCCGCCGTCCACCCCGGCGACGTCTTCGTACTGAACGCCCCGTACAACGGTGGCACCCACCTGCCCGACCTCACCGTCGTCACACCGGTATTCGGCGCGACGCGACCGGAGCCGATGTTCTGGGTTGCATCGCGCGGCCACCATGCAGACATCGGCGGCATCACACCCGGCTCGATGCCGCCGAACAGCACCACGGTCGAGGAGGAGGGTGTGCTGATCGACAACTTCCTGCTGGTCGAGCGAGGACGGTTTCGCGAAGAAGAACTCGGCGCGCTGCTGCTGTCGGGACGATATCCATCGCGAAACATCGCGCAGAACATCGCCGACCTCAAGGCGCAGATCGCCGCCAATGAGAAAGGCGTGCAGGAATTGCGCCGTATCGCCGGGCAGTTCGGCCTCGAAGTCGTGCTGGCCTATATGCGCCACGTGCAGGACAACGCGGAGGAGAGCGTGCGCCGGGTCATCGGCGCGCTGAATGACGGCGAGTTCACGTATGAGATGGACGAGGGATGCGTGATTCACGTCAGGATTTCGATCGACCGTGCGGCGCGCAGCGCCATCGTCGATTTCACCGGCACGTCGGCGCAGCAGCCGAACAATTTCAATGCCCCGTCGGCGGTCTGTCGTGCAGCGGTGCTGTACGTATTCCGCACGCTGGTGGGTGGCGAGATCCCCATGAACGAGGGTTGTTTGAAGCCGCTGCACCTGATCATCCCGGCGGGCTCGATGCTCAATCCGCGCCATCCGGCGGCGGTGGTCGCAGGCAACGTCGAGACATCGCAGTGCATCACGGACTGCCTCTATGGCGCCCTCGGCGTGCTGGCCGCGGCGCAGGGGACGATGAACAACTTCACATTCGGGGATGCGGAGCATCAATACTATGAGACGATCTGCGGCGGATCCGGGGCCGGCTCCGACTTCGACGGCACCGATGCGGTACAGACGCACATGACGAACTCCCGTCTCACCGATCCTGAAGTGCTCGAATGGCGCTTTCCGGTGCGGCTCGATGAATTCGTGATCCGGCGCGGCTCCGGGGGGGCGGGCAAGCACCGCGGCGGCGACGGCGTGACCCGCAAGGTGCGCTTCCTGCGCCGGATGTCCGCCGGAATCCTCTCGAACCACCGTCGCATTGCGCCGTTCGGGATGGGCGGCGGTCAGCCGGGTGCGCTCGGCCGCAACTCGGTCGAACGTGCCGATGGCACGCGCGTCGAGCTCTCCGGAACCGCAGCCGTGGAGATGGCCGCCGATGACGTGTTCGTCATCGAGACGCCGGGCGGCGGCGGCTATGGGCCTGCGTGCCGCGGGTGAGCACCTGGTCGGTCGGCAAAATGGCGTTGATCTCGATCTCCGGCAGTGTTTCCAGCTCCGCGTACAATGGTCCGAAGTCCGTATCCAAAGTCTCGCGGAGCAACTGCTCGAAGCTGTCGATGACAAAATAATTCTGCTGGAAATCGTCGATCCGATATTTGGTGCGCATGATGCGCCGCAAGTCGAACCGCAGGCGATTCGGCGAGTCGCTGTCGATCGCGAAGCGCGATTCGCCGGCGGAGGAGGCGATGCCGGCGCCGTACAGCTTGAGTCCGGCGCCGTCGCGGATCAAGCCGAACTCCACGGTGTACCAATAGAGACGTGCCAGCCGATGCATCGAGCCGTACTGCATGGATCGCAGACCGCCCCGCCCGTACGCCTGCATGTAGTCCGCAAACACGGGATTCACCAGCAACGGGACATGGCCGAACACGTCATGAAAGACGTCCGGCTCCTGGAGGTAGTCGATTTGCGCGGGCTTGCGAATGAAGCGGCCGGCGACAAAGCGCCGATTGGCCAGGTTCTCGAAAAAGATCTCGTCCGGGATCAAGCCCGGGACGGCAACCACGGACCACCCCGTCGCGTCCTGGAGCAGCTTTGACAGTTCCGCGAAATCCGGGATTCCGGGCTTCGACATCCGCAACACGTCGAGGCCTTCGAGGAATGCCGGCGCGGCGCGGGTCGACAAGAGAGCGGACTGGCGTGCGAACAGCGTGTCCCACATGGCGTGCTCCGACGGGCCATAGGCATGCCAATCCTGAGGAATGACCCACTCATTCATCCTGGTGCAGATCCAGTGATGCTTCGAGCTTCGATAGCGAGGCGAGAAACGATCTGCGCTCCGTCTGCGACAAGCACGCCAGCAGGTTACTTTCGCGGTGCAGCGCGAGGGGAACCAGGGCCGCGTACATCCGCCGCCCATCCTTGGTCAATTGCAGCGGCATTTCCCGCCCGTCATCCTGTTTGACGGTGCGCGCGAGCAGTTTGCGGGCTTCGAGGGAGGCCACCGCGCGGCTGACCCGTGTCTTGTGCATGCGGGTGCTCGAAGCGACCGACTGGGCCGTGCATTGCCCGCGTTGGCCGACAGTGACCAAGATGCGCCATTCAGGTATTTCCAGGCCGAATCGATCGCGATAAATCCCGGACAGGTTCACGCTCACCGCTTCGGCGAGCCGATTGAGGCGAAATGGTATGAAATATTCGAGAAGCAGCTTGTCCCGAAGCAGGGAATCCGGTCGTGACATTGGATCAAGCATCGTCGATCCCGCGTTGACAGTTGCGTGCGCAACTAATTAAGATGATGCCTTCACCGCTCGTGGAAGGCAAGCTTCAATGACCTCAACCGATCTGCAAGGCGCGGTTTCCGCGCCGGGGAGCCCGGGCTCGACCTGGGAGAATCCCCTGGGCACCGACGGTTTCGAGTTCGTCGAATACACCGCGACCGACACGGCGGAGCTCGGCCGGCTATTCGAAGTCATGGGGTTCAGCCGCGTCGCGCGCCATCGCTCGAAGAAGGTTTACCTCTATCGGCAGGGCAACATCAACTTCATCGTGAACGCCGAGCCGAACAGCCTTGCGCAGCAATTTGCGCGCGATCATGGGCCGAGCGCCTGCGCCATGGCCTTCCGCGTCAAAGATGCCGCGTACGCGCTGCGAGCGGCCGTCGACGCCGGGGCCAGGGAGGTCAAAGGCGCCGTGGGACCCATGGAGCTCAACATCCCGGCCATCGAGGGCATCGGCGGCAGTCTCATCTATCTGGTCGACCGGCACTCGGGACCGTCCATCTATGACATCGACTTCGTGCAGGAGACCGCCGCCGCGGCTTTCCCCGGCGGCGCCGGCTTGCGGGAGATCGACCATCTGACGCACAACGTGTCGAAAGGCCGGATGGACTACTTCTACGATTTCTATCATCGGATCTTCAATTTCCGCGAGCACCAGTATTTCGATATCACCGGGGAATACACGGGCCTGACGAGCCGCGCGCTGTCGGCGCCATGCGGTAAGATCCGCATCCCGATCAACGAGTCGAAATTCGAGACCGGAACCGGCCAGCTCGACCAGATCCAGGAATTCATCCAGCAGTACCACGGGGAGGGAATTCAGCACGTTGCCCTGCGTACGGACAACATCCTCGAGACCTGGGACCGCCTGAAGGCGAACGGTCTGAAATTCATGACGCCCCCGCCGGATACTTATTACGAAATGCTCGAGGAGCGGGTGCCGGGGCACGGTCAGAACGTGGCGGAGCTGCAGTCGAGGGGCATCCTGCTGGACGGTGCGGGCGGGCGCTTCCTGCTGCAGATTTTCACGGAGACACTGATCGGGCCGATCTTCTTCGAGATCATCGAGCGCCAGGGCGATGATGGCTT
>Ga0302319_10020968_pt1 | contig 11787 bp, 15 predicted proteins | sample Bog_T0_2_FD_203319 | JGI IMG/M metagenome (GOLD analysis project Ga0302319, IMG submission 203319) | Peat permafrost microbial communities from Stordalen Mire near Abisko, Sweden - Bog_T0_2 | ecosystem: Environmental > Terrestrial > Soil > Wetlands > Peat | place: Sweden: Abisko, Stordalen Mire...
GCCTCGACTACACGGACCTGCTGAAGGAAAACGGCATCGTCATCAGCATGTCGCGCAAGGGCAATCCGTGGGACAACGCCGCCTGCGAATCGTTCATGAAGACGCTGAAGTACGAAGAAGTTCACCGGTGAGTTTCCGGCAAGGCTGCGTAATATAGATTACTCAGGGCATTTGGCCGGTTTAATTAAACGGCACGGGTGGTCGCGCTTGGCCAGATTGCATAACCGCCGCCGTGTGATGCAACGATCAGGCCCCCATGATCAGTTCGCATTTCCCAGCACTCATACTGGTCGGCGTCGTCATCCAGCGCCGTCAGCAGCGTTTCGTTTGTAAACAGAACTTCCAGCCGACTGTTCGGGTAGCATCGAATAGACTTCACCTCGTATCCATAGGTGGACTCAAGAAGAAGTAAATCGCGCTGGCGAGACGTGAGCGTTTCTGACAGAACCGGTGAAGGAGTAACCTGGAATCCGCCCGACATGCCGAGCCACACCTCATTCGGAAAATTCTTGTTTGAGAAGCGGAGTATCGGATGACCACCGAACCAGCCAAAATCGCATACAAACGATGGCACCAGAAGTTCTCTTGCGAAGCTCTGCGCCCGGTCACAGTCTTCATTCATTGGGTTTTCCCTCCATAAGTATGCGACGAACGGAAGTGCGGCCGATCTCAAGGCGGCGGGCGATCTCGGCTTTGCTGACGCCACTCCTGTAAAGCTTCCGGATCTGGCCAGTCTTTTTCCCTGCCGTCACAGGTCGCCCGAGGTGCTTTCCCTGCAAACGCGCTTCCGCAATACCCGCGCGGATCCGCTCGCGGAGGATCTCGTGCTCGAACTCCGCAAAAACAGACAGCAACCCGGCCATGGCCCGACCGGTCGGCGTCGTCAGATCCAGCGCTTCTGTGAGGGATACGAAGCCGACGCCTAATGCGCTGAGTTCTTTCAATGTGACGACCAGATCGACGAGTGACCGGCCCCAGCGGTCCAGTCGCCAGACCAGTACGACATCGATCTCGCGCCGACGTGCCGCGGAGAGCAGGTTCTGTCGCAGTTCACGCTCGGCAGCGCCAGAACCAACCTCTTTGATCTGAGCTGCGATCGTCCAACCACGCTTCGCCGCATACTCCCGCATGGCGCGTATCTGCAACGGCAGAGTCTGCTGATCATGCGTGGAGACCCGCGCATAGAGCCCGACGCGAAACATTCTCCCGGGTTCCTGGTGCTGGCCGAAAACCCTGTTCGTTTTTGCCGACTTCGATGCCCGTTTGGCGGCCATTTGGAGAGGTCCGGTGCGCGAGGCTTTAAGCTATTGCTTTCGGCCATGCGACCGAACCATCATATTACGCAGCCACGGGCCTCGTGCTCCGCGCCAGCGTCTCACGATAGTTCCATGGCATCCACTCCGCCGGACTCGCCTTCATCTCTATGGGATGCCGGAGCAGCTCCGTCAGGTAATCGAATGGGTTGGCCTTGTTCAGTTCGCAGGTGTGGATCAGGCTCATGAACAGATCGCCCACTCGCGCTCCGTTCACCGTCTTATAGAAGAGGGCGTTTTTACGGTGCAGGATCGCCTTCTTCAGCATTCTTTCGGCGATGTTGTTGTCCAGTGGCGCGCCCGGCTGTCGCAGGAACAGCGTCAGCTTCTTCCAGTGCCGCCGCAGATATGAGATCGCCTTACCCAGCCCGGAGTTGGGTTCCGTCTTATGCTCTGCAAACTGCATTTCCATCCATTCGTGCAGTTCATCCATCAGCGGCGCGCTGTGCTCCTGATGAAGCAGCAGCCGGTCTTCCGGCGATAGGTGCCGTTCCCTTGCCTGAGCTTCGGTCTGGTAGACCTTGCCCAAAGTCTCCAGCACGTACCGGCTTTCTTCGGGGAAGTTCGCGGCCACGTCTACGATCTGCCTTCTTCCATGAGCCAGACAGTTGGCCAGCAGGACTTCCACACCCGGCAGCTTTGGCTCGTTCCGCGAGAGAGCATCACACATTTGAATGGGCGCACCCAGCTCTGCCGCGCGCCGCTTCAAAACATCCGCAAGGTTTTCGCCCGCATGTTTCCAGCCAGTAAAGTACAGCGCGATACGCCACTCCCGCCAGATCGAAACGATGCCGCTGGTGAAGGTTCCCGTGCGCCCGTCATCGGTGTTGCGCAGCAGCTTCAGTATCCGCATACCCGTGTCATCGTTGTGAACCACGCCGCCCTGCGCCGCCTGCCGGATTAACTCGTCCAGTATCGGTTTTAGCGAACCCGCGGCGGGCTCCATCAACCCCCATTGAGTGGCTGCCGGTAATGGAATCCCGAGTTGTGTCTCCAACCGCTCCATCCGATTGAAGGGCACTCCGGTGCCGTACTTCAGCAGTGCGATCATCGCCACGGCTGTGGTGTCGTACTTGCCGGCGCCGATGAGGGCTGGCTCCTCTGCGGTGAACACCTGACAGCAGGCATTGCAGCGCAGACGCTCCATCTCGAACACAGTCGCTTTCACCGGTGCCTGTCCCACAATGCGGATCAGCGTCTTCGGCTCTTTCTGCCGGTATACTCTTCCCTCGTGGCATTCCGGGCAAGGGTCCCCCGGTTTGAGTTGGGTGTGTTGAACGGAGACTTTTTCCGCGCCGGTAAAAGCACTGGCTGCGTTGCGCCCGTGGCCAGTCGGGGTGGACGGCTCCGGCTCCGGGGACTCAGCTGCCATAGGGGATGAGGTTTTTAGTTCCAGCACGGAGTTGGTTTTCTCCGTGTTCCGCTTTTGCGCCAGTCGTTCCACCAGCGCGTGCAGCGTGGTCTTGAGCTTCTGGCGGTCCGCCTTGCTCAGAGGTCCGTTTTCAGCTGCATCGATCACCCGGTCCAGCTCTTCCACATCCACATCGAGACGGCGCCGGTCGGTCTTCATTTCTACTCACTCAGCAACTCGCGAAAGCGGTGTGTCAGAGCCAGCCCCAGGATCTCTTTAATGGAGCGGTTCGGGGTGTAACTGTTGGATGCTTTGCCACGACCAGTGGTGCGGCCCATCAGCACCCAGTTGGCGGCGCGATAGCAGGTTCCGCGAAAACGGCCGGGATCGATGAAGGTCTCGGCGAAGTAAACCGGATGGCTGTACATCCGTTCCCAGTCTCCGGGCAGCGCGCTCGTTACGCGGCCCAGTATGTGCGAAGCCAGATGCGGAACCCGGACCCACGGCAGAATCAGGAAGCGCGTGTTGTAAGCGATGAAGCGGATGTTGCGCCGGCGCGCTTCGGCACTCCATCCTATATAACGGTCGCGGCTGCCGAGATGGCGCGGCGCCGAACTCCATGCCATGCAGGCGATCGGGCGTCCTTGCGCCCACACCAGATACTTCAGGTGCTCGCCAACCGGCTGTTCATAGCCAAGATAATGATGCTGCTCCATCAGGCTGTTGAACAATGGCTCGTCGGCCGTTTTTCTGACCTGTTCGAGCGAGATCGGGCGGATGTCGGCGAGCGCGCTGATGAGCGGCGTCGTGTCGATCAGCATCGCTTGTGGCCGATCGCGCCGAGCCAGGGGATTGGGTGGCCGGAACCGAATCACGGGCAACTCGATCTGCCCGGCGCGATGCAACATGAGTAATAAGCCACGACAGACCATATCGCGTGGAGCGCCGTTGGCCTGCTTCCATTGCCAGGCATCGCAGAGTTTTTCCGACAGTCTGCGCCTGCTTGCACTGGGATGGTCAGCGATTAAGCTGCGGATGAAGTCGATCTCTTCAGGGGTAACGGTGCGGCCCCGATATCTCCATTCCGGCATTCTGTCGCCAGTGTGGCAGAGTCAGGATTGGAACGCAAGGGGGTTGGCGTATTTTTTTTACGCGCTCACCTGTCGCCACACCGGCGGCGCCTCGGCATCCGGATTTGCCGCTGCCAAAAGTAACTGCGCCTGATGCGCACGCAGGATTCGCGCCGGCTCAGAACCGGTGGGCCACCATTTGAAACGGCCCTTCGACAGTCGTTTCGTGGCCAGCCAGAACCCCTGGCCGTCATAGGCCAATAGCTTTATCGCTGTCCCCCGGCGGCTGCGGAAGATGAACAGACAGCCGGAAAACGGATCTGCGGCCAGTTTTTCCCGACATAGCTGCGCCAGAGAATCGATGCCCTTCCTGCCGTCGATGGCGTCTATCGCAACCAGGATGCGCAGTTGCGGCGTGATCTGGATCAGGACGCCGACTCCCACAACTCCCGACTCAGCGTTGCCAGGTACGACGCCGAAGCGCCCTTCAACTGGATTCGCACCTTGCATCGGCGGCCTTCCAGTTCGATCATGCACTCGGGAATCGATTCTGCCCGCGGCGCCACTAACTCAACGAATGCCGGCGAACCCGGTTGCTGCGGAACCTCTCCCATCGGCGCCATGCGCCGCTTCAGATCGTCCCACGCCACATGCAACTCCCTGGCAGTTCGGTTAATCCCTTCCTTCCGGGCCACCTCGACAGCAGCCGACCAAAGCTCAGCAGGTATTCGGGATTTCCCGCTCCGACTGTTTCTCCATTCTTCGAAGCGTGCTCTTGCTTCGTCGAGTGTCATGATCGGGGCTTTATTGCGCGGCATGAGCGTCCTCTTCGCCGGAAACCCGGCGGCAGAACGACCTTAACAGTTATTCGCAGGCGATTTCATGCAGGCTTGCCGAAAACTCACGATCTTCGTCGCACGACCGCGAAGTTGTGCCGCGCGGCGGGTGGGGAGTTGGAGCAGATCCAGATGCTGCTCGGGCATTCGTCAGTCCAGACTACCGAACGTTACCTCGGAACGAAACAGGATTTGGCGCATGCGCCCAACGATGGAATCAAATTGAAGCTCGCGGTCTGAGCTCGACCAAGCGGTTCGCCCCAGCCTGCACGCTGGCATGATTTGTTCACTTCGTAGCGCTGCCGCCTCACTCCATTCCCACCACTGTGTCGTAGAGCCCGTAATGTGAGAGCCCCTCGTGGCTCTCAATGCCGGTGTACCGCAGCGACGCATCCTCGTAGCGACGGAACCCCAACACCGCCTGATTCATCTGCTCAGTATTGAATACCTTGAGGCGCACGAGCAGATCGAAGTCCTTCACCGTCAGGCCGGTGACGGTCAGGAACAAGTCCGGCTCCAGCTTTGTGATCACGTCCTGCAGCGTGTTCTCGCGAAAATCAGTCAGGTACATGAACGCAGGGATGCGCGTCGCGAACTTGATTACGGGAGCAGCCGTGCGTCCGAATAAGGGAACGGTGGCGCCGAGCCCACCTTGAGGCCATCCACAATCTTTGGTGCGTACTGACCCCGGATAATGTCCAGCCACTTTTGCACGTCGCTCTTGTGCTTGAACTGGGCGCCCTTTCCCGTGCCCGTCGCCGCAAAAAACTCGTTAAGGTCGAACTCGTCGAACTGCCCGGCGCTCGCGACCGTCAGTAGTTCGTCCGGCATCTGGTATGTGAGCAGACGCATCTGCGGGAGCGCACCATAAGGGTTCCACTTCCCCGGGTTCTTGACCGCGAAATCTTCTTTTTCGCGCTGTTCGTCGGTGTAGGTCCAGTTGAAGATTTGTTCTTCGATGAACTCGCCCGTGGCCAGCGCCCTGAACGGTGTTCCGGAAAGGTAGAGGTATGCTTTAGCCGTGATGGGCAGGAACTCAGTTTCTTTCTCCGAAAGAACGCCGAGGTCTTCGTTCAGGTCCTCTAGCCCGGTGGTGTATTCAAGCTTGGTTTCCTTCTTGGCAACCGCCTCGTCCTCGCCCTCGAACAGTTCCTTCGCGGTATCACGCCATGCGCCAAAGTGGTACTCGTCGAACACCACGAGATCCCAAGTCACCCCATGGAGCCATTCATTCTTTGCCTTGATGTTCCCGGCATTATCGCGACCCAGCAGGTCCTGAAAAGAGCCGAAGTAAACGACCGGCTTCTTGCGGTCTATCTGCGTCGGGTCCCGGTTCTTTGCGCGACGTCGGCCCGGCTCGAACGACAAATCCGCCATCGACCTCATAGCCGGTTGCATCGGTGAGTCCATCGCCCGCCTGGATATGTAGCAGACTCGTCGATTGAGCCGCGCTGGCCGCTTTCTGAAAAACATTGATTCCCAGTACGCCGAAGATCTGCAACATCTGTTCGAGGAAGACTTCCATATCCGCGGTATCCATCTCGGACAGAGCCGGGCGCTGAGGCGCGTTCGCGTTGTCCAGAACACACCGCTTGACGTCCTTTGCAAGACTGACCAAACGGGCCTCCAGGTATTGAACGTGGGCTTTGTTCAGGTGGTCATCTTTACCGTTGTTGATAAAAAAAACTGCGGTCGTCCAGAAGTCCTTCGCTTTGTAATGATTGATCAGTCGTTCAGAGACCGGGTCGCCCTCGCCGATGTAGACCGTTGGAAGGCCGTCCGGGTCGGGCTGACCCGTTAATACGTAGACGCCGGTTTTGGCAAACTCGGATCTCTTCCGAAGCTCCCCGAACCGGCTTCGAGGTCCGGCAATGGCCCGGCCAACCCAGTTTGATTTCTCCACGACCTTGACTCCGTCCGGTGTTCCGCTCGGAAGAAACATGCGGATCGAAAACGGTGCCAGCTGCGGAGGCGTGATCGAGACGAACGGCGTGCTCACAATTCAGGCCGCATTCTGCCGAGTTCGCGCAACTGAAGCGGGGTTCGTCGCCCGCGAGGTCGGTCCGTCAACTTATTTGTAGTACGGTTCATCCGCGCCCCGTTTGTGATCTTTAGTATGTAGAGCTTTAGTATGCAATCGTATCACCATCGAATTGCTGATGAAGAAGTCTGGCAATCCGGTTACGGGGCGAAGGAGGGAACTTGCCTTTGGGCGCGTTCTACAGCAAACCCGTCGTGAGCGAGGGCTTTCTCAGGAGGATTTGGGATTTGACAGCGGATATCATAGGACCTACATAAGTTTTCTGGAGCGAGGCAAGAAAAGCCCCTCGCTGTCAACCATAATGGACCTCGCAGACACGCTGCAGGTGCCCGCATCGGAGATGATCCGCAGAGTTGAAGCAGCACTGAAGCCGAAGGTCGAACCCGGGAAGGCTTGAGCATACATTGCCTTCGTACCAACCTAATCAAGAACCGTCACTGCGTTCCGGATGGTGCTGAACGCCGCGAAATCTCAACCGGCCGCCCGGCGTGAAAGACAGGAAGCGTTTAGCGTGGAAGAATTGATCGCCGCCGCAGGCGATATCGTTAATTAATTAGCGTATACGCTCGTGCGAGAGGCCCTGTGAGCAAAACTTTTCGTGAGATGACGGCTGCCGAGCGGGGTTAAGCTACAAGTGAGGGATGATCGAGTTCAGCGCCATGCCAAAGCGGAACAACCCCAAGGCTCGCAAGAAAGCGTTTGAGCTTCCGAGGCTGGCCATAGGCGACGTCCTGCTCGTCGGAAAGTTCAAGAATCGTAAAGCGACGATTACGGGGTTCTCGTCGGATGAAAACAACCAGCCTGTCGCACGGACTGACAAGGGCGAGCAGAAGATCTTTAAACCGCGAATCGCTAAGCTAATGCCCGCGAAGCAACGGTCTTGACCGGGTATGACGCAGATGCATAACCGGTTATACTTCTCGTGGGCGGACTCACGGGGGACCGATTCAATGCCCAACGCAGCGTGAGAAGAGGTTCTGACTCGGATAGCAGGGAGTTCATGAATGGAAGGCAATAAGGCAGAAACGCTACCGGGGCCGGATTTTCAGGTCGGCATCAGCCTTGAGAGCCTCGAGGAGAACTCGCCTCTCTTGGGCCACTTCCTCGGTGAGGCTGTCATCCTGGTGCGCCGAAGTGAGGAGGTATTTGCGATCGGCGCGACCTGCACACACTACGGTGGCCCTTTGGCGGAGGGGTTGGTAGTGGGCGAAACAATTCGTTGCCCACTGCATCACGCACGATTCTGCCTGCGCACGGGTGAAGCGGAAGGTGCCCCGGCCCTGAATCCTGTTCCGTGTTTCAATGTTCACCGCGAGGACGGCAAGGTCAGAATCGATCGAAAACGCGATATTGATTTTCAGGTAGCCGTCCTCCGCAGCCCCGCCCCAGTGGTAATTATCGGCGGCGGAGCCGCTGGCGCGGCCTGTGCGGACGTGTTGCGCAGCAAGGGATATCGCGGACCGTTGACTCTTGTGGGTGATGAAGAACCGGGTCCGGTGGACCGTCCAAATCTCTCTAAGGACTATCTTGCCGGGACGGCTTCAGAAGATTGGATTCCGCTCCGCACGCGCGAGTACTATGAATCCATTCACGTCGAACCGGTTATAGGCGATCCGGCCGTTCGCATCGATTCCGCGAGCCATGAAGTCACTCTTCGAAGTGGGCGCAAGCTCCACTACGGGAAGCTCCTGCTTGCCACTGGGGCAGAGCCCCGATCACTCTCCATCGAAGGCGCCAGCCTGCCGCACGTCTACCGTTTGCGAACGCTGGCTGACAGCAAGGCGATCATTGCGGCTGCCCAGCGGGCAAAAAGGTGCGTTGTGATCGGGTGCAGTTTCATAGGACTCGAAGTGGCCGCTTCGCTCCGAAATCGAGGGCCGGAGGTGACAGTCGTTGGGCAGGATTCCGTTCCACTGGCGAAAGTGCTGGGCCCGGAGCTCGGTCGGTTCATCCAGGATGTTCACGAGCAAAACGGGGTTCGTTTTGTCTTGAGCGCAGCGCCGCTGAAGATTGGAGAGCAACGGGTTGATCTCAGCAACGAACAATCGATTGAGGCCGAACTGGTGGTGATGGGGGTAGGCGTATCACCACGGACGGAGTTGGCCGCAGCCGCCGGTCTGGTGGTCGATAACGGTGTTGTTGTGGACGAACATCTTCGCACCAGCGACCCGGATATCTACGCTGCGGGTGACATCGCGCGATATCCAGACCCGATTTCGGGTGAACGCGTGAGGATTGAGCACTGGGCACTGGCTGAACGCCAGGGACAGGCTGCTGCGCGCGGGATGCTGGGGATCGGCCACGGGTTTCGAGATGTTCCATTCTTTTGGAGCCAGCACTACGATGTCACGATTTCGTACGTCGGCCATGCTTCCTCGTGGAACGGGCTTGAGATACGCGGTGATTTGGCGGCACGGAGTGCCTGCGCGATTTACCGCCGGGATAGCCGAGTGGTCGCGGTCGCGACAATCGGCCGTGATCGGGTGAGCCTGGAGGTAGAAGCCGCTTTGGAACAGGGCAACATCTCGGCATTGGAATCCGTTCTGCAGGCTCAATAACGCCGGAGGTTCGACACGGGCACAGCCGCACAGGATGATGCAATTCGCGTTGGGTCGAAGAGTGCGCGATCCGTTAGCCGTCTGTCGCCTTCGGTGTCCCATCCGTTACTGGACGCGCTTTGAGCAGCAGGACCACATTGTCCAAAGCGGCGCGATATCCGCGAATATCGGTAGCAAACTGTCGCCTCGAGATTCAGGAAAGGACCTTCTTAATTGGGCAGCCGACGCGACGCGCCGAAGCATTATTTGCTCTGCGTTGCCGACGGATGGCAGTCGTCGCAGCGCGGCCACGCACCTTTATGAGAATTCCACCAATCCCTAACCGCCAATGTCTGGGGCGTCGGGCAACCAACCGGGCCTGATCTGGGGTGTGGGCCGAAGCTCACGCCGGCCAACTGTCCGATGGCTTCGGGGAGCACCGTGTCGCATCCCATCTCGCTAAGGTAAGTTGCCAGGAGCGGCACGTCGCTGGTGTCCCCCAGCCAACCTAACGCCTGAATCAGCCACATTCGCGTCTGGCCAGTGAAGCGGGGGATTTTTTCTCGGATGGATGGCGCGGCCGCTTTGACCCCCAGCGTGCGAAGGGCGAGAGAGCTCTGTTCAACCGCTGGTTGTTCCCGCTCAGCGGCGAACATGGCCAGCAATGCAGCCGACGCATCGATGATTTGGAGATCACCGAGCGCTCGGGCCGCATTGGCTCGAACGAACTTGTCGGAAGCCTTGAGCGACGCCTCAAGGAATGGAGCACAAGCTATGTAGTGAAGTGTTGCCATACCTCTCATAGCCATCCAGCGAGTATCGACATTGATCGTGGATTGTGCGAGCCGCAACAGGGCAGGCCCAACTTCCGGATCCTGATCGGTTAGGGTGAGCAGCAAACGCTCTTTCGCCGCCGGATTGTGTTCGTCGTCGAAGCGAAGCAGCAGTTTCGCCGTCGGTTCCGCCAACTGGCCGGCGAGAGGTGGCGTCAAGGGCGCCACTACCGGGAGCACCGCCATCAAACCAGCATGGAACCTCATGGCCAATGATACCGGGCAAACTTCGTGAGATCTACCAATATCGGTAGCGATTCCGCAGCCCGGCGATTCGGCGCGCGGTTGCGTCGGGCCTTATTCACGAGCGGCCTGTTTTCATCGGGGGTCGCCACTGCCACGCCAGCGTGAGTACCAGCGCCATCAGCAAAATGGTCAGCCCCGCCAAAACGGGTATGTGCAGAATAAACAGGTTTGTGACCGTCGCGCCAATCATAACTGCCGCAATCAGCATCGCGGCCCAGAAGCGGAGCGTCGGGACCAGAACCCCAACAGCGCCGCCGACTTCCAGAATGCCGGTGAAGTAGCGAAACCATTGCCCAATTCCGATTTGCGCAAACTCCTCAACCATGCCAGAATTGCCGGTCAGTTTGGCTCCGCCAGCGACTGTGAACACGACCGCCACGAGAAGAGTCAGCGGCCCCGCCATTATCAACCACTGGTAAATCGGAAAGCTGAATTTCATACCATCCCCATCACAGTGCGTTTGCGTGGCATCTGAATCCCGATTCTTTCAAACTTCCCCACAGTTATATCACCATTTCGGCGATCATACAGGCCCGTAGTTTCCGCGTTCGAGTTGTCGGGCCGATGCGCAGGTCGGACGGCTCACCCGCGGTGCAAGACGATGAGGCCTATGAGGCTACCGAGCAACGGCGGCAGAGGCCGACTGCAAAAGGCGTTCCGCGTGCAACCAGTCGGCCAGGGCCGTGCCATCGGGCTTGCCGGCAAGCTCCCATAATAGGCGCGCGATGGCACGGACCTTTCCGTCCTGCGGCAGGGTCTGAGAGGGAGGGTTCGCAGCAGTCCGCAGCCCGGGCGTCTGCGCCACAAGGAGGTCGCGAGCAGCGTTGTATGCGAGGCGGGCCTTTTCGGCTTCGAATAAAACCACTTCGACGCGGGCTCGGTCGGGTGCAGTCGCCATTAAAGAGCCCTGCAAGGCATTCGTTGCGCGAACAAACTCCTCCCAGGTCGTTCGATATCGATTCGAAAGCTCAAGTTTGGTTCCCATAAAAGCCATTAGACGCTCCCGGAGTTGAAATTGTCCTCGCTTCAACCTTTTTTATATTCATGAGGAATCCGGTCGAAAGGGATCTCCGTTCGCTCCTACCTAAGCAATACGCAACCGTTCCCAAATGGTTCACGCATTCGTACTCGCCAATAGTCTCCGGTTCGAACTGCTGAGGGTCCCCCATCCGGGCCCAGGAATGGCGGCCTCAACGCGTGATTCCAGGACAGCCCAGCCGATGATATGCGCAGATATCGTTATGTATGGTCCGCCGCAGATTTGCAAGCGAAAACTGGTGATGACGTTTTGGTCTGCGCCAATGTATTCGGCCTCGGGTGGAGTGAACGACTCCGGGCCATGATGGATTCCGCCCGCTCTCTTCCCTATTAGCTGTTCGGCCTTGATGGACCTCTAACGATATCAGGTTTAGAAAGCGCCGGTTCGACCGTTGTGGGGTGGCCCCCTGGGCTGAGACAAACAGTTAAGACACTATACGCCGTTCGATGAGAAACCATCGACCGACAAGACGACTTTAGCGCAAAATGATCTACGGTTGGTGAAGCGGAGGCGGACCCTGC
>Ga0302319_10020969_pt1 | contig 11787 bp, 12 predicted proteins | sample Bog_T0_2_FD_203319 | JGI IMG/M metagenome (GOLD analysis project Ga0302319, IMG submission 203319) | Peat permafrost microbial communities from Stordalen Mire near Abisko, Sweden - Bog_T0_2 | ecosystem: Environmental > Terrestrial > Soil > Wetlands > Peat | place: Sweden: Abisko, Stordalen Mire...
GCCAATCCCGGGGGGGGAACCGGCGGCCACGCTTCCTGGAACCTGAGACCGGACTTGGGGGGCAATCCCCGCGGTGTACCCTGAACTATTCACGTCATGGATGAGTCGACAAAGCTGATTTCTCGCAAGCAGAACGGGACCGCGAACGAACCGCTGGTATTCATCAGTTGCGGACAGTTCAGTGACGAAGACCGGTCGTTGGGCAAGTCCGTGGAGAACTTAGTTCTCGAATTGACGGGCCTCGACGCGTATTTCGCGGAGAATCAAAACTCGCTGCGGGGTCTCAGCGAAAACGTCTTTGATTCCCTCAAGCGGGCGACAGGGTTTATAGCCATAATGCACCACCGTGGGAGGGTGACGACGCCATCGGGCGCGCACATGCGGGGCTCCGTTGGATCGAGCAGGAGATCGCGATAGCGGCGTTCCTGAGGTTCTTGACAGGCAGGGATATTCCCGTGATTCTTTATCTGCAGGTTGGGCCAGACGGAGATCAGATTAGACGCGAAGGAATAAGAGAACAGCTACGACTCGATCCGATCTCTTTTGGAACCTCGGACGATGTGCTGCGTGATCTTCGGGATCAAATCAACTCAGGTCGACTCACCCTCCTGCCACAGCCAGTTCCACCAGCGCTCCGGCAACCTCTTGAGGGAAGGGCGAGGTTCCGTGCTAAAGGCGACCCGCTTGGCCATACCAGCGCCCCCTTCGCGAGAATGCTTGGCCAATCCGATACGCCCGTTTTTCTGGCGCGTGGCCCGGCGATGTGGCTGAACAACCTGCCCTTCCGCATTCTAAATCGCGGGCGAGCGGCGACGTTCTCGAAGTGCTTGCTGAATGAGCGCTACGGCCTGCGCGTGGCGGTTTCGCTCAACCGTACCTACCTACCCTTCCCGCGCCACCAAATCCTCCACCCCACTCCTCCCGAACGGCTCCCCCATCAACCCCCTCGGATTCCCGTTCTTCACCAGCACCAGCTGCACATTCCCGATATGCCGCTCCCGAAACGCCCCTTCACAATAAGCCAGATAATAATCCCACATTCGCAAGAAATTCTCGTCGAACCCCAGCCCGCGCACCTCATCCACCCGCGCATTCACCCGCCGCCGCCACTCCGCCAGCGTATACGCATAATGCATCCCGATATCCTCCAGATGAAACAACGACATCCGCGTCGACCGCACCAGCGAATCCAGAATATGCCGCACCGAAGCCAACTCCGCCCCCGGAAAAATCCGCTTCTGAATCCAGTCGCTGCTCTTCCGATAGGAATCGAAAGTATGCTCGTTCATCGTAATCGTCTGCATCGCGAGCGCCCCGTCCGGCGCAAGCAAGCGGTCGCACGCGCCGAAGAAATCGTCGTAATGCGCCAACCCCACCGCCTCGAACATCTCAATACTCACGATTTTGTCGAAACACCCCGTCAGATTCCGGTAATCCTCCAGCAGCAAGTGAATCCGCCGCTCCGCATCCCCCGCCAGTGAAAACCGCTCCGCCGCGCCCTCATACTGCTGCCTGCTGATCGTCGTCGTCGTAACATCGCAGCCGTAGAACCGCGCCGCATGCAGCGCAAAAGCCCCCCACCCCGTCCCGATCTCGAGCACCCGGTCGCCCGGCTCCAGTTGCAGTTTGCGGCACATGCGGTCGATCTTCTCCACTTGCGCGTCGTCCAGACTGCTTTCCGCCGTTTTGAAAATTCCCGACGAATAAACCATATTCCGATCCAGAAATAACCGGAAAAACTCATTACTCAGGTCGTAATGCTCGCCGATATTCCGTCTGCTGCCCTCAATTGAATTCGCGCGGCTTCGATGCCGCAGGCGATTCGCCAGACGGCTGATCCAGTTCAGCGCCGCGCCGCCCGATTCCAGCCGCTCCAGATTACGCACCGCCACGCGGATCACCGCAACCGTATCGGGCGAAGACCAGTCGCCATCCATGTAAGCGTCGCCCGCGCCTTCCTGTCCGCCAAACAGCGCCCGCGCGAAAAACCTTTCGTTGTGTACCACAATGGTGGCCTGCAACTCACATTCGGTATCGCCGAAGCGCCAGGTCTCGCGGCCCTCGATAATTTCCAGACCTCCGAACCGTAGCCCTTGCAGCATTCGCAGCAGCGTCTTACGCGCAAACGCGGTCTTCATAGTTTTTGCACCGCCTTATCGGGATGAGTAAACACGGGAACCTTTTTGAACCACAAGCGCAGCGCCTCCCAGTGAATGGCCGCAATTACTTTCGCAGTCATCCAGGGCTGCGCCGCCATCGCACGCGTCAACGCACGGTGCGTCCACGCCTGCCGCTCCAGCGTCAGAGTAGCGTCGAACAGCGGAGCGCCGCCATCGAGCGTATTCATATGCGCCACCAGCCGCCCTTCCGGCGGAGTCAGGATGAAATCGTAGCCGAGCTCCATCGGCATAAACGGAGAAACATGCATCGTTTTCGGACACTGGAAGCGCATGCCGCGCCCGTCGCTGCGGTTTCCCGACCACAGCCAGTAATTCCTGCGCTCGCCAAACGTGCTGTGAACTTCCGCCAGCACTACCGGGACATTGCCGCCGGAGTCGTAAAAGAAGAAAAACGAAATCGGATTAAAACAATATCCCAGATATCGCAGATGCGTGAGCAGAAATACCGGGCCTTCGGGCAGCGGAACACCGTGCGCCGCCGCATCGGCAATCAACCGCACGCGCAATGAAAGCGACGGATCTCCCAGATGATCCCGCTCGCAAAAGCTCGCCCAGTTGAACCGGTTGTAACTCGAAAACGGCGAAAGCGCCATCGTTTCCGGAATCCAGTCGATATCGAGCAGCGCCATAAACAGCGAATATCGAAACTCATGCGACGCCGGCCGGAAGCGCCGGTGCCGCAGCGTTCCCGTATAAATAGCAGGTTCCGGAATCATCCCCATCGCACACCCAGACTTTCCGCCACGCGCAAAGCCGACTTCACCCCATCTTCATGGAACCCATAAAGCCAATAGGCTCCACAGTAATGAATCCGGTCCGCGCCGCTAATTTCCGCCCACCGCTCCTGCGCCTGCACGGCGGCCCGGTTATAAACCGGATGAAAATACGTCATTCGTCGAATCACTTTGTCAGACCCGATCGCCCCTCCCGCATTCAGACTCACACAATATTGTTCCGGCGTATCGATCGACTGCAGCCGGTTCATGTGATACGTCATCGTCACCTTGCCCTTATCGCCCATCAGATAATTCCACGACGCGCGCGCGTCGGGCCGCTTCGGCAGCATGCGCGCATCGGTATGCAGGCAAACCTCATTCGGAGTTGTCGCAAAATTCTCCAACACGTCCCGTTCCAAATCGCTTGGATTTTCCAGCAAAGGCAAAATCTGATTCCCATGGCAAGCGAACACAACGTGGTCGAACGTCATCTCAGGCCGGTCCCGAAACCTCACACGCACGCCCTCTCCCTCGCGTATCACAGACGTTATAGCCGCATCCGTGACGACGTTACCCCGAAACGGCGCAGTCAGCGGCGCAAGATAACGGTCGCTACCCCCGCGAATCGTCCTCCACGGCGGATGCGTGTCAATCCCCAGCATCCCATGGTTCTGAAAAAACCGAATCAGCGTCAGTGCCGGAAAGCCGTCAAGCTCATCCTGACGCATCGACCACACCGCCGACGCCATCGGATACAAATATCGGTCGATAAACCGCTCGTCATATCGCCCCTCATGCAGAAAATCGCCCAGCGTCACATCGTACGCAAGCTTCGGCGCTTCCCGGTTGAAGCGCATAATCTCGCGCAACAACGCATAATGATCCCAACGCAGCAGATTCCTGCGCTGCGCGAAGAACCCCCGCAATCCCCGGCTCGAATACTCGAAAGCCCCGCCCGCCGACGTAACCGCGAACGACATATCGCTCGCCTGCGTTTCCACGCCCAGTTCCCGCATCAGACGGCAGAAATTCGGATATGTTTTCTCGTTATGAACGATAAATCCCGTATCCACCGCCAGCGGCCCGGCGCTCGAATCCACCATTACTGTATGCGTGTGTCCGCCCAGCCGCGGCTCGCGCTCCAGCACCCAAACCTCATGCCTGCGGCTCAGGAAATACGCCGCCGCCAGCCCCGAAATCCCCGCTCCGAGAACCGCAATCCGGCTCATGCCGCTTCCCGCCGCGCGACCTCCCGGAAAGGCCGCAGGCTCGAAACCACGCCCGTCCAGCTCAGCGCCCGCAGGATCAGATAAGTCAGGTCAACCTCCCACCAGCGATATCCCTGGCGGCAGCTTCCCGGCGAAAAATGATGATTATTATGCCATCCTTCGCCCATCGTCAGCACCGCCAGCAGCGCGTTATTACGACTCTGATCCGGCGTATCGAAGCGCCGCGTCCCAAACAAATGCGCGAATGAATTAATGCTGAATGTGCAGTGATAAAGCACGATGGTCGAAAGCACATAACCCCATACGAACGCGGGCCCGCCGCCGGATGCCAGCACCACCGCCGCGAACGCCACAGTGGGAACCCAGTGATTCCGGTCCAGCCACAAAAGCTCCGGGAAACGCGAGAACTCACCCACCGCGCGCGCATCGTAATCGTCATACCGGTTCGAAATCACCCAGCCCGCATGCGACCACCAGAATCCGCTCTGCCACGGCGAATGCACGTCGTGCTCCCGGTCCGATTCGCGATGGTGCACCCTGTGGTGCGCCGCCCACCAGAGCGCGCCCTTTTGCCCCGAAGTCTGCGCAAGAAACGCCATGGCAAACTGCGCAACGCGGCCGAGTTTATAGCTCCGGTGGCTGAAGTACCGGTGATATCCAGCCGTAACGCCAAACATACGGATGGCGTAAGTAAACACCAGGAGCAAGACCAGCTTCCCTGAAAACGGCACCCACAAAACCGACAGCGCGGCAAGGTGCAAAATGACAAAAGGTACGACAGCGCCCATCCGGTAAGATCCGCTCATCTGTTCGTTTATTACGATAGCGCGGCATCAATCGGTTTGTCTATCTTTTGTCCATGTAAAATGGTTGACATAAGCTGGACCGACTGGGTAGCATGAAAGGCAGGTGGACGTGTATTATCCAATTCGAGCAGTTTCCCGGCTGACCGGTCTTAGCATCGACACGCTGCGCGCATGGGAGCGCCGCTATCAGGCCATCGTTCCCGAGCGTACCGACCGCGGACGCCAGTACACGCAGGACAATATCCAGCGCCTGACCCTCCTGCGCGAAGTTGTGGACCGCGGCCACACCATCAGCCAGGTGGCGGGGTTGCCCGACAACGAACTGCGCAACATGCTCGCGACGGCCCAGCCTGCCCCGCGCAAGCCGGCCCCCAACACGTCGATCCAGACTCTTGTGGAGTTTTTCGCCGAATTCGAGCATACGCGCGCCAACGACGAACTGGGCCGCCTCGCGGCACTGCTGTCCCCGCGCGACCTCGTCTTCACCGTGGTGCTGCCGCTCATGCATGAGGTCGGCGAGCGCTGGCACCGGGGCGAGTTGGGTATTGCGCAGGAACACCTGGTCTCATCGGCGGTGCGCAATCTTTTTGGATCTCTGGTCCGGCTTTACCCCCCGCGGCCGGGCGCGCCTAAGCTGGTAATCGCCACGTTGCCAGGGGAACTTCACGAATTCGGAATTCTGGCTGCGGCTATGATTTCGGCGATCTCCGGCCTGAACCCTTTGTTTCTCGGACCGAATCTTCCGGCCGGCGAAATGATCCACGCGGCCCGGAAAACGTCGGCCACTGTCATTCTTATCGGCTGTTGCGGCGCGCCTGCGCCGCCCGCGGAACTGGCGGACCTCGTATCGTCGCTCCCCGAAGGGGTGGAACTGTGGGTCGGGGGCCTGACTACATCCGAGCCCATCCCCGGCCCCGTATACCTTGCAGACATGGAATCGTTTGAGCGGGCGTGTCTTTCGCGGAGCGTGGCGACCCCATGAAGACCGCAGTCACCGCGCTTGCGGCAGCTATCTTCGTGGGAATGCTCGCTGCCACCATCGGCACCAGCTTCACGCAGAGCCTCTGGTCGGCGTGGCCGGGTTATGCGGCGAACCCCTGGGCCATGGCAACTCTGTACGACGCCTACAGTGGGTTCGTTTTGTTCTGGCTCTTCGTGGCTTACCGGGAGCGCTCGTGGCCCGTCCGAATCCTCTGGCTGATTCTGATTTTCGCGCTCGGTAATATCGCGACTTCCTTATATGTTCTGATCGCGATCTGGCGGCTGGCGCCGGGTGAACCGCTGCCCGCAATCCTGCACCGGAGAAGCGCATGATAAGGCACCTGCGCCGTGCGATTGCGGTGGTTGACAACCTTCTCCGCCAGGGCATCACCCCTGAGAAGATCTCGCTCGCCGTTGCGGCTGCCACCGTTCTGGGCGTTTTCCCGGTGCTCGGATCAACCACTTTGCTCTGCGCCGGCGCATCAGTTGCGTTCGGACTGAATCCGGCCGCCATGCAACTCGTGGGCTGGGTGGTGTATCCGCTGCAACTGGCTCTGATCGTGCCGTTTATGCGGGTGGGCGTACACCTCTTCGGCCTGCCGCCGGTACCGTCGCTGTCAAAGCTCGTCGGACTGATGCGAACCGATCTCCCCGGCACCATCCGAATCTTCTGGCCCGCCACGTTGAGCGCCATCGGCGCATGGCTGGTGGTCGCGCCGTTTGTCGCCGCCGGGATTTACTTCACGCTGCTGCCGCCTCTGCGCCGCATGGTCCGGGTATGATCGGGTTCGTTTTGTACGGCGCGGCTGCGGTCGCGATCCTGATGTTCGTTTTGTGGTTGATTCATTTGCCGATGCACAACGCCGCCATCGTCGATTTCGGCTGGGCCTTTGGCCTCGGAATGCTCGGCGTCGGCTACGCCGTTTTCGGCCACGGCTGGTGGGTTCGTTCTGTAATTCTCGCCCTCATGACCGGTATTTGGGGCACGCGCCTTTCCATTTTTCTGCTCCTCACGCGCGTTATCGGACATCCCGAAGAAGGCCGCTACCAGGAACTGCGCCGCCAGTGGAAGACGAATCTGCCGCTGAAGTTCCTTTTGTTTTTCGAGTTCCAGGCGCTGCTCGACGTGGTTTTGGCGGTCCCCTTCCTCCTCGCCGCACGGAATTCCACCGACGTCCTATCGCCTTTGGAATACGCGGGCGTGGCCCTTTGGGTGATAGGCTACCTCGGCGAACTTGTGGCGGACGCCCAGCTCGCCCGGTTCAAATTCCAGCCCGAAAATAAAGGCCGCACCTGCCAGTGGGGCCTTTGGCATTACTCGCGGCATCCCAATTACTTCTTCGAATGGATCGTCTGGATGGCCTTCGCCACCTTCGCGCTCGGCTCCCCTCATGGCTGGATCGGCTTTCTGTCTCCGGCCCTGATCCTCTACTTCCTTCTGCGCGTCACCGGCATTCCCGCCACCGAAGAGCAGGCCCTGCGGAGCCGCGGAGACGAATACCGCGAATATCAGCGCACCACCAGCGCCTTCATCCCATGGTTCAGGACCAGTTGAAACCCGCCTGGTACGAGTCTCTGCTCGACCGCGATCTCGTCCCCGACCCGCTCATCCGGATCGGCATCCGCCGCCTGCTGCGCGAACGCCTGAAGCAAGCCGCCACCGCCGACCCCGCGCAACTCATCGAACAGTTGCACTCAAGCCCCGTCGCCATCAACACCAATGACGCCAATCGCCAGCACTACGAAGTTCCCCCGCAGTTCTTCGCTCTCACGCTGGGCACGCACCGAAAATACAGTTCCTGCTACTGGCCGGAAGGCGTGGACAGCCTCGACAACGCCGAACGCGTCATGCTCGATCTCACGGTGGAACGCGCCTCGCTCGAAGACGGCCAATCGATCCTCGAACTGGGCTGCGGCTGGGGTTCCCTGTCGCTCTACATGGCGCAGCGGTTCCCGCGCTCGCAGGTGCTGGGCGTCTCGAATTCACAGTCGCAGCGCGAATACATCGAAGAGCAGGCGCGCAACCGAGGTCTCATCAACCTGCGCATCGTCACCTGCGACATGAATTGCTTCGACCCTGGCGCCCGTTTCGACCGCGTTGTTTCCGTCGAAATGTTCGAACACATGCGCAATTACCAGGAACTGCTGCGCCGCATCGCATCGTGGCTCAAGCCCGAAGGCAAGCTGTTCGTCCACATCTTCTCCCACAAGCGTTTTGCCTACCCGTTCGAAGTGAGCGGTCCCAACGACTGGATGGCGCAGCATTTCTTCACCGGCGGCATCATGCCGAGCGACGATCTGCTCCCGCAGTTCGACCGCGACATGCGCGTCGTCGAGCGCTGGCAGGTCGATGGCACACACTACCAGAACACCTCCGAAGCGTGGCTAAAAAACATGGATCGCCACCGCGCCGAGATCATGCCGATCATGGCCAAAGTTTACGGCCCCCGGGAAGCGCTGCGCTGGTTCGTACGCTGGCGCGTCTTCTTCATGGCATGCGCGGAACTGTTCGGCTATCGCGAAGGTTCCGAATGGATCGTGTCGCACTATCTGCTTGCGCTAAGATCGAGCGATGCCCGGCAGCCTGCGCGATATCACTAACCGTCAGTGGTTGAATCTGTTCGCGGCGCAGGCCGGCTACATGCTCGACGCGATGGATGTCCTGCTGTTCGTCTTCGCCGTCAATGTGCTGCGCGACCAGTTCCATCTCTCGGCGGCACAGGCGGGCCTGGTCAGTTCGTTCACGCTGGCGTTTTCAGCGGTCGGCGGCATCACCTTCGGCATTCTTTCGGACCGCATCGGGCGCGCCAAATCGATGCTGTGGTCCATCGTGATTTACAGCGTTGCGTCGGCGGGCACGGCGCTTAGCTGGAACCTGGCGTCGCTTCTCTTCTGGCGCGGAATCATCGGCATCGGACTGGGCGCGGAATGGTCGGCGGGCGCGTTGCTGGTGGCGGAAACGTGGCCGGCCGAGCATCGCGCCAAAGCCGTGGGAATCATGCAGTCCGGCTGGGCATTGGGATATCTGCTGGCCGCCGGGATGACAGCGCTGATCCTGCCGCGCTGGGGCTGGAAGATGCTGTTTCTCATGGGCCTGTTGCCCGCATTCGGCGCACTCGCCTTGCAGCGGAAGCTGAAGGAACCCGAGATCTGGCAGGCGTCTCGTGGCAAGCCCCGCGTCTCCGCCACCGGCATTTTTCAGGGCCGGTTGCGCCGACGCACCCTGCTGGCTTCGGCCCTCGCTACCTCCGTGCTCTTCGCTTACTGGGGCCTGTTCACGTGGATTCCGGGTTTTCTCTCGGCATCGCGCGAGCGCGGCGGAGCGGGCCTCAGCATCGTGCGCACCAGCGGATTTATTGTCCCGATGCAGGTCGGCGCGTTTCTCGGATACGTGGGCTTCGGCTGGCTCGCGGATAAAATCGGGCGCAGGCCGGCGTTCGTTTTGTACGTGATCGGCGCGGCGATTCTGACCCCGATCTACGGAGCCACCCACGACCAGCAAACCTTGCTGCTTCTGGGCCCCCTCATCGGATTCCTGGGGACCGGTTTTTTCAGTCTCTTCGGGGCGATGCTGGCGGAGCTGTATCCGACCTCGCTGCGCGGCGCGGGACAGGGCTTCGTTTACAACATCGGACGCGGCCTGAGTTCGCTCGCACCGTGGACAGTCGGATTCTTCGCCGATCGCTACGGCATCGGAGCCGCCCTGGGACTAAATTCGGCGTTTTTCCTGCTCGGCGCAGCGCTGATCTTCACACTGCCGGAAACGAAGCAGGCCGCGCTGGAATAGAAGCGGCCGACGACGGACACGCGGCGTGGGCCACGTCCGCCCAGGCGCTCTCTGAGCGCCAAATGGTTGTGCGGAATGCAGCTGATTTTTGTTACCGCCCCCTCACAGTCATCTCGGTAATACGTTGATTCTACTGAGCCGCGCGCGTAAGCAAGCGGTAGAGTACTGCTCCGGGGCAAAATCCTGCCGGCCCGCCTACTCGTTCCGCAGCGCCGCATTCGGATCAATCGCCAACGCCCGCCGCATCGGCCCCCACGCCGCCGCCATCCCGGTCAGAATCATCACCCCCGCAACCGCCCCGAAGTTCAGCGGATCGTCCGCACGCAGCCCCGGCACCAGAAACACCGCCAGCGGACGCATCACAAAATACGCCGCCACCAGCCCTATCGCCGACCCCGTCACCGTCAGCCGCGCCGAATCCCGCAGCACCATCCGCGAAATATCCGCCCGCGACGCGCCGATCGCCACCCGCACTCCAATCTCGCGCGTCCGCCGCGTCACCGAATACGCCATCACGCCATACAGCCCGATGGTCGCAAGCAGCAATCCCAGTGCGCCCACCGACCCGAGCAGTATGCCCCCGATCTGGCTCGGCAGAAACGCCAGCCCGATGCTCGAATACATCGTCGCCACTTCCGCGCCCGCCATCGGCTCGATGCGATGCAGTTCGCGCCGCACCGCGTCCAGCTGCAGCGCGGGCGGTATCGAAGACCGCATAACAAACTCCACGCGAAGCTTGCCGTCCTGCGTCTCATCCAGCGGCTCATAAAGCTGCGGCTCCTGCGCTTCGCCGATCGTTATAGTCTTCGTCCCCGCCACCACGCCCACAATGCGATACGCCGTGCTGACGTTCTCCCCCGAAAGGAAAACCGTCCCCACCGGCTGCCTGCCGCCCAGAAACCGCTGCACGAACGTACTGTTGACCACCACAAGCTTCCCGCCGCGCCCCACCACCGGGAACGTGGTGCCCTGCAGCACGGGAATACTCATAGCCGCGAAGAAGTCCGGCGTCACCGCGTTCCACGCATAGCGCGCACTCACCGTCTGACCGTTGTCCGGAAACTTCAGCGACGATAGATAGTGGCTGTTGTCGTTGAACGGAACGATGCTCGCGGCCGCCACCGGCCCCAGCCCCGGCATGCCCGCAAAGGTGCGCAGGCACCGGTCCAGGAAATCGTTGCGGCGCTGCGGCTCGAAGTAGCCTCCCGGCGGCAGTGTCACGTCGGCCCGCAGCGTGTGCGTAACGTCGAAGCCGGGGCTGATCAGGTTCGCGCCCGCCAGATTCCGCAGGAACAGAAACCCGGTCGCCAGCACGATCACCGAGCCTGCGATCTGCGCCGTCACCAGCATGCGCCGCAAACGCAGACGCCGCTCGCGCTGCAGATCCGGGGCAATGGATTCCTTCACCGACTGCAGCGCGGGCAGCAACCCGCACACCAGCGTGGCGAGAGTCGCAAGCAGCGCCGCATAGCCCGCCACCCGCCAGTCGGGCGTGATCTCCAGACGGATGGGAAGCGGCAGCGGCAGGCTGACCCGCGCCAGCACCGTCGCCGTGACCTCCGCCAGCACAAAGCCCAGCGCCGCGCCCGCAGTCGACAACAGCACGCTCTCGGTGAGCAGTTGCTGCAGCAGCCTTCCGCGCCCCGCCCCAAGCGCCAGCCGGACCGCGATCTCCCGGCGCCGCGCCGACCCGCGCGCCAGCAGCAGACTGGCCACATTGACGCACGCAATCAAAAGCACAAGGCCGGTAATCGCCAGCAGCAGCGCGAAGAATACGCCGACGGTCTGTGTGTCTTTGTCGTAGAGCAGACGCGCGTAGCCGGCCACAGGCGCAATCCGAAGGTTCTCCGCGTACTTGTAATGCGGATTCGGCATCTCCCGATCCATGCGCCCCGCGACGGTCCCCAGCCCCGCGCGCGCTTCGCTCAGCCGCATGCCGGGTTTCAGCCGCGCATAGATGGCGAGCTGGGTCCGCTCCAGGTAGCGAGGCAGGAACAGGTCGGGCGTGAAGCCGAATCCAATAAACGTGCGGTACGTTTCCGGAAGAATCCCGATGATCGTGCAGGGCCGTCCGTCGAGACTGATAAC
>Ga0302319_10020971_pt1 | contig 11787 bp, 12 predicted proteins | sample Bog_T0_2_FD_203319 | JGI IMG/M metagenome (GOLD analysis project Ga0302319, IMG submission 203319) | Peat permafrost microbial communities from Stordalen Mire near Abisko, Sweden - Bog_T0_2 | ecosystem: Environmental > Terrestrial > Soil > Wetlands > Peat | place: Sweden: Abisko, Stordalen Mire...
CCGAAAGATCCACTACTACAAATGCATTGGCTCGGATAGCTGGCGCAAATTGGGCGGCCCTGTTTGCGACAACGGTCGCTGCGTTCGGCAGGATCTGCTCGATCAGATCGTTTGGGCCGAGGTTATCAAACTGTTAGAAGACCCCGCGCTCATACAGCAAGAGCTGGATCGTCGGCTGGCAGCAGCGCGCTCGTCGGATCCGACCAGAAAGCGCGAGCAGAGTCTGCAAAGAGAATTGGTGCATGTGGGCAAAGGCATCGAACGTCTTCTCAGCGCCTACCAGGAAGCACTCATGTCGATCGAGGAATTGCGTGAGCGCATGCCCGGGTTACGCCAGCGCGAACAGGTGCTTCGTGCGGAGTTGCAGGCAATCGCCGATCAGGCCAATGATCGGGCTGCCTTTCTGCGGTTGGCTGAGAATCTTACCGCGTTCCTTGCCCGATTGCGTGGCGCAGCTGATACGCTGAGTACCTCTGAGCGGCAGAGAATCGTGCGGCTCGTAGTGAAAGACGTCCTGATAGGAGACGACACCATCACGATTCGCCACAGCATTTCAGTCCCGAAACAGAGCCCTCCACAAGGCGCCAATCTAGCGCCAAGTGGGACTGAAGGTCGAAATTACCTTTTGTGTAAGGGGAGTGGCCACCGAGCCTTGCGGAGTGCCTGTCTCCGGATTCGACCATTTGCCATCCTCCATCACCCCAGCTTTCAGCCATTTCTGGATCAGCCGAAGGATCCGTCGGTCGGCGACGCGATGCTCTACGAACTGGAGCAGCCAGCTTTTGTCGAGGTTATCGAAAAAGCCGCGGATATCTGCATCCAGAACGTAGTTCACCTTCTTGTGCTCTATCGCGAACGCCAGTGCATCCAGCGCATTGTGCTGGCTGCGCCCCGGGCGAAAACCGTAAGAGAAACCGAGAAAGTCCTCCTCGTAAATCTGATTGAGGATGGTGACCGTGGCAGCCTGGACGATCTTGTCTTCCAGAGCTGCGATCCCCAACGGACGCTGCCGTCCATCAGACTTCTCGATGTACTTCCTTCTCGACGGTTGAGCCCGGTAAGCTCCGCGATGGACCCGACTGTGAAGATCGACAAGTCGTTCTTCCAATCCGATCTCGTACTCGTGCCACTTGACGCCATCCACTCCGGGGGCGGCTTTCCGCTTTAATGCGTAAAAGCTTACCCGGAGCAGGTCGGCGGTCATGTGGTGCAAGAGAGCTGTGAACCTCATCTCCTTATGTTCCCGTGCTACTGTCCGCACACCTGCCAGCCCTTGGGACACGCGATCCTTGCTCTGTGTCAAGTCCGTGTTGGATTGGTAGGTGTTCTCCTCGATTTGCGGCCTTCCCTCCTCCCTCTCCGCCGACAGCTGCCTATCTTTGTTCGAGAGATTCATCGGTACGTACTCCTTTCCTATGCCGCAATGTGACTCCTCGAAGGCTTGCCCCTGGGACTTACGGCCGTAGCCTTCTCCCACAGTCCTGTCGTCACTCCGCAGCCTATGGGAGAGAACTTGGTGAACATTCACGAAGTTCCCACCGTAGTACTGCGCCAACAGGCGACTCCGAGGCCTCCCGGTTCTCGTGCATGGAGTTTCTAGGCGTGTCTGGGGTCTCCGACTACGCAGGACTGACCAGTGGCTCGCGGTAGCGCCCCTGGGCATGTTGCCTTCCCTCAACTTGAACCGTGTCGGCGTCCTGGACTGTATTTTTCGCAGCTCGATACCCACCCCACCTATACCCCTGTTTACGCTTCGCGGCCCACCTCGCGGTGGGACTCGCGCAAAACTCGGGGCCGAGCGGGTCGCTAGCCCTTACTCGTAGAGCTCTTTCATCTCCTACTCCATGCCGGTTTATCCCGGCGCACTCAAGTAAATACCCCTATTTCTGGATTACTTGATGGAAAGACCTCACCATCCGGTCCCAAAGCATGTTGAGGTTCTGGATGCCAGAACGCTTTCGCGATTGACACGCTCCTCCCATGCCCCGCAGAATCAGCCCAGCGCAAGTTTTCAGGTCAACGGCGTCGCTGCCCTCACTTCCGCGGACACGCGGGAGGCGACGGGAGCCAACTAAGGCCTGGAAGAAATGAAGGCCTAGCATGAGCAATTCCGCCCCGCAAAGCTTCAAGAACCACGCGAAGTTTGACCCGCCCTACCACTTCGTTCTCGCCACGGTTCTCGCCGTCAATCTATTTATCGTGCTTTGCTTTGCATGGAAAAACTTGAACATCTTCTCGGAGTGGCTGGTGCTCTTGTCCATAGCAGCCTTCATCCCGGTCATCAAGCTCCGAACCTACCCGTTGAAAGTACAGGATCGCGTCATCCGCCTCGAAGAGCGGCTCCGCTTGCAGGCTTTGGCGCCCCCGGAGTGGCACGCGCAGATCTATCGCCTCAATGAAGATCAGCTCATTGCCCTGCGCTTTGCCGCCGACGACGAGGTCGTCGAGTTGGCCAAACAGGCGCTCGAGGAGAATCTTACCCGCAAACAGATCAAGGAGCGCATCAAGGTTTGGCGCGCCGACGGCTGGCGCATCTGAGCCCACCAAACCTGCTCTTTACCCCCTCGGCAAACCATCGGAACCGCTGCTGCCTTCTGCAGATTCCGACCCCGCGTTTGCCGCCTTCTCTGCTTCGGCTAAAGCCTCTTTGTCCAACGCATGTTCGTGCCGATACTGTTCCACCGGCATCTTCCCGTCCCACCAGGCCCAGTTCATCGGATAGACGTCCGGGTCGAAGAACACCTGGTAGAAATGCCAGACGAGAATCGCCAGCGTTGCCAGGATCGCCTCATAGTAGTGAATCGCTGTAGCTACATCCACCCACCAGCGGGCCAGCAGGTTGCCCACCCACACCTTGGCCCACATCATGATTCCCGTTACGCCCATCAGCCCCGTGCCCCAGACCAGCGCCCAATACTCCGCTTTCTCGGCATAGTTGAAGCGGCCGAACTTTGGCTTCTTTGTGCTCAATCCCAGGTAGTAGCCCATGGTTCCCCATAGGTCGAACACGTCCTTGGGCCGCGGCGCAAAGTCCCAGATCAACCGCCGTCCTTCGCGTGTGGCCGCCAGGTAGAACACGTGATAAATCCCCGCGGCGATGAGCACCACACCGGCCACACGATGAATCACACTGCGCAGCTTTTCGCCCATCGCCAGCACTTCCGCCAGCCAGGAGTTGGGAAACTTCAGTGCGAATCCGGTGATGACCAAAACAATAAAGCTGGTGAGCAGGATCAAGTGCTGCCAGCGCTGCTGCGTGCTCATCCGCGTCATGTACGGATTCTGAATCTTGCGCCTCGCCAGTGCCTTGCTGCGCCAAAGGATGGCGTTGTGCAGGAACATGGCGCCAATCACAACGAAGATCAGCGGGAGATAGATCCATCGCACCCAACGAACGACCACCGAACCCAAGTCCTTCGCCGGGTTGAGGTCAGTGTGCACCTTGGTCAGCGTGAACTTTTGGGTCGCTCCCTTGTGACATTGCCCGCAGGTCGCGTCCAGGTGCGCTCGGTTGATGGTCGAGCGTGGGTCACTGGACGGCAGGATGTCGTGCACACCGTGACAACTGGAGCAATTAGCGGCAACCACGGAGCCGCCCTCGGCAGCCAGTCCGTGATAGCTGTCGAAGTAGCTGGTGACGCGGCCTCCGGGCACACCAAACTCTTGCGAGAGCCGCACGCCTTCGTGGCAGCGGCCGCAGGTGTCGCGCGAAAGGTTCTGCCCGGCCGCCGGCGAAGTCGGGTCGCCGTGCGACTTGATGGAGTGGATGCCATGGCAGTCTGTGCAAACAGGAGCCATCTGGTTGCCGCGCGCAATCGCCTGCCCATGGATGCTCTGCATGAACGTGTTCTGAATCTGCGCATGGCATTTGCCGCAGGTGGCGGGCACGCTCGCTTTGTAGATCGGTGACTGCGGATCGCTGGCCGGAAGAATCTGGTGCGCGCCATGGCAGTCCGTGCACACCGCCGCCTTCTTTGATCCGTTCTCGATGGCCCGGCCGTGCACGCTCTCCTGGTAGGAGAGAAAAGCCTGCGCGCTTTCCCCATTCGACTCCATGAGGAATTTCTGCGCGTGGCAGCGGCCGCATGTGGCGGGGATGTTCTGATGATTCACCGGCGACTTGAGGTCGTCTGCTGCGAGAATCTCGTGCGCGCCACCGTGGCAATCCTGGCAGTTCGCGGCTGGTCCGGTGCCCGCCTTGGCCGGCTTGGCGTGGAAGCTGTGCGAGTAAGCCTGTTGCGCATCCGCGTGACACTGTGCGCAGGCCACCTTCTTGGGCGGAGTCTCATGCACCAGAGCCTTCACGTCCGTGTGGCAGTCCACGCACGCCAGCATCGATCCATGAACCGAGTGCTTGAACTTGGCTGCATCGACAAAGAGGCTGGCTTGTTTGCCGTTCACGTCCTTGGTCAAGGTCGCATCGGAGTGGCAAGCCAGGCAGTCCTGGTCCTTGACCTTATGCTCGGCACGACTCATGCTCCCCGCGCCCAGCACGAAGGTCACGATGAGTGTCGCGGCAATCGAGATCCTTTTGCTCTTCTTGCCTCGGTGTAGCCCCCACGTGCCTTGCACGCTCATTGAAGTGCCTCGGTGACTCTCTCGACCCCTCTATTCGTTGAAGTAGGCGCTTAGGGTGAGCACCAGCAAAATAAGTCCGATGGAGATGGCGGTGAAACCCACCAGCCGGCTGAAGTTTAGGTACCAGGCCGCCGGCTTCTCGCCCAGCCTGGACTCCAGCTTGCCCTCGCTCTTCAGCCGGGCATACTCGTTGGCGCGCTTGCTCTTGAATTCCTCTTCACTCTCCACGCCGGTAAAAATCACCATGTCCATGGGAAAACTGTCCGGACGCAGGTGGGTATTGACGAAATGAATGGAGAAGATGAATAGGATAGCCAGCAGGCCTTCCTCGCTGTGGATGACAAGCACAGCATTCAAAGCCCAGCCGGGCAGGAAATGCGCGAAGAAAGGCGCGAACCACATGGCGTACCCGGAGAAGCCAATCACGATCATGCCCCAGAACACCGCCCAGTAATCGAACTTCTCCCAGTAGGCATAGCGCTCGAAGCGCGGCCGGGAACCAAGTCCCACCATCCAGCGCAGATGGTTGAGCAGATCCTTCACGTCCTGCCAGTTGCCCACCATGGAGGTCGCGCCCCAGAAGATGCCCTTCTCGCGATTCACCAGGCCGCGTTGAAAGACCTCCTTCACGTGCAGCAGGAAGGCGATCGTCAGCACCACGGCGCACAGCTTGTGGAAGAACAGGATGGCGCCAAACCCACCAACCGCGCTGGCAAAACGCCGCGCCCAGTAGCTTTGACTGAAGCGCAGTGGCAAGCCGGTCCCCGCGAGTCCTAGGAACGTTGTAAACAGCACCGCGTGCATGGTGCGCTGGGCGCGCGTGAAGCGCTGGAAGAACCGCTCCTCGCCGCCCGGCTGCTTCTTTCCGTGGTTGAGCACCAATTCCAGTTCAGGCATGTTTTCCTCCCTCGGCCGCTTTGCGCTTGACCTGGTCGACGCGGGAGCGGATCAGCCAAAGAATCGTGTGAATCATAAAGAACGTCAGCACGCTGGCCAGCAGCAGGTTCATAAACGTGCGGATGAAATAGAGCGCCGGGTTCAATTTGCGATTGCGGGCATTGGCGTGCGGCTGGTACTTGACGAAGCTGGCGTTGGCGCCCGCATGACAGCGGCCGCAGGTCTTCACCAGGTTGGCTGGAGCAATCGGGCTGTGCGGGTCCGAGGCCGGCAGCACATCGTGTGCGCCATGACAATCCCAGCAGCGCGCCGTCTCCACATAGCCGCCCAAAGCGCCGAGCTGCGAGTGGAACGTATCGCGGTACGTGGAAAACTTGTCCTTGTGGCACGATCCGCAAATGGGTGTCGACTGGCTGCGGAACGCCGCCTCCGTGGGCTGCAATATCGCATGCGCTGTGTGGCAGTCCGAGCAAACCGGTGCGTTCATCTTGCCGGCGGCGATGGCTTTGCCATGCACCCCGCCCAGGTAGTTTTCCGTGATCCCCGCGTGGCAGCTTCCGCACGTCTTCGGCACATTGGCCTTGTTCGTGGGGCTCAACGGATCTTTGCGGCTGAGGATATGGTGCGATCCATGACAGCTCTGGCAATTGGCCGCCACCAGCAGCCCTTCATTGCTCAGCGCAAAGCCATGAATTGAATCAAGGTAAGTGGGATAAACACTGGCCAGGCCATGCTTGCCGGCCATGCCATTGTTGCTATGGCAGGCGCTGCATGTCCGCGGAATGTTCAGCGGGTACACGGCAGACCGGGCATCCGTTTTTGGATAGATGGTATGCGCATCCCCATGGCAACTGGTACAGGGATGCTCGGCCGCATTCGAATGAACGCTGGTGGTCAGCCCTTTGGCCTCGTCGGCATGGCAGGCGTCGCACTTCACCGGCGTCACTTTGTCCGGGTGCGGATACCCTTTGATGGCTTGATGGCAATTCACGCACTGCAGGCTGCCGTGCGTGCTGCCGCCAAACTTGTGCTCGTCCACGCTGAGACTGTGGCCCGACGCATCCTGCATGCTCGCGTCGCTGTGGCAAGCCAGGCAGTCGCTGTTTGCCTGCGATCGTGCCAAGGCCGAGCTCAATAAAAGAGCGCAAAGATAGATCGCCGGCCTGGGGTCGGAAATCAGCTTCATGGTAACTCCGAACATTTCTGCCGCTGCGAAGAGCGGGAGTGAGCCGTATGTGCCAACTTCTCCCGCTTCCTGCGCCCGGTCAGCGATTGGCCGCGTCAGGCTTTACTTCTGCAGCGTGCGAATGAAGGCGGTCACGTCCGTGATCTGGGCGTCGGTAAGTTTGCCAGTGTAAGCCGGCATCTTGCCTTTGCCGTTCTTCGTGGAGGCGATGAACTGCGCATCGGGCGCCTTCATCATCTCCGGATCCTTGAACGAAAGAACCTTCAGGTTCTTCCCCATAGGCGTGGCGGCAAGCCCGTCGGCGCCGTGACACATCGCGCACTTCGTCTTGTACGTATCCGCTCCAGGAGCTTGCGAGAAGGCGGGACACACCAACACTGTGGCCACCAAAGTCAGGCATGCCAGTCGAATTCCGTGAGTCATTGAGTTTCTCCGGCGCCGCCCAATCGCACAGTTCGGCGCACTCAATGTCATACTGATTTCGATTTGCCCCGTATGTGATGGGGACCACAGGGCGATGGGCCGACGCACCCGTGCGGATGAAGGCTTTGTTCCTTCATCTTCGCCGAATGCGAATGTGGTAGCTTAACTTGTGGAGTTGAAAGCACCTATGCCTACAATCACTTCTTTCATCAAGCATCATTACCGTCACTTCAACGCCGCCGCCCTGGTGGACGCAGCCGAAGCCTATAACAAGCTCCTCGACGCAGGGGGTAAAATGTTCGTCACCATCGGCGGCGCCATGAGCACGGCGGAACTCGGCCTATCGCTGGCCGAGATGATTCGCCAGGACAAGATTCATGGCATCAGTTGCACCGGCGCCAATCTCGAAGAAGATGTCTTCAATCTGGTCGCCCATGACTTCTACGAGCGCGTGCCCCACTACCGCGATCTCACGCCCGCCGACGAAGCCAAGCTGCTCGCCCGCCACATGAACCGCGTCACCGACACCTGCATCCCGGAGATGGAGGCCATGCGCCGCATCGAGAACGAGGTGCTCAAGGAATGGGTCCGCGCCGACCAGGCCGGCGAGCGCTTCTTCCCCCATCAGTTCATGTACAAGATCCTGCTCTCCGGCGACCTGGAAAAGTCTTACCAGATCGATCCCAGGCATAGCTGGCTGCTCGCCGCCGCGCAGAAGAACCTGCCCATCTTCGTTCCCGGCTGGGAAGACTCCACGCTCGGCAACATGTACTCCGGCCACTGCATCTCCGGCGATGTGAAGAACGTCCACACCGTCCGTACCGGCATTGAATACATGATGGAACTGGCCGAGTGGTACACCAACACCACGGCCGAAACTCCGCTCGGGTTCTTCCAGATTGCCGGCGGCATCGCGGGCGACTTCCCCATCTGCGTCGTGCCCATGCTGCACCAGGATCTGCAGCGCGAACATGTGCCGCTCTGGGCCTACTTCTGCCAGATCAGCGACTCAACCACCAGTTACGGCTCTTACTCCGGCGCCGTACCCAACGAGAAGATCACCTGGGGCAAACTCGGCGAGGACACGCCCAAGTTCATCATCGAAAGCGATGCCTCGATCGTCGCGCCGCTGGTCTTCGCGTACATCCTCGGCTGGTGAAACTCGGGGCGAATTCACTTTCGCTAGTTCGGGGTCCGATGCATCGAACCCCATTTCGATTCGCTTACAAATTCACAGGCTGCGCCACCAACCTTACGCCCAATGCAGTGCAAACCCGGCTTATTGTCTCAAACCGCGGAGCACTTCCTGGGCGTAGCGCTTTGTAGAGCGCTTCGCGCGTGATTCCCGCCGATTTTGCAATCTCGCTCATGCCGCGTGCCCGCGCAATGTCTCCCAACGCAGAAGCCAGAAGTGCGGCATCGTTTGCCGCGAGGATGTCGGTAAGATAAGCGGCGATGGTTTCCTCATTGTCGAAGTATGCCGCAGCGTCGAATTCTGGAAGATCGGCTGCTTTGATCCGTTTGCTCATAGAAACAACTCCTCTAGTCCAGGCATGCGGCCAGCGCCTTCGCGCGTCGGATGTCTGCCGCCTGGGTGCGCTTCGATCCGCCGGCGAGTAGCACAATCACTTGCAATCCGCTTCGCGTAAAGTACACCCTCCAACCAGCTCCCAAGTGAATTCGCAACTCCGAAACCCCTTCGCCCACCGGCTTTTCGTCTCCCATGAGTCCGTGTTCAAGCCTCTTGATGCGAGCAAGGATCACGCCGCGTACTTTTGGTTCGGCCAATCCATCAAGCCATGCAGTGAACTGCGGAAGCGGCCTGACGGACGCCATCCATTACTGTGTAATCGAACGATTACAATGCGAGCAAGTGGAAAAGAAATCGACTGCGGAGAGTTCCTTCCAAGAAGGAACCAAAGTTCATAAGCGATGCATCGATCACCCGACATTGCTGCGCATAGATTCTCGCCAGGGAAAGCCCCGTCGCCGTTCATCTATATCCAAGCCAGCTATCCTACTTGACCACCACCAGCGTGAACTGTGTCGAAGCCATGCCGCCGGCCGAGCTCACATTGATGGTCGGCATGTAGGTGCCCAGGGGCGTCGATGAGTCGCCCTTGAACGTCAGGTCGCCCGATGGACTGGTATCCGACGCAGCATACCCCACCTGAACGCCACCGGGCAAACCGCTGAACATGACGACAGCTGTCTCACTTGGGGAAGCGATGTGAATCGGCACAATGACGTCCATTCCGGTCTGCGGCACGGTCACGGTCGGCATGCTCAAGGAAACGGCGATCTGAGGTGGTGTTGGCGCAGAGGTTCCGCCGCCCGCGCACCCCGTCAAAGCGCACAACAAGGCCAGCGACAACCGGGCGGAAAGAACGCGCGAGCATGCGTGGTGAACGATCATCGAATGGGGCGTTGGGGAGATGGTTTTCGTACAGCAGCAATTCTATCTCCGGGCGATTCCTGGTATCCGGATCTTGATTCCTCGGAAAGGACAGCAATCCCTAGCACCCTACCGATAAACCACATCCGGCGCGTCCTTGCCTTTGCGCCGAGGGCCGGATACCATGTCCCAGCCCATCCGTTCACGTCACCTGAATCACTTCGAACCCCATCAACAGGCCTGCTCTACGGTCGAACGTGAGCGTCTTCGTGCACCCCGCCCAGCCATCAAGTGCCCCAATCAGCGCACCTTCAAACTCGCCCGTTGCCACGCAGGGTGACCCCGTTGATCAGTTTTTCGGCAGCACCACAAACGGCCCAGAAAGACCTTCTCCGCCCTCAAAGGCCGCCTGTCCCAACTGCGGCATCCCGATCTCCCACACCGGCCCGGCGAGTTCCGGCATCGGCGTGGCCTGGAAAAGCCGCTTGCACTGCTTGGCCGTCCACTTGGCCCAGGCTTTCGACTTCTTCCGGCGCGCGCTGTCGGTGGAAATCCCTGTCCCTGCATACATTTGCCGGTAAAGCTTCGACAAGAACATGAATGCGATGCGGGACTTCAAGTTCGGCGTGCACGCCGAGCGTGTCCAAATGGCTTTCCACGTGTAAAACGTATCCCACACATGCTGCGTCCGATCTCGAATCTCGTCGGAGCTCATCGTCGGGTGCGGCGTGAACATCTTGGGCCGCACCTCGGTGGGAATCATCCAGTAGCGGGTAATCGGCACGTCGCCCACTAAAGTGGGGTGAGCCGACTGCTCCTTCTCCCAGCGCCCGAAGTCCACCGTACCCGGGAACGGCGTCATCATCACAAACTGCGCAAACGTCACGCCCGCCTTCATGGCCATAGCGACGGTCGCGTCGAAGGTAGCCGGACGATCCGTGGGCAGGCCGAAGATAAACGACCCCAGCACGTGCACGCCGTGCTTCTTGAAGGTCTGCAACTGCGTGGCAAGCGCTTCGCCGGAGTAGTTCCAGTCCTTATAAACCGCCTTCAGGCCCTCCGGAGTGACGGCTTCCACGCCCACCAGCGCGCCCTTGATGTTCGCGCGGCGCATGGCATCCAGGTAGCTTCCGTCTTCGCCGGCTTCCATGGTCATCTGCGTGAAAAACACCATGTCCTTGGGCAACTTGGCCAGCTCTTCCATCAACTGGAACCGTTCGGCACGGATCGCGGTCAGCTCTTCCACCTTGGCAGTATTTCCCTGCTCCCGCGCCAGGCGCAGATCGGTGAACGTGACTGGATAGAAGTTGTCGTCCGCCAGCGCGATGAAGCGGAAGCCCAGCCGCCGCAGGGAGACGATCTCGTCGATCACGCTCTGGAACTTGCGTTGACGTGGCTTTTGCCCGTCGGTGCGCCACACGCTGCAGAAGGAACAATGTTTCGGGCAGCCCCGAATGGTCTGCACCGAAGCCCACATATACTTGGCCGGGTTCATCAGGTCCCACCGTGCTGCCAGAAACTGGCTGCCCTCGATCCGGCCGCCTTCGTACACGCGCTCCAGCTTCCCGGCCAGGCAGTCCCTGACCGCATGGCCCCAAGCAATGTCCCCGTCGCCCTTCACCACGGCGTGGCCTTCCCCGCGCTCCAGGGCCTCCTCGGGAAACAACGTCGCATGAATGCCGCCATACACCACCCACGCACCGCGGCTGCGCGCCATTCGACCCACCTGGTACCCGCGCAGGGCGTTGCCGGTGTGCACGCTGATGCCCACAATGTCGCCCGGCTGAATGCTCTCCGGAACAATCTGTTCCAGAGACTCATCGATCAGGATGGGGTCTCCCACTTCGCTGGGTGTCGCCGCGGCCAGCACAAAAAGCCACCGCGGCGTGATCACCGCGGTGCCAAAGGAATTATCGCTGGGATTAACCAGATGAACACTCATACGATCCAACCTCTCTCGTGCGGGGAATACAATTGCGAGTTAATTGGCCTCGAGAGCGTCTACGGAATCGGTCAAATCGATGGCGGAGATCGATCTCCGCATGATGGGGCGATGGCGAGTTTTTCCCGTTGGGCAGTGTCTGAAATCTTACATGAGTTCGGCGAGATCGGATGGTCAATATTGCTCAAGCCCAAGATTCTGCCCCTGGAAACGAGTGTCCTGTTCGTGAATCTCAAAACAAAACCGAGACTGCCGTGCTGAGTGAACGGCGCCCCAAACCCAGCTTCGTTTGGGGTGGCGAGCGAAAAATCTACTTTTGTTCTCTCGCCTCGGCGCTCACAGCGCTGCGATGGTCACATTCCCATC